>ERZ724503.1417-NODE-1417-length-11144-cov-5.207864_pt1 | contig 11144 bp, 10 predicted proteins | sample MGYA00376036_ERZ724503 | MGnify/ENA primary metagenome ERZ724503 (study PRJEB28724, sample SAMN07190885) | wastewater metagenome | isolation source: influent of sewage treatment plant in Hong Hong | place: Hong Kong | collected 2016-03-17 ...
TTGTTTTTTGCCTCTACTGTATTACCCAGACGATTACTGGTGGTATCAAAATCCGCAAACAAGCCTTTGATGTCTTTTTCTGAATCATAGCCATTGGCTGAGTTTTCAATGGCAGCAAAAATAGTAGCTAAATCGGTATTTAAGTTTTCGTTTTTGTGTGCATTAGCCGCCACATTGCTGAACAGCTGGCTAGGAAGAATAAAATAGCCTTTTGTACGAATAGCATCATCTTTTGCCGCTATGATATTTTCATCGCTGTCGTCCATTGCTGTATAGTTAACGCTTTCGTCACCACCAGTAATGTAGACTTCAAAGTTCTCACTGATAAAGCGGTAGAACAGCGTACCCAATACATACTGCTTAAAATCCCAGCCATCCACTGAGCCTCGCACATCGTTGGCAATCGCCCATATTTGGCGTTGAAGTTCGGCACGTTGTTGTAAACTTGTCATTATTAGAATTCCTGATCGTTCTAAATTGCACTTTATGAGGGCAACCTATTAATTATTAATTTACTTGCTCTAGTTCTACTAAAGCTTGTTCTGCGATATGCCAAGGTAGACGCCTGCCATTGGCTTGCATCTGCTTATAGGCTGCTCGCGCTTGTTCGGTATTGATTTGCTGATGAACCACCAGTTGGCTTACTAGCCAAACTGTGCCTTTAACAATGGCAGCTTCTTTTTCTGCTGCTTTTCTCAGTGCCATATCACCAGTCAGTAAGTGCCATATCTCCCGTCAGTAAAGGACACTGTTCTTGCTTTGCTAAAGCAAGGGCAAAACAATCGTTTCGGCTCGCTTGGGTATAGGTCCCCGTTAGCTGCATGGCATACATCATTGATTCTGCAGAAACCTCTTTTAGCGCTAACCCTAAATCCTGAAGGTGGGGATGATCTTCTTCAAGTTCTTCAACAAAAAAGGACACGATTTTGGATAATACCACCTGACGAAATATCCCTTACTTTCATCCTGAGTAAATCACACGAGCGTAACTTGCAATCAATAGCGAGATTAAGTAACGCTAGCTCCATGATATTACCTTCGATTTCGAGTCTAGTGCGGATACGCCAGATATCCTCGAGCTTAAAGGGCTTTTTCTGCCCAGTTCGATGGCCTTTTTTCGTCCACATAACTGACCCCTAAATGACTTTAGAAATGTCCTTATTTATTTTAGCTTGAGATTGAGGTCAATGAGTTGAATAGATATGCAATTTAGGAAATTGTGACAGATTTGAAACTCAAAACTGTAGTGTATTTGGTCTAACTGATAATGGGGCAATTTCATGTTAGAAATGGCAGCAAGTTGTGCTACCTCTGCCATTCCAGTATGAAACGTTATTCATCTCCTACAGTTCTGATCACCGAAATGATTAACCGCGTAGTGATTTAACCAATTCAACCGCTTCTTTGGATAATTGTGCTACGCGTTGCCAGTCACCTTGTTTCAGTGCATCGGCTGGTAACATCCACGATCCACCCACGGTTCCCACGCAAGAAAGTGCCAGATAGTCATGCACGTTTTTCGGGCTGATGCCGCCGGTCGGACAAAACCGAATTTGTGGCAAGGGTGCTGAAATAGCTTTTAAAGCCGGTGCTCCGCCGTTGGCTTCTGCCGGAAAAAACTTCAGATGATCATAGCCCAGACTGTATGCCATCATGATTTCGCTAGGGGTGGCAACACCCGGAATTAAAGGTACTGCTTGTTGGCGAGCATGTTGCAGTAATTCAACGGTACAGCCAGGGGAGATCACAAACTGCGCTCCGGCTTCAACGGCGGCATCATATTGTTGTGGGTTCAGCACGGTGCCAGCGCCGACTAATGCATCGGGCAACGCTTCTCGGATCGCTTTGATGGCTTGCAGTGCGGCAGGCGTGCGCAGTGTCACTTCATAGACGGTGATGCCACCCGCAGCCAGTGCTTGAGTCATCGGTACCGCCTGATTTAGATCATCGATCACCATAACCGGAACCAGTGGAGAGGCGGCGAAAATCGAGGCCGGAGATAAATTCCAATTCATCTTTTTTCCTTACAATTAATCAGTAGAGTCAGAAAACAACACGCAAGCACCGTGTTCGGCACTCGAGACGTTTTGGCGGAATAGTGAAAAATATTCGCGTCCCATGCCACGGTGTTGGTTATGCAAATCGGGTTTTGCGGTGGCGCGTTGGCTGATATCGGTTAGCACTTCCAGCTTGCCTTCGGTAGCATCCAGCAAAATGCGATCGCCGGTTTTCAGATGCGCCAGCGGACCGCCTTTAGCGGCTTCCGGGGTGACATGAATGGCGGCAGGAATTTTCCCGGAAGCGCCAGATAAACGCCCATCGGTAACTAACGCAACTTTGTAACCGGCTTTCTGCACATTACCGAGGATTGGCATTAATTTGTGCAGTTCCGGCATACCATTCGCGGCCGGGCCACTAAAGCGCACCACAATAATGGCATCGCGATTTAATTGACCGGCTTTATAAGCAGTTTCAACGTCGTGTTGTGAATCGAAAATCAGTGCATCCGCTTCCACGATCTGGTGTTCAGGCGCTACAGCACTGACTTTGATGACGGCGCGCCCGAGATTGCCTGATAGCAGTTTTAAACCGCCGGAAACATGAAATACCTGATCTTTTGCTGCAATCACATCGGGCTGTTTTGATTCAGCTACTTCCTGCCAGTAAAGCTTGCCATTATCTAAAAAGGGCTGGTGGAAATGGGCTCTGAAATCACCGCTGAATGTTTGTGCATCCGTGTTCAGCAACCCGCGTTCCGCAAGTTGTTTCAGTAATAACGGTACGCCGCCAGCTTGATGGAAGGCGTTAATGTCTGCCGGACCATTTGGGTAGACCCGGGCCAATAGCGGTACAACGTCGGAAAGATCACTGAAGTCATCCCATGTCAGCAGTAAACCCGCAGCACGGGCCACCGCCACCATATGCAGGGTGTGATTGGTGCTGCCGCCGGAAGACAGTAGCGCGACCAAACCGTTAACCAATGAACGTTCATCCATGATTTGCCAAAGCGGACGATATTGCGAGCCGCCAGCTACTTGGGAGGTGATCAACGCGGAGGCTTTTTCTGTCAGCGCCAGCCGTAGCGGATCATCCGGATGCACGAACGCCGAGCCGGGTAGCATCAGGCCCATCGCTTCAAACACCAGCTGGTTGGTGTTGGCTGTACCATAGAAAGTGCAGGTGCCATGGCTGTGATAAGCTTGATTTTCCATCTCCTGCAAGGCATCACGCCCCAGCTTTCCGGCCGCATATTGTTGTCGGACCTGCACCTTCTCATCATTGCTGATGCCGGTGCTCATTGGCCCTGCGGGGATAAACGCGGTTGGCAGATGACCAAAGGCCAGCGCTCCCATTAATTGACCGGGGGCGATTTTGTCGCAGATCCCCAGCAGCAAGGTGGCGTCAAAGGCGTTGTGACTCAGTGACACGGCGGTGGCTTGTGCAATAACATCGCGGGAAAACAGCGACAGATCCATGCCAGCCTGACCTTGCGTGACGCCATCACACATGGCTGGTACACCGCCAGCCACTTGCGCCGAATGGCCCAGCGCGCTAACCACCGCTTTGATTTGTGCTGGATAGTCGGCATAGGGCTGGTGGGCACTCAGCATGTCGTTATATGCCGTGATGATCCCGACGTTACAACGTGTCATATCCATCAATGTCGATTTCTGTGCCTGCGGGCAGGCGGCAACCACGTGCGCCAGATTACCGCAGGCCAGTTGTGCCCGCGGTCTGCCTTGTGACGCTTGCTGCTGCATCAGCTCGATATATTGCTGACGACTTTGTTCGCTGCGATGACGAATGCGTTCAGTTACTTGCCGGATTACAGGATGCATACTTCAGTTCCTTTTAGACAATCAACGGGCTCGGGCTGCCGGATTAACGCAGTTGACCGAAACGTCGTTGTTGAGTGCGGCAATCAAGTTATCGACGGCACAACGCACCATCGCATAGCGGGTTTCATGCGTTGCCGAGCCGATATGCGGCAGGGCGACCACATTCGATAATGACAACAGTGGCGAATCGGCTGGCAGTGGTTCTTTCTCAAACACGTCCAGCCCCGCACCGCGGATCACACCTTGTTGCAAAGCGTCAATCAAGGCAGCTTCATCGACAATTTTGCCGCGTGAACCATTGATCAAAAAGGCACTTGGTTTCATTTTCTGCAGCTGTGCTTTGCCAATGAACTTTTCGGTTTCCGGCAACAGCGGCAACACCACACAGACAAAATCAGATTGTGCGAGTAGGTCATCTAACTCGCAGCGGCGGGCTTTGAAATCCTGTTCCGCCATCGGGTTTGCTACGTCGTTGTAATACAGCACCGACATGCCAAAACCGGCATACGCACGTTTAGCGACGGCATAACCAATACGCCCCATACCAAGAATGCCGATCGTTTTACCGTTTACGTCGGTGCCATAACAATCGACCCCAATACTGCGGGTCCAGCGGCCTTCCTTCACCATTTCCGCCATTTCAATCACCCGGCGGGCGCTGTTTAACACCAGCGTGAAAATGGTATCGGCGGTGGTTTCAGTCAGTACACTTGGGGTATGCATCAGGTTGATTTTCCGTTCCGTTAAATCAGGCACATTAAACTGGTCAACACCGACAGAGATGGTGGAAATAGCACGCAGAGCCGGGGCTGCATTTAGATAGTCGGCAGTGATGGGGCAACTAGCCCCAATCAGTCCTTCTGTGTTACTCAGTGCGCCAATAAAATCAGCGCGGTTGGCATCGGTTATGCCCTCAAAGAAAGCCACGTTGAAGTGGCTTTGCAGACGTTCCAGCTGGTCAGCAGGGATTTTTTTGTACAGTACAACATTCGGTTTCATACTAATTCCCTCTTAAGCAGCTTGCGGTAATGAGTGGGCTGATTGCTCATCAGCGTTAGGTTTTACGATCAGCGTCAAGATGACTGACACAAACAGCGCACTGCCCATGAAGATGTAAGACGCGCCAGGACTGCCTGTCGCACCATTCAGATAACCGACAACCCATGAACCGATGAAGGAACCTAATGCACCCATGCTGTTGATCAGCGCCATCGCGCCGCCAGCAACATTTTTCGGCAGCATTTCTGGAATGATGGCGAAGAACGGGCCATATGGGGCATACATTGAGGCACCGGCAATCACTAGCAGCGTGTATGACAACCAGAAGTTATCAGTACCCAATAAGAAGGAGCCTAGGAAGCAGATTGCACCGATCAGCAGCATTGGCCACACAAACAGTTTGCGGTTTTGCATGCGGTCAGACAGCCAGGACACAGTGATCATCGCAATAGTAGCGGCCAGATAAGGAACGGAAGACAACCAACCGGTTTGGACCATCCCCATATTGGAGGCACCACGAATGATGGATGGCAACCAGAGCACGAAGCCATACACACCGATACTCCAGCAGAAATATTGCGCACACAGCAGGATCACATTTCTGGATTTGAACGCTTCCGCATAGTTACGCACTGGTTTGATATTTTTCTGCTCGTTAACCATGATCTCATTCAGATCATCTTTTTCTTGCTGAGTCAGCCAGTTAACTTGCTGTGGTTTGTCACGTGCGGTTTTCCACCAGTAGAAAGCCCACAGCACGGCAGGGAAACCTTCCAGAATGAACATTTCACGCCAGCCCAAAGCTTGGATAAGATAACCGGAAAGTACTGACATCCACAGCACTGTGACGGGATTACCCAGGATCAGGAAGGTATTGGCGCGGGAACGTTCCGATTTAGTAAACCAGTTACTGATATAAATCAGCATTGCAGGCATAACCGCGGCTTCCACCACGCCGAGCGTAAAGCGGATGATGATCAGCATCGGGATATTACTGACCAGACCGGTTAATGTAGCGCAAGCACCCCATAACAGTACGCACAGGAAAATCAGTTTCCGGACACTGCGCTTTTCCGCGTAAATGGCGCCAGGGATCTGAAAGAAAAAATAACCCAGAAAAAACAGCGAGCCGAGCAGGGATGACATCCCTTTGGTGATGCCCAGATCTTCGTTAATACCGGCAGCAGCGGCAAAACTGTAATTGGCCCGGTCGAGATAAGCCAGACTGTAGGTAATAAACACAATCGGCATGATGTGCCACCATCTGGATGGGGCAGGGAGCTTAGTATTCATACTTGTTCCTCTTTAATTTGTTATGCAGAAACCGTTGTGGTTTCTTGTGTCATCGTCATCTCTGTAATCAGAGCTTTTTTTGTTGGAAGACCTTCACTATCACCAATTACCTGAATTGCCCGGGCACCGATAAAATTACCGCGAGCGACAGCATTTTTTATTGTTTTTCCTTCCAGTAATGCGCTGATAATGCCAACGGCAAAACCATCACCAGCACCTACGGTATCCACCACGTTTTTCACGAACACAGCAGGAACGACACCTTTTTCACCTTCTGCTGTTTTGTAATACGCACCTTCTTCACCGGTTTTAATCACGACGGTTTTAACTCCGCCATCGAGATAGAAATCAGCAATGGCTTCCGGTGTCGTAAAGCCGGTCAGAATGCGGCCTTCTTTCATACCCGGCAGCACCCAGTCGGCAGCAAAAGCCAGTTTGTTCAACTGTGTCACCATCTCTTTTTCGGAACGCCACAACACAGGGCGCAAGTTCGGATCAAACGAAACGGTTTTGCCATGCGCGCGCATCCACTGTGCGGCATAAGCGGATAATTCGTATGACGTCGGTGACAACGCTGCCGCCACACCGCTTAAATGCAGATGACGAGCACTGCCAAAATAGGCTTCGTTAAAATCAGCCAGCGAGAGGTGGCTGGCGGCTGATCCTTTGCGGAAATATTCCACAATGGGATCGGTCCCATTTTCGGCTTTAGATTTAAGCTGAAAGCCGGTAGGGTAGGCGTTATCGATGGTGACCGCCCGGCGATCGACATGTTCTTTGTCCAATGTGTCTTGAATAAAACGGCCAAAAGAGTCATTACCCAAGCGGCTTACCCAGCCACATTTCAGTTCAAGACGCGCCAGACCAATGGCGACATTCAATTCTGCACCAGCGGCACGGCGAACAAATTGTTCTACGCGATGTAAATCACCGGTTTGTGTGGCGACAAACATCATCATGGCTTCACCGAAGGTGACGACATCCAGTTCGGCAGATTTAGTGTGAGCTTGTGTTGTCATTTATCATTACACCTCTTTCAATTTAGCCACGTAATAACGGGTTACTTCAGTCAGATCTGCGCCTTCCAGTGGAAATTCGATACCGCGAGGCACATTGGTCGGCAGCATTGCCAGCAAGTCTTTCCAACTGCCATCGCTGTGGTCCAGCGCGATAGCTTTTACTTTGCCTTGGTCGTTATGGCTGGCTTTGACATGCACATAAGCAACCTGGGCAGCCAGTGCTCTGGCCGCGACAAAAGCGTCTTCGTCCAGCCAGTTCCAGTTCGCCATATCAAAAGTCATGGAAATCGGTAATTTCTGCGAAACCACCATGCCGAAGAATGCGATTAACGGACTGATGCGACCACCTCCTAAGGTTTGATCGTTTTCAATCAATAACTTAACCGGCTGTGATTTGAGAACTGCGTTAATGCTGGTTAAATCGGTAGCGTTGGTGATTGAGCCCAGTGGCAGTTTCAGCGTACGGGCTTTCAGCCGAGCCGCATTTTTCAGGTGTAGTGTCAGTCGTTCCAGCTCTGGCTGACCATCTTCTGTCAGCAGTGATTCCGGCACGGAATAAACTGCAAACAGGCCATGCGCACTGATTTGTGAAGCCAGTTCATCCAGTTGGTCGGTTGAAGTTAGCAGCTCATGGCGGATCTCAACTCCGTCAGCGCCACTGGCTTTGATCATTGGCAGCAGCGCTGCTTGTCCACCAAGCTCTCTGACGGTGTCAGCACCATAGGCTGAAGTGACGACGACAATTTCCTTACTCATACAAATCCTTATTAATCAGGTGTATACGATCAATATCTTTAGGGTGTGGATACCAGCAAAAGATATTTGATGAAGATATTCTGTTCGATGAGGTGATTATGGGACCGGTCCCATCAAAAGATCCATTTCAGGAATTTAGAAATATGAGGCTGGTCACTATTCCATGAAAAAAATAGGTCTTTAAGCGGGTTGCCAGTAACAAATGAGCCTGGAATGGAGCATATGAGAGAAAAGAAATTGATAAATACAATTACTGGCGTCAGCTTTGGCTTGAATTCATGTTTAATATGCAGATGAACCAACAACAGAGATTTTCTTTATGAGCAAACATATCGGTAAAACTGTATTCAATTCAGATCAGATTAAAGCCGGCGTAAGCAATGTCGCGGATCAGTTAAACAAAAAATTTAGTAATGATGATGCCGTTATTATCACGGTTGTACCGGGCGGCATTTTGTTTACTGCTGATTTGGTCAGACAGTTAACTTTTGATGTTTCAATGGATTACATTTCTTGCCCGCATACACCGGGAGAAAAAAACAACGCTTCACCCATCATTTATTATCAAAATATCAACATAGCTAACCGGCATGTGGTTTTGGTTGATGATGCTATTGAATCTGGTGGCACCATGAAGCGGATCGTTGAGTTTTTAGCACAAAATTACAGTGTTAAATCCATTTCGGTTGCGACGCTGTTTGTTAAACCGGGTCGGGTCAATATTCCGGTTGAGCAGCATTTTGCTTATGAAATGGAAAGTGATGACTTGCTGGTGGGTTACGGATTACCCTGGAATGATAAATACCGGAACATGCCCTTTATATCTCAGCTAATCAAATAACCTCAGCGTTGGCTTAATCGGCTGTTTAACGTCAGCAGTAGTAATGTTATTCCGCAAAATCCGGCGCCAGCCAGAAATGTGGCCGAGGCGCCGAAACTATCCCACAACCAGCCAGCGACGACACTGGCGATCAGCATAGCTACACCACTGGCCAGATTGAAAAAGCCAAATGCCGTGCCACGAAGATCGTCGGGGGCGGTATCGGCCACCAGCGCAGCCAAAATGCCCTGTGTTAACCCCATATGCAGGCCCCAGAGCACAATACCGAGTAATAAGATGCTCCAGTGTCCATCTACTGCTAATGCCAGATCTGCGGCGAGTAGCATGACTAAACCATGGGCCAATAATTTATAACGACTGATATGGTCAGACATATGACCAAACGGATAAGCAGACAGTGCGTAAACAATATTCATCAGCACCATGACCAAAGGGATGTAGGCAATCGGAACTCCGCTATCCTGAGCGCGTAAGACTAAAAACGCTTCGCTGAATCGGGCGAGCGTGAATATGCTGCCAATACCGACAACCCACCAATAACAGCTATCCAACCGCTGCAGATTAGCTATCACCAACGGATTGGTGCGTGGTGCAGAGGAATGCGATTCTGGTTCAGAGACACCCAAAATCAGCAACAACACAGCCAAAAAACCGGGGATCACAGCGACCCAGAATACGGCCCGGAAATCATTGGCCCAAAGCAGCATCAACCCGACCGCCAATAATGGCCCGACAAACGCACCGACGGTATCCAGCGACTGACGTAAACCAAAGGCGGCACCGCGTAATTCCGGTGGCGTGACATCGGCGACCAATGCATCACGTGGTGCACCACGAATGCCTTTACCCACCCGATCGGTCAGGCGGGCGGTCAAAACAAATCCAAGGCTGCTGGAAAGGGCAAATACGGGTTTGGTAAAGGCACCCAGCGCATAACCAGTCACGGCCAGCCACTTGCGTTTACCGAAATAATCACTGATCACACCGGAAAAGACCTTCACGATCAGCGCGGTAGCTTCTGCCAGGCCTTCAATCAACCCCACCATCAACGTGCTGGCGCCCAGTGTTGTTACCATAAACAGCGGTAGCAGGCTGTGGATCATTTCGGATGAAATATCCATCAGCATACTGACAAATCCCAGAACCCAGACTGCGGTCGGAATGCGTCGTAATGAAAAATATTTCATGATCAATCCCATCATTTATCGTTTTTAAAAAACAGTCTTGGTGTGATTAGCTTTTCCAGTTCCATCAATAGATAGATCAGTAAGCAACTACCGATGATCACGAACCAATCGTGCAGATCAATAGCGGCGGTGCCAAATAGGGTGTGCATAAACGGTAAATAGGTTAGCGCCAGTTGCATCAGAGTCAGCGCAAAGATCGCCAATAAAGCATAGCCATTATCCAGCCAACTGGTCAGATCCAGCGTGGTGCTATTTAATGCCCGACAGCTGATCAGATAAACCATTTCAGCAACCACCAGACTGTTAATGGCGACGGTGCGAGCGCGGTTTAAATCGGGTTGATGTGATGTACTCCAGTTATAAAGGGCCAGTGTCAGCCCCATTAGTAACACAGAAACAAAAGCAATACGGAAAAGCAGCGCCATGCTCAGGAGTGATTCATCATTTTGCCGCGGTGAACGCTGCATAATATCGGGTGCCGCGCGGTCGAAGACGAGAGGTAATGACAACGTAATCGCACTAACCATGTTAACCCACAAGATCTGTACCGGCGTGATCGGCAGAGTGATGCCCAGCAAAATGGCTGCAACCATAACCAGTGCTTGCCCTCCATTGGTAGGCAGCAGGAATACCAATGCTTTGCGCAGATTATCGTAAACAGTACGGCCTTCCAGCACCGCAGTGCGTAACGTGGCAAAATTATCATCCGCCAACACCATACCTGCCGCTTCTTTGGCGGCTTCGGTGCCTTTCATGCCCATTGCCACGCCGATATCAGCGCGTTTCAGTGCCGGGGCATCGTTAACGCCATCACCAGTCATGGCAACCACTTGCTGGCCGGCTTGCAAAGCGGCGACCAGCCTGAGTTTATGTGCCGGTGTAGCGCGGGCTACGATATCGATTTCGGCGGCGCGTTTCTGCAGATCGGCATCACCTAATTGCTCCAGTTCACTACCGGTCAACACCTGTAATGGCTGACTTAGCCCAAGTTGTGAGCCGATGGCGGCGGCGGTGCTGGCATGATCACCGGTCACCATGATGACGCGTATCCCTGCTTGCTGACATTGTGCAATGGCGTGTCGGGCCTCTTCTCGGGGCGGGTCCATAATGCCGACCAGACCCAATAGATTAAATTGGTAAGCGGAAAGATCGGGGCTACTATCCGGCAATGGCAAGGTAGCAAGATCGGTATCTACTTCAGCCAGCGCCA
>ERZ724503.1428-NODE-1428-length-11103-cov-4.696325_pt1 | contig 11103 bp, 7 predicted proteins | sample MGYA00376036_ERZ724503 | MGnify/ENA primary metagenome ERZ724503 (study PRJEB28724, sample SAMN07190885) | wastewater metagenome | isolation source: influent of sewage treatment plant in Hong Hong | place: Hong Kong | collected 2016-03-17 ...
CCAAGTTCATCTGCCCATCACCACCGGACAGTGGGAACTCGCCGTAAAAAACGCCGTCCATCTCGCTGTCCCACAAAGTCACGCTGTGCACCGGACTGTTGGGGATTCCGGCGATGAACCGCAGCGGTGACTGCAACCCGAATGATCCGTTGGTGGACAAACCCCAAATGATCGGGAGCCGTCCGGTCACACAGATGTTGTCGGTGCCGTTCACCCCGGCGCCCGCCGAGTGCAGCTGTGCGTAGCCGATCGTGGCCCTGAGCAGCGTAGCTAGAGCTTCCAATCCAACTTCGTTGAGCGCCACGACTCAGTTCAGACCGTAGATGATGAGCTGCTGCAGCTGGATGCTGTTGCTCGCCGAGCTCGCGGAGCATGTCACATTGAAGTTGATGTAGTTCGTGATGTCGGCCGAGAACGTGGCAACCGTCGGGGTGGTCAGCGAGGCGCCCGCGCCTACGCCGTAGATGTACGGCGACGCCAGTCCGGGGCTGATGATGGTGCCCATGCCGCGCAGCGTCGAGTTGGCACCGGCCGCGCCCTGCGACACCAGGAAAACGTCGCCCTGAAGTTCCCACGGTTGGTTGGTGACACCGGAGCCGGTGGTCAGCGCGGCCGAGCCGAGCAGGATCGCCGCCGACGTGTTGCCGGCGATACCGGACCGGATGGTGAACGTGTAGGTGGGGGTGCCGGTACTCGAGAGGATGCCCCTGGCGACAATCCGAATACCGCGGCCGACCTGGTTCGGGTTGGGAAGGAAAAAGTCGGGCGGCAGGTGCGCCTGCACGCCCATGCCCGCGGTGTCGTTGATCGCCACCTCGCTGGTGAACGTGTTCTTCGCGGTACCCGCCGTGGTGTTGGCGTAGATGACCTCGGTGTTGGTTCCTGTCAGGAAACTCATGGTCGTGCCTTTCTTTGGTGGTTAGGTTACCGGATTATGCGAGGTCAAGGATCAAGCCAGCCCACTGGTTGCCGGAGGAACTCCTGGTGGCGTTGAACGTCAGGGTGCTACCCGTTCCGGCAGCGTCGCCGGTCAGCATCGGTAGGTCGTAGTATTCGTTGCGGCCCTGGTAGCGGATCGTCTTGTCGTAGGTGAGGACGCGATCACCAGCAGCCGAGGCAACAGTGACCAGCCCGTTGACGTACATGTGGTTGGTTGCCGACGACACCGAGATCGCCGGGGCGACCGTCGTCTGGTTCGCCAACGTCACGGCGCTGGTGACGGACGTGACCCCGCCGTAGTAGATCATGCTGGCGGTGGCGTAGTTACCGTTGGTGTTGGTGATCGACAAAGTTTTGCTGGCCCCGGTCGACGGGTTCAGCTGGTAAAACGCCTGCAGCGTGTAAGCCCCGGCACTGACCCCGATTGAGCCGAGCGAAGTCATCGACGTACCGTTCAAAGTCACCGTTATCGCGGCTGCCGCCAGAACGGAGACGATCAGCACCGCGCAGTTCGCGTTGGCGGGGACGGTTTCTGTCCAGGAAGCATTGCCGGTGAAATGCTCATAGCCGACTCCGGTACCCACCCACGTCGGGGTGCTGTAGGTGGGTAGCGCCGACGGGCTCAAGTCGACCGCGGCGGCCATCGTCGGGGTGCCGGTGTTGACGCGGGTGGCACTGATGGCAAGCGATCCGCCGTTCCCGTAGGCGTCGCCCGCTGCGAGTGGGTTGGTGCTGCCGATGTAGTTCTGACGCACAGCCCGTAGGGTGGCTCCGCTCATCGCCGAATAAGTAGCGTTACCGTCAGTGGCCCTGTGAGTCATCCCCACCGCATACAGGTGGTCGGACGCGCTGTTCGGAATGGTGATCGACGGAGTGGCAGAAGCCGGACCCCACGAAGGCTGCAACGGCGCAACCGACGTGACACCGCTGTAGTAAACCGTTGCGGCGTGAATGTAGTTGTTCGTGGTCATCGTGATCGCCACAGTCCGGGGACCGGTCGGCGGGTTCAACAAATAGAAGCCGCGCATCCGGTTGAAGTTCGACGCGAAGTCGGAAGTCCACGGCGAGCCGGTCATCTCCACCATCGCGGTGCCACCCAACGTCACCGTGCACGTTTTCGGGATCGCTGTCGGCAACTCCGACAACCACAACACGGCGCAGTTCGCTTCGGACGGAACAGTCTCATTCCACGACCAGCTGGGGGTCTGCTTACCGTTGGGGCCGGTCGTCCCCAGACCGTTACCCACCCACGTCGGCGTGGTGTATGTCGGGACGGTGCACTCAAGCTCGACGGCGAGAGCGCACCAGGACTGATTCGCGCCAGTGACGCCGACAGTTCCGGCCGGGCCGTCGGTGTCGCCGATGGCGAGGCTAAGACCCTGGCCGGATACATAGTTCGATATCGCACGCTCCCTCGGTGTGACAGCCGAGAACGCCTGCGTGTACCCGCCTATCGCGCCGGCCGTTAACCTGTTGGAGTCGGGGCTGCCCGCGGTGATCGACGGGTTGGCGCTAGTCGGGTTACCCAGCCACGACCCGTGCGGCAACGCCGTCACCGGGCCCCAGCCGGAAACATTCCGGTACGCCACACTGTTCGCATTCAGGTAGGTACTGATACCGGAGATACTGACCGTGTTCGTTCCTTGCGGCGGGTCCAGCAACCCGTAAGCCACCAACCAGGTGAACGCGGAGCCGTCGTAGAAGGCATAGATGGCACCGAGTTGTGACATGGCGACACCACCGAACGTGACAGTGTGCACGGGGGGTACCGCTGAACTGTTGGTGCCGTTGGTGATGCTGGCGTACAGAACCACAGCTTTGGCGGTGGCGTCGAGGGTGTGGGTGTACGACCACGATGTACCAAGGCCGCGGGTGCCGGCTCCGACCGAACTGAAGATGGGCATTGTGATCGGAAGAATGTTCGCCGGGTTCCTCGTCGGCCTCCACCGGAACTTGTTCCGCAAAGCCATCGGCCCCACCTTGCCGTGAGGGATCTGGTTCTTGCGCTGCCAGTAGTGGGTCGGCTTGTAGCCAGCCGTTGAAGTCTCAAAGTCGGTGACCGTCTGCGCGGTCCCGACGCGATCCTTACGAACCCACCAACCCGGCTGGGGCGGCGGGACGTAACCCGGTTCAGTCATGCCAGCTGTCCCTTAACTGGGGTGTTCAAAACTTGAACACCTTCCTGCACCGCGGCGACCTGATCCTGGACGGCAAGCACATCGCTCTTGGTAGCAACAATGTCGCTCTGCACCGCGGCGACCTGATCCTGGACGGCAATCACTGTTTCCTGAACGGCGACAACCTGCTGAACGAGTTCCTCTTTCGCCGCCGCTAGCTGCTGCTCGACATAGACGCGGACTGCCTCGTTCTGCACAGCGGCGCGGCGGGCTTTGATCTTCTCGCCGAGGGACGGTTCCTGTGGTTGGGTCACTGATCCTGTCCTATCCATTGGTTGATCTTGGGCGGCTGCACCCACAGCGGCCCATACCAGTATCCCGACAAGACGACGATAAACACGAGAGTCGGGATAAACCTGTACGCCTGTGTCGCCTGCCCCCCGAAGCCCCAGCCGCGGTACAGCGAACCGACAGAACTAGATGCACCGGGGTCGGTGTAGTCGAACACGAGGCCGCCGTTGATGAGCAGCCGGAAACGGTGAAGATCCGTTGTGCCTTTGTTGCCGGCGTAGAAATTTATCGTGCCGCCAGCACCCGGCATGGCACCGACGGTGCCCGTCTTCATCACGGTGTCCACCCCAGCGACCCGCTTGTAGAGGTTGTAGGTGCCGTTACCGTTGATCGCCACATACACCATGTGGCTGCCGTCGTTGTTGCGGCGAGCCATCAGGTACAGGATCGCACCCGCGCTGGCCGTGGTGTCGTAGCCGATCGCCGAAGACAACACCACACCGACGTTCTGGTAGTCGGTGGTCGACTCGGTATCGGCGCCGATCCAGGTGTAGAACGCCTGCTGATACGACGCCATCGTCCCGTTCACCCACGCTGCGTCACCGCCGTCCGCGGTGTAATTCCCGTACCCGACGTTGGTGTACTGGGCCGACCAGTTCGCTGATCCACCCAACTCACCCGTCCACGAAAACTCATCCCCCGCGACCGCGCCCGTCCCGTTCTGCGCGTTCAGCTGGGCGACCTGAGAGTTCATGGCGGTCAGCGAGTTCGCCGTGTTCTTGTACGCATCCGCAGCGTCGGCCTGCGAGAACCCCACACCGGACCGGCCACCCAAGTTCACCGCCACGTTGTCCACCGACGCGCCCACACCGGGCACCGCCGCGTCGGGAATCAAGTCGAGCTTCTTCAACTCGATCTCATCCCAATAGATGTAGCCCGACGTGGCCGTGTTCTTCACCCGCAGCCGGGCACGCACCTGGTCGACACCCGACGACGGCACCGTGTAGGTGCCGGTCAGCTTCTTCCAACCGCCGGACGTGCCGGGTGACGTGACGCCGATCAGATCGGTGCCACCCACATCGACGTAGATGGTGGCGCTGGTGGCGGCGTCCTTGCTCTGCCGGTACTTCTCCACGCCCAACATGAACGGGTTGCTGCCGGTGTAGACCAGGCCCTCCCACTTCACATAGACCGTGACCTGCACCCGTTCACCGGCGACAACGGGAACCTCGTTGCTCACCAAATCGTCGAGGATGCCGACGCACTCGTACTGCGCGGAACCCGGCGTGATGTTGCCTTCCTCGGCATTCCACGACCACTTGCCGTGCACGGCGACGGTGCTGGCATCGTTGAAGTTCTGCACCAGTAGCAGGTTCGTGTCCTTGACGTTGACCGCGGTGGCCGGTGCGGTGGCCGCCGACATGGCCTGCCCAGAACCGGCTACCGCTGTCCCGGCTACCGGTGTGGAACCGGCGACCAGTTCGTCTTTCTTCGCCAGGTTCGTGGTCTGTGCGCGGACTTCCGCCAGCTGGTTCTCGGGTGGGTTGTTCGACTCCGGCGCGTAACTAACGTCGTCGGCTTCCGGCATGCGGTCACGGTTCGCGCCAGTGAAGACGCGGATCGCATAGTCGGGAGCCTGCGGAGTTTCACTCATGGAATCGGGCAAACCCTAACGGAGAACTGTGTGCGGGAAGCCGTCGTGGTGAACGAGCCCGTCCCGGCCTGGCGCTCCGCGCGCAGATAAATCGTTGCCGCCGCACCTGCAGTCACCCGGTCATAGTCGGTTGTCGCCGCGGCCGGCGGACCGGGAGATAGGACGACCAGCTGCCAGAGTGTTTCGTAGCCGGAACGGGCGAAGCCGAACCCTCGGCCGACGATGTTGCCCGACGTGGGACTGTTCAGCCGCGCCACCAAATCGACCGTCACGTCCACCCATGTCGTGTTGAAAAGACATTGGGCCGACACGTCGGGACGCCAGTCGAACGGCTGGGCCGGGATCGCCACCGACGCCAGCGTGTAGTTCGGGTTACCGGCCGGGGTGTTGGCGATCGTCGCCGGAACATACCGGTCCCCCACCTTCGGCGACACCAACTCCATGTCATCGAGGGTGGCGTTCACCGCCAGAATCTTCCCGTAGACGGGGGTGCCGAAATCGCTGGGCGTCAGGATCGTGTCGCCGGGGATACCCTGCGGGCCTTTGTGCAGGATCAGCACCAGCTTGTAGACGCCGGGAGAAATCTCATCCCAGGTGGCCGAGTCTGGTGTCGGATCGTCGGCCTCGAGCGCGGTGAAATCAATGGAGTCCAGCGTCGGCGGGTCACCGGTGTCGCCTTTCACCAGCGCCGGGAAGCTACCCAGCCCGCCCGTCGGGGAGGCCACCGCTATGAACATGTTGCTCGACGCATCCCAGTCCAACGGCACACGGAACTGCGCCGTGTCGATGACCAGGTACTCCTTGCCGCCGATCGTGGTCGTGTTCCAGGTTGTCGTGGGCATTCTTCCTCCTTAAGCCTGCGGTGCAAGTGTCGCAGTATTGATGGCTTCTAGCACACCGCTGATGAAACGCTGGTGTTTGGCAAGAGGAGCTTCCTCCGCTTTGCCGTCGCCCACCTGAACCATCACGTCGCGGGCATCCGGCGTGTACCGGAACAAGATGTTCTCCACATAGTCGGTCAGCATCCGGCGGCGACCGTCGTAGACGAGGGACACCAGGCCGCCCTTGAAGATGTCGACACCCAGCTTGTAGACGTCTCCGTCCCTGAAAATGAACTGGCCGCTGATGTAGCCCCGCGAGTCCCACATGGCGTTGACGAAGGCGAACAGGGTCTCGATGTTGTACGGCGCGGAACTCGTCGCGTGCATGACCTCGATGCACGGATGGTACGGGCCGTACTGGTTGCGCCGCCCGTAATTCTCGATCAACTGGAAGGCGAGCACAGCGTTGTTCAGGAAGCCGTCCAAGAGCGACGACGGAATCCCGATGAACCCCAACAGGATTGAAATAATGTCGAGGATGAAACCAAAGATGATGTTAAACAAATCATTCAACCACTTCGGCGAACGTCCGCCGACGATGTGTTGCCATCCCTTTTGGGTATGAAATGAAATCTTGCACGACGCAACAGATCCCACTTCGCCGGGGTCCGGCGCTATGATAACCGCCCACGGCGGAACATAATTCACGCCGAGCAGTGGCGACACGAACCGGCCGTCCATGCCGGGGACGGTCTGAACGATGCCCAGCCAGTCGCCGATGAACGAACCGATCAGGTCGACCACCGTCCGCAGCACCGAGTCGAGGATGGTGCCGGTGGGTCCGACGATCTGCGACCGGTCGGTCACCTTCACAACGTAGGTGGGCTGATGCAGACGCAGGATCGGGAACGTGGCCGCGAACTCGTCGGGCTGCGGATCACCGGGCAGCCACAACTCGACAGTCACCGTCACACCGTAGGCGCGGGTAATGTCCTGGATGACCGCGCCGCAGGACTCCATGCGGACGGTGCGCGCAACCAGGGGACTCGTATCGAACAGTGGCCGCACCGGTGAGACGTACACCGGCGTTTTCAACATGTCGAACAGGTTTCCGTTGGACTGCAGCAGTGTCCCGAACCACGCCCGAATGTCGGGGTTCAGTGACAGAGCATTGTTCACGAACTCCCAGAGGCCCGACTGGATACGCAGCGCGCACTGGCCCACCATCGACGCGATCACGGTGCGGATGCCCCAGATGAAGATAGCCTGCCCGGGGATCTGTGTCTGAATCGGCAATAGCCAGTTCGGCCACACCTGCAAGTAGTTCAACACGTCCCAGATGCCGAGGCAGTTGGCAGTGCCGATCCACTCGCTGCGGTTGAACTCCCAATCGAAGCTGTCGACGTAGAACGCCAGGCGCATGCCGCCGGTTTGCACCACGATGCCGACCATTGTGTCCTTGCAGGACATGAACGTCTGCACCCACTTGGAGCCGCCCTTGATTTTGATGGTCGCCGTCGGCACACCGTTGCGCGGATCGGTGCCGGTCATCTCCATCACGTCGTCGCCGAGCTCCCCCATCGGCCGCCACAAGTAGTCGTAGATCGTGATGACCCACGTCTTGTCGTAATACTCCTTGTACTCCGCAATGTCATCCGCGGCCAACGCGCGGGACACCGGATCGGACAGCCGCATCGTCGCGTCCAGCTGCGACAGCACCTTGTTCTCGGGCAGGCCGGGTGTGGGAATGTCGCCCCACACGACACCCTCAACCTCGGAGCCAACCCAGCTGTAATGCCCTACCGCATCATTGGTCATCAGAAAGGCATCCTCCGCAACGGAGTGCCGACCGCGAGAATTTGCGAATCTTGGTTGCCGTTGTCGATCTTGCAGTTGACGTAGTACGGCTTCAATGGCTCACCCGGACTGCGTGCAGGAATCGGCCTGGAGAACCGGCCCTTCATCAGGGTATAAGGATTGCCCTGCGGGGTCAGCACACCGAACACGGAGTTGGCCGGCGGGGTGCCGCCCACCGACAGGAACGACTGGTAGTCGTACAAGGCTTTCGCCCACTCCGCGTAGGTCTGAGTCGACACCGGCCTCGACGACATGTCGACGATGCCCCGCTTGCGTGGGTCCGTGCGGACCTGCATCACCTGGCCGGGGATCAGCGGCCCGATCTTCACATAGTCGGTGGAGGCCGGACCGTTGCCGATGTAGAAGATGCCGGGACCGAACAGGTTGTAGCGATCCCACATCGGCTGGTCGCCGATGTTGACGCGGATCAGCCTGCCCTCCTGGACGGTGGTGGAGTTGACACCCGCAACGAACTTGCGGACACCGCACGGCCGGATCGAACCCGCCGAGGTTGCCTCGCCGAAACCGACCTTCCGCCAGCCCGGCCCAACCTTTGACGTGGTGCCCGACTCTTTGGCGGTCAACACTTCAGCGTTGTTCCGCAACACCTTGAACGTGCGCTTGTCCTCCTCCGTGCCGCAGATCAGGGTGAACGTCTCACCCGGCTGCGGCGGCGGCGAACCGATGAACCAGAACCACCACCAGTAGCCGCCGTAACCCTGCTCGCGGATCACTGTCTCAACCCCGCCGTCGAACGAGGACAGCCGGATACCGTTGGGGCCGAGCCTGCACCGGACACCGTCGCTGCCGATGGTGCCGGAGTTGTTGAGCCGCGCCCACAAATCGACGTAGGTGTTGGCCGGGTAGGACGGCTGACTGTTGGTGCCGATCTGCACCGACACCACCATGTTGTCGGCCGAGCAGCTGTAGCCCGACTTCTCGGCGACCACACTGCGCGTCCCAGAGAATGTGGACACCGCCTGGTCGCCGTCGGTGTAGAGCGAACCACTGCCTCCGCCTGCGTACTGCAGATCCCAGCCCGAGATCGGGTCGCCCTCCGCGGTCAGATAGTCGAAGTCATCGACCACATCGTCGTAGCCGAAACGAAACTGATCGACATTCGGGTATGTCTGCCAGAACGCCTGATCGGAACGCATCTTCAGGACGTAACCCTGCCTGCGCCCGGTGGCAATGTTGTACCCCGTAGACGAGTCGCTCTTACTCCACCGCACCGGCGCCCACCAGCGACCGAACTCGTGGGTGAAGAACGACAACTCCGATTCCTTCTTCGCGTCGACCGCGCTGATGAGATGGCTGAACACCTGGCGCATGTGCCGGGTGTCGCGTCCCACGATGTCGACCTCAAGCTCCAGCTCGATCGGATCGTAGAGCGAATCGACGTAGGTCACGCCATCCTGGCTCGCGCCCTTCTGGTCGATGTTCTTCCAGTCGGGTGACAGGCCGAGAATCTTCTTCAACTCGACCCGCTCAGGGATGGTGCGGTCAGGGATCGCCAACGGTCCCGCGAGGTTGAACACGATGCTGTCGTCGTAGGAGCGCAACACGACGTGCGGCGTCCGGTCATGCATCAGCATGTACGCGCCGTGCGGGGTGATCGGCCCAGCTGGGTACCTGATCGACGGTCCGAATCCCATCGTCCTACCTTCCCCCAGCCTTGCCTTGCGGCATCGAGCTAGGCATCGACGCGGCGTTCTGCCGCGCTACGTCAGTAGCCCACGAGTTCATAGTGGTGTCCTTCACGTCGCCGACGCCGTACAGGTTGTTGACGATTGTCGTCCCACCGGTGTTGTTGTTGGTGGTCTGCTGCACCGGCTGCGGGAACCCGGCCAACGTCTGCGGCTGCTCATTCGGCACCGGAGTCGGAGGCTTCCCGGCCAAGTTGGGCAGCTGCGGCCCGACGCCGGCGAACGCCCCACCAATACGGGTCAGCCAGTTGTTGTTGGCAAGCTCGCTCGCACCCGTCGGCAAGAACGTCTCCATGAGGCCCTGGACGCCGACACCAGCCAGCTGACCACCCAGCTTGATGGCGCGCTGCGCGACCTGCGCGCCGATCTGCACAGCCGCACCGGAGCCGGGCGCGAAAGCGTCAGCGGCCATCGACGCCGCGCTGGTCGCCAAACCCATGAGGCCACCACCAGTCGGAGCCTGCCCGCCGCCCGGTGCCGTCGCAGGTTCAGCACCGCCGTACTGCGTCCCATCCGGCTTGTTACCGGCCTGCGCGCTGCTGCCGATGCCGAGAGCGTTGCTTGGGTTGAACGTCGCAAACGGGTTGTTGCCAGCGCCGGGACCGGGGAACATGTCGGACACATGCTGGTTGCCGACCATGCCCTGCGGGTTAACGACATGCTCCTGCTGGCCGGTGTTGTTCACAACCAGTGTCGGGCCGGGTTCGAGCGTCCCGCCGCCATCCATCCCGGCGTAAGGAATCGTCGGCTGGTTTTGCCAGTCGGGGTAGGGCGCCATGAACGGACCGGTTGCTGGCTGCGGCCCGCCGGGCATACCAGGGAAGTTGAAGTTCGGCGGTCCAACCGGAGGCGGGCCAGCGGGCGGGCCGCCGATCGGGGAGCCGTCCTGGTTGACCGGCATACCGTTCATGAAGTAGCCGCCGCGGCCACCGTTCGCGCCGGGAATCCACACCGGCGCACCGGGACGGCTGGCACCCGACATGCCTCCGTTCGGGTCGTAGGCGAACTGGTTGTAGAAATCAGTCGCCTGCTGACCCCACTGCTCGCGCAGCCACGCACCCGACTGGCCCTCCCGGTCATACCCTTCCGGTGCCTTCGCGGGAATCTGAACACCCTTCACCGCGAACTGGAACGGGTCGACGCCAGGTGCCAAGCCGCCGCGCTTGATGAACTCCTCAAAGAAACCGGCCGCGGCGTTGGCCGGGTTGGTGCGGTCGCCGTACTTCGTGTACTGGCCGTCCTGCTGGAACATGCCCTGGACGACGGTTCCGTTCTGATTCTGCTGATTGTTGGTCAGCGGGTTGGTGCCCAACGCCGTTTCCTGCAACGCGATCGCCAACCCGGCCTTGATCACGTCGGGCGGCAGACCCCGCTTGATACCTTCGGCGACAACCTTCTGCGCGTTGGTCTGCATCGAGGCATTGACCGGGCCGCCCTTGTTGCCCATGCCGGGAGGGTTGCCGGAGCCGCCGAACGCCGCGCTGAACAGGTCGCCCATGCCGCTGCCGGGCATGTTCACCACATACACCGGGGTTACGCCACTCGGAATACCACCCGGCATCCCAGACGTGATGCCACCGCTGCCGCCCATGAAGTCGGGGATCTGTCCAGTAGCCGCCAACTGCTGCATCCGCGCCATGAACTCCGGCGCGTTCGCATCCGACACCGAAGCGTGGACGTGGTTCTGGTGGTCGGCCAGTGTACCCGCGTCGTACTGG
>ERZ724503.1434-NODE-1434-length-11068-cov-4.159902_pt1 | contig 11068 bp, 12 predicted proteins | sample MGYA00376036_ERZ724503 | MGnify/ENA primary metagenome ERZ724503 (study PRJEB28724, sample SAMN07190885) | wastewater metagenome | isolation source: influent of sewage treatment plant in Hong Hong | place: Hong Kong | collected 2016-03-17 ...
GTATGCTCGCAATACTCAAATAAATGAGGATTGGTATGCACAAATGTTACCCATAAGCTAGAATCTAGAGTGATAGATCGATACTTGAACCAATTTCATAATTATTTAGGTCTTCAAACCATTGATACACCAGCTCTTTCAAAAGACACAAAAAAGGAACCTCCCCATATGGTACAATTAGGTTGTCTACGACGGACAAGTACTCACAGGAGGGATTCCCTATGTCTATTATACAACAACCGACTTTATTTGACATTGATTATTTAGAAAAATTGGATATTCAGGAGAAGTATAAAGAAATCTTCTCCCCACTCGATTGGACAAATGTATTGAACTTATTCCAAAAAGAAACCCGCGTTGGTCCATCCATTACGGTTAATTATGAAGCACTATTACGATCCTTAATGGTTCGCATTATGGAGAAAATTCCGACACAAAAAGCTTTAATCAATCGCTTAAAAAGTGACCTTCGTTTGAAATTAAGTGTGGGATTTCTTTACTCTGAAGCGATTCCTTCTGAAGCCACCTACTCCCGTGTGATGGCTATTTTGGCAAGCAATCTTTCAGTTATCGAACAAATGAACCAATCGCTACTTCAGTTAATCAACGAAGAATTGGACATTTTTGAAGAAAACGTGGCGATTGATGTCACGGCCATCGAGGCACGAACCAAACCAGTAAAAACAGAGAATCCAAAATTACCATCGACGAAAGAACAACGCACACTGGCAAAGGAAGAACTACGAACGTTAATCCCAACCTATCCTGCTTGGGGTGTCAAAAAAAATAGTAAAGGGAAGAATGATTTTTGGTTTGGCTATAAAGGAACATTGGCTGTGTCTACCAAGAACCAGTACATTCTTTGTATGGATATCGCATCGGCCTTCGCTTCAGATGTTAGTTTGGCGATTCCAACCATTCGTCAAACAGCCCCTTTGTTGTCTACGAAGAAGGAACCCACCTACTTTTCTTTTGATAAAGGCTACGATGCCCAAGAAATTTATCAAGAAGTCCATGATTTAGGATTTGAACCGATTATCCCCTTGAAATCTGTCCCGAAAAATGATGGAGAAGTGGACGATTACTATGCCCCTACTTGCCTTTTAGAACATAGCTATCAATATGATAGTTATGATTCTCGTTATGGTGCGCTTAAGTATGTACAACCCAAAAACCACTGTCAAAATTGTCCCTTACAACACGAAGGTCTCTGTCAAAAAGTCATAAAAATCAAACAGATGAATGATCCAAGAAAATACAATCACCCCGCTCGAGGAACAAAAACCTGGGAGACCAAGTACAAAGAAAGAAGCAGTGTTGAGCGAGTCAATGCCTACCTAAAGGAAAATTATCAGCTTAATGACACGCGCTTTTACAAATCTGCACATGCCATTGTCTTTTATCATCTGATACAACTTACTTATAATGTCAAAACCTTTGTCAATCAACGTTTTTCTAAGAGGAATGCCGAAAAGAAATAGTCATGAAATTTCAAAAAAAAATTGAACGATTTGAAATTGGATGAGTGTTTATCTTTTTAAAAACAGAGTTATGAAATTGGTTCATGTATATTTCTGTCATTTAAATCGTTTCCCATCTTATGCCATAAACTAGGTGTTTGTCAAATGGAAGTTATTTCGAAGATGCTTCAGTTCCACTGCGTTCTCATTTCCTCCAGCACGTCAGTCGCATTCAAAACGCAAGCAGCACCGGCCTTTATCAATTGATTGGTACCGACGCTGAGGTGGCTGGTAATATTTCCTGGGACCGCAAAAACATCTCGATTTTCCTGCAAGGCTAGATTCGCAGTTATAAGGCTTCCACTCTTTTCTGTCGCCTCGATCACCAGTGTTGCTGATGAGAGATTGGCGATCAAGCGATTTCGCATCGGAAAATGATAGCGTTCCGGCTTTGAGCCCAAAGGATACTCACTGATGACAAGCTGTTCCGCCATCATTTTCCGCTGAAGGGAAGCATTTTCTCTTGGATAGGTGACATCCAACCCTGTTCCGATGACCCCGATCGTTGCTCCACCGTTTTCGATTGCATAAGCATGAACCATCTTATCGATTCCCTTGGCGAGCCCGCTCACCATCGTGATGCCCTCCACAACCAACGGCGGTATCATTTCATTCAGGACTGCCTTTCCATAGGCGGACGGACTGCGGCTGCCTACGACACTTAAACACGGCTGCTCCAATAAACCGATATTACCCGCGCAGAACACCACAATTGGAGGCAGATAGCTATTAAACCAGCCCTCCGGATAACCATTATCCAGAATGGTCAAAATCTGAATATCATTGCTCCGGTAAAGTTCCAGTAATTCCTCATAAGACATCCTGCTGTAGGCTGTTTGTATGGCTGACTTTAGTTTCTGCTGTTTTGATTCATTGGCCATCGGAACATAACCTTTGATGTTCTCTTCTATTGAATAATCCGGATCCCTCATCCAAGACAAATAGAGATGCTTCATGAAATGTGGCGTGCACACGCCAGTCATTGCATGATAAATCAACTTATCGCGGACCGTCAGATCCTCGTGGTTCATTTCCATAAAAAAACTCCTTTGCGTACAATCTGATAAGATAATACGCAAGGAGTTGCATTAAGCTTTATTCAATTGTTTGCATTTGGAGTACAGAATGTTTACTGATCTCTCAGCATGCTTTTGATAGGATCAAACGTCTTCCGGTGGATAGGGGTAATACCATGCGATTCCAAACCGGATAAATGCAGTTGGGTGCCATAGCCGGCGTTCTTCTCAAAACCATAGTAAGGATATTGAATCGCATATTCGGACATCAGGCGATCACGGTATACTTTCGCGACAATGCTCGCCGCAGCGATGGAGACCGATTTGGCATCACCTTTAATGATCGATTGCTGCTCGATCGGCAAAGGAAGCTTCATGGCATCGATCAGCAGGCTGTCCGGTTCTTGTTTCAGATTGGCGATCGCCTGCATCATCGCCAGTTTCGTGGCTTCATAAATATTCACGGCATCAATCGTTTCCGGGGAAATCAATCCGATCCCGACATCGGCAATGGCCATGATCTGATCGTATAGTTGCTCCCTTTTTTTTGCAGAGAGTTGTTTCGAATCGTTGACCGGAAGGAAAGGGAGCTCTGCCGGCAGAATGACGGCGGCAGCGACCACCGGGCCGGCTAACGGGCCTCTGCCGACTTCATCGATACCTGCGATGGCAAGCCGGCCATTTGCCTTCAGTTCCTCTTCGAAGGCCATCATCTGGATTTGCCGTTCTTTCAAGGCGAGGTCGAGTTGATAATTCCGCTCCCACGATTTGATCGCGGCTTGGACGCCTATGCGGGAGTCGGCTCGGATCGTTGTCCATCGTGGATCTTCCAACGATCGGATTTCCTGCAACTGCTCCTTGATGGCAGCGATGCTCAATGGTTTGTTCATTCCGCTAAGTCCTCTCCAGCCTCCGCCAGTTTAACGGGAACCTGATCCAAAGTATAAGGCCCAAGTTTGCCGCCGCGGATATCAAAAATGATTCTCTCGCTGGCACGGCTGTAATCCTCGCCAAAGCGCAGTTTCGTGGTCAATTCCATCAACAGGTCCGGAACCGCTCCTTCGAATTCTTTTTCATCCACCTTATAGAATGCCTGCAATCTGCCTGGATAATACTGCATAAAATGACGCAACGCGAATAAAGCGACATCATCCTTGTGGAAAACGGTATCCTTGATTGCTCCGGTTAGGGCAAGTTTTTGACCGATCAGCTGATCCTCGAATTTAGGCCACAGTATCCCCGGAGTGTCCAACAACTCGAAATCACCGCCGATTTTCAGCCATTGTTGCCCTTTTGTCACACCAGGTCGGTTTCCGGTCTGGGCTCGATTCTTCTGCATCAATTTATTGATCAAAGTTGACTTCCCGACGTTAGGGATGCCAAGAATCATCAAACGGATGGCGCGAGGTTTGACGCCTTTAGCGATCATCGCCTGCGTTTTATGCGCCATCATCGCTTTCAGTTCTCTTTTGATGTTCTCTACATCTTTATTGTTAAGCGTCGAAATCGAAACGGCTCGCTGCGCTTTGTTATCCTGTTTGAAGTATTCCACCCATTCTTTTGTGGCTGTCTTATCCGCAAGGTCAGCCTTATTGAGCACAATCAATCTTGGTTTGTTTCCGATGATATCGTCGATCAATGGGTTCCGACTCGATTCCGGAAGGCGCGCATCCAGCAACTCAATCACCAAATCGACCATTTTTAATTTTTCTAACGCTTCACGTTTCGCTTTTGCCATGTGGCCTGGAAACCATTGTATTAACATATTGACACTTCCTTTTCTAAGTAAATCCTTCGCTTCCATTTCAAGACAAAACACAAGTGCAAATACACTTGTGTGCGGTTGTCTCTTTATTCTTCTGCCCCATTATCAGCAATGATCCCTATTTTGTTTAAAGGCCACAGTCTTAAATCAGCTGTCCCTTCGATTTGCGCTGCGGGGATAAATCCGAAGACACGACTATCTTTCGAAACAACGCGGTTGTCCCCAAGAACAAATACATGTCTTCAGGGACTGCCATTTCCCCCGTCAGGCTAAAGAGGGTGAAATCACCGGTCAATGTCTGATTTGATCCTTCTTTTAAAGCCTCCAGATAATGTTCCGTTACTTTTTCGCCGTTGATATACAGTTCATCCTGGAAATAAGTGATTTCGTCACCAGGAAGCCCGATGACGCGTTTCACATATTCTTCATCCGTCCCGTCAGGAGCAGGAAACACGACGATATCAAAACGATCAACTTCGGCCAATTTGTTCAGGATCAGCCGATCTCCCGTCTCCAAAGTGGGTACCATCGAATCACCGACAACCTGGAACGGATAAAACAGATAAGTCCGGATAACAACAAACAGCACAAAGGCAATCGCCACCGAAAGAAGCAGGCTCAGCGCTTCCCGAAAAAAGCCACCTCGTTTTTCCGGTTGAATATCTTTCTTTTGTTCGACTCCGAATCTTTCGTTCCTTGAAACAAAACCAGAGTCTTGATAATCATGATTTTTATTTCCAAATGACATCGAATCACCCTTTCTTATAAACCCAGTCGGTTCTTAATTTTCAATAAAGCCAAAATCCTCAAACGGAAAATACACCATTGCAGCTTTTCCGGCTATATCAGCCTGTGGCACAAAACCGAATATCCGGCTGTCCCGGCTACGCACTCGATTGTCCCCAAGCACAAAATAACTATCCTCCGGGACTATCTCAACTCCTGTCAAGGAAAACAAATCAAAATCAGAAGTGAAAACATCCATTCCCTGTTGCTGCTCCGTCCCAAGAAAAGGCTCTTCGATGACCTCTCCATTCAGATACAGCTGATCCTCACTGTATGAAATGGAATCACCCGGTAACCCGATGACTCTCTTGATGAGCGTTTGCCCATTTTCATTGCTGAAGATGATGATATCAAAGCGATCAATGTCCGAAAATGTCTCATATAAGAGATAGTTGCCCTGTGCTAGCGTTGGACTCATTGAGTCGCCTTCAACTTTCAACGGAATGAAAACATAAAAACGGATGATGAGCACCAGCAACAAGGCTAAGATGATCGCCTTCACCCAATCCCAAATCCCATCCTGCATCTTTTTATCTACTTTCATCGGTATCAACCTTTTTGGTTATAGTTTACGAAAACAATACTCATAGTTTAGCATATTTTACGCACAAAAAGAATTGCAACAAATCCAAAGGCGATACTTCCAAGCAATTCCGGACATTACAAAAAGGTTTGGCCCTTCGAAAAAGCAGCCAAACCTTTCGGACTATTCGTTCCCCATCAATATTTCCACAGCTTTATCATACTGTGTATCGTTCTCCGTAAGAACTTCGCGCAATTTTTCAACAATAGCCAACGCGGTGTCGCCCGTTACGATTCCGGTTGCATCCAGCTCATTTGCAGCTTGGAATGAGGCTACCTGTTCGACAGTAGCTTCATCGTAGTAACCGTCTGCTTCGACCGCGTATCCGATGGCGTTCAGCATCGCTTCCACATTCTTGACCTCTTCCGAGACAGTTCCTTCTTCATAGGTTGCCGTAGAATCGATAATCGTTAAAGTGGCGTATTCCGGAAGAGCAACTTCGTAGTCCACAGCAATGCCTTTTTGGTGGATCCAGTTGCCGTTTGGCGTCAGCCACTTGGCGACCGTCAATTTCAACTCGCTGCTCTCCGTCAAAGGATAAACAGTTTGAACTGTCCCTTTGCCGAAGGTCGTTGTCCCGACCAACGGAATTTCGGATGATTCCTGCAGAGCTCCCGCGACGATTTCCGATGCACTGGCACTTCCCTCATCAACAAGCAGTACGCTTGGTTCGGTTATCTTGAAATCTCCGAACTCGCTATCACTGGCCACAATCTTATTCGGCTCGGCATCTTTTTCTTGCGTCTGCATGATGACGTCGCCGTCGTCAAGGAACATATTGCTGATCTTCAGAGCTTGATCCAACAAACCGCCTGGATTCTGCCTGAAATCAAACACAAAGGATGTGGCGCCTTGTGTACGCAGATCCGTTACAGCGCTGACGATATCGTCATAGGTCGGCGTCGAGAAACTGGAAACGTGGACGATGCCGATTTCCGGATATTCTTCATCCAGTTCAAAAGTCACCGTTTCGATCGGAATCGTGTCTCTGGTGATATTCACTTTGAATGTCTGGTCACCGCGAACGATTTCCAGGACCACTTCACTTCCTTTTTCGCCTCTGATCAGCGCGACTGCTTCGCTTGCCGTTAAGCCCTGCAATGATTCGCCATCCGCACTGAGAATGATGTCATTCGGCAACAGTCCTGCTTTTTCAGCTGGAGAGCCCTTGATCGGCGAAACGATGACAATCTGCTGATTCAAGGACATGATTTCAGCTCCAATTCCTTCGAATGAGGCGGAAATCGTCTCATCCAAGTTCTCGCTCTCTTCTGTGTTCAAGTATTGACTGTAGGGATCGCCGACTGCTTCCACCATGCCGCTCAAGGCACCCTCAATCAACGCCTCTTTATCGACACCTTCGACATAATTATTGAGCAGTGTCTGATAGACAGCTCCGATGCGTTCGGATGCAGCTATATCCAATGTCGAACTGTTTGTGCCTTGGATAATCTCTACTGTCGATGGGAGAGTAACGCTCCTGCCGATCCACGCATACGTCCCGCCAATAGCCGCAATTGCGACGATAAGTAAGGACAGGAAGTAGATGGAGAGCTTGACTCCACGTTTTTTTAGTTTATGACCGTTGTTGCCCATTCAAAGTACACCTCTTTAAGATTATAGGATAGATTCTAAAGCAACGAGCATCATGTCATCGAACGTAGTTTCACGCTCTTCGGCAGTCGTCTCTTCCCCTGTCAGGATATGGTCGCTGATGGTCAATAAAGCTAAAGCTTTCCGGTTGTATTTGGCGGCCAGCAAGTAGAGACCGGCAGCTTCCATTTCCACGGCCAGAACGCCATAGTCAGCCAACTTTTGTTTATCCAACTCTTCATTGTAGAAGCGGTCCGAAGACAGGACATTGCCGACGTGGACGGATAGATTTCTTTCCTTCGCAACCAGGTAGGCATTGTGCATCAATTCAAAGCTACAGATTGGCGCAAAATTGACTTGACCATTGAATGTATTGCTGACAACGCTGGAATCGGTGGTCGCTCCTTGGGCAATGACGATATCACGCACATGGATATCTTTTTGGATTGCCCCTGCGGAACCGACCCGGATTAAATTCTGTACATTGTACTCAGTGATCAATTCGTTTGCGTAAATCATGATGGAAGGCAAACCCATCCCTGTGCCTTGGACAGAGACACGTTTACCTTTGTATGTCCCCGTATATCCGAACATGTTCCGGACAGAATTGTACTGTTCGACATTCTCCAAATAGGTCTCGGCAATATACTTCGCTCTCAATGGGTCGCCCGGCAATAAAACAGTTTCCGCGATTTGACCAGGTTTTGCTGCAATGTGTGTACTCATTTCATTTCCTTCTTTCTTTATCTAATTTTGGTTTCTCTCGATGTATACTTCGAACAACTCATCAAATACGGACATGAACTCTGTGTACTCTCCGCTCAACTCCAGGTAATCGGCAAGTTCGTGATAATCGGTCATTTGCTTCGGAAAGCCGATATCCTCGGAAACCCGGTTCGCAAATGCTGTTTTTTTGTCCTTTTTGTATGGGTCTCGATACGTCAGGATGAAAAGGTAAAAAGATTGTCTCATAAATTAGGCCTCTTTCTATTTTAACAAATTTTCTGCTGATATGCTTACTTCAAACGAATATTCTTTCGTCTCTTTATCGATCGAAAGCAAGCGGATGGCACTCTCTTTCGGAAGTTTGATGTTGGCCAAATTCATCAGTACGGTTTCCGAATCCGCATCCAAGCTGACGAATGCAGGCAATTCTAAAAATTGAGCCAAAAGAGTCAAGGCTTCCTTTTCGGGCAAAGACAGCCCGCCTAGGGAAATATCGGTCACCTTCAGCTGCAGATTACCGTCCGTTGTCGCATGCGGCTCTCCTGTTAGAGCGAACGGGATCGAAAGCCCCAAAAGTACAGTCTCTCCTTTTAAAGTCACCGCATCCGTCATCTCCAACGAGTAGCCATCCAAGCTCTGCTCGGATTTCAGATATTCATTGGCGATGACCGCCAATTCGTTATTGCTCAAGGACAACCCTATCGAGAGCTGATCCGCTGATTGCGTCGTGGTTAGAGCATCAGTCGCTGTTTGGCTAGGCTGAACCATCGCAATTTTCGAGAAAATCCAAATTGCTGCCAGCACCAGTATGAGCGACAAGGTTATGAATCCAATTTTCCATGGATTCGGACTATTCCTCACACTTCTTTGTTGATTGATTCCCATTGAACTCGCTCCTTTAAAAATATCTTTCTGAAAGTCCCAATTTTTTTTTGCGGAAGGGATACTATGATTTTCTAAAGCTTACCATTTAATGTGCTATAATGCATTCAGAAGGACGTTGTTGGAGACTGTTTTTTTCTTTGGCCAAAAAAAATTGCTGTCAGGCAACAAGGAGGAATGAATGTGACTACTTTTCCGCAAACAGAAGGCAGACGCAAAATCATCGTAAACGAAGTGTTGAATGCCGTAACGCATGGAATCGGGACCTTGCTTAGCATCGTAGGATGCGTCTTACTCATTTTGAAGGGGTCCCAATCAGGAAACGTTACAGAAGTCGTAGCTTATGCCATTTACGGTGCTTCGATGATTTTACTTTTTCTGTCATCGACGCTCTATCACAGTTTCAGTATGACCCGCTTCCAAAAGATATTCCGCTACATCGATCACGCAGCCATATATTTGTTGATTGCAGGGACGTATACGCCGTTTTGTTTGATTGCGGTACGTAACGGTCAAAGCAGAGCTTTGTTCATTGCCGTTTGGGCAATCGCAATCATCGGCATTATCCTGAAGATCTTTTTCGTCGGAAAATTCAACGGTATTTCCACCCTCTTGTACTTGGGTATGGGATGGATGGCGCTGTTCATCATTCAACCGATGTACCAGACACTCGGTCTGAACGGCATTGTGCTGATCGCTTTAGGTGGTTTGAGTTACAGTTTGGGGACTATTTTTTACTCGAACAAAAAATACGGCTTTATGCATGTCATTTGGCATCTCTTTGTTATGGCAGGCGCCGCTTTTATGTTTTTCGGCATCTTCTTGTATGTTTAAAAACAGAAAATCAATAACATCATGCAAAGCAAAAATTGGGCTGACTCAATCATTGAGTCAGCCCTTTTCTGCCTAGTTCACCCGTTTGAAGACCTTGAATTCATGTTCGAAGCAGTTTTTGTCATCTACAACGCCTAAGGTTGATGACTCAAGTCCCCACTCGTTCCAGTCGACTGCAGGGAAATAAGTATCCCCGTCAAAGTCGGCATGAATGACGGTCTGATACAGGATATCCGCAAACGGCAGAAATAGTTCATAAATTTCACTGCCGCCGATGATGAAAAGCGTGTCCTCTTCATTATCCAACGCCAATACTTCTTTGACGTCATGCAGGACAGTAACGCCTGCATGGCTGTACTCGGTTTGCCTCGTCAGGATGATGCTTTCCCTTTTCGGCAACGGGCGTGATCCCATTCCCTCGAACGTTTTTCTGCCCATCACGATTTTGTGGTTCAATGTTTTTTCCTTGAAGTACTTCAGTTCATTCGGCAGGTGCCAAGGCAATGTGCCGCCTTTCCCTATGATTCCATTGTCGTCTTCAGCCCATAATAATGCGATCATCTTATGTTTTGCCGCGCAACCGAGCCAGCGCCCGGACCGATCAGGCACCTTTACGGAACCTGATGGCGGCAGCCTCCTTTTCCTCGATATGAAAAATTTATACAGCGATCGGTGCTTTGATGCCCGGGTGGCTCTTGTAGCCCTCCAGGACGATATCCTCTTTTTCCATTTCAAAAATGGATTTCTCCGGATGCTTCAGCACCAGTTTCGGCAAAGCAAACGGTTCTCTGGAAAGCTGCAACTCGATCTGTTCGATATGATTCAGATATAGATGGGCATCCCCGAACGTATGGATGAATTCCCCGACTTCAAGCCCCGTTTCGTTTGCGATCAGATGCGTCAATAAAGCGTAGCTGGCTATGTTGAATGGCACGCCCAAAAATATATCCGCGCTCCGCTGGTACAGTTGGCAGCTGAGCTTTCCATCCGTGACATAGAATTGGAACAGGGTGTGGCAAGGAGGCAAAGCCATCGAAGGGACGTCTTCCGGATTCCAGGCGGAAACCATCAGTCTTCTGGAATCCGGATTCTTTTTGATCATTTCGATGACATCGCTGATCTGATCGATGAATTCCCCTTGCGTCGTTTTCCAGCGGCGCCATTGGGACCCATAAATGTTGCCCAATTCGCCGTGTTTTGCTGCAAAGGCTTCATCCGTCAAAATCGCTTCGCGGAATTTGGCCATTTCGGCATCATAGATTGCTTTGAAGCCCTCTTCTTTCAGGACCCGGTGGCCGAAGTCTTCCATATTCGGACCTGTGTAATCTGCTGATTTCACGTAGCGCTCAAATGCCCACTCATC
>ERZ724503.1436-NODE-1436-length-11062-cov-3.828200_pt1 | contig 11062 bp, 10 predicted proteins | sample MGYA00376036_ERZ724503 | MGnify/ENA primary metagenome ERZ724503 (study PRJEB28724, sample SAMN07190885) | wastewater metagenome | isolation source: influent of sewage treatment plant in Hong Hong | place: Hong Kong | collected 2016-03-17 ...
TTAGGGGAAAATAATAGGGAAACCGAAAATGTTTTAAAACGTTTTGGAGGAAAACACCCTGTTTTACTTTAAAAAGGTAAACAAAAAATTTAAGATTTAAAATATGAAAAAATAAATTTTATTTATAAAGATAAAAAAGATGGAATTGAAGAGTTTTTTAAACTACAAGAGATTGAAAATAAAATTGTATTAATACCAAATGAATATCTATCAAACTCTATTTCAAAAATTGAGTTCAAAAAAGTTTCAAATAAACTAGAGTTTTTAAAAATATATTTCAAAAATGAGGATTATATACAAATTGTTCAAAATTAAAAACTACTTCTCTTTAATAATATTTGCTTTTGTATTAGCTTTAGTTTTTGCTTTTAACTCTTTTAAAACTATATCTACAAATTTAGAAGCCGTAGTTTCTAATAGTGAAAAAAAAGAGCTTTTAAAAAAATTCAATGAGTTTAAGATTAGCAAAAAACTATTTTTATATGTTGATAATTTAGATGATAAATCTTTAAATAAAATAAAAGATATTGAAAATAAACTTTTAGAAATTTCAACTCTAACTTTAGAGAAACAAAAAAACAACGAAGCTTTAAATGAGTATAAAAAAGAGTATTTTTTATACCAAAATAGTTTGAATTTGGAAAAACTTATTAACTTAAGCAACTTAAATATAGAAAAAGAGTTAGAGAATTTAAAATCAAATCTTTTAAACTCACAATTTGGATATTTTGTAAATAGCAGCGATCCATTTTCAATTTTCAAAAAAGAGCAAGAAGAGAGTAATTTTTTTATAAAAAACAACCATTTAGCAGTTAAAGACAAAGGTTATTTTTCTATCTTTTCAATTTCAAGTAGTGTAAACTCTATTGATGATTATGAAAATTTATACAATGAAATATCAAATATAACAAAAGATGATAAAGATATAAAAATATTCTCTTCAATATTCTATTTTGTAGAGAACTCTAAAATAATTAAAGATGATGTAAATAAGATAATCTATCTTGCAACTTTTATTCTTGTTCTTCTTTATTTGATTATTTTAAGAGATTTAAAACTTCTTTTTAATGCTTTATTAACACTTGGTTCTTCAACTCTTTTTGCACTATTGGTTTGTTCTTTTATCTTTCCTGAAATAAGTATATTTGTGCTTGTTTTTGGAATATCTATATCGACTGTTGCTATTGATTATATGTTTCATCACTATGTTCATAAAGAGTATGAAGGAGCATTTAAGTTTAATAAAGATGTATTTTTAGGGATGCTTACAACTATTACAGCATTTTTTATACTCTCATTTATCTCTTTTAATTTGATTAAACAATTAAGTATATTTACATTTTTTACGCTTCTTTTTTCATACATTCAATTTGCTTTTATATATCAAAAAATTGGATTTGAATATAAAGAAAACAATTTTTTCAATATCAAAACTATAAACAATATCTCTGCTAAATATATATTAGTTTTTACTATTATTGCCCTACTTTTAGCTATTTATAACTTTAAATTTGACTCAAATTTAAAAAACTTAGATGTTGAAAACAAAAAATTAAACTCTTTACAAGAGTTTTTTAATAAAGATATTGCAAACAATGACAAAGTTCCTTTTTTAATAAAAGCAAAAACTATTGATGAATTAATACAAAACTCTAAAACTTTAAAAGAGAAATTTCCATCTAGTGTAGCTCCTTTATCCACTCTTATAAGTAAAGATGAGTTTTTAAAAAAACAAGAGCTTTTAAAAAATCAAAAAATATCTGAAATCAATTCTAAATTAGAAGATAAAGCAAAAGAGTTTGGTTTTAAAGATGGATACTTTAAAGAAGCTTATAAAATTTCACAAAAAGAGCCAAACTATACTTTAGAATATCTTCAAAAATTAGATTTTGAAATTCTAAAGTTTGAAAACTCATTTATTTCATATGTAAATGTATCAAAAGAGGATATATCACTTCTAAATAATTTTGATTTTGTTATAAACTTAAGTCTTAAATCTATGTTTGAAGATGAATTAATTAAAATAGAAAAAGAGTTAATATTTTATGGAGCTTTATCAATATTTTTTATAATATCAATTATTTCAATAAGTTACAGAAAAAATATTCTAATATATCTATCATTTCTATTTTTCCCATTTTCTATGATTTTATCATTAACACTATTTATAGAATTAAACATTTTACATATTTTTATTCTTTTTATTATATTATCCATCTCAATTGACTATGGAATTTATATAAGTTCATACAAAAAAGATAAAAATACCAACAAAGCAATATTTTATTCAATTCTTACAACATTTGCAGGATTTGGAGTTTTAATTTTTTCTAGTATTAATGCTCTTTTCTCAATAGGAATTTCAGCAACTGTTGGAGTTTTATCAATTTTATTTTTATTAATATTTTTAAAAAAGGAAAAATGTGCATCTAATAATCTATAATGATGATAAAACAATTAGCAAACATAAAATATCAAAAGAGCTATTTTTTGATAAAAACTTGCAAAATTGCGTTTCATATATAGCAAGTTCAAGTAAAGAACAAAATGCACTAAAAATTTTTAAATCACACTTTAGTGATGCAAAATCAATTCTATTTGATGACTCAAATAAGATTTTACAAAATGAGTTAGAAAAATTAAATATTCCAAAGTTTTCAGATATTAAAAATAAAACTAAATATTCAGAAAATATTTTTGATAAACACAACTTCTCTTTTTTATATTACACTTCAGGAAGCACAGGATTTCCAACAGCTGCTTTAAAAACAAAAGAGAATATTAGTAGTGAGATAGATGATTTAACAACTCTTTTAAGTAGCTATACTATCAAAAAAGTTATAGTTACTGTACCATTTATACATATTTATGGCTCACTATTTGGACTTTTTTATCCTCTACATAACAATATTGATATAGTTTTAAAAGAGCATTTTTTACCAAATGATTTATTAGATTTAATTGATGATTACTCCTTAGTAATTACAACTCCACTATATATAAAAGCTTTAAATAAAATAAGCTCAAAAAAAGATTTAAACAAATCTATTTTTATAAGCTCAACAGCTCCTTTATTAAGTGAAGATGCAAAAGAGTTTAAAGAGAAATTTAATTCAAATGTTATTCAAATATTTGGTTCAACAGAAACTGGTGGAATTGCTTATAAATATAATTATGAAGAGTTATGGACTCCACTAAAAAGTGTGAAAATTTCTACAAATAAAAACAGTGAATTAAAAGTAAACTCTCCTTATGTATCAAATATAATATATGAAAAAGAGTTTAAACAAACAAATTATGAGATACAAACTTTTGATTATGTAGAACTTTTAGATAATAAATTTAAACTTATTGGAAGAAGTTCTCAAATACTAAAAATTGCAGGCAAAAGATACTCTACAATTCAAATAGAAAATATCCTAGAAAAAGAAGAAGATATATCTAAAGCATTAGTTTTAGTAAATAGTAATAATAACTCATTAAGAGGTGAGATTTTAGATATTACTTTGGAAACAAAAAAAGAGTTTACAACAAAAGATATTCAAAATATTTTGAAAAAAGAGCTTTCAAATCTAAAATTTTCTATAAATTTAAAACTAGTTGATAAGATAAAAACCTCATCAACTGGTAAAAAACTGGCGATTCAATAAAATGTCAATTATTATAAAAAATCTAAACAAATCATATAAAGATACAAAAATCTTAGAAAATCTAAATTTAGAGATAAAAAGTGGCTCTATTTTTGGACTTTTAGGACCAAATGGAGCTGGAAAAACAACTTTAGTATCTATTTTAAATAGTTTGATAAAAAAAGATAGTGGAGAAGTTTTTATATATGATTATAATTTAGATAGTGAATTAAATAAAATAAAAGCTATTTCATCTTTTGTTCCTCAAACCTATGCTTTTTATCCAAATCTAACAGTTTATGAAAACTTAGAGTTTTTTGGTTCTTTATATGGCTTAAAACAAAAGAGATTAAAAGATAAAATAGAAAATGCCATAAGTGCTTGTGCCTTGGAAAAATATATAGATAAAAGAGCTTTAACTTTTAGTGGTGGTGTAAAAAGAAGGCTAAATATTGCTATTGGGCTTTTAAATTCTCCAAAGATTTTATATCTTGATGAACCAACAGTTGGAATTGACCCACACTCAAGAAGATATATTTTAGAGATAATAAAAGATATAAATATAAATAGTGATACAACAATTTTTTATACATCTCATTATATGGATGAAATTGAATTTTTATGTGAAGAAGTGGCTATTTTAGAAAACAAAAATATAGTTTTAAAAGATAGTATAAAAAATTTAAAACAAAACAACAATTTAACTCTTGAAGAGTTATTTTTAAATATTACAAAAAAGAGTTTAAGAGATTAATGTTTTACTATATTTTAAAAAAAGAGTTTAAACTAATTTTTAGAGATATTCATGCTTTATTAGTTCTATTTTTAATGCCATCAATATTTATTTTAATTATGTCTTTAGCTCTTAAAAATACATATTCACAAAATATTGAATCAAAGTTAAAAGTTGCGATTATTAGCCAAAACAGTAAAGATATAGATCTTTTAATAGAAGAGTTAAATAAAAATCCTTACTTTGAAGCTAAAATCGAAAATAGCACTTCAAATAAAGATTTAATTTATGAAATGAAATATGATTTTGCTATTAAACTTGATTCAGATTTTAAAAATCAGATAAATAAAAATAGCAAAGATTTTTTTATAGAAATATTTAGCAAACCAAATATCAAATATGAGTTTTATACAATTTTAAAAAATGAGATTGTTAAAAATATTTCAAAATCAATAACAAAAGATTTTTTTATAAATTCAAAAATTGATGCAAAAAATCTTGATAATCTTGATAATTTAATATCAAATCAATATATTTTTAAAAATGAAAAAGATAGCTCTATTATAAACTCAGTACAGCAAAGTGTTCCTGCTTGGTTAATTTTTTCTATGTTTTTTATACTTATTCCAATTTCAAATACATTTATAAATGAGAAAAATTTTGGAACAATTCAAAGAATAAAAAGTATAAATATCCCACTTTATACTTTGCTTTTAGGGAAAATTTTACCCTATTTTATAATCAATCAAATACAACTAATATTTATGATTTTAATTGGAATTTATATTGTTCCTTTATTTGGTGGTGACTCTTTAAAAATAGAAGGAAGCTATTTTTTAATTATTCTAATATCTTTTGCTATATCTTTTGCAGCTATTAGTTTTGCACTTTTAATTGCAAATATTAGCAAAACAACTGAAGAAGCTACATCAATTGGAGGGGTTATAAATATTATTTTTGCAGCAATTGCTGGAATAATGGTTCCTAAATTTGTTATGCCACAATTTATGCAAGATTTGAGTCTATTTTCTCCAATGTCTTGGGGACTTGAAAGTTTCATAGAAATTTTAGTTAATAATGGAAGTTTTAGTGATATAAAATCATATTTGTTATACTTAGTAATTTTTGGTACAATGTGCCTCATTTTTGCAAATTTTATACTAAATAAAGGAAAAAATTAATGTCAGATTTAAAATATGAATTAAAAAAACTAATCATAGAAGAGTGTGAAAAAGATTGTCAAATAGAAGATATAAAAGATGATGAGCCACTTTTTGGACCTGATTCTATTTTAGAACTAGACTCTATGGATGCTTTACAAATATCTATGGCAATTCATAAAAAATATGGTTTAAAAACGACAGATAGCAAGGAACTAAGAAAAATAATGGAATCAATAAACACTATGGAAGAGTATTTAAGAAAAAATGCATAAAGTTTTCATCACTGGCTCTTCAATAATTTGTGCTTTGGGAAATAATAAAAAAGAATCTATAAATAAGCTTAAAAATATTAATAATAAAAACTATAAAGAGTACCTAAAAGAGAACTTTGAAGATATAAATTATTATAAAATAAAACAAAATTTTAAAACTCAAAAAGAGAAATTTTTCTCTATTTTAGAAAAAACTATTTTAGATGCTATAAATGATGCAAAACTATCAAAAGAAGATAGGGAAAATTTGCATATTTATTTAAGTTCAACATCTATGAATATCTCTTTAATTGAAGAGAGTTTTTCAACAACAAATAGTATTCACGCTATTAATTTTGAAGAGATTTCAAACTTTGTAGAAAATATTATATCTTCAAAATATCCTTGCGTGTTTATTCAAACAGCTTGTACATCTAGTGCAAATGCAATTATAAAAGCTAGTAATGAGATAAAAAATGAAGATATACAAAAAGCTATAATAATTGGTTTTGAATTTTTTAATCAATCAACTTATAAGGGATTTGAATCTTTAATGCTACTTAGTTCTAGTGGCGAGTATAAACCATTTGATAAAGATAGTGATGGTTTGATTTTAGGAGAAGCTTGTAGCTGTGTAATCTTAGAAAATCTTAAAAAAGCAGATGATGATTTTGAAATAGTTTCATATTCAAATAGTTTTGATAATTACTCAATAACTAGTTCAAATCCCAATGCAATAGCTACTTTTAATTGTTTAAATCAAGCTTTACAAAATGCTAATTTAGAAATTAGTGATTTAACTTGCCTAAAAGCTCATGCAACAGGAAGTGAAAATTCAAATCTTTCAGAGGTAAATGCAATAAACAATCTATTTAAGCATCATAAAAATAGTTGTGATGTTGTAGTTTTAAAACCATATATTGGTCATACATTGGGTTCTTGTGGTACAAATGAAATAATTCTTTTATGTGAAAGTATAAAAAGTGGAACTTTGCCAAAAACAATAAATTTTAAAAATGGGTATGAAAATATAGATTTTAAACCTCTTTTAGAAGATAAAGTTGTAAATGGTGCAAATATTTTATTTCATTTTGTTGGATTTGGTGGAAGTAATGCTTCACTTGTTTTATCAAATAAAAGGTCTTAAATGTATATAAAATATTTTTTTAAACATGAAACTCCTTCAAAAAGTGAAAAAGATTATAAAGCACTTTTAAAAGAGATTACGACTCTTGATGTAAGAAAAATATCAAAACTTAACCTACTTGCTATTTATGGTGCAATTAAAACTTTGAAAGATAAAGAACATAAAAAAGATTTAAGTCTATATGCTGCATCAAATTTTGCTTGTATTCAAGAAACTTACAAAATATTGCAAGAGTTAAAATCCCAAAATCCAGTTATGCCTTTTGATTTTTTGAATATAAATACAAATAATATGGGTTTTTATATAAGTAAAGCTTTAAATACTATGGGAAATAACTACACTATATCATCAGATTATCTATCTTTTGAAAAAACTCTATATACAATATATTTAGAGTATAAAAATAGAGTTAATAGTAGTTTTTTAGTTGGAGAAGTTGATAGTTCTTTAGAAAATCTTCCATATTTAGGAGATTTATCTACTTTTGAAAACAATATCTCAAATGATATTTCATCATGGATATATTTTGATGATATTTCAAATAACTCTATAGCAAAGTTAGAATTTGTAAAATATTTTTACTCAATAGATGATTTAAATAATTTCTTAAAAACTCAAAAATATGATGCAATATCTTTAAATAGTTTTGCAACAAAATTTAAAGATGAGTTAAATATAGATAACTCTTTAATTAAAACTTATCAAAACTTTTTTAGTTCTTCAAATATTATAAATCTTTTAAATGATGAATTTAAAAACTCAATATTTATTAGTTTAGATAATAAAAAAAGAGCTTACTTATTCTATTTTACTAAATAGTTTTTAAAATTCCAAAAGCCTCTTCTTCGTATTTAGAGGCTTTTATTAAAATATCTGATATCTCTTTTGGCTCAAATCTATCTATTTTCTTTGCACTCTCCACACATTTTAAAGCAAACTCTCTTAGGGTATCTCCTGAAAGTAAAATCAGTTCACTAGCTTTTTCAAGTTTATTAACATCAAGATTGTAAGTTTTTGCCTCTTTTAAAAATGCTGAATACAAATACCTAAAACCTCCACCACCTGTTCCTATCTCTTCTTGCATTCTTACAATATGTGTTAAATAGTTTTTTATATATCTCTCATCTTTATTTTTAAGTTTTTCTATAGACTTTGCTAGTTTTCTCATACCTTTAACTCCAGCATAAGCAAAAGGTGTAAGCATAGCTTTTGCATTTTTTCTTATAGATTTTTTTAAAATATTATCAAAATCAATCTCTTTGGGAATATTTAAAACATAATACATAAAACCTTTTGGAGCAAAAACTCCTTTTGCAAATCTAGCTTTTGTCAAATCTTTTTGTGAACACTCTACAACATCTTCAAAAACAGGATCTGAAATTTTATAATTCTTACCAACTTTTGCATAAACCAAAAGATTATGTGCATTAAAATGAAATCTCATATTTTCTGGCATATATGGAAGATAAAAAACAGAAGTTTGAAGACCTACTATTTTCCCATCTTCTATTGCCAAATCTAATTCTATATTAGCTTCCAGCATATTTTTAAAACTTTTTTTAAAAATCTTAACACCTAGAACTTTCTCAATACTATTTATAATATTTTTTGGAATTGCTCTATATGCAATTAGTGGCATATTATTTACTTTTATAATAGGGAAAAAAGCAAAAGTAAGAGTACTAGTAAGACCAAAAACCATAGGTTCGCTTAGCTTCAATCCAGAATTTGTAAGCATAGAAGATATAACTCCACTTTCACAATGTGCAAATTGTGAGTGTTTAAAATCATTATTCATATTTAAACTCTTTTAGCTCTTTTAGACTAATATCAAAAAGATTTGAATATTTTTTTAAAATTTCATCATTTAATTTTTTAAAATGTTTCATTTTTAAATGTCTTTTTACTCTAAAACTAAACATTCCTACACCACTACATAGTGTTGGTAAATCCATTCTATTTTTATACATAAAATATTTTATAGGAGAAGCTACACCTTGTTTAATCTCTTCTAAGCACTCTAGTTCTAAAACTTTATACTCATTTACAGCTGTTAATGTTGCAAACTCCTCCGCACTACTTCCATAATTTACTCTACTAAACTCTCCACTATTATTTTTTGCATACATAACTTTTTGTTGTCCATTTAGTGTAGAGTTCTCTTCTTGAGGAATATAATTATTCACTATACAACTTCAAGTGAAAAAAATGCAGTAGAAAATCTTCCACTTTCAGGAACATAACATAGAATTTTTTCACCTTTTTTTAATTTTCCACTATTAAATAACTCTTCTAAAATTATATAAATTGATGCACTTCCTGTATTTCCGAAATTTGTAAGATTTGTAAACCATTTTTCATAAGGGATTTCAAAATTAACTTTTTTTAACCCTTCATACAGTTTATCTCTAAAATATAAAGATGAGTAGTGAGGTAAAAAATAGTTATAATCACTAGCTTTTATATCTCTCTTTTTTATAATCTCTTGAAGTGGTTTTACGACTGTATATTCAACTATATTTTCATTTAAAAGTTTTACATCTTGTCTTACACTTAAAAGTGATTTTTCCATAACTTCATTTTGATCAAATGCTCTCCAAGACTTTATTTTACTATCTTCTAAAATCTCTAATCCACTATACATACAAACTGGCATTTCTCCAGCATAAGATAAAATATCTATAAACTCTATTTTTAATGAAATCTTATCTTTATTTGGTTTATCCTGTAAAAGCATAGCACCAGCACCATCTGATAACATCCATCTTAAAAAATCTTTTTCAAAAGCAATATTTGGATTTGTTTCCAACTCTTCAAGGCATTTTGACTCTTCTTCAAAGTTTCTAGCACTTAATATTGGAGATGATGCTTCAGAACCTGTAGATACTCCACATAAAATCTCTTTTGATTTAATAGCTAAATATATATATTTAAGAGCATTTACTCCACTAAGACATATTCCTGAAGCTGAAATTGTCTCTATTGGTTTTAATTTTAACTCACCTTGAACCATCAAACTATGTCCTGGCATAAGTTGGTCAGGAGAAGTTGTACCACAAGCAAGAACTTCAATATCATCAAGAGAAAAACTACTATTTTGAAGCTTTTTTATAGCATTACTACAAAGTTCTGCATTTGTAAAGAGTTGCTTTTGAGTACCCTTTTCTAATACATAAAATCTTCTTTTAATTCCATTACTTCTTAAAACAATATTTTTTGCTTTTGATTTTTTACCACCAATATATCCCAAATAATCCTCAATCTCATCATTAAAAACAGGTTCATTTGGCATAAATTTTTCAATTGCATTTATATAAACATCAACCACTATAAAAACTCCTTCATTCTAAAATCTTTGCTTCCACTTGGTAATTCATAAAACTCTTTTTCTTTTAAAACACTATTTTTATTTAATTTTCTCAATATAGTTTGAACTATCATATTTATAGGCACTACTGTTAAAATCATTAAAATTAAAAATACCAAATATATCATTACAACTACTCTTCTTTTTTTATCGCCAAAATTACCAATTTTTCGTATTAATTTTCCCCAAATTAGAAAACTTTTATTTCCTATTTTTTCACTTTTAATTAATTTAATATCAACTTCAACAGCTTTTAAACCTTGCAAAAGACTCTTCTTTTCTATTTCTTTATTTTGTTCTAAAGCTTGAACTAATGCTTTCCCAAATCTTTGAGATTTCATAATATCTTTTTCATCTATTCCAGCACTTGATAATCCTAAAAAACTATCTTTTTTTCCTGTTAACATCCATCTAGGAGTTGTTATAAATGTCTCTAAAGAGCTTCCTTTATCAATCAAAACTACATTGTCAATTAAAGTAGCTTCTAACTCTTTTAAAAGAACTTTTACTTTTTCTTGAGCCATTATCCACATATTTCTACAAGCAATTAATGTAATAACTGGTTTATCTTTAAATTTCTTCTTAGCATAAGAACTTTTTAAAAAACTACTTATAGGAATAGATGGAGATAAAAACCAAACTGTATAAGCTAAAATGATTAAATCAAAGTCATCTTCATCATCTTTTATATCTTCTAATTCACAAGGAACCATATATACAGACTCAGGGAAAGTATCCATAAAAGTCATAAAATCCCATGGAAAAGGATATT
>ERZ724503.1437-NODE-1437-length-11059-cov-10.392403_pt1 | contig 11059 bp, 6 predicted proteins | sample MGYA00376036_ERZ724503 | MGnify/ENA primary metagenome ERZ724503 (study PRJEB28724, sample SAMN07190885) | wastewater metagenome | isolation source: influent of sewage treatment plant in Hong Hong | place: Hong Kong | collected 2016-03-17 ...
AAATAGATAATAAATAAAGATAAACCTAAAAGTGCATAAATACCGATTTCTCGTTCAAATTGTCCACCTCTCCACATAGGATCCATTCCTACATAGTGATTTATAGTGTTCATCTCATGAACTTCTCCACTGAATCCATCAAAATGAAAAAATACAGGAATACCTTCTGGAAAAGCAACTTTAGGATAATTAGGTGCTTCCAAAGAACAAGTCCAAATAGGAAGAGAAGCTACTCCAATTTCCGAAGATGTTTCAATCATCTTTTCAAGATTATCATGAGCTTCTTTAGGGGTAGTTGTACTTTTATACCTGTTTTTATTATAAAGATTCCATGTTGAAATTGCAAGAGGCGAAATTTCATCAATTTTATCACTATGAATTTTATTTAATGTCCCATGAAAAGCAATCATTGGATAGGTAAAAGATAGTGTCATAATAACTAGTGCAATCAGTGCAAAAATTCTAGATTTTATAAAACTTGAGTGCATATATTTCCTTTGTTTTAGTTTTAAATTATAAGTTAATATTATAACTTATAATTTAAAATTAATTAAAAAAGTAGAATAACATAAATGTTAATTTTAATCGTTGATACTTGTCAACAAAGAAAGGAAGAAAAAGGATTCTTCTTTCTTTATGTTATTTAGATATTAGAATAAATTAGCGTTATTATCAACCCATTTTAAATATTCAACAATATCCTGAACTTCTTTTTCATTCATATGTTGATTAGGCATTTTTAAATTGAAATAATCAATCATTCCTTTAATATATGGGTCTGCATACATTTTTTCTGGATTTAGAATGAAATCACTAACCCATTTTTCTCCATTTTCATGTCTTTGTAATACCCCTGTTAAGTCAGGACCTGATGATACTTTTCCTATAACATGGCAACCATTACATCCACCTTCTGCAAATGCTTTTTCTCCTCTTTCTGCCGCTGGACTTTGTGGTGTTGCAATAATTCTTACAAGAGAATCTTTTGCTCTAATTCCAACATCTGCTGTTTTAACCATTAATTGCCAGATCATATTTTCAAAAAGAACAGCTTTTTCAAGGTCTCCTTTTGCAACTGCTTCATCAGATAGTTTTTTCTGTGCAGGAATTTGATTATATTGATCAAATGCATCTGTAACTAAATCAGCAACTACCTTATGGTTCTGGAATTTATTGTCTTTTAAGAACTTAACAACACTTTGAATTACAGCATCAGTTGCACTATTAACCGCAACAGTTTTATCATATTCAGCTTTTAATTGCTCAGGAGTCATTGTTTGCATTTTAACTTTTTGAGCACTTTCATATTTTTTATTTGGGTCTTTAACCATTAAATAACCCATCATTTCTAAGTGAAGTGCTGAACAAAACTCTGTACAATAATAAGGGAATACACCTTCTATATCTGCATCAAATTGAACTGTAACAGTTTCTCCTGGTTCTAAAGAAGCATGAGTATTAAAGTGGTCAATTGTAAATCCATGTGTTTCATCTTGAGCTCTTTCAAGATTTGTCATATGAATAGTTACTTTATCCCCTTTGTTTACTGTAATTCTTTCAGGATTAATATGAGATCTAACTAAAGTCGCATAAATAGTTACATTATTTCCATTTCTTTCAATTCTTTCTTGCCCAGCAAGAGTTTTTCCTGGATGTATAGCACCCGTTTTACTATTTGTTCCCATTTCATATCTTACATGAGGATGTAGCTTTTCTACTCTTATTCCAACTGCGTTGTGTGGTTCTCCAAGTGGTAAAGGCATATCAACAAGTAAATCCATAGTTTTACCAGAAATATCAATTAACTGGTGATTTTGAGGATGAAGTGGTCCAACATTTTGAAATCTATCTATTGCTAATTTATTTAAAGCAATGATATATCTTCCTTGAGGATCCGCCGTTTCACTTTCCATTCCAGCTAAGTGACCGATGTTATAGTGAACATTTTCTTTGTCAATGATTTTTAAATCTTTAAAATTCCATTTTACAACTTGAGAATCAACATATAATGAAGTATAAATTTCTCCATCTACAGGAGAAAATTGGCTATGTAGAGGGCCAAGTCCCAACTCTAATTGACCATGTAAAGCTTTTTTCATATCCAAAATAGGAACACCGTAAGGATCTTTTCCTGCATATTCTTTATTTTCAATTAATTTTGTAATTTTTTTGAAATCATAAACTGAAGTGTGAGTATCTAATTTCCCACAAACAACTATATACTGTCCTGTAGGATCAACATCAACCCCATGAGGTGATTTTGGTTCAGGAATTAAGAATAACGCATCATTTTTAACTGCAACTTCCATAGAAATTACTTTATGGTCATTAATAATTTTTACATTTTTAGGATCTTTTGATAACTCATATAACTTTTTCCAATTATAAATATGTAAAAAGTCAGTATCATTTCTACTCATACCAGCTTCATTTGGTGGCATACCAACTTCAATACCCCCTGTATACATTTCTGAGTTAAATGAGTTAGTAAATCCCCATCCATCACTCATATTTTTACCAGAATCTGATAAATCTTGCATATATGGAGGCATTTCTAATGTAAATGAATCTTTTTCTTGAATTCTTCCTTTTTGAGAATCAAATTTCCATATTGTAACACCACCTCTATAAACTTCTTTATAGTCTTCTATTGAATGGTAGTTATTGTCAAAAGGAGCTGCATATTGTGCTGCTTCTATGATATGTTCTGAATTTGGTGTAAAAAATGAACCACCATGTGCAGATTTAAAAATAGGATTTACAACTATTTGTTTTGTTTCAAAATCTTGTAAATCAATGATAGCAATTCTAGGATTAGCTTTATCATTAATAGCTAACCATTTTCCATCATATTTTGCATTTGTTTCTGAAAGACCTGGATGGTGTGTATCTCCCCAGTTAATCTCTCTTCCTCTTATGTTACCTTGTCTTAAAACAGCTAATGAATCTTTATCATATCCATATCCTTGCCAAGGTTCAGGCGTAAATACTCCAATATATTTTAAAATTCTCATTGATGGAACACCATAAACAATAACTTGCCCACTTTGTCCACCAGAACTAAATACCATAAATTCATCTTTTACCCCTGTAGGGTTGTATGTTTTTGCAGCACGAATTACATCGATTTCTGACAAACCTCTATTTTTCATAACTTTTGAAAGTTCACCCTCATTTGCAACAAGTACACTTGTCATAAGTGTTGTTCCCAAAAGTAAAGATGAGATTCTACCAAGTACAGGTTTCATTTAAACTCCTTTCCTTATGTATTAGATTTTCTAATATCTAACTTATTAAATATTCAAAACATTCTAACACTTAAAAGAGTTTATAAAAATGATACATATCAAGAAATTGTTAATTAATTGTTAATTCTATTATAAAATCTCAAATTATTAAATTCTTCCATTCAAAAGTCTAATTAATGAATTTTTAACTTCATCAAAACTAAATATTCTTTTACCATTGTTATCTTGTGAATAGTTAAAAGCATCTTCTTTTGATTGAAAAGCTACTAAATCATCACCAGATGGTGAAATCTTACGCGAACCATATACAAAAAACGCCTTTTTGGCATCAATTATTTTTGATGTTTTATAATCTGTAACAAGAATATTTGTAAAATCAGAAAGATTTTCTATTTCAAAAATTTTCCATTTTTCCTCACTAAAATAAAACTCAAACATTGATTTTGGAGAACAGAAAAAAGCTTCTTTACCATTCTTAAATTCAATTTTACTAGCCCAAATGGGGTTTTCATAAAGTTTAATTTTTCTTATTTCACAAGTTGTATCTTTTGTAAAATTCATATCAAATTTGATCTCATTTGCAAATAAACAAGATATAAAAAACAGAACACTTAATACAATTTTTTTCATGTAAACTCCTTAAACCAAATCTTTTTTTGAAAAAATTCTATATCCTAAAATAGCAAATAGTATTCCTAAAATAATTGGATATAAAATTGAAAATATTATAAAAGTAGATTGTTTGAATGTATCTAAAATATAAAACGCAACTGGTCCCATAACTGTTAATTCTGGGTCAAATAATGAAATTGCCGCAACTCTAAAAATTTCCATAGGATTTGCAAGTGCAATGCCAATAATCATTGATTCTTCAAATCTATTTTGCATCATAAGTGAAATTAATGCAATATCTATAAATGCTAATAAAAGTATCCATACAAAAAATGAAATTCCAAGAGCAACTTCGCTTGATTTTACAAAAGAAGATATAAAAAATGCAATACCTAAAAACGCTGATGATAGAGCAAATAATAACGCAGAATATAAGAAAAATATTCCCCAAGGAATTTCTGCTCTAATAATAGCTCCATAAATAATTGCAAAAAACATTGCAAAAAATACTGGCAAAAATACAGTTATAAATCTTCCTGCTATTTTTCCCCAATAATACTGTTTTAATGAAATTGGAAAAGATAACATATATTCTAAAATATGATTATCTCTATCTCCTGAAATAGAACGGACAGTCGTTATTAGGATAAAAATTGGCAGAATTATAATTGTAATTTGAATATACATAAGCAATAATCTACTTAAACCACTAAACCCCATTACTTGTGATTGTGTAACACCTGTTACAAAAAATAGTGCTATCATTCCGCCGAAAACTAACGAATAAACAACAAACCATTTAGCTCTAATAGATTCTTTCAAATCTAAATATGCAATTAGCATTAAATTTTTCATATATACCTACCTTAATTATTTGCATTCTATCATATAATAATTACTTATAAAATTGATGTATATCAATAGATAATCTTATTATAAAAGCTATCCCTAACTAATTGTTTTATATAATCCAACTTATCAAGTCAAATAAATTACTTTATAGTGATTAAAACATTATCAAAAGGTATTCATAATATGAGAGCGTTAATTAGTGTAAGCGATAAGAGTGGTGTTGAAAATTTTGCAAAAGAATTAGTATCTTTAGGATATGAAATAATTTCAACTGGTGGAACATATAGTAAATTAAAAGATGCAGGAATTGCAGTAATTGAAGCAAATGAAGTTACAAAATTTCCTGAGTGTTTTGAAGGAAGAGTTAAAACTTTAAATCCATATATTCATGGTGGAATTCTTCATAGAAGAGATAAACAATCTCATCTTGACCAAGCAAAAGAATTAGGAGTTGAAGGGATAGATTTAGTTTGTGTGAATTTATATCCATTTAAAGCAACTATTGAAAAAACTGATGATTTTGAAGAAATTATTGAAAATATTGATATTGGTGGACCAGCGATGGTAAGAAGTGCAGCTAAAAACTTTGATTCAGTTATTATTGTTACTGATGTTGCTGATTATGATTTAGTATTAAATAATCTTAAAAATGACACTAACACAGTTGAGTTTAGAAGAGATATGATGATTAAAGCATATGAGCATACTGCTGCTTATGATTCTATGATTGCAAACTATATGAACAAAAGATTTAATGGTGGATTTGGAGCAAAACAATTTATCGTTGGTTCTAAAGTATTTGATACAAGATATGGTGAAAATCCACATCAAAAAGGTGCATTATATGAGTTCGATGCACAATTTACTAATAAATTTAAAACTGTAAAAGGTGAAGCATCATTTAATAACATGGGTGATATTTCTGGAGCTGCTAGAATTGCTGCTGCATTTGGAAAAGATAAAGCTGTTTGTATTGTAAAACACGGAAATCCTTGTGGATTTGCAATTAAAGATACATTATTAGACTCTTATGTTGAATCTTTAAAGTGTGACCCAGTAAGTGCATTTGGTGGAGTTGTTGCAGTTAATGGATGTGTTGATAAAGAGTTAGCAGAAAAAATGAATGAGATTTTCTTAGAAGTTGTATTTGCTGCTAGTTTTACTCCTGAAGCTGTTGAAGTATTTGAATCTAAAAAAAGAATTAAACTTTTTGAGCAAGGAACACAATTTTTAGAACTTGCAAATGATGCTATTGACTTTAAAAGAGTTGATGGTGGATTTGTATTCCAAGATGCTGATAAGGTAGCAGAAGATGAAGTTAGAAACTCACAATTAAAATCAACAAGAATTGCAACTGAACAAGAAGTAAAAGATATGGAAATAGCTTATAAAATTGCTTCATTAACAAAATCAAATTGTGTAGTTTATGTAAAAAATTCTGCAATGGTTGCTGTTGGTATGGGTATGACTTCAAGAGTTGATGCTTCTAAAGCTGCTTTAAGAAAAGCTGAAGATATGGGTCTTGATGTAACTGGTGCAGTATTAGCATCTGAAGCATTTTTCCCATTTAGAGATAGCATTGATGCGGCAGCTCAAGCTGGTGTTAAATGTGTAATTGAACCAGGTGGAAGTATCAGAGATGATGAAATTATTGAAGCTGCAAATGAGTATGGAATGGCTTTATATTTTTCAGGTATTAGACACTTCTTACACTAATATTTATTTATTATGAAATAACACTATAATTAATTATGGTGTTATTTTTGGACCTTTTTTAATGAACTCCTAATTATTTTTTGATATACTTTATCAATTTTTTTAAAGGGTTACTATTGCGTTTCATTAAAATAATTGAAAAAATATTTATATTATTTATATTCTCTTTTTGCACTTTATCTGCACAAGATTTAAAAAAAGTTACTCTTCAACTTTCATGGTTTAATCAATTTCAATTTGCTGGTTATTATATGGCAAAAGAAAAAGGATTTTATGAAGAATTAGGATTGGATGTAGAAATCAGACCATTTCAATTTGGATTAGATATTCCAAAAGATGTAAATGATGGAAAAATTGATTTTGCAGTTGGAAGAGAGACTTTAATTCTTGAAAAAATTAAAAACCCAAATATTATAGCTTTATATTCACTTTTTCAATCAACACCACTTATATTAATGAGCACAAAGGAATCAGGAATAAATAGTATAAGTAACTTTTCAAGCAAAAAAATAATGACTACAATAGATGATGCTAGTGAAGTATCGCTTAAAGCTATGATTACTTCAAATAAAGTAAAACTCGATAATCTAATATTTTTAAAGCATACTCATAATATCAATGACTTAGTAAATAAGAATACAGATGTAATATCTGCATATATTTCAAAAGCACCATTTACTTTACAAAAGAAAGGCATAGAATATAATGTTTTTGATCCTAAGAAATATGGTTTTGATATGTATAGTGATTTATTATTTACAAATCAGAATCTTATAAATAGTGATTTAAATGCAGTTCTAGCCTTTAAAAAGGCATCTTTAAAAGGCTGGGAATATGCTTATTCAAATATTGAGGAGAGTGCTGATTTAATTTTAAAAAAATATAATACAGAGAAACTTGAAAAAGATGAATTAATATATGAAGGAAATGAATTAAAGAAACTTTCATATTTTAAAACAGTAACTTTAGGAGAGATAAAGAAAGACAAAATTCAAAGAATTTATGATTTATATAATGTTATGGGATTGATTCCCGTTTCTATAAATATAGAAAAATTTGTTTTTGATATTGATAGTTTAAGTAATTACTCTTTTTCTGAAAGAGAGAAAAAATATATAGAAGAAAAAGACAATATAAAAATGTGTGTATTACCTGACTCTATGCCTTATGGAGACATCAAAGATGGAAAATTAACAGGTGCAATATCTGATTATATGGCATTAATTGAAAAAAAAATAGGAAAATCTTTAAGTTTAATTCCTACGAGTAGTTGGGCAGAATCTTTAGAATTTGCAGAAAATAGAAAATGTGATATTTTATCATCTTTAGCTTGGACAAAGCAAAGAGAAGATCATTTTAATTTTACAAAACCATATATTGAAATTCCATATGTTCTTTTAACAAAAAATGGTACCTCATTTATAAATAATCTATCTTCTTTAAAAAATAAGAAAATTTCAGTTATTGATAGTTATACAATTATAGATTTATTACAATCTAAATACAAAGATATAGAGTTTGTTAAAGTTAAAAATATAGATGAAGGATTAGAAAAAGTCTTGAAAGGTGAAACTTTTGGACATATTGATGCTATGTCAGCAGCATGGTATAAATTACAAACTAAATATCTAACACAAATAGCTGTTAGCGCAAAATTAGATGAAGTTACACAATTATCAATAGCTATAAGAAATGATGATGAAGTTTTATCTTCAATTTTTCAAAAAGCAGTTTTAAGTATTGATGATTTAACAAAAGATGAAATTATAAATAAATGGATTTCTGTTGAATATAAAAAAGAGTTTGATTCTTCTATATTATGGAAATCATTGTTAATTATTTTTATTGGTTTTTTAGCTTTACTTTATAGACAAAAACTTCTAAAAAGACTTAATATTTCGTTGAAAGAAAAAGTAGAAGAAAAAACAAAAGAGTTAAGAGAAATAAATAACAATTTAGAACTTAGAATAAAAAAAGAAGTTGAAGAAAATCTGAAAAAAGATAGACTTTTATCTCAACAACAAAAAATGGTTTCTATGGGACAAATGATAGAAAATATTGCTCATCAGTGGAGACAACCATTATCTTTAATTACAACAGGAATTAGTGGAATAAAATTAAAAAAACAGATAAATGATTTGGACAATGAATTTTTAGATAAAACACTTGATAGTATTTTAAATACTTCAAAATATTTATCTAATACTATTGATGATTTTAGATATTTTTTTAAGCCACAAAAAGAGAAAAATGATTTCTATTTAGAAAAGTGTTGTGAAAAAACTGTAGATTTGATTAATCCAAATTTCTTGAATAAAGATATACAAATTATTTATAAAATAGAAAATATTAAAATTTTAGGATATGAAACAGAGCTAATTCAAGTTTTAATTAATATTTTAAATAATTCTAAAGATGCTTTAACATCAATAGAAAATGAAAATAAATTGATTTTTATAGATGTTTTTAAAGAGAATGATAAAGCAATTATTGAAATAAAAGATAATGCTGGTGGAATTGATGAAAATATTATTAATAAAATTTTTGAGCCTTATTTCACTACAAAACATCAAAGTCAAGGAACAGGAATAGGATTGTTTATGTGTCAAGAAATTATTTATAAACATATGAATGGAAAAATTTCAATTTCAAACATTACATTTGAATATAAATCTAAAACTTATAAAGGTGCTCTAACAAGAATAACTTTACAAGATATTATAAATGATTAAGGAAAAATATTGACTTGGTTAGAAATTGATAAAGAGTATGTTTGGCATCCCTATAATTCTCTTCCTTCTAAAACAAAAATATTAGGTGTAAAATCTACAAATAAAACTTCTATTTATTTAGAAACAGGTGAAGAGTTAATAGATGGTATGAGCTCTTGGTGGAGTGCAATTCATGGGTATAATCATCCAAAATTAAATGAAGCTTTGAAAAAACAAGTTGATATTATGCCTCATATCATGTTTGGAGGATTAGCCCATGAACAAGCTAGTATTCTTTCTAAAAAATTGGTTGATTTAACAGGACTTCATAGTGTATTTTTATGTGATAGTGGTTCTGTTTCTGTTGAAGTTGCACTAAAAACTGCAATACTTTACCAAAAAGCAAAAGGATTAAAAAAGTTTAAATTTCTTGCACTTGAAAATGCCTATCATGGAGATACTTTAGGTGCTATGAGTGTTTGTGACCCTAAAAATTCGATGCACTCTATTTATGGTTCATATTTAAGTGAAAATATTTTTGTAAAAACTCCAAAATTAGGATTTTCAACAGATTGTAGTGAAGAGATAAAAGCTTTAGAAGATGCATTTGAAAAACATCATGAAGAAATTGCTGCATTTATAGTTGAACCAATAGTTCAAGGTGCAGGAGGAATGAGAATATATAATCCTTCATATTTGCAAAAGGCAAAAGATTTATGTACAAAATATGATGTATTATTAATTGCTGATGAAATAGCAACAGGCTTTGGGCATACTGGTTTTATGTTTTCTTGTGAACATGCAAATATTAAACCTGATATTATGACAGTTGGGAAAGGGCTAACTGGTGGTTATATGACAATGGCTGCTATGATTACTTCAAAAAAAGTAAGCGAAGTTATTTCAAATAGCGAAATTGGTGTTTTGATGCACGGACCAACATTTATGGCAAATCCATTGGCATGTAGTGTTGCAAATGCTAGTATTGATTTACTTCTTGAGAGTAATTGGCAAGATAATGTAAAAAATATTGAAAATATTTTTATTCAAGAGTTACAAAATGCAAAAGATTTAAAATTTGTAAAAGATGTAAGAAATATTGGAGTTATTGGAGTTATTGAGTTGATAGATGATTGTTATGCTCAAAAAGTTCAGGATTATTGTGTAAAAAATGGTGTTTGGTTAAGACCTTTTGGAAAATTAGTTTATTCAATAGTTGCTTATACTATAAATGAGAATAATTTAAGAAAAATAGTTAGAACTATGGTAGATGCAATTAAGAGTTTAGAAAAAGAAGATGAATAAATATAATCTAAAAAAGTTGGTATCAAATCTGCCAAAATATCCAAATATTTTAGGTCGAGAGAGATACTTTAATAGTGCTGTTTTGATTCCTCTTGTAAAAATAAAAGGAGAATATCATCTTTTATTTCAAAAAAGAGCTGCAAATATAAGACAAGGTGGAGATATTTGTTTTCCTGGTGGAGGTTTTGAAAAAGGAGTTGATAAAAATTTTAAAGATACAGCTTTAAGAGAAACTTTTGAAGAATTAGGAATTTGTAAAAAAGATATAAAGATTTTAGGACAACTTGATACATATATGGCTCCTATTGGTGCTATAATCGAACCATTTGTTGCAAGAATTAAGAAAAAAGCATATAAAAATATGAAAATTGATTATAATGAAGTTGAAAAAACAATTTTGATTCCTATATCTTTTTTTAAAAATAATAAACCTCAAGAGTATAATTTATCTCATGAAATTCAACCCTATAAAATTGATGAAACTGGTAAAAAAGAGATTCTTTTTCCGGTTGAGGAACTAGGACTTCCAGATACTTATAAAAAACCTTGGGGAAATAAAAATCATAAAATTTGGGTTTATAAGTATGAAGGAGAAGTAATTTGGGGAATTACTTC
>ERZ724503.1442-NODE-1442-length-11047-cov-5.418759_pt1 | contig 11047 bp, 11 predicted proteins | sample MGYA00376036_ERZ724503 | MGnify/ENA primary metagenome ERZ724503 (study PRJEB28724, sample SAMN07190885) | wastewater metagenome | isolation source: influent of sewage treatment plant in Hong Hong | place: Hong Kong | collected 2016-03-17 ...
AAGTCGAGGGCGTCCACCTGGGCCGGATCGACGTCCGCGCGGTAGCCGACACCGTCACGGGTGACCAGCACGCCGGCGCCGATGCCGCCGAGCGCCCGCCGCAGCTTGGAGACCCGGATCTGCAGCGCGTTCATCGGATCCACCGGCAGGCTGGTCTCGGACCAGAGCCGGTCGACGAGGAAGGTCGCGGGGATCGTCCGGCCCGGCGTGAGGAGCAGCTGGACGAGCAGGGCGCGCTCGGCGACGCCCGGCAGCTTCGCCGGCACCCCGTCGACGAGGACCTGCATGGGCCCCAGCAGCTGGAAACGGATGGCGTCCACGACCGGTCCCCTCAGTTGGAGTGGCCCATTGTCGCGCGCCGAGCCGCACGTAGCGGTGATCGTGCCAGGATCGTGCGCCATGGAGGTCACGGGGACGGTCGCGCCGCCCTGCTCGCGCGTCCAGGACGTCTTCGCGGACGTGCTCGACGAGCAGCCGGGTACGGGCGCGTCCTTCGCGGTCTGGCGCGACGGCGAGTGGCTCGTCGACCTCTGGGGCGGCTGGGCCGACGCCGCGCACACGCAGCCGTGGACGTCGGACACCCTGGTGATGCCGTACTCGGTGACCAAGCCGTTCGCGGCGATGTGCGTGCTCGTGCTCGCCGACCGCGGACTGGTCGACCTCGACGCTCCGATGCAGGTCTACTGGCCGGCGCTGCGAGCCCGCGCCACCGTGCGTGACGCCCTCTCCCACCGGGCCGGCCTGGTCGCGCTCGACGAGGACGCGCCGACCGAGGCGTTCTACGACTGGGACCTGATGTGCTCGCTGCTGGAGCAGCAGGAGCCCACCTGGCCGCCGGGCACGGCGCAGGGTGAGTCGGCGTTGTTCCACGGCCACCTGCTCGGTCAGGTGGTCCGCGCCGTCGACGGCCGCACCCTCGGCCGGTTCCTGCGCGAGGAGGTCTGCGCGCCGCACGGGCTCGACTTCCACGTCGGGCTCACCGACGCCGAGCTGGGCCGGGTCGCCGACCTGACCGGCTTCGCCGAGGACTTCCTCGAGTCGCAGCGGGTTTACCCGGACCTCTACCACCGCGCGATCGGGAACCCGCCCGGAGCACGGGACGCCGCCGTCGTCAACGGCGAGCGGTGGCGACGCTCGGAGGTCCCCGCCGTCAACGGGCACGGGACGGCCCGCGGCGTGGCCGGCCTCTATGCCGCCCTCGCGCAGGGGCGGGTACTCAGCCCTGCGCTGATGGAAGAGCTGGTCCGGACGCGGGGCGAGGAGCCGGACCTGGTCGTCGGTGGCGGGCACGAGTGGGGCCTCGGCGTCGGCGTCGACGCCGACGGCTTCGGGATGGGCGGCACCGGCGGCAGCTTCGGGTGGTGGAGCCGTTCCGGGAGGTACGCCGCCGCGTTCATGACCGGCCACGTCGGGACCCACGACCGGGGCGAGCGCCTGGAGAACGCCGTGCGCGAGGCCCTCGGCCTGCCGCCGGTGTGAGCCGCGCGCCCTAGTCTGACCGCGTGACGGACGGGAGGGGCGCCGAGCTCGCGCTGAACCAGGCGCTGTGGGCGGTCATGAACGAGCGGTTCACCGACGCGGCGGCCGACGACATGTGGGCGCGCGACGAGGTCGCGTGGGGGCTGTTCGCCGTGCCCGAGCGGGTTCTCGGGGTCCTGGGCGAGGTCGACGGGCTGGACGTGGTGGAGCTGGCGTGCGGCACGGCGTACTTCTCCGCCTGGCTCGCGCGCGCCGGTGCCCGGACGGTGGCGGTCGACCTGTCGCACGAGCAGCTCGTGACCGCGCAGCGGCTGCAACGCCGGGTCGGGCCGTCGTTCCCCCTGGTCCAGGCCGACGCGGAGCAGCTGCCGCTGACCGGCGGGTGCTACGACCTGGTGGTGAGCGAGCACGGCGCGGCCGCGTGGTGCGACCCGGAGCGGTGGTTGCCCGAGGCAGCCCGGCTGCTGCGACCGGCCGGCCGGCTGGTCTTCCTGACCAACAGCCACCTGTCCGCGATGTGCGTCCCGGCCGAGGACGGGGTCGCGGGGGAGCAGCTGCTGCGCGGCCAGCGCGAGGCCTACGAGCTGGCCTGGCCGGGAGGAGGCGTGGAGTTCCACCCCTCCCACGGGGACTGGGTGCGCCTGCTGCGCGCGGCCGGCTTCGTCGTCGAGGCGATGCACGAGATCTACGCGCCGCCCGACGCCGACGACCACGCCTTCTACGAGATCGTCTCGAAGCGCTGGGCGACCCGCTGGCCGGCCGAGGAGCTCTGGGTGGCGTCGCTGCCGCGAGCGGACTGAGCGGGTCAGGTCGAGGACCGGGTCAGAGGTCGGCGGCGACGAGCGGTGCGTACTTGCTGGGCCTCAGCGGCACGCAGTCACACCGGTCCCCGCACTCGAGGTAGGTGTGGAAGGCGTGGCCGCACTGGGGGCACGGCATGTCGTGCGTGAGGTGCTGGGTGCTGGTCTGGACGGTGTCCCACATGGTGCTCCTCCTTCCGGGCCTCGAGGTCTGCCCCCCGATGGTCGAGATGAGATGAGCCTCGCCTACCCCGGGTCCCGTGCGGCAGAGGCGAAGGCCGTCGGTCCCCTTAGTACGTCGAGCCCACGTCGCTGGGGGTCGGTGGACCCTTGGGCACGCCACCCGGGGAAAACCGGGCGACATGCGCAGGTACGTGGACCGAGAATCGCCGGTGATGTTCTCCGGGATCCTCGCTCACGCACGGCCGCCTTCACCTCTCGCCGGCCGCCTCGCCGTCCAGTCGCTCCTGTTCGCCCTCGGCGAGGGGACGTTCCTCACGGGGTCGGCGGTGTTCTTCACCCAGATCGTCGGGCTGTCGGCCGCCCAGGTCGGGCTCGGCCTGACGTGTGCCGGCATCGCGGCCTTCCTCGCCGCGTGGCCGATGGGCCGTCTGGTCGACCGGTTCGGGCCCAAGAAGATGTGGTCGGTCAGTGCCGCCGGCCAGGCCGCGATGTTCTCGCTGTGGCCGTTCATCACCGACTTCAACGGCTACGTCGCCATGGCCATCGGCATGGAGGTCATCGGGGCGTTGGGTGGCGCCGCCCACGGCGCGTACACGATCGACGTGCTGCCGCCCGACGAGCGGGTGAGGTCACGGGCGTACATGTACTCGGCGCTCAACGTCGGCTTCACGCTGGGCTCACTGTTGGGCGGCATCGCGCTGGCGTTCCACTCCAACGACGTGCTGCACGTGCTGCCGTGGTTCACGACGGCGGCGTTCCTGGTCAACGCAGCGGCCATCACCCGGCTGCCGCGGGCGTCGCACGACGAGCGCACGCCGGAGGAGCGCCGGGAGAAGGTCCCCGGCCCCGGGCCGCTGCGCAACCCCGGCTGGCTGCTCACGAACTTCTTCATCGGCAGCTTCTGGACCAACCAGGTGCTGCTGAACGTCGTCATCCCGCTGTGGCTGGTGCAGGAGACCGACGCGCCGCGGGTGCTGCTGGCGTTCCTCTTCGGCACCAACACGGTGATGTGCATCTTCCTGCCGATGGCGGCGGCCCGCGGCGTCCGTGACGTGCCGACCGCCCTCCGTGCGGTGCGGGTGTCGTCGACGTTCTTCGTCGTGTCCTGCCTGATCACCCTGGCGACCCACGACACCGTCGGGTGGGTCACGATCGCGCTGGTCTGGCTGGGCCACGTGACGGTGACCGGCGCGGAGCTCTACCTCTCGGCGGCGAGCTGGTCGTTCGAGGCCGAGCTGATGGACCCACGCCAGCGCGGCGCCTACAGCGGTGCCGCCGAACTGACCGGCACGCTCGGCAAGGTCTGGGCGCCGGCGGTCTACACGTTCCTCGCGATGAACTGGGGTGCGACCGGCTGGCTGACGATCGCCGGGATCATCGTGGTCGCCACGGTCGCCATCCACCCCTCGACGCGCCTGGCCCGCCGGTTCCTCGAGGATCACGTCCCCGCCGACGTGCTCGCCGACGCCCGCGTCGCTGAGCCGGCGCCGGAGGAGGGGGTCGCCGTCGGCCCGCCCTCGCTCATCGACGCCGAGGAGCCGGTCGTCGGGTCGGACGTGGTCCGGCGTGGATGACCGGTCGGGATACCGGACCGTCGTCGGGGCGTCTGACCCCGAGCTCGACCAGCGGCTCTCGGACGAGCTGGACGCGGTCAACGCCGCAGCGACCCGGGGAACCCGTCCGGCCCGCGAGCTGACGGTCCGCCTCCTCGACGACGAGGGTGGCCTCGCGGCCGGGGTGAGCGGGTGGACGTGGGGACTCGCTGCCGGGATCGCGATGACCTGGGTGCGGGCGGACACCCGGGGCGCGGGGCTCGGCTCGCGCCTGCTCGACGAGTTCGAGGCCGCGGCGCGGGCGCGAGGGTGCGCCCACGTCTTCGTCACCTCGTTCACCTTCCAGGCGCCCGGCTTCTACGAGCGTCGCGGCTACCGCGAGATCTTCCGGTGGGAGGGCGTGCCGACGGCCGACGAGGCCGACGTGCACCTGCGCAAGGAGCTCTGACTCATGACCTCGAGCTGTGCGGGGTCGGGTGGGAAGACACGCAGCCGGTTCAGGTCGCCTGTGTCGCGACCACGCTGCGGCAGTTGACGAAGACATGCACCCGGCTGCAGGCGGTCCAGCCGCGCATGGAGCGCTCCGGCTCGCCCACCGCGCGGCAGATCCGGTTGGTGTCGTCGGGCCTTCTGAGCCGCTCCGTCACTCCGTCGGCGCACCAGCCTCGTAGCCGTCGACCGTGTACCCGCTGTGCCTGATGAACTCGACCGGTACGTCATGCGCTCGGAGCCGCCGATGGCTCCCAACGCCTGACGTCCCGGCGTGCGCCGCCGTTCCCAGCACCGAGCGCGAGTCGTGGGCTGAGACCGATCCCTGGATCGGGCTGAGGCGCACGACCCGCGTGATCCGGCGTCCGGACACCGGCTGAGCGATCACCCTCGCGGCACAGGACATGTGACCGGCGTTCTAGCGGTGGATCTCGCGCCGGCGCCAGACGATGGCCCCTTCGGGGGTGTCCGCGGTCCCGGGTTCGATCTTGACGATCTCGAACCCCTCGCGCTCGTAGAAGGCTGCGGCACGGGTGTTGCCAGCGACGTGCTCAACGAAGACCTGGTCGCAGTCCACGGGAAGCCCAGCGATGGCATGGCGGAGCAACTCCGGCCCCAGCGAACGTCCACGGTGGTCAGGCGCAAGGTAGAGCTTCCAGATCACCTGTCGACCGGCCAACTCGCCTGTCTCAGACACCCCGACGAGGGCGTCGCCGTCTGTCGCCACGTACACCCTGCGGGCTTCGACGGCCGCGCTCATGCGTTCTGCGGTCCACCAGGCCAGCTGCCGGGTCGCGACCGCCTCGCCGAGGATCGGGGCGTAGTGCGGCGGGACCACCGATGATCCGAAAGCGACGATCGCAGCCACGTCCGCGAGGCCGGCTGGCCGTACCTGCACGGTCATGCCGACACGCTAGTCGGTGCGCACTCATCGGCTGCGCGCACTCGTCCCGGCAGATCCGGGCGAGCGTGGCCGCCCTCAACGCGGCATGTCCGGATGGGACTGGCCTTCGCGCGAGATCTCGTAGACCGACGGGCAGAACCCCCGGACCCCATTGGACCTCCACGCTCAAGCACTCAGTGTCGGCTGACTTCTGCCCGTCGGTCTACGACGGATGCGGCGAGAGCCATGCGCGCGACTTTCGGCAAGAGCGCGCGCTACGCGGCAGACCCGGACGACGGTCGGATGCGACCACGGACGTGCGCACGGCCGCTGCGTTCGGCACGGTCGGCAACCTGCCCGGTCGCTGCAAGCGCAGACAGAGACGGCACCGTGCATGCCCGACGGGCTCGATAGGCCGTTTGGGCGCGCGACGACCCGCGCTGGGTGAGGATGGCGGCCCCTACGAGGTGAAGAGGATGACATGACCAGCTCGGGCAGTCCGACGGTGCTGCACTCGGACGAAGGGGTCATCGAGACCAGTTACTCGTGCGTCGTGGTCCGCGGAAACGACCTGGGTGACCTGATATCGGTCGCGCCGGCGGACAACACCCTGGTGACCGTCCCGCCGCCGGACGACGAGGACGGCAGCAGCGACCTGTGGGTTCAGACGGCCGACCAGTGGGGACCGTTCTCGGTGACGACTCGCCTGTGGGACATGGCGCCGCCGGACGCGGGCGAGGAGTGGGAGGACGTCGTCGAGGTCTCCGTCACCTCGACCACCGGACTCTCAGCGACGGAGCTGGTCGACAACGACCCCCAGATCGTTCTCACCCCCGAGCCGGGCCAGTACCGGGTACGCATCTCTGCGCGTGGGCGACGCGTCCGCGACCTCGACCAGGCCGACGACCTCGACGACCTCGACGACCTGGACGCGGACCTGCCGCCGAAGGAGTGGTACCTGCTCGAGGCGTGGTCAGCGCCGCCGACCGACCCGACCGTCGTCCGACTGACCAGCCCGTACGCCGCCCAGGTGCTGAACCCGCCGCCGCGGCTAGTCATTCCTGAGGGCGAGGCGGGCCTGGCCGCCGCAGCCCGGATTGGTCGCGACGTCGACGGCACACCCGGCGCTCGGACCCTGTCCGGCAAGACCGGCTCGGTGCGAGTCGAGCGGACCATCCGTGGCACCCGCCGACGGCTGTTCAACCTGTGCGCCCACGTCGGGAGCTGGAGCCATGTGTGGCTCGGCCTACCCAGTTGGTCGCACATGAGCGGCCCCGGGTGGGACAAGGCCGGCGGGACCGAGACCTGGACGTACTCCGACGACAGCCGCGACCAGCTGACCGGGCACGGCGCCGTCCGGACCAGGTTCCTCGTCCTCGAGTCACCCAGCCGGGCCGTCAAGACCTGGAACTGGGTGCGGCGCGTAGGTGACCGAGGCCCCTCACCGTTGCTACCCGAAAGCGCAAACGACGTACTCGCCGAGGATTCGACGTTCAGCGTGGACCTCGCCCAGTCCCGAGACGACGAGGGTGAGCCGAGGACGACCATCACCATCACCCACGAGGGCCTGCCGGTGGAGTGGCTCGACGACATGGAGACCTACTGGGCCTACCAGCTCTCCATCGCCGACCACGCTGGACTCGGCGTCCCGACGTGACGCCGCGAGCAGCCGCCACCCACGCCACAGGATCGGCCACCGGACGGGCCTGAGCGCCCGGCTGTTCGCCGTCAGCGGCCAAGTTGGGCGTCGGCGATGACGCTGCCGCAGTCCCGGACGCTCGCGCGGCGACGAGGTGCAGCGGCGCCAATCTCGCTGGACGGTGCACCTACGGTGGTGAGTTGGTCGCCATGTCCGAGCTGCGCGAACGGGTCGCCGCCGTCTACGCGGCGACCGATCGGCCGTCGTGGCCGAACCCCCACCCCGACGGCAGGGATGCGAGCGAAGAGGAGTATTCGCGGGTCACGGACCCCGACCGGTATCGAGTCGTTCTTGACCGGGCTCGGGTGTGGCTGGATGTGCTGGTCGACGAGCTGGGCGCGGTCGTCGCGCCGGCGTCGGGGTCCGGGCCGCCGTCGGGGATGCCGACGACGGACAGCCCGGATCCGCTCTTCAGCCGTCGCGTCCTCGTGTCGGTCCCGGGCGTGGTGCCGTTGTCGCTGGTGAGGGGGTCGGGGTCGCCGCCGTCTCTCGTTCTTGCCGCCGGTGATGGGTCGTGGACCCTGGACCAAGTGCCTGACTGCGGCTGCGACGCTTGTGACTTCGGCTCGGAGACCCTGCTCGAGGCCGTTGACGACGCTATCAGCGACTTCGTCGAGGGGCCGGTCGTGCTGTTTCGGGGTCTGCGGTGGACGTCGAGGTGGTCTCCGCGGGTCAACGAGGCCGGTGGGACCCCGGGCCATCCCGACTTCGACCTCTTGATGGGGTGGTCCCGCCAGCTCAGCGAGGGCGCGCAGGTCGACCTGCCATCCGGGACCGAAGTTCTTGTCTCGCGGTCCTGGCTCCCGGCCGACCGGTGACGTGTTCGACGACCAGTTCGGGTGGTCGGTGCCGAGCTCAGGTCGAGCCTTACTGGCGCGGCGGCGACCGACGATCGCTCCGGTCGCGGCATGTGCGGACAGTTGGAGACATGATGAGCCGATGACCCAGAGTCCTGGCGAATGCGAGCCGCTGCGCGTGCGGATGATGACCGACGACATCTCGGGCATCGGCCTGTGGGATCAGACGCTCACGTACGACGAGGAAGAACTGCCTCTACCGGACGACCTACGCGCCGAGGTCCGCTACTGGGTCGACCAATACACACAGACCATCGGCGGGGCAAACGCCAACTGGACACCTAACGACCTGTACGAGCACGACCAGCTAGGTCACGCCTTGAGCAAGAAGGTCCAGGCAGCGCTCGGGTCAGACTTCCTCATCGAGTACGTGCCCGAGACGACCCGACTCGGGGACGAACTTGGTTCGTCGGGTCAGTAGGGCCCGGGCTGGGGACGCAGACGCCCGGCACGGACATCGGCAGGAGCGCGCACGGACAGCGGCATGTCCGGATGGGACTGGTCATCGTGCGAGATCACGTAGACCGACGGGCAGAACCCCCGGACCCCATCGGTCCGGCACGCCTAAGCACTCAGTGCCGGCGGACTTCTGCCCGTCGGTCTACGACGGATGCGGCGATAGCCATGCGCACCACTTTCGGCATGAGCGAGCGACTCGCGGCAGATCCGGTTGAGCGTCGTCGACTCGGCCTGGGCGTCATTCGATGTACGGGGCGACGAAGAACATGAGCCACGCGAAGAACACGACGGTCGCTACGGCTGCGCCCAGGAGGACGCCGACACCAGCGACGCGAGTGCGCTTCCACACCGAGAGCACCAGCCCGTTCACGACCGCTTGAGCCCAAGCCACGACGATGAACGGGGCCCAGATGTCTTGGGGCACAAGGTAGTTCGTGGACTAGTGGTCCTGATACCAAGCGACAACCCACAGGATGTTGAGAAACAGTCCCAGGATGTTCGCGAACGCAAGGACGGCGGCGGCGAGCGCCATCCAGCGTCGCTTCCGCCCCGCAACGACGACGTCCGGTGTCGACGCCTCCGAGATCGTCATGTCCCCCATTGTCTGACACTCAACCGCCTTGAGGGGAACGGCTCGCGCGGCGACCAGCGCCCGGCCATCGACACGTTCGCGCACTCGTCGCGTCAGATCGGTGCGATGAGCCCCACCCGCTCGACATCAGGACAGTTCGTGACCACCAGGGACGACAAAGTAGGTCACGAAGAAGATGAGGAAGAGCACCAGGAACACCGAGGCTGACAGCGCAGTGCCGCTGAGGCAGCCGATGCCGAACGGACGGGTCGCCTTGTGGAACACGAAGATGGCACCTGTCGCCGAGCTCGACACCAGGGCCACAACAGGAACCCACAGCGGCCACGGGGCTCGGCTGAGATACGTCGCGAGGACCGCTATCAACAGCGCCGCGAGATTCAACGCGACCACGTACCAGAGTTTCGGTGCAACCCCGAGCGCAGTTACTCGCGATTGATCGCTGCTCACAGCCAAACCCTAAGCGACGAGAACGTAAAGCCCGCTCACCGGCATGAGTGCGCGGAACGCGGCAGATCCGGTAGGTCCGTCAGACCGCCTCAGCGCCGGTAAGCATGTCCCACACCTGAGCCAGCCCGTACAACAGCGCAACCATCGCGAGGATGCCGAGGAGTAGGACAACCACGGTCGATGTCCGCGACAGGTTGAAGTTCACGACCTTAGGCTATGACGTCGACGAGATAGGCGGCCAGGTCCTCGTCGCACGGCACGGAACTCGGCAGATCCGGAAGACCGCTGCGCCCAGGATCAATCGGAATGGGGCGCAACCAGATCAAACATGGACGCGCTCTGGACACGCCGGCGTATCTGCCATATACTCGAACACATGTTCGACTCGGCGGACGGTCCCGATCGGCTGGTTCACCTCGATGAGGTGGATCTGCAGGTGATCACCGCGCTGCTGGGGTCCGGGCCGGTGCCCGTGGACCCGGCGGCGCGGATCGACCGGCTCGAGGCGTTGGAGCGGTTGAAGTCCGCGGCGTGTGCGGCGCAGGCACGGATCACCTCGGCGGTCGTGGACGCCGGTGAGCCGTCCCGGTCGGTGGGGGCGCAGGTCGGGTTGGCCCGCCACGAGAGCCCGCACCGGGGCCGGCGGCTGACCGGGCTGGCGGTGGCGCTGGTCGACGACCTCCCGCACACCCTGGCCGCGTTGGAGCGCGGTGACATCAACGAGCACCGCGCCCAGCTGGTCGCCGACGGGGTCGGTGACCTCACCGCGGCAGACCGGGGCCGGGTCGACGCCGACCTGGCCGACCGGCTGCCCACGATGGGGGACCGCGAGGTCGCGCTGGCGGTCGCCCGGGCGGTGATGCGCATCGACCCCGACGGGGCGACCCGGCGCCGCGAGGCCGCCCAGGACCGTCGCCGGGTCACCAGCCGCTGGCTGGGTGACGGGACCGGGATGATCACCGCGGTCGTGGGTGACGTGCACTTCGCGAGCGGCGGTGATGACCTCGCTGCACACCGCCGCGGCGACCGACCGCGCGATGGGCGACGACCGGTCTACTGCCCAGCTGGTCGCCGACCACTTCGTGGCCCGCCTGACCGGCCAGGTCACCGCCGCACGCACCCCGGTCGCGGTCAACCTGGTGGTCTCGGCCGAGACCCTGCTCGGCGGTGACGACGAGCCCGCCGACCTCACCGGCCCCGGCGGGGTCCACGGCCCGGTGCCCGCCTCGGTCGCCCGCGGCCTGGTGCACGCCTCACCCGAGCAGGCCACCCGGGTCCGGCGCCTGTTCCGGCTCGAGGACACCGACCACCTCGTCGCGATGGACAGCGTGTCGCGGACCTTCGACGGTCTCCTCAAGGACTTCATCACCCTGCGCGACCAGATCTGCCGCACCGCCTGGTGCAACGCCCGGATCCGCACCACCGACCACGTCACCGCCGCCGCCGAGGGCGGCCCCACCAGCGCCGCCAACGGGCAGGGCCTGTGCGAGGACTGCAACCTGACCAAGGAGACCCCCGGCTGGCGCCACACCGTGACCTCCGGACCGCTGGAGCCCCACCACGTGCAGATCACCACCCCCACCGGACACACCCACCACTCCCGCGC
>ERZ724503.1448-NODE-1448-length-11013-cov-4.468881_pt1 | contig 11013 bp, 8 predicted proteins | sample MGYA00376036_ERZ724503 | MGnify/ENA primary metagenome ERZ724503 (study PRJEB28724, sample SAMN07190885) | wastewater metagenome | isolation source: influent of sewage treatment plant in Hong Hong | place: Hong Kong | collected 2016-03-17 ...
AGGCCTTAAAGCCTTTTTTTTTTTTCTTCTCCGTGCCCCCGAAAGTTTCATAAATTGAGTGGTTCGCGGATGTGATCGTGGATTCAAGATCCATTTCAAAGACCGGAATCGGCAGAAAATCATATAATTCACGATACCGTTTTTCACTTTCGCGAAGTTTTTCCTCTGCTTTTTTCTGACCGGTGATGTCCAGAGAAATGCAGCCGATCATGGAGGGCTTGTTGTGCCTGTGAATGGGAAACCGGTGCGTAATCCAGCTATGCGGGCCGTCCTTCTGGGGCCGTTGCGTGACAGACTGCACCACCTCGCCCCGCAGGACCGCTTCATCGTCTTTCCTGGACGACAGGGCAATCTCTTCAGGCCAGATATCCTCGCTCCTTTTTCCCAGCCACTCCTGCGGTTTTACACCGAAATATTCTTCAGTGTTCCCCGTTAAATAAATAATGCGCCTGTCGGAATCCTTGATGTAGGCGCTTCCCGGAAAATACCGCATGAACTGGCCGAAGAGCTCTTCACTCTCCCGCCGGGCGCTCTCCGCGAGCACTCGCTCCGTGACATCGCGGGCATCACAAACGAGGCCGTCAATTTTGCCGTTGCGAAACAGGGGCGATCCGCTGATATCCAGATATTTGCGGGTTCCATCCCTGGCAATCACATCATAAACGGCGGAGGTAATGATTTCACCCTGCAGAATCTGGCCGATGTTTTGTACCGCCATCTGGAAGGATTCCGGCGTCAGGATGTTCTTTAAATCGTCGATGGGCCGGCCGACGAACTCTTCCGGCCGGTACCCCAGGATCCTTTCCGCGCTAGGCGACACGCTCGTAATCGTGAGATTCGCGTCAAAAACAAGCACCATGTCGGTGATATTTTCAAAGCTCAGCCGGTACTGTTCCTCCATCATCCGCAGCCGCTCGTTGGCCTGTTCCAGGTCAAGCAGTTTCTTTTCCAGCTGATTGAAAAGGACTTCATTGTGCTGGCGGAAAAACTCCATTTCCTCGCCGAGCGGCTTTTTCGCCCGCCGGGGAGCCAAACGGCTTTCTTTCAGGACCTCTTCCAGAATCGCGATCAGTTCTTCCGGTTCCTGGGGTTTGAAGACAAACCGCTCCGCGCCGAGGCTCATGGCAAACTCTTCATCTTTCGGCGTGTTGTATGAAGCCGTGAAAAACACAAAGGGAATCCGCTTGAGGGCGTCGTCTGATTTCAACTGCCGGCAGAAGGTATATCCGTCCATGACCGGCATCAGGATGTCGGAAACAATCAGGTCCGGGTGATGTGAACGGGCCCTGGCCAGGCCTTCTTCGCCGTTGACCGCGGAAAGGACTTCAAACCCCCGGCTTTTGAGAAGGGTTTCCAAAAGGAGCCTATTGTTGCCGTCGTCGTCCACAATTAAAACGCGAGCTGTCATTTTCCGCCTTTCTTCCGTTGTTCTTTGTGAGTTGCCGTGTTTTTTCCGTTGCAAGACCGGACTTCAACGTTTTAAGGGACTTTGAAAGCAGGTATTTCTTGTATTGGCCACAATAAATAGGAAGCCGGTTTTCCTGTCAAGAAGATTTAATAACCCGCCCTCTTCTCTCCAGAATTTCCGGAACGAGCCGGCAAACGCTTTTCAGCCGTCGGGGTTGGACGGACAAAACCCGATCTCTTTTTCTCCCCGGTCATTGTCTTAACTCATTCTTTAACAATTGCTTTCATTTATTTAATATTGCAAGGCAATTTGCAACTCCTCCTGTCGGGATGCCGTGCGGGCCTTCTGTCTTTCCGCTTCCTGCCAGGAATCTCTGGAAGCCCTCCGCGCCAAACCGGAATACCCTTCGGGCCTCGGGAAACAGGTGCATTCCGGCTGAAGCTGTGGTATGAATCCGGCCGTGGCGGTCAGGATTTTGACCACAAAATCAAACAGCGGCAATAAAAATCCGAGAGGCGAAAAAACCATGAAGATCGGCAAAATAATCTTGTTAGGTTCGATGTTTGTTCTGGCATTGGCGGCCTGGACATCGGCGTTGTCCGCGGAAGAAGTGGTCATCGGATACAGCGGCCCTCTGAGCGGACCCGCCGCAGAATACAGCCAGGACAGCATCAACGGCATCGACATGGCCATTCGGGAAATCAACGCAGCGGGGGGAATCTCCGTCAAAGGGGAAACCTTCACCTTCAAGCTCAAACGGCTGGACGACCGCGCGGGCATGGACCAGGCCATCATCAACGCCCGCAAATTCGTGAACCAGGACAAGGCCCCCGTGGTGTTCAACTCGCTGGCCACGACCATCGGCGCCCTTTTGAAGATCAATGAAGCCAAAGGCGGTGAATTTCTGCTGGTGGGCTATTCCAGCGTGCACACGCACCACAACCAGGGAAACCGGCTGCTCATCAATCCCACGCCGGACTTTCGCTCCTTTGTCAAGGCCGCCTCCGACGTTGCCTGGCAAAAGGGGTACCGCAACGGAACGATGGTCGTGACCCTGGGCGAATACGGCGACGCCTGGCGCAAACATTTCCGGACGGTCTGGGAGAAAAAAGGCGGCAAGATCATCGGCGACATTCCTGTCAACTACTACACGGAAACGGATTTTTCCGCGCAGTTGACCTCCGCGCTCGCGACCCGGCCGGACTTTCTTCTCATCGGCGGCCCTTCGGCGACGACCGCCCTGGCCGTCGAGCAGGTGCGCAGCATGGGGTTCAAAGGCGGTTTTGTCCTGACGGATCAGGCCCGCATGGATTATATCGCGGACATCCTCAAAAACAGGAAGCTGATGGAAGGCATGATCGGCATCGCCAACGTCGCGGATCTTCCCTACCCCGCTTCCGCGGGTTTTGCCGCAAAATACAAAGAAACCTACAAAAAAGCGGCGACGTGGGAATCCGCGCTGAACTACAACACGATGCATGTCCTGGCCAAAGCCATGACCATCGCCGGCTCGGCCCGTGATCCTTACGCCATTCGAAAGGCCGTGGGCAAGGCGCTGCCTCTTCTGGGCGACAAGTACCCCAGCGAACTGTTCAGCATCGAGGAAAACGGCGTCATGCATTCCGCCGGCATCGTCCAGAATGTGGAAAACGGAAAATTTCAAAAGGCCTATTACACGCTGGACTTTCCAAAGACCAGGGCGGAATTCGACAAGTACAAAAAGGTGAGCAGGATCAGGGAACCGGAAAACTACCGGTGGGTTCCCGTCGAGTAACCCCGCAGCCGGCCGTTTTGCCGGGAGCGCTACTGAAGCGACTGCAGGTAGGAACGAAGATTGACGCCCTGGCGGGTCAGGTTCAGTTTTTTCCGGATATTGTTCCGGTGCGTTCCGATCGTGCTGTCCGACGTGTTGAGCACACCGGCGATTTCCTTGGTCCTCATGCCCTTGCGAATCAGATCGGCGACCTGAATTTCCTGGGGGGTCAGGTACTTCTGCAAAGACTGCACATTTTTCATGAAGGGAGACACAATCTCTTTCAGATTGCCGGCCAGAACATTCAGGTATTGTTTGCACGGATCTTCCCGCATCGCCCTTCCGATCTTTTCTAAATACGGCATGACCAAATCGTTGATGTTGGCCTGCAGCTTCTCTTCAATTGCCTTTTGCCCTTCGTTCCGGCCGCGCAGCAATACGCGCAGCGCCTTGTTGGCGTCTTCCAGTTCTTCGGCGAAGCTCCTGAGGGCGCTCTGGGTCTGCTTATGTTCGGTAATGTCGGTGCCGGCGACCATCCGGCAGGTCCGCCCCTGATATTCGATCCGGTTTGCCTGAAACAAATAATCCCTGACGGTTCCGTCCTTGCAGACGAGACCGGCTTCCACGGAAATTTCTCCCTGCAGGGCTGTTTGCTTTATTTTATTCGACAGATTTCGCCGGTCCGGTTCGGCAATGTGGCCCATCACCGGCATCTTCCTGATTTCCTCTTCCGAAAAACCGGTTGTTTTCTCGAAGTTGCCGTTCCAGAACAAAAGTCCATCCGACTCATCCGCGATGTAAAATACGCCCGGCAGGCCGTCGATCACCGACCGAAGGAAAATCCGCTCCCGCTGCAATTCGTCCTGCGCCTGCTTGCGCCTGGTCACATCCCGGGACACGCCGTGAATCACCGTCAAATCGCCGCGGGTATTGTGAAAGCCCTGTACGACCGTTTCCAGCCAGCGGGTCGAGCCGTCCCTGTGATAATATTCCAGCAGAAGGGTCAGCGGCTTTTCGGCAATTCGCTTTCCCTTTTTTTCAAGAGCGAGCAGTCTGGCCAGAGCCTCCCGCACGCGGGATACGGAATCCGGCGTCATTCTCTCGTCCAGGCGCTGACGGCTTCTCTCCGCGGGAGTAAAACCCAGCACTTTAGTGAGCGACGGGGTAATGTAGAGGGTTTTCAGGTTCACATCCGCAATCCACGCGATATCGGTCATGTGCTCCGAAAGGAACCGGTACCGGTTCTCGCTTTCCCGCAGGGCTTCCTCGGTTTGTTTCCGGGCCGTGATGTCCATTACCAGGGCGATGGCGTAGCGCCGGTTGTCTATCGTAACCAGCGACGCGAAATTCATGCCGGTGAGCACCTCTCCGTTTTTTCTTTGATACCGGAACTCCTGATTCAGGCACTGGCCCTCGCGCAGGAGAATCTCCCGAAATCTTTCCCGCTCCTCATCGGGCGCCACCCACAATCCCAGCTCCACGGATGACCGGCCGATGGCTTCTTTGCGTGAAAAACCGGACTGCCGGCAAAACCGGTCGCTGACATCATAGATGACGCCGTCGTCCAGGCTGCTCACGACCAGGGAGGCGGGGCACAGGTGAAGCAGGGATCGGTAGATTTGTACCTGCGCAACAGGAACCGGGCCCGGCACCCTCTTCTTTAGAAGATTCTCCAGCTCCCGATTTCTTTTTTTGAGGGATTCGTTTTCCTTCAGGATCGAATTGATGTCCGTTTTTTTCATATGGCAACCGCCGGAAGTCAGCGGCCCTTGAATGCGGGCGGACGCTTCTCCAGAAAAGACATGACTCCCTCGATGAAGTCGCCGGTTCCCGCGGCGATCCCCTGCAGCGAGGCCTCGCGCTCCAGCGCCGCCGCGAGGTCGGATTCCAGCGAACGGTTCAGCATGCTTTTGATCATGCCGATGGCCCGGGTGGGACCCGCGGCAAGCCGCTTCGCCATCTCCATGGCCTCATCCATCAGTTTGTCCGCAGGCACCACGTTATAGATCAGCCCCCATTCCAGCGCCCTGGAAGCGGGCAAATCCTCGCCCAGCAGCATGAGCTGCTTCGCTCGGGGAAGACCCACCAGCCGGGGCAAAAAGTAGGTGCCGCCTCCATCGGGGATCAGCCCCCGCCGCACAAACACCTGAATGAACTTTGCCGTGTCGGCGGCCAGCACCAAATCGCAGGACAGGGCCAGATTGCAGCTGGCGCCCGCCGCAGTGCCGTTGACGGCGCATACCACCGGCTTTTCCAACGCCCAGATGGAGTTCACCATCCGCGAGTAGCCGAACGTGGAGATGCGCATGCCCAGAGGCGTATGGGCGTCTTTTCTGGCGCTGCCTTTGCCGGTGAGGTCGGCGCCGGTGGAAAACGCCCGTCCGGCACCGGTCAGGAGAAGCGCGCGGATATCGTCGTCGGCCTGCGCCGCCTCAAAGAGATCTCCCAGCCCCTGCACCATGTCGTACGTGAGCGCGTTCATGACCTCCGGGCGGTTCAGTGTGATGACCTCAACATTTCCCTTGCGTTCGACGGTCAGTCCCTCCATGGTTCACTTTCCTCCGTTGGCTTTTATGGAAAAGCGTTTTGCTGTTTTCTCATGCGGACTGTAGGCAAAACACCGCCGGATGTCAATGTTAAACTGGCGATGAAGAAGCAACGAGCGATGAGTGAGGAATAGGGGGCTTCGCTTGACACGCCGGCGCCATGCGCTTATAGTTGACGCACATGGACGGCGGGCTGTTTTTAGAATCTTCCGCATTACCTTCTGGAGGCGCATGAATGGAACCATCCGCGATGAACGCGCTGCTGCAGGGACAAAAGGCTTTTTTCCGATCGGGAAAAACGAGAAGCATTTCTTTTCGCATTGCTTCGCTGAAAAAGCTCAAGGCCGTCATCAGCGATCATGAAAAGGAAATTCTGGCCGCCGTGTATGACGATCTGCACAAGGAGGCCACCGACGCCTTCGCGACGGAAATTTCCGGCGTGTACACCGAAATCAAGCTGGCGATTGGAAACGTGAGCGACTGGGCGGCGCGGCAAAAAGTTCCGACCCCGTTTTTTATGAGACCGTCCAAAAGCTATATCTACAAAGAGCCCTACGGCGTGGCGCTGATCATCGCGCCCTGGAATTATCCTTTTCAGCTTTTGATCCTGCCGCTGGTCGGCGCGATCGCCGCGGGCAATACGGCCATCCTGAAACCTTCGGAAATTTCGTCGCACACGGCGGCCATCCTGGAAAAAATCATCCGCGCCGCGTTTCCCCCGGAATACATTTGCGTCGTTCAGGGGGGAGCGCCCGAAACGAAGGCGCTTCTGGAATTGCCCGTCGATTATATCTTTTTCACGGGCAGCGTTCCCGTCGGGAAGGCGGTCATGGCGGCGGCGGCCAGAAACCTGACCCCGCTGACGCTGGAGCTGGGCGGCAAAAGCCCCGCCATTGTTCATCAGACGGCCAACCTTCAAACGGCGGCCGGCCGGATCAGTTGGGGAAAATTTCTGAATGCGGGGCAGACCTGCATCGCGCCGGATTATGTGCTGGCGCACGAATCCATTCGGGACGCCTTTTTGGAGGAACTGGCGAAAGTGATCGTGAAATTTTACGGCCGGGACGCCTCAACGCATCCGCGCTACTGCCGGATCATCAACGACCGGCACTTTGAACGACTGACGGCGCTTCTGGACAAAACCAAGGTGGTGTGCGGCGGCAAAACCGACGCCGCCTCGCGCTACATCGAGCCCACCGTGCTGAGTCCGGCGGACTGGGATGACCCCGTCATGCAGGAGGAAATCTTCGGCCCGCTGCTTCCGGTCCTTTCCTATTACGATCTGGACGACGCGATCCGCCGAATCAATGAAAGGCCCAAGCCGCTTGCCCTGTATCTGTTTGCCAACGACAAGGCCGTCCGGAGAAAGATCATTCGGGAAACCTCGTTCGGCGGCGGCGCCATCAACAACACCATCATGCACATCGTGTCCCATCACCTGCCGTTCGGCGGCGTGGGTCCCAGCGGTCTGGGCCGGTATCACGGCCAATACAGCTTTGAAACGTTTTCCCACGCCAAAAGCATCCTGCGCAGCTACAACCGGACGGATGTCGCGGATATCGCCAGGCCTTACCGGGGAAGAATGATGCGGCTGATTCTGAAATGGATGAAATGATGCGCAAAGAAAAATCTCCGGAATCCTAACGATATGGCCGTCATCGAAACCCGATCCCTGACAAAAACCTTCGGCAAAATCGAAGCCGTCCGCGGCATCGATCTGTCGATTGAGCAAGGAGAAATTTTCGGACTGCTGGGCCCCAACGGCGCCGGCAAGACCACCACTATCGGCATGCTCTGCACCATCATCCGGCCCACTTCCGGCCGCGGCATCATCGCGGGCTTCGATATCGCGTCATCGCCGACGCAGGTCCGGCGAAACGTCGGCATCGTCTTCCAGGACCCGACGCTGGACACGATTCTTACCGGCCGGGAAAACCTTCAGCTTCACGCGCGCCTTTACGGAATTCCGGCAGGCGTGCGCGCCCTCTGGATTGATGAAATGCTTTCGCTGGTCGATCTGAAGGACCGGGCCGACGATCTGACCCGAACCTATTCCGGCGGCATGAGGCGCAGGCTGGAGCTGGCGCGCGGCCTTCTGCACCGCCCGGCCGTTTTGTTCCTGGACGAACCGACGCTGGGGCTGGACCCGCAGACGCGCGCCCGCGTCTGGGAATACATCCGCAAAACGGCGCAAAAAGAAAACACCACCGTGGTTCTCACTACGCACTACATGGAAGAAGCCCAGCAGATGTGCGGCCGCGTCGGCATCATGGACCACGGGAAAATCATCGCCCTGGACACGCCGCAGAACATGATCGATTCCCTGGGAGGCGACATCGTGGCGATCCGCGCGGCATCGCCTCCGCTGGACCGCATCCGGTCGCTTCCCGAGGTGTCCGGCGTCCAGGTAACGGACGGCGTAATGGAAGTCACCATGAAATCGGCGCATCTGCATCTGGCGGCGCTGCTCGGTCTGATCCCCGAAGTCCGCAGCGTGGAAATGAGAAAGCCAACCTTAAACGATGTTTTCATCAAGCTCACTGGACGCGACATTCGCGAGGACGACGCGGCCCGCGGCGAAAGCTGGGTGGAAACAATTGCAAGACATCAGCAGCGGGGGAAATGAAGCCATGAAAACTTCCCGTCTCCTGCAAAGAGAGCTGATGGGCATTTCCGCCGTGTGGTGGCGGGAATTCAAGGTCTTCTGGCGGGAAAAAAGCCGGATCGTCTCCAGCATCGTTCAGCCGCTGATCTGGCTTTTCCTCTTCGGCAGCGGCATCGGCGCGAGCCTCTCCGTGGAAAACGTCCATTACCGCGACTACATCTATCCCGGCATCCTGACCATGTCGGTGATCTTCGGTTCCGTTTTTTTCGGACTGTATATTGTCTGGGACCGCAAGCTGGACGTTCTCAAGTCCGTTCTCGTCGCCCCCGTGGCGCGCATCAGCATCTTTTTCGGAAAAGTTCTCGGCGGCTGCACCGACGTGCTGCTGCAGGTGATCATCCTCTTTGCCTTTTCCTTCCTGTTCCCCGCCGTGGATCTTCGGGGCATTCCACAGGCGCTCCTGATTCTGCTGGTCACATCCGTCGCGCTGGTGTCGCTGGGCCTGGCCCTGGGCTCGCTTCTGGAAAGCCTGGAAGGATTTCAGGTCATCTCCGCCTTTCTGGTGTTTCCCCTTTTCTTTCTGTCCGGCGCTCTTTTTCCGCTGGATGAGAGGCTGCCCTCCTGGCTGACCGGCCTGGTCAAAATCAACCCGCTGAGCTATACGGTGGACGGCGTCCGCGGAGCGCTGCTGGGAATGAACAACTATCCCTACATCATGGATCTGGGAATCCTCCTCCTCTTCGCCGCGGCCATGCTCATCGTCGGCAGCATCTTGTTCAGCCGGATGAAATGACCCTTCCCGAAAATGAAAGGAGCATCATGAAATATCCGCTTCCGGCAATTCTTTTCACACTGCTGATCCTGGCCCCGCAGGCCGGGGCCTGGCACGACAAAACCCACCTGGCCGCGGCCAGGGCCGGGGGGCTGGACTCCTGGTACAATGCCGCGGGGCCGGACCTGGCCAAGATCAAGGCCGGCAACGTCGAATCGTACAATCACTGGTTCAACAACAACGCCGGGGCGGAAGTCACCGCCGGAATGGTGATGGATCAGATCGAACGGTACAACCAGAGAAACAAAGAGCTGGATTCCGAAGGCCACGTGTACGGCGCGATCATCGCTTCACTGCGCGCCTACGACAAAGACCTGCGGGCGGGCAAGTATGCCCGGTATCATCTGGCCTACTGTGCGCACTACCTGACCGACCTTTCCCAGCCGCTGCACAATATCGCCTATGACGATTTCAATCAGGCTTTTCATGACCGGAATGACGGCATTGTGGAGGCCGTCATTCTGGACGAGCCGCACCTCATCACCCGGCACATGTACCGGATCACCCTGAGCGATGAAACGTTTGAGGCGGACCTGGCGCGTGAAATCGCGCGCATCGCCAATCTCAGCCGCCTCCTTGGGTATCGGCTCCGCGCGGAAAACCGCGTCATGACGAAGGAGGAAGCCTGCGTGCAGCTGGGGCACAGCGCGTCGCTCATCCGGGCCGTTTTGCGGCGCTACCCTTAAGACCCGCCGTGGCTTTCAGGCGCGGACGATGTTCTGCGCCGGCGCAAATCCAGCCACAGGACATAAACGATCATGAAGACGCTGTAAACGGCCGAAGGCAGCGCCGCTTCCTTCTCAAAGAGCGCAATCGCCAGGCCGCCGGCAATGCCCTGATTTTTGAGCGTGCCCAGCAGGACCAGGCTGGTGATGCGTTTGGGATCCTTCTTCAGGAGAACGCCCGCCTTTTCAATCACAAATCCCAGACCGAACGTGGAGGCCAGCACTACCAGTGCGGCCGGCGCAATCATCATCGGCCGCGCAAAGATCAGATCCCGGTTTACGCCGATCATCGAATACAGAACGATGAAAAATCCCCAATCCGTCAGCAGGCCGCGAAACGGTTCGATCCGCCCGGCCCAGTTCCAATACAGAATCAGCCTCGATACGATCAGAGGCAAAACGATCAAAAGCAGCATGATCCGGATCAGTTTGTACGGATCGGCAAACGCCGTCCCGATCCAGATCAGAAACATCAGGGGCATGATCAGCAGGGCCGCCAGATATGAGGCCACCGTCCCCGACAGCGTCCAGGAAAGATCGCCTTTGAGAATGACGGTAAAGGGAATGACCGCGACGGCCGGCGGAACGGCGGCAATCAGCACGAAGCCGGTCCACAAACGTGGATCGTGAACGAGCAGCGCCGAAGCGGTCAGAATGACGCTCCCCAGCACCATATACGTCATCGCGATGCCAGCCAGGGAAGGCGCGAGAATCGCCCGGGGATGACGGAAATAGCTGTTGGGAACATGGATGGTGGCCAGCGTCATAACCAGCGCCAGCGCGGGCATCATCGCCGACGCCGTCCACCGGGCGCCTTGCGGCAGCGCAAGCCCGAGCCCGACGGCCAGACCAAAGATCACATTACGGTTGCCGAGCAGACGAAGCATTTGCCTCCTCAAAAAAATCTAAATTTTCAAACGTGTCTCCATACCCAAACGCCGGGAATTTTTCACTGATAATTTTCAGGACCTGTGCTACACTTTGGCCCGGAGAACCGCAAGAAGGAAGACCGCTCATCCCATGGGAGTTTTCAACAACGAGACGCTGTTTAAAAAATTCTTTGTCGCGACCGACTGGGCGGACACAGCCGGATCGGTCCTTGCCGCACTCGCCGGTTTTGTCTTTGCCCTCGCCACGCTGCTTT
>ERZ724503.1456-NODE-1456-length-10989-cov-6.518474_pt1 | contig 10989 bp, 10 predicted proteins | sample MGYA00376036_ERZ724503 | MGnify/ENA primary metagenome ERZ724503 (study PRJEB28724, sample SAMN07190885) | wastewater metagenome | isolation source: influent of sewage treatment plant in Hong Hong | place: Hong Kong | collected 2016-03-17 ...
GCCATCTCGATCGCATCGAGCACCATGGTGGTGCGCATGTGCGAGGCCACCCGCCACCCGACGATCATCCTGCTGAACGCATCGACGAGGAAGCACACGTACGCCACCCCAGCCCAGGTCGGCACGAATGTCAGGTCCGTCACCCAAAGCTCGTTCGGTGCGCTCGCGGTGAACTTCCGCTTGACCAGATCGGGGTGGCGATCCGCAGTCCGGTCGGATCGGGTGGTCTTGACCCGTTTGCCGCGGCGGGTGCCTTCGATGCCGGCTGCCCGCATCAACCGGGCGACCTGGTCGCGGCCCACGTCGTGCCCGGCCCGACGTGCTGCTTTCCACAGCTTTCGGGCCCCGTAGACCCGGTAGTTGTCCTCCCAGAGGCCCACCAGCACCGGCGTGAGGACAGCATCGCGTTGGGCCCGCGCCGACGGGGCCCGGGTCTTGGCGTCGTAGTAAGTGCTCGGGGCCATCGACACCCCTGCGCTGTGCAGGACGGTGCAGATGGGCTCGACCCCGAATTCGTTGCGGTTGGCGTCGATGAAGGCGACTATTTCTTGTGTTGGCGGTCGAGCTCCGCCCCGAAGAAACTCGCCGCTCGTTTCAGAATCTCGTTGGCACGCTTGAGTTCTCGTATCTCCTGCTCGAGCTCACGGACCTTGCGTGACTCGACCGTCGAGACTCCCGGAGCCAGGCCCTCATCGATGTCGGCCTGACGCACCCAGGACCGCACCGACTCCACCCCGTAGCCCAACTGGCGGGCCACCCGGGACACTGTGCCCTGCTCGGTCCCCAGCTCGGCCCTCAGGGTTCGGACCATCCGCACCGCGGCGGCCTTCTCCTCCGGGCTATAGCGGCGTGTGGTCGGCTTCCCCGGCGACTGCTCCTTCGGCATGACTCCATCCTCGTTTCCAAGGTCAGGAGCCTCCGGGATTTCCAGCGCGATTCAGCTGGAACGCCGGCAGGAGGATTCGATGGTGTCCCGCAAGTTCTTTCCGGGGATTTTCCAGGCGCTTGGCTGGGGCTTCGGCGGATTGGGCGGGGCGGGGGACGCTTCGCCCACCCATTGGATGTCGCGAATACTGGCCATCCTGTGGGGGTTCGTGGCCATCGTCTTCGTCGCGTATTACACCGCGACATTGACCACCAACATGACCGTGGCGAAGATCGGCGGCAGCGTTGCCAGCCCGTCGGACCTGGTGGGTAAGCGGGTTGGCACGGTCGAGGACAGCACCTCCGCGGAGTTCCTGCAGGAGATGGGTGTACAACCGCAAGCGAGTCCCGACATCAAGGGCGTCTTCGAAGCGTTCCGGGACGGCAAACTCGACGCCGTGGTGTTCGACTCGCCGGTGCTGCAGTACTACGTCGCCAACGACGGCGCCAGCGTCGGCGCACTTTCCGGTCCTGTTTTCCAGCCGGAGGATTACGGTTTCGCCTTCCGTCCCGGTGACCCGATGCGCCGCGACGCCGACAACACGTTGCTGTCCATGCGCGCCGATGGCACCATCGACCAGCTCAGGCGCAAGTGGTTCGGCGACCCGGAGGAGTAGAAACGCCCGGTGACGCACCGAAACCGACGGGTCGGCACCGCACTTACTGGCTGGACTCCCGGATGTCGTCCAACCGCCGGGTCGCGGCCTCGAAGCCGGCCACCAGTTCGGCGATGATGTCCGCGACCGGGCGGATCTCGTTCATCCGGCCGACGATCTGGCCGACCGGCATCGCGATGGTGGAGGGATCGGTGGATTCGCTCATCCGCTGATGCGCCTCGCTGACCAGGATGTTCTGCAGCGGCATGGGCAGCGGCTCGGGTGCGCCCTCGGCGTCCCAGGCGTCGGTCCAGCGGCTCTTGAGCAGCCGGGCCGGCTTGCCGGTGTAGATCCGCCGGCGCACGGTGTCGGCCGAGGTGGCGGCCAGCAGCGCGTCCTGAATCACCGACGTGCCGCCGGTGGTGCGCACACCGAGGTCGTACTCGGCGGCGGTCAGGAACGCCGAACCCATCCAGACGCCTTGTGCGCCAAGTGCCAGCGCGGCGGCGACCTGCCGGCCGGTGCCGATGCCACCGGCCGCGAGAACGGGGGTGTCCCCGGCGGCGTCGACAATTTCGGGCCACAGCACCATCGAGCCGATCTCACCGGTGTGACCGCCGGCCTCATGGCCCTGCGCGACGATGATGTCCACACCGTTGTCGATGTGCCGCTGCGCGTGCTTGGCGCTGCCGGCCAGGGCCGCGACCGGGACGCCCGCCGCGTGCACCTGGTCGATGACGTCCTTCGGCGGGGAGCCCAGCGCATTGGCGATCAGCTTGATCGGGTGCTTGAGCGCGACGTCGACGTGGCTGCGCGCCACCGAGTGCAGCCAGCCGAGCACACCCTCGTTGCGGTCCTTGTCGTCAGCCAGGGGCGGCACGCCGAGATCGGCCAGGGTCTTGGCGACGAAGTCGCGGTGGGTCTGCGGGATGAGCTTGTCGATATCGACGGCGCTGCCCTCGGTGGGCACCTTGGCCGGCATCACGACGTCGACGCCGTACGGCTTGCCGCCGGTGTTCTCGTCCATCCATTGCAGGACCTTCTCGAGGTCGTCGGCGTCGTTGAACCGCACGCAGCCCAGCACGCCGAGACCGCCGGCCCGGCTGACCGCCGCGGCGACCTTCTCCGACGGGGTGAAGACGAAGATCGGATAGTCGATGCCGAAGCGTTCGCAGATCGGCGTTTTCACGCCTTGGCACCCGCATGTTTGGCGTGCACCTCGTCGGCCGGCCGGGTTTCGGTCTGCTCCTTGGCCCAGCGGTAGTCCGGCTTGCCGGCCGGTGAGCGCTTGACCTCGTCCACCAGCCACAGGCTGCGCGGCACCTTGTAGCCGGCGATCTGCGTGCGAACGAACGAATCCAGTTCGGCCAGTGTCGGTTTGGTGCCCTCGCGGGCCTGCACCACCGCGGCCACATGCTGGCCGAATCGTTCGTCGGGAACACCGACCACCAGCGCGTCGAAGACATCGGGGTGGCCCTTGAGCGCGGCCTCGACCTCTTCGGGGTAGATCTTTTCGCCGCCGGAGTTGATCGACACCGAGCCGCGGCCCAGCATCGTCACGCTGCCGTCTGCCTCGACCTCGGCGTAATCGCCGGGGATGGCGTAGCGAACCCCGTTGATGGTCTTGAAGGTCTCGGCCGTCTTCTTCTCGTCCTTGTAGTAGCCGACCGGGATGTGGCCGCGCTTGGCGATGATGCCGCGCACCCCCGAGCCGGGCTTGACCTCGTTGCCCTCGTCGTCGAGCACGACGGTGTTCTTGTCGATCTGCACCCGCGGTCCGCCGGTGTGCGACTGCCCCTTGGCCACCAGAGACGTTCCGCCGAAACCGGTTTCGGAGGATCCGATGGAGTCGGTGATGATCCGGTCGGGCAGCAGTTCGAGGAACTTCTCCTTGAGGCTGGTGGAGAACAGTGCCGCGGTGCTGGCGAGCAGGAACAGCGAGGACAGGTCGTACTCCTCGTCTTTCTGGCCGGGCTCCTGCGCGGCCACCAGGGCGTCCAGCAGCGGCCGGGCCATCGCGTCGCCGGTGAAGAACAGCAGGTTGATCTTGTGGTCGTGGATCAGGCGCCACACCTCGTGGGCGTCGAATTCCGGTGTCAGCACCACGGTTTCGCCGGCGAACAGGGCCATCCAGGTGGCCGACTGGGTGGCGCCGTGGATCATCGGCGGGATCGGCAGCCGCACCATCGGGCTGGTGTTGGCGGCGGCCTTCTCGGCGTGCGCGTGCTCACTTTCGACGGGCTCGCCGGTGGCGAAGTCGGTACCGCCGAACAGCACCCGGTAGATGTCCTCGTGGCGCCACATCACACCCTTGGGGAATCCGGTGGTGCCGCCGGTGTAGAGCAGGTAGATGTCGTCCTCGCTGCGCGGGCCGAAGTCCCGTTCCGGCGACCCCTGCGCCAGTGCGGCGCCGAACTCGACGCCGCCGTAGCTCTGATAGTCCTTGTCGGACCCGTCTTCGACCACCAGCACGGTCTTGACGTCCGGGGTTTCGGGCAGCACGTTGGCCACCCGGTCGGAGTACTGCCGCTCGTGGATGAGCGCCACCATGTCGGAGTTCTCGAACAGGTACTTCAGCTCGCCCTCGACGTAGCGGAAGTTGACGTTGACCAGGATGGCGCCGGCCTTGACGATGCCGAGCATCCCGATCACGATCTCGATCCGGTTGCGGCAGTACAGACCGACCTTGTCGTCCTTCTTGACGCCGTGGTCGATCAGGTAGTGCGCGAGCCGGTTCGCCTTGTCCTCCAGTTGACCGTAGGTCAGCGTTTCGTCCCCGCAGATCAGGGCGATGCGGTCCGGTACGGCGTCAATGGTGTGTTCGGCGAGGTCGGCGATGTTCAGAGCCACGAAACACAAACTAGAACGCGTTCCATTTCAGTTCAAGTCCGGGCCAGCCGCGCAGGTCCGTGCCGGGGCGCGGGCGGCTAACGGTCGTCACGCGGTCGTTCTGTCCTCGGCCTCCGCCGAGTGTGAATCGTCTGCGATTTCTGGGCCGGTTTTTCGCAGACGTTTCACGCTCGGCGGGTGAAGTGCCGGCAGGACGTCGAATCGCCAGACTGTGGCCGGCATGAATTCCCCGTTCATCGGCACCGAAGCCGTCGCATCCGGCGCTCTGACCCCGTACGTCCTGCGGAGCAGGCACGTAGCCGTGTACCCGAATGTGTACGTTCCTCGCGGAACGTCGCCCGCCGCGGTGACTAAGGCGGAGGCGGCATGGCTGTGGTCCCGCCGTCAGGGCATCGTCTCTGGTTGCTCCGCTGCGGCGTTGCACGGCGCGAAGTGGGTCGACAGCAGCCGGCCGGCCGAGCTGATCCATCACAACCGCCATCCGCCGGCCGGTCTGCGGACCTGGTCCGACGTCATCGAGGACGACGAGATCGTGACTGTTCGCGGCATCCGGGTCACCTCTGCCGCCCGGACCGCCCTGGACATCGGTTGCCGACGAACGCCGCTGCGGCAGGCGGTCGCCGAAATCGACGCGTTGTTGCGCGCCACCCGCGTCGAGCGCACCGCGATCGACCAACTGCTCGGCCGTTACCGCGGACGTCGCGGCATTCGCGCGGCCGGCGAGGTGCTCGAACTGGCCGACGGCGGCGCCGGATCGCCCCGCGAGACGTGGCTCCGACTGCTGCTGATCCGGGCGGGCATGCCGAGGCCACAGACGCAGATCCGAGTAATCGACGAGTACGGACCGATCGTGGCGCGCCTCGACATGGGCTGGCCCGAGTCGATGATCGCGGTCGAGTACGACGGCGATCACCATTGGACGAACCGGCGCCAGTTGGCGTGGGACATCCGGCGCACCGAACTACTGCGCGAACTCGGCTGGATCGTCGTCCGGGTGACCGCCGAAGACACCGACGCCAGCATCATCGGCTGGGTCGAGGCCGCATTCGCACGCCGAAAGTGAAAAATCAGGCCATTTCTCGCAGAGGATTCACACTCGGCGGATGAAGCGCGGCGGTCAGTCCAGGACGCGCTTGCCGGGGGTGAACTCCACCGGCATGGCCTCCAGACCGGACACGAAGTTCGCCGGGCGCAGCGGCAGGCGGCTGTCGTCGACCAGTCGCAGGTCCGGAAGCCGGGTCAGCAGCTTGGTGAGCATGATCTTCAGTTCCAGCCGGGCCAGCTGATTACCCATGCAGAAGTGGGTGCCGAAGCCGAAGGCCAGATGGCTGTTGGGGTTGCGGTCGAACCGGAAGCTGTCCGGGTCGTCGAACACGGTCTCGTCGAAGTTGGCCGACTCGAACATCAGCATGAGCTTCTCGCCGGCCTTCAGCTCGGTGCCGTGGAACTCGGTGTCGGCGGTCAGCGTGCGGCACATGTTCTTCACCGGTGATGTCCAGCGGAGCATCTCCTCGATGGCGCCCGGCAGCAGCGCCGGATCGGCGACCACCGCAGCCCACTGGTCGCGCTGCCGCAGCAGCTGTTCGGTGCCACCGGTCAGGGTGTGCCGGGTGGTCTCGTCGCCGCCGATCAGGATCAGCAGTGTCTCCATGACGATCTCGTCGTCGGACATCCGCTGCCCGTCCACCTCGGCGTTGACCAGGATCGAGAACAGGTCGTCCTCCGGCTCTGCCCGGCGCTTGGAGATGAGATCCATGCTGAAGGCGGTGTAGCCGGCAAAGGCCTCCATCACCGTCTGCATCGCCGCCTCGTCGAGGTGAGAGCTCAGCCCGCACACCAGGTCGTCGGACCAGTTGAGCAGCATCGACCGTTCCTCGGGCAGCACACCGAGCATGTCGCCGATCACCGCCATCGGCAGCGGGGCGGCGATGTCGCGGACGAAGTCGCACTCGCCACGCTCGATCACGTTGTCGATCAGGGTGTCGCAGAGCCGCTCGATCGACGGGACCTTGTCCATCACCCGCTTGCGCGTGAAGCCGGCGTTCACCAGCTTGCGCCGCAACAGGTGCGCCGGGTCGTCCATGTCGATCATGTAGGGCATGCCCGGCTGATCCGGTCGGATGCCGCCGGCGTTGGAGAACACCTCGGGGTTGCGCTCGGCGTCCAGTACGGCCTGATAGGTGCTGGCCGCGGCAAGCCCGTTGCGATCCCGGAACACCGGCTGGTTGGCGCGCATCCATTTGTAGGCCGCGCGGGCGTTGCCGTCGGCGTAGAAGTTGCCGTCGGTCAGGTCGACGTCGGGCTTGGTGGCGGCCAGTGTCTGGGTCATGCGATCTCCTGTGCGTCAGCGAAGGTCATATCGACGTTATCGGCGGAACCGGACATGAAGGCGCGTTTGGGCAGGCCCAGCGCCGCCAACTCCTTGGCATAGGGATGGTCGCCGAGCCACAGCCGAACCCCGCCCGGCCGGTAGCGCACCCCGGTGAGCAGCGACGTACCGATGGTCTCGCGGGTGACGCCGCCGGTGTGCGAGAAGGTGCGGTATTCCTGCGTCTTGGACGTGAAGCGGTCCGGGATCGGCAGACCGGGCCGGAACTCCATCCCGGCGATCAGCTTGCCCTCGTGGCTGACATCGAAGCCGAACTGGCGACCGTCACGAATCGTGAAGTCCGCCAACACTTTCGGGTAGCCCCAGATCTTGCGGCCGGCCTCCAGGGTGAAGCTCTGGTCGACGGGCAGGTGGTGGATGAACGCACCGGCCGACTGCATGTCGCGTGGGCCGGCGAGGGTCTGCCCGGGCGGGCTGACCATGACGTTGGTGCCGTACTCGTAGTACTGGCCCAGGTCGCTGTCGAGGTAGTGCATGAGCATCAGCACCACGACCGCCCGGTTCGGCCCCAGCCGGAAGACCTTCAGGCCGCTGTAGGCGATCATCTTCTGGGCCGCCCCGGCGTCGACGGCGAACATCGCCATGTGCTGGGTGGCCCGGCGGACCCGCACCGGCATCGTCAGCACGGTGCCTGCGATGGTGTGGGTGGACACCTGCGCTGTGTCGGTCATCACGCCAATCTAGAGCGCGCAGTAGACAGCCTGCAATAAGTGTTCACTAGACCAACTCGGCCAGATCATTTATCTGCTCGACCGAGCGTGCGCTGACGACCATCATCGTCACGCCCGAGGCCTCCCACGCCACGATCTGCTTTCGGACGTAGTCCAGATCGCCGACGATCGCCGAGTCGTCGACGAGTTCGTCGGGGATGACCTTCGCGGCTTCGTCTTTGCGATCGGTGCGGAAAAGCCGAGTGACGTCGTCGACAACCTCGGAATATCCCATCCGGCGGTACACCTCGGCGTGGAAGTTGGTGTCCTCGGAGCCCATCCCGCCCATGTACAGGGCCAGATGCGGTTTCATCAGCTCCATGATCGCCGGGCGGTCATCGGTGACCACCACCTGGGCCGTCGCGCAGATCTCGAAGTCCTCCCGCGAGCGTCGGGCGCCGGGCCGGGCGAATCCCTCGTCGAGCCACTCGTTGTACATCGGCGCGATCCGCGGCGAGTAGAAGATCGGCAGCCACCCGTCGGCGATCTCGGCGGTCAGGGCGACGTTCTTGGGGCCCTCGGCGCCGAGCATGATCGGGATGTCGGCGCGCAGCGGGTGGGTGATCGGCTTGAGCGCCTTGCCCAGTCCGGTGGTGCCCTCGCCGGTCAGCGGCAGCGGGTAGTGCGGCCCGGCGCTGGTCACCGGCGCCTGGCGCGCCCACACCTGGCGGATGACGTCGACGTACTCCCGGGTGCGGGCCAGCGGTTTGGGGAACTTCGCGCCGTACCAGCCCTCGACCACCTGGGGGCCCGAGACGCCCAGGCCGAGGATGTGCCGGCCGCCGGAGAGGTGGTCGAGCGTCAGCGACGCCATGGCGCAGGCCGTCGGGGTCCGCGCCGACAACTGCACGACGGAGGTGCCCAGCCGCATCCGGGTGGTCTCGCGGCCCCACCACGCCAGCGGCGTGAAGGCGTCCGAGCCCCAGGCTTCGGCCGTGAACACGGTGTCGAATTCGGCCGCTTCGGCCGCCGCGACGAGCTCGGCGTGGTTCTCCGGCGGCTGCGCGCCCCAGTATCCGAGCTGCAGACCCAGCTTCATTCCCGATCGTCCTTTCGTCCCGGCGGACAGGTTGTTGCAGCCATTCTTAGAACCTGTTCTACTCGATGCCGTGAACGCCAGTCAGAGCAGCCCGGCCCTGATCGATCAGCATGAGCCGCCGCTTTCCGCCCCGCTGAAACTCGCATTCGACTACACCCGTTCGGTCGGTCCGATCCTCGGCCAGTTCTTCACCGCGCTGCGTGAGCGACGCCTGGTGGGCACCCGCGGATCCGACGGCCGGGTGTTCGTCCCGCCCGCTGAGTATGACCCGGTGACCTACGAGCCGTTGACCGAGGTGGTTCCGGTTGCCGCCGTCGGAACCGTGGTGTCGTGGACGTGGCAGCCCGAACCGCTGGAGGGTCAGCCGCTGGACAGGCCGTTCGCGTGGGCGCTGATCAAGCTGGACGGCGCGGACACCGCGCTGCTGCACGCCGTCGATGCGGGCTCGCCGGAGGCGATCAAGTCCGGTGACCGGGTGCACGTGCACTGGGCCGACGAGACGACGGGCTTCATCACCGATATCGCATACTTCCTGCCCGGCGACGAGGCCGAGGCGACGCCGCCCCCGGTCGAGGGCCTCGACCCGATCACCATGATCGAGGTACCGACCGCCATTGAGATCCAGCACACCGCCTCGCTGCCGGAGAGCGCCTATCTGCGCGCGCTGGCCGAGGGCAAACTGCTCGGCGCCCGCACCGGCGACAGCGGCAAGGTGTATTTCCCTGCGCGCGAGGCGGATCCGGCGACGGGCCGGCAACTCGACCAGTTCGTCGAGTTGCCGGACAAGGGCACGGTGACGACGTTCGCGATCATCAACATCCCGTTCGCCGGTCAGCGCATCAAGCCGCCGTACGTGGCGGCCTACGTGCTGCTCGACGGCGCCGACATCCCGGTTCTGCACCTGGTGTCCGACATCGACGCCAACGAGGTGCGGATGGGCATGCGGGTGCAGGCGGTGTGGAAGCCCCGCGAGGAGTGGGATTTCGGCATCGACAACATCGAGTACTTCCGGCCCACCGGCGAACCGGACGCCGACTACGACTCCTACAAGCATCACCTCTGACAGGAAGACGTCGACGTGACTGACTCAAACGATGTAGCTGTCGTGGGCTTCGCCCACGCACCCCACGTGCGCCGCACCGAGGGCACCACCAACGGCGTCGAGATGCTGATGCCGTGCTTCGCCTCGATCTACCAGGAGCTGGGTCTGAAGCAGACCGACATCGGCTTCTGGTGCTCGGGGTCCTCCGATTACCTTGCCGGACGGGCGTTCTCGTTCATTTCCGCGATCGACTCGATCGGCGCGGTGCCGCCCATCAACGAGTCCCACGTCGAGATGGACGCCGCCTGGGCGCTGTACGAGGCGTACATCAAACTGCTGACCGGCGAGGTCGACACCGCGCTCGTGTACGGCTTCGGCAAGTCCAGTGCGGGCATCCTGCGCCGCGTGCTGGCGCTGCAGACCGACCCGTACACCGTGGCGCCGCTGTGGCCGGACTCGGTGTCGATGGCCGGCCTGCAGGCCCGCGCCGGACTGGACGCCGGCACCTGGACCGCCGAGCAGATGGCCCAAGTGGCTCTGGACTCGTTCGCCGTTGCCGGCCGCACCGACTCGGTGGAGCCCGCCGACAGCGTGGAGGAATTGCTGCAGCGGCCGTTCTTCGCGGATCCGTTGCGCCGGCACGACATAGCGCCGATCACCGATGGCGCCTCGGCCATCGTGTTGGCGGCCGGCGACCGCGCCCGCGAACTGCGTGAGCGCCCGGCCTGGATCACCGGTTTCGAGCATCGCATCGAAACGCCGATCCTCGGTGCGCGGGACTTGACCACCTCGCCGTCGACCGCGGTGTCGGCTCAGGCGGCCACCGGCGGTGACGCCGGATCGATCGAGGTGGCCGAGTTGCACGCGCCATTCACCCACCAGCAGCTGATCCTGACCGAGGCGATCGGACTGGGATCGTCGACGAAGGTCAACCCGTCGGGTGGCGCGCTGGCCGCCAATCCGATGTTCTCGGCGGGGCTGGAGCGCATCGGCTTTGCCGCCCAACACATCTGGAACGGGTCCGCCGGGCGCACGCTGGCGCATGCGACCAGCGGGCCGGCGCTGCAGCAGAACCTCGTCGCCGTCATGGAAGGCCGGGACAAGTGATCGGGCCGACGACGATGCAGAGCGAGGAACGAGCGATGAGGAGGAGTGGCGCAACGCTCCAGCCGACGACGATGCAGAGCGAGGAACGAGCGATGAGGAGGAGTGGCGCCAATGGCTAACAAACGACTGGCCGCGGTGCTGGGCACCGGGCAGACCAAGTATGTCGCCAAGCGTCACGACGTGTCGATGAACGGCCTGGTGCGCGAGGCCATCGACCGGGCCCTGGCCGACTCCGGTTCCACGATGGCCGACATCGACGCCGTGGTGGTGGGCAAGGCGCCGGACTTCTTCGAGGGCGTCATGATGCCCGAGTTGTTCATGGCCGACGCCAC
>ERZ724503.1459-NODE-1459-length-10974-cov-13.404066_pt1 | contig 10974 bp, 10 predicted proteins | sample MGYA00376036_ERZ724503 | MGnify/ENA primary metagenome ERZ724503 (study PRJEB28724, sample SAMN07190885) | wastewater metagenome | isolation source: influent of sewage treatment plant in Hong Hong | place: Hong Kong | collected 2016-03-17 ...
TCTTCCAGCTGGCGCATCCCCTGACGCATGTCCTCTTCCCGCGCCAGCAGGTAGGGATCCTTGTCGGTGACATTGGCCAGCGCCCCCAGCCCCTTGGTGTAGAGCTGGCGGCAGGTGCCGTACTGCCCCTGGATCTGGGCATCCATGGCCCGCTTGAGCAGGTTGGCGATGTTGATCTTGAGCTGCATCAGCTCGAGGCGGCGATCCTCCTGGGCAAAGCCCTGGGGATCTATCTTGCCCTTGTTGTGCTCGACCCGCAGCACGGCCCGCATCTTCTTGGCCAGTTGCAGCATCTGGATGGCCTGGCGGTCGGACTCCGGCGTCTTGAAATGCCCCTCGTCCTGGCTGCTGTAGTTCTCCTGCACATTCTTGATCTGAAGCTGGACATCGGCGATGCGCTGCTTGACCTGCGCATTGGGCATCACCAGCGCGATGGCGCGGTAGGCATCCAGGATCCGGTGTTGCAACAGCAGCACCATGTTTTTGGAAAAGGGCACCAGGTTGACGTTCAGCAACACCTCTTCGGTCTCGTCTGCCACCGCCTTGTGACGGGCAATGGCCTGGCGCTTGTCCGATTCGGCCTTCTGCTTGTATTGCTGCACCACATTATAGGCGATGACCAGAAACAGGAGTGCGCCGATTGACAGCAATATCAGGGTTAAAATCATAGGGTGTTCACACTCCAGTCCCAATCCAATTGCGAGATCCTACAACAGCTTAGCCTCATAGGGTAGCGCCCAGATCCCGTATTGCCTCACAAGAACGCTCGCAGGCGGTGACCGCATCCGGTGCGTCATGCTCCATATCGCCCGCCGCCCCCATTACTTGAGGCAAAAACCCTTCGACTGCAGGAATCCCAGCATGAAGGGCCTCGCCTCCTTGCCCAGGATCCCCCTGATCTGCCCGCTCCAGGTCTGATCCTTGTTGTTGCTGCTGCGGGCCTGGTAGTAGTCGTGGATCTGCCCGTCGTACCGGGCCAGCAGGGCGCGGTCCAGGGTGGCAGGATAGCGGTTCTCGTGCACCACCAGCGCCCGGGGCAGCCGCGGTTTTTGCTCCGGCCGCTGGGCGGGATGGCCCAGGCAGAGGCCAAACAGCGGTATCACCTGATGGGGCAGACCCAGCACCTCGCTCACCTCGGCAGGATTGTTGCGAATGCCGCCGATATAGACCCCCCCCAGCCCAAGTGACTGGGCCGCCAGCAAGGCATTTTGCGCCATCAGGGCGCCGTCGATGGCCCCGATCATGAGTTGCTCCACAAAGCCGGTGCGGGCCTCCGGCACTATCTGGCTGTGACGATGGTAGTCGGCGCAAAACACCAGAAACTCCGCCGCTTCGACCACATAGGCCTGATGGCCTGCCAGCTCCGCCAGGGTGGCCCGCAACCCCTTGTCGGTAACCCGGATGATGCTGTTGGCCTGGAGGAAGCTGGAGCTCGCGGCGCTCTGGGCGGCGCTCAGGATCTGATCCAGCTGCTCTGCGCTGACGGGCTCTGGGGTGAACTGGCGAATGGAGCGATGGGAAAGAATGAGATCGATGGTCGGGTTCATGGTACCTCCGGAATGAAGGTCACACTCTACCCAAAAAAAGCGGGGGGCCCAAGGCCCCCCGTCACCCTCAAGGGACAGGATAGACATAGGGGGCCTGCAACCCAAGCGGGAACCCCAGCGCCCAGTAGATCAGCAGGAAGCCCGTCCAGCTCACCAGGAAGGCCAGGGAGTAAGGCAGCATCATGGAGACCAGGGTGCCGATGCCTGTGCTCTTCACATACTGCTGGCAATAGACCACCACCAGGGGGAAGAAGACCATCAGCGGGGTGATGATGTTGGAGGCGGAATCCCCCACCCGATACGCGGCCTGAGTCAGCTCGGGCGAGATCCCCACCGCCATCAGCATGGGCACCAGGATGGGGCTAATGAGGGCCCACTTGGCGGAGGCCGAGCCCACCACCAGGTTGACGGTGGCCGTCAGCAGTATGATGCCGACGATGGTCACCTCTCCCGGCAGCGCCAGGGCGTGAAGCACCTCGGCACCGGAGAGCGCCAGCAGGGTACCGAGGTTGGAATCCCCGAACGCCTTGATGAAGAGGGCGCAGAAGAAGGCCATCACCATGTAGGAGCCCATCTTGTTCATGGTGGCCGACATGGCGTCGATCACATCCTTGCCGCTCTTGAAGCTGCCGGCGACAAAGCCGTAGACGATCCCGGGCAGGATGAAGAGCAGGAAAATGAGGGGCACGATGGACTTCATCACCGGTGCGGCGAAGGTGGTGAGGGAACCGTCCGGTGCCCGCATCGGCGAGTCGCCGGGGGCCAGCGCCAGCCCCAGCAGCACCACGGCCGCCAGCATGGCGAACCCGGCCCAGTTGAAGGCCCGGCTCTCCTGCGCGCTGTAACGACCCATCTCGTCGGCGCTCTCCAGATCCTCGTTGAGGGGCACTTGCTTGAGGCGCGGCTCGACAATCTTCTCGGTGACAAACCAGCCCACGCAGATGATCAGCAAGGAAGAAGCGCCGGTGAAGATGATATTGCACAGGGTGTTGACCATGTAGTCAGGGTCGAATAACTGGGCTGCAGACTGGGTGAACCCCTGAAGCAGCGCATCCCCGCCGGAGGGCAGGAAGTTGGCGGCAAACCCGCCGGAAACCCCGGCAAAGGCCGCGGCAATCCCCGCCAGCGGGTGACGACCCGCCGCATGGAAGATGATGCCGCCAATGGGGATCACCAGCACATAGCCCGCATCGGCGGCGGTATGGCTGACGATGGCCACCAGGATCAGCATGGGGGTCAGAAAGCGCGCCGGCGTCACCTTGAGCAGCTTCTTGAGCCCGGTGTTGATGAAACCGGACTGTTCAGCCACCCCTACCCCCAGCATGGCCACCAGCACGATGCCAAGGGGAGCAAACCCGGTGAACGTGGTGACCATGCTGGCGAGAAAGTCCGCCAGCCCTGCCCCGGTCAACAGGTTGTTGATGACCACGGCCTCTCCGGTGCGGGGATTGACCAGATCGAAGGAGAACTGGGAGCCTATCCAGGAGCCGACCCAGACGATCAGCAAGGCATAGAGGAAGAGCATGGCGGGATCCGGCAGCTTGTTGCCCGCCTTCTCCACCCCGTTCAGAAAGCGGTTCAACCAGCCGTTGGGAGGGGCCGGACGCTCGTTCACTGCAGCTTGACTCATTATGGTGATACTCCATTACCAAGGAATGAGCGCGCATACTAGCGATAACGTCTAATGGATCCCATGATATGAGACAAAAATTCGATTAATTATGTTTAATTTGGCATCTCGCACTTCATAAATGGGAGATGCCGCACATTTATCGACAACTTTCTCAATGGTTTGCGAGGGGATAGCGGCCCAGCCGGCACTGTACTGCGAACCCCGCCGCCGCCACCTCTTCCGGTGTCATGGGACGGCTGAACAGAAATCCCTGGAAGACATGGCAACCCTGGGTCTGCAGGGCCGCGAGCTCGTGCTCCTCCTCCACCCCTTCCGCCAGGATCCCGAGCCCCAGACTGGTGGCCATGGCCACCGTCGCCCGGATCACCGGCAGGTTGAGCCCCACCACGAAGGAGCGGTCCAGCTTGATGGTGTCGATGGGCAACCGGTTGAGGTAGGCCAGGGAGGAGTAGCCCGTCCCGAAGTCGTCGATGGCGATCTTGATCCCCTGCTCGCTCAGGGCGTCGAGGATCTCGATGCACCCCTTCATGTCCAGCATCAGCACCGTCTCGGTCAGCTCCAGGGTCAGCAGTGCCGCCTCCACCGAGAATGCCTCGAGCAGTTGGGCCACCAGCTCCGGCAAACTGGCAGAGAGCTGGAAGCCCGAGAGATTCACCGACACCGGCACCCTCACCCCGTCCTGTCGCTGCCACTCCCCCATCTGGGCCAATGCGGTGGAAAGCACCCAGCTTCCGATTTCCCGGATGAGCCCCATCTCTTCGGCCAGCGGAATGAACTCCGCCGGCGACACATGGCCAAGCACGGGATTGTACCAGCGTACCAAGGCCTCGAAACCGATGACCCGACCTTGCGCCACATCCACCTGGGGCTGATAGCGCAGGCTGAGCTCCCCCCGACCGACGGCCTTGGCCAGAAACTGCTTGAGGGTCAGCTTGCGATGCAGGCTTTGCTGCATGCTGGGGGTGAAGCGCTGCCAGCGAAGCCGCCCCATCTGCTTGGCCTGGTACATGGCCATGTCGGCACGGGTGATGAGATTGTCGCCATCATCCGCGTCGTCCGGGTAGATGGCGATGCCGATGCTGCCGCCGATGGTGACCTCGGGGACACCACTCAGCTGCAGTGGCTTGCTCATCTGGGAGAGCATGAGATCCGCCACCTCCTGGGCCCGATCGCTCGCCTGGTTGAGGGGCACCAGGGCGGTGAACTCATCCCCGCCAAGGCGCGCCAGCTCCACGTCCCGCGGGCAGATCTGCTTGAGCCGTCCGGCGACCCGCTCCAGCAGGCGATCCCCGGCCTTGTGGCCGTAGTTGTCATTGACCAGCTTGAAGTTGTCCAGATCCATGAACACCAGGGCAAAGCGCCCCCCGAGGCCGCAATAGGCTTCCAGGGATTTCATCAGGCCGTAGCGGTTGAGCAGCCCAGTGAGGGAGTCGTGCCAGGCCAGGTGGCGATGCTCCAGCTCTTCGAGCTTGCGATCCGTGATGTCCCGCATGGTCAGCAGGATCCGTGCCCCCTGCTGGATATGGCGAAACTGGTACTGGAACCAGCGCATCCCCTTCTGGGTGCGACACTCCCCTTCAGCCACCACTTCGTCCAGACGGGAGAGGCGACGATAGAAGGCCTCGTCCGCACCGGAGAAGATCTGGGGCAGCGTCAGAATGCCGGTGCCAAAGCACATGTCGAAGTGATGGTTGCCGCTCTCGAGGCGCCCCTCGTTGTCAAAGATACAGGCCAGGGTGTCGCCAGTGGCGAGGGAGGACTCCTGATAGAGGGTGTCGGCATCGATGACCGCTTCCGCCATCATCATCTACCGTCCGGCAAGCTGGATCCCGGAAAGACGCAGATAGACCTGCTTCTTGACCCCCTTGGGTGAGAGGGTCCACCACTCGTTGTAACTGCGCTCCTGCTGGAAATCGCCGAGATAGCGCTGCAGCAGCAGATCGATGGCGGCGGCCATGTCGGCGGAGAAATCCCGGGACTTCAGCTCGGCCAGGGAGCTCGCCTCCCAGAGCCCGAGGGCAGCATCGTTGGCCCAGTAAATATGATGACGCTGGATGTCATAGACCCAGACCGGCGTGTGGAGGACATCCATCACGGTGAGCAGGCGTTCGTCTAGCGTATTCATGTTGAGTGATGATTCATGCTGAAAGCTCATGGTCGAACCAGTCGCTTGCGCCCCCTGACAGGAGCATTCGCGCTGGTACAAAATCCGTTCCGGCCCATAATCGGATAACAAACGGATGAAAAAAGGCCGAAATCATATGAAAACGCTACATGTGATCCCCATGGTAAGAAGAAATGGACTCACACTGGTATTGTTGGGCATGGTGATAACCATTGCTATGATTTTTATACTTTTTTTTCTTCGTGAACAACTACTAATCCCCGCCATTTCCCTCCTCCTGGCGGGCCTGATGACAATTCTTGTCGGGGCTTGGAAACTGGGTGAGCCTCATTTTAGTCTCTCTTTGTGTCAGGACTGCCTGCAATACCATCACAAGTACGGCGGCTGGATCCTAAAATGGAGAAATATTCAGCGAATTGACCAACCACGTATCCATTTGGGGTGGGATCTGGTGGAGCTGCCCTACATCGGTTTGAAAATAAAGGATTACGACGCTTTTTTGACGCTGATCACACCCCGGCTCGCCGTCCGTCTGCTCACCGAGCAGCGCGCCGTGCTAATGCAGGCCATGCGAAGCGAGCGCTCCGACTGCCCGACCGGAGGGTGCGGCAGTGGGCTCCTGGGAGAGGGACTGCTGGAGGAGAGCCGCTTCTGCTCACCCGCCGGCCAGCGCTATGAGGGGGTGATCGCCATGCTCGGCAACCGCATGGCACGGCTGCGGGATCTGCTAGGGTACGATCTGCTGGTGCCCGACAACAGCCTGGACAGATCCCCGGAAGATTTCGTCCATCTGCTCCAGCAATACCAGCGCGAGTCGAATCTAATCCAGATCAATTAAACGCCGGATTGCGCTTGCCAAGCCCGGTGACTCTTCATAAGGTCACTGGCTTGTTACAGCCAGAACACCCCCTAAAACCGCTTATGAAGTACATCGAAGAGTTCTATCTGTTCGTCAAGGTGGTGCAAGAGGGCGGTTTCTCCCACGCCGCCGCTGCGCTGGGCATGCCGACCGGCACCATCAGTCGACGTATCTCCCAACTGGAAGAGCAGCTCGGATGTAGCCTGCTGCACAGATCCACCCGCAAGCTGCGTCTCACGGACGAAGGGCTGCGCTATTACGAGCGCCTCTGTACCCCCCTTGCGGAAATAGAGCAGGCCACCGGCGAAATCCGGGGTGAGGAGACGGACATCAGCGGCCTCATCCGCCTCGCAGCCCCCATCGCCCTCTCCAACACCATCCTGGTCGACATGCTGGTGGACTTCGGCCTGCGCTATCCCTGGGTACAGTTCGACATCCGCCAGTCCAACGACCATGCCCTCCAGGCAGATCAGGACAGGGACCTGGTCTTTTTCAACGGCGAGCTCCCCCAGACCCTGCCCAACGCCCTCTGTCTGGGTCACATCCAGTACGGTCTGTTCGCCTCCCCCCTCTATCTGGAGAAGATGGGGGTGCCCTCCCACCCGACCCAGCTGGAAGAGCACGATCTCATCTACTGCTGGCCCCACCAGCACTGGCAACTGAGCGGGCGGGACGAACAGACGATCTGCATCAAGCGCACTCCCCGCCTTTGCATCGACCAGACCCAGGCCGCCGTGCGGGCAGCCCAGCGCCACCTCGGCATCGTCAACGCCCCGCAGCACTATGTGCACCCCTTCCTGCAAGATGGTCAGCTCGTCCCCGTCCTGCCGGACTGGCAGTCGGGAAAACGTCCCTTCTACATGCTCCATTGTCAGCCCCGGTTCACCCCGTTGCGTGTTAAGATGTTCGCCGATTTCGTCGAGAAGCACTCTGAGCGCTATCGTACCCGCCAGCAGAACGATCAATTTTCACCGGCGCAGCCGCTGCCCGTTGCATCTGACGGCTGATGACCCACACTTAGCGCAATCCTCGTTGCACAGGTCGGCTAACACTATGAATGTATTGATATGTGATGACTCCGGGTTCGCGCGCAAACAGCTGGTGCGCGCCCTGCCCGCCGATTGGGGTGTCACCTTGCACCAGGCCGCGGACGGACTGGAAGGGGTCGAGCAGATCCTGATGGGGCACGGGGACCTGATCTTTCTCGATCTCACCATGCCGGAGATGGACGGATATGGGGTTCTCGAGACCCTCAAGCGAGAAGGGGTGCGCAGCAAGGTGATCGTGGTCTCCGGCGACATCCAGCCGGAAGCCCATGAGCGTGTCATGGCCCTTGGCGCCCTCGATTTCATCAAGAAGCCGGCCTCCCCGGACACCCTCCTTGCCTTGCTCAAGCGCCACGGACTGTGGCAATCGGCCACCCAGGTGACGGCCATCCAGCCCCAGCCCGTCGCCAGCCACCAGGCTGCCCAGAGCAGCATCCAGTTCACCCCCGAGCTGCGGGATGTCTATCAGGAGCTGGCCAACGTCGCCATGGGCCAGGGGGCGGATCTGCTGGCCCGCCTGCTCGGCGCCTTCGTGCTGCTCCCCATCCCCAACGTCAACGTGCTGGAGGTCTCCGAGCTGCACATGGCGCTCTCGGCCGCCGCCGAGTCAGAGACGCTCTCTGCGGTCTGTCAAGGCTTCATCGGGGCCGGGATCGCCGGGGAGGCCCTGCTGCTGTTCCACGATGCCAGCTTCCAGGACCTGGCCCGCCTGATGAACCATCAGGGGGAGCTGGATCACGGCGCCGAACTGGAACTGCTGATGGACACCGCCAACGTGCTGATCGGTGCCTTCCTGCGCGGCTACGCCAACCAGCTCGACACCCCTTTTAGCCAGGGTCACCCCGTGGTGCTGGGCCAGCACAGGCCCATTCAGGATCTCATTCGGACCAACCAGAGCCGCTGGCGCCGCACTCTGGCCATCGAGATCAACTATCGGGTGCAGGGCTATGCGGTGCAGTGCGATCTCTTGCTGCTGTTTACCGAAGATTCCATCGCCACCATGAACAACAAGATCATGCACATGCTCTGACCGTCCCGCGGCAGCAACCACCAGGAGTGACCATGGACATTCGGGAATTTCATTGGCTGATGAACATCGTCCAGAATCTGGACGTGGGGCTGGTCGTGCTCGACAGGGAGTACCGGATCCAGGTGTGGAACGGCTTCATGGAGAGTCACAGCGGCCGGCTGGCAGGCGAGGTGCGCGATCAAAGACTGTTCTCGCTCTTTCCCGATGTGGACAAGGCCTGGCTCGAGCGCAAGGCCAACATGGTGTTCAAGCTCAACAACCGTGCCTTCAGCACCTGGGAGCAGCGCCCCTACCTGTTGCGCTTCTCCAACTACCGCCCCATCACGGGATCGGCCCCCTACATGTACCAGAACCTGACCCTGGTGCCGCTGGCCGACTTCGCCGGAGAGGTCACCCATCTGGCCATCATAATCTATGACGCCACCGACGAGGCCATGCTGATCACCGGCCAGCGCCAGGGATGACCGCCCCTGCCATGACAACAAGGGCGCCCGATGGCGCCCTTGTTGTTGCGATGGGGAATGGCGTCAGCCACTCAGATACTCGGTGAAGGCGTCGATCACCTCGTCGATGTCATCGTCGGTGATCTGCAGGTGGGTCACCAGCCTGAGTTCCCCGTAGCCGGAGAAGAGAATACCGCGCTCCTTCATGAAACCCAGCAAGGTGACGGGATCTCCCTGGGTCAGGCGCAGGAATACCATGTTGGTCTGCACCTCCCCCAAATTGAGTGCGATGCCTGGCAACGCGGCCAGCCCCTCTGCCAGACGCCTGGCGCGGCGATGATCATCCGCCAGCCGGGCAACGTGCTGATCCAGCGCGAACAGGGCGGCCTGGGCCAGGATCCCTCCCTGGCGCATGCCGCCCCCCAGCATCTTGCGCAGCCGTCTGGCGCGGGCGATGAACGCAGCCGATCCCACCAGCAGGGAACCCACCGGTGCCCCCAGTCCCTTGGAGAGGCAGACAGAGATGCTGTCAAAAGGCGCCGCGATGGCGGCCACCGGCTCCCCGCTCGCCACCACCGCATTGAAGAGGCGAGCCCCGTCCAGGTGCAGCTTCAGTCCCTTCTCGTCGACGAATTCGCGCATGGCGCGCAGGTAGGTCAATGGCAGCACCTTGCCGTTATGGGTATTTTCCAGGCAGACGAGGCGCGTCTGGACGAAATGGGGATCATCGGGAGCGATGGCCCCCCGCACATCCTCGATGGCCAGAGTGCCGTCCGCCTGCATGGGGACGGATTGCAGGGCCACCGAGCCCAGCACGGCAGAGCCCTGGGCCTCATAGCGATAGATGTGGGAGGCCGCCCCCAGCAGGGCCCCTTCCCCACGCTGGCAGTGACTCATCATGGCCAGCAGGTTGGACATGGTGCCGGAGGGCACGAACAGGGCCGCCTCCTTGCCAAGCAGTTCGGCGCCGCGGCGCTCCAGCGCATTGATGCTGGGATCTTCCCCATAGACATCGTCTCCCACCTCGGCATGCAGCATGCTCTGGCGCATGGCTTCCGTGGGTTGGGTCACGGTATCACTTCGTAAATCGATATAGCGCATGTCATCCTCCTGATGCAGGACGATGACATTAACCAGCCGGAACCCGGCTGGCAAGAAACGGCAAGCGGGAATGTGAGCCCGGCGGCTCACCAGGGCAGCGACTGACCGTGCAGGTCCACGAAACGGCCCGAGTGCGCGGGCGTCAGTGTGGCCATCAGATCCAGCAGGCGGACGGCGACCTCGGCGGGATCCTGCAGCAGGGCGGGATCCATCTCCTGAAGAAAAGGTTGCTGCATGGGGGTATTCATGAGGCCGGGATGCACGGTGATGACACCGGCGCCTGGAAAACGTCCGGCCCACTCACCCGCCAGGATCCGGGACCCCATGTTGAGGGCGGCCTTGCTCATGCGGTAGCTGTAGTGGCACATGGCCTCCTCGCCCCCCTCCTCCAGGCATCCCGCCCGATCCGAGAGGGTGCAGAGCCAGAGCGTGCTCTGGGGCATCATGCGCCGGCTGAGGTTGGCACCAAGGGCCAGGTGGGGCCAGGCATTGGCCAGCAGACTCTCTTCGAGCCATTGGGGGGTCACCTCCTCCACCCGCCGCTCCGGCATGTGGGCAAGATCATGGAGCAGGCCTATGGTGTTGATCACCACCGTCGGCAGGGTGGTGCTGTCATAGAGGGTGAAGAGGGCCTCGAAGGAGAGCGGGTCCACCTCCTGCAGCGGAAAGTAGCAGGCGGGATCCAGCCCCCTGGGCAGTTGCCTGCCCGCCAGCAACCACTCTTCGCCCCGTCTGGCCAGCTCCCGTGCCAGCGCACTGCCCAACCCGCCACTGCCCAGGATCAGATAGCTCATCTGCGTGTCCTTGGATTTGATCACTGCTTAGAGGGTATCAGAAGAATGGCGGACTGCCGGGGGCACCCGTCAGGCTCAGGCCTCGGCCAGATGGCGCCCAAACTCCCGCGCCCGGGCCAGATCCAGAAAACCGTCCGCCTGCTTGTGGCTGCGCAGGAACTGGTAATAGGCGAGCAGGGTCACCAGTTGCTCCTCGTCCGGCATGGGCTTTCCCGGACGGGTCTCCTGCACCAGCGCCCCCGCCGCCGCCAGCGCGTCCCTGTCCACCACCTCGGCCTGACGATAGAGATACCCGCAACCGGTGGCGAGCCACTCCAGCGAGCAGTTGGCCCCCATGGCAATCTGGTTCGCCTTGCCAAGGCCGGGCTCGGCCCCTTTCAGATACTTGCGGATCAG
>ERZ724503.1460-NODE-1460-length-10969-cov-13.747205_pt1 | contig 10969 bp, 8 predicted proteins | sample MGYA00376036_ERZ724503 | MGnify/ENA primary metagenome ERZ724503 (study PRJEB28724, sample SAMN07190885) | wastewater metagenome | isolation source: influent of sewage treatment plant in Hong Hong | place: Hong Kong | collected 2016-03-17 ...
AGTACAGGTTCTTTAGGACTTGATTTAGCACTTGGTGTTGGGGGACTTCCAAAAGGAAGAGTTATAGAAATTTATGGACCTGAATCTTCAGGAAAAACGACTCTTACTCTTCATGCAATAGCAGAAACACAAAAAGCTGGTGGAGTTTGTGCATTTATCGATGCAGAACATGCTTTAGATGTTGGTTACGCAAAAAGGTTAGGTGTTGATACAGATAATTTACTTGTTTCTCAACCAGATTTTGGAGAACAAGCATTAGAAATTTTAGAAACTGTAATTAGAAGTGGTGCAGTTGATTTAGTTGTAGTAGATTCAGTTGCTGCTCTTACTCCAAAAGTTGAAATTGATGGAGATATGGATGACCAACAAGTTGGTGTTCAAGCAAGACTTATGAGTAAGGCTCTACGAAAAATCACTGGTTTATTAAATAAAATGAACTGTACTGTAATCTTTATCAATCAAATAAGAATGAAAATTGGTATGACAGGTTATGGTAGTCCAGAAACAACAACAGGTGGAAATGCACTTAAATTTTACTCATCTGTAAGACTTGATATTAGAAGAATTGCAACTTTAAAACAAGGTGAAAATTCTATAGGAAATAGAGTAAAAGTAAAAGTTGTAAAAAATAAAGTTGCAGCACCTTTTAAACAAGCAGAATTTGATATTATGTTTGGAGAAGGAATCTCAAAAACTGGTGAATTAGTAGATTATGGTGTTAAACTTGATATTATTGACAAAGCTGGAGCTTGGTTTAGTTATGGAGATTCAAAAATTGGACAAGGTAGAGAAAACTCTAAAATATTCCTAAGAGATAATCCAGAAATTGCAAAAGAAATAGAAAACAAAATTTTAAATTCTATGGGTGTAAATGACGCATTAATAAGTGCAGGACTTGAAGATGATGAAGCAGCAGGATTAGATGACTAAATAAAAAAAGAATCAAAGAGAGAATTTTTTCTTTGATTCAAATATTATCCTACCTACAAATAAAAACTATTAAAAATTAATCAATTAAAAATCTCAAAAAAGCAAACAACAAATTTATTTTAGCTATAATCATATAAATTATGAAAATAGGAGACCTAAGTGGTATTTATTGATAATGTTTATGCTGATGAAGTATTAGATTCAAGAGGAAATCCAACTGTAAGAGCAACAGTTATTTTAAGTGATGGTACAAAAGGTAGTGCAATAGTACCAAGTGGTGCAAGTACAGGTAAAAGAGAAGCTTTAGAATTAAGAGATGCTGATAATAGATTCTTAGGAAAAGGTGTTTTAAAAGCAGTTGAAAATGTAAATACAACGATTGCAAACGAATTAATTGGAATGAGTCCATTTAATCAAGCTGAAATTGATGCAACAATGAAAGATATGGATGGAACTCATAACTATTCAAATCTAGGTGCAAATGCAGTTTTAGGTGTATCTATGGCAACAGCTAGAGCAGCAGCAGCTTCTTTACAAATTCCATTATATAGATATTTAGGTGGAGCAAACGCTATGACTATGCCTGTACCTATGTTTAATATTATAAATGGTGGAGAACATGCAAATAACTCTGTTGATTTCCAAGAGTATATGATTATGCCTGTTGGTTTTGAGAACTTCAATGATGGATTAAGAGCGGTTGCTGAAATCTATCAACACTTAAAAAAAGTTATTGACTCTATGGGAGAAAGTACTGCGGTTGGTGATGAGGGTGGATTTGCTCCAAACTTAAAATCAAATGAAGAACCAATTCAAGTTATTATGACGGCTATTGAAAAAGCTGGATACAAAGCTGGTGAGCAAGTTGCAATCGCACTTGATGTTGCAGCTTCTGAATTAATCAATGAAGCAGGAAAATATGAGTTACATTCAGAAAATAGAGAATTAACATCTGCTGAGTTAGTAGATTATTATGCTGATTTATGCTCAAAATATCCAATAGTTTCTATTGAAGATGGGTTAAGTGAAGATGACTGGAATGGATGGAAAATTTTAACTGAGAAATTAGGTTCAAAAGTTCAATTAGTTGGAGATGATTTATTTGTAACAAATGCTTCAATTTTAGCTGAAGGTATTAAAAAAGGAATTGCAAACTCTATTTTAATTAAACCAAATCAAATTGGATCAGTTTCTGAAACTATGCAAACAATTAGATTAGCTCAAAGAAATAACTATAATTGTGTAATGTCACATAGAAGTGGAGAGAGTGAAGATGCGTTTATCGCTGATTTTGCTGTTGCATTAAATTGTGGACAAATCAAAACAGGAAGTACTGCAAGAAGTGATAGAATCGCTAAATACAATAGACTTCTTGAAATTGGAGCTGAAATTGGTTATGCTGAATATTTAGGGAAAGAGCCTTTTAAAAAGTAATAATGACCAATGAAGCAAAAAATGCGTGTATTTAATAAATTTATAGGGTTAGTACTACTTTGTTTAGTGCTAACCATTTATCTTTCTTATCACGCAACAACTGTTCTTTTTGGAGATAACTCTTTAGAAGTTTATAATGATTTAAAACATAAAAAAGAGTATCTCGAAGAAGAGATTTTAAGATTGCAAAAAGAGAATGCTTACTTACAAAAAGAGTATTTTGAATTAAAAAACTTGGAGCCTGAAGAATGAAAACTTTATTTTTATTTGCATTAACTATTATTTTAACATCAAATTTAAATGCAAGAGAAAATCCTTTTGAGATGACAGATGCGTATGAAGAAGAGATTGGTAAAATCGTAGATATGGATGAAGCTGCTGTAAAGAAGTCTATGGAAGAAGCATCTTACATTAAAGAGATGCAAGAAAAAATGTCAAATATTCCTACAAGTGAAAATAAACATAAAGTTGAAAATGTAACCAAACCTAATCAGACTATAGAAGAAAAAACTTATTCAAAAAAAGAGCTTGATACAATAATTCAAAAAACACAAAAACAAACAGAAGAAAAAACAAAAGAGTTAGTAAAAAAAGAAGTTCAAAAAACAACTGAGCCAACTCAAGTTGTTTATGTAAAACCTAGAACTGATTTGACAGATGATGAAGCATTATTAACTAAAAATATTTTACCTTTTATTAAACTTGAATTTAACGATAATAAATTAATAATTAAAACAACACATAAAGTTACAAAAAAGTTTTCTGTTCCAGCAGAAAATAAACTTATTATAGATTATGATGCAAAAATTGAATTTAATACAAAAACTGATACCTTAGAGTCAAAAAACTTTAAAAAAGTTGCTGTTGGGAATCATAAAAAAGAAGGTTACTTTAGAATTGCTATTGAGCTGATTGATAAACCTAAAAAATTTGATATTGAATATAAAGAAGATTCTATAATTATCATAAGAAAAGATAGTATTTAAAAAAAATTAATGAATAAATATAAGTAAAAAAGGAGAGGAAACCCTCTCCTTTTTTTATTGTAGTAATTTTAATACATTTTGTTGAACACTATTTGCTTGGCTAATTGCATATGAACCAGCTTGAGAAATAATGTTTTGTTTATTGAAGTTTGCAGATTCTTTTGCATAATCAACATCTCTGATGATAGACTCAGCCGCTTTTACATTTGTAGATTGCGTCATTAAGTTTCTAACCGCAGATTCAACTTGATTTTGAGTAGAACCTATTTCCCCTCTATATCCATTCAGTTTTGTAATAGCATTATCTACAAGTAACTGTGTTGCAGAAATAATTGTTTTACCAAAGTTCGTAGCAACAGCTCCAGCACTTCCTGCAGCAGATAATGCACTAGCAGCTTTTTTCAAAGTTGTTAATTTAAGACCTGTTGTATTAGACTGGATAGTTTTTGTTTTAATTAAATCTCCTCTATTTTCACCAACTTGGAATGATAAACCTTTTGTTCCATTTGCAGAAGCTCTTCCTGCTTGTAAAAGGTTAGTACCATTATAGTTAGTTTGAACAGCAATGTTATTTAATTGCTCTAAAAGTTTATTAACATCTTTTGCAATAGATACTTTACCATCAGCAGATGTTGTATCAGTATTTGCTTGAATTAATTTAGCTTTGATAGTATCAAGAATAGTTGATTGCTCAGCCATTGATTTATCAGCAATTTGTAACAATGTAACAGCAGAATTACCGTTATCAACACCTTGATTAATAGATGTAACTTGTGTTCTTAATTTATCAGCAATCGCAAGACCAGAAGCATCATCAGACGCTTTATTGATTTTTAAACCTGTTGATAACTTTTCTAAAGAAGTAGTTATTCTATTGTTAGTATTTACAGCAGCTTCTTGAGCTGTTAAAGATGAAATATTTGTATTGATTCTCATAATAAATCCTTTTTAATTATGACACATTGTGATTTTACTCACAGCCTAAAACCTTCTTATTTTATTAAGCATAGTGTTGAAATTTCTCTCAACTCTTCGGAATCCATTGATCCCTAATCTTTATATTGAAATTATTACATTACATTTCTTAAAATTAGATTAAATTATATAATCTTTTTTAGAATTACTCCACTTTCAATATGATGAGTAAATGCAAATTGATCAAATAATGCAAATTTCACGATTTTATGGCTATTTGTAAGCTCTTTTAAATCCCTATGTAAAGTTTCAGGATTACAAGAAATATATATGATATTCTCAAAATCTTTAGCTAAAGCTCGTGTTGTATCATCAAGACCTGATCTTGGAGGGTCCATAAAAATAGTATCAAAATCATAATCTTTTAAATTTACATCTTTTAACCTATTAAACGCTCTAACTTCTTGTAAGCCTTGCACAAACTCCTCTGCACTCATTCTAATAAATGAAATTGTATTTATGTTGTTTAACTCACAATTTTTAAGGGCTGATTTAATCGATGTTTTTGAAATTTCTGTTGCTAATACTTTATTAAATTTTGTAGAAAGAGGAATTGTAAAATTTCCTCCTCCACAATATAACTCGCATAAATCTTTTGAAGAAGTTTTTATATTATTTAAAACCCATTCAATCATTTTTACATTTACATTTGTATTTGGTTGCGTAAATCCACCCTCTTGATATGCAAATTTAAACTCTTGATTATTTATATTCAAAGTTTCATTTATAGTATCAGTTGAAATGATTAGTTTTTGTTTTCTACTTCTTCCCATCACTTTTATGTCTAATTTTTCTTCCAAATCTTTTGCTTTTTTATTCCAAGACTCTTCTAGTTTTTTGTGATAAATCAAAGTTACAAGTAAATCTTTTGTAGAACTATCTAAAAACTCAACTGCAAAAAGTTTATGGGCTAATTCATCATCAAAATTTATATTTTTTAAAAGTTTTGGCATAATTTCTTGGATGTGTGAACTTACAATCTGGCAAGACTCTATTTGTAAAATATTTTTTCCAAAATCATTCATGGCATAAGTATAAACTGCTTTACCATTTTCATCTTTTTCCCACCAAATTCTAAATTCGGCTCTATTTCTAAAAGATGTTTCTTCACTTCTTATAACATCAAAGTCAATATTTGTAAAATTAGAAAATCTATCTTTTTCCCTTTGTACTTTAAAATTTAATTGTTCTTCATAAGATTTATCATACAAAACACAAGAGCCACATTTACCAAAATATTTACAGTTCATTATTTTCCTTAAAATTAGGTTCCTTAATTTTAAGGGAACCAATGTTTTTTATCTACTTTTTAGCACGAAAATAAATTTCGTTAAAAGTAGCAAAATCCTAAAGAGTGCAACGAATTGCACTTTATCTTTTGTTTTAATGTGGAATTATATTGAATTGATTATAATACCCCCATGAAAGAAAATTGGCAACAACAACTACAATCACTACTAAACTGTGATTTAAAAACCTTATATCCATTAGCAAGAAGTTTAAACAGAAAATTAGAATTTTATGTGGGACCTACAAATTCAGGTAAAACATATAATGCTATGCAAAAATTAAAAGAGGCAAATTCTGGACTTTATTTAGCACCTTTACGACTTTTGGCGCTTGAGGGTTATGAAGATTTAAAAGCTTCAAATATAAATGCAACTCTTATAACAGGGGAAGAACAAATACTTCATGAAGATGCAGCTCATGTTTGCTCAACTATTGAAATGATAGATTTTGATTTGGATGTTGATGTGGCGGTTATTGATGAAGTTCAAATGCTTGACGACTCAGATAGAGGTTGGGCATGGGTAAATGCAATTATTGGTTGTCCTGCAAAAAAAATCATTATGACAGGAAGTGTAAATGCCCTTGATGCTGTTAAAAGAATTGCAGCTTATCTTGATGAAGATTTAGAAATTGTAAAACATCAAAGAAAAAATGAGTTAAAAGTTCTTCCAAAATGGACACCTTTAGAAAAACTTGAAGATGGAACTGCACTTATTGCTTTTTCAAGAAGTGATGTTTTAAAACTAAAACAAAAACTTCAAAAAAAATATTCAGTTTCAGTAATTTATGGAAATCTCTCACCTGAAGTTAGACGAGATGAGGCAAAAAGATTTAGAGAAAAAAAGAGTCAAATTTTAATAGCAACAGATGCTATTGCGATGGGACTAAATCTTCCTATTAAAACTATTTTATTTACAACTGATACAAAATTTGATGGTGTAAGTAAAAGAAAAATAACAGTAAATGAAATAGTGCAAATTGCAGGTCGTGCTGGGCGTTATGGGCATTTTGAGGCTGGATATTTGGGAGCTACACGAAGAGATGTATTAGATCATGTAACACAAGAGTTTGAAGCACCAATAAAAACTATAAAACCACCATTTAAAGTAAAAATAAACTCAGCTCAACTAGAATCCCTTGCAGCTCATATAAAAACAAACTCTTTAACCAAAGTGCTAAAATTTTTTGCTGATAATATGTATTTTTCTGGACCTTTTAGGGCAGCAAATATTTCATCTATGATTGAAGCTGCAAAGATTGTTGATACAAGATTTAATCTAAAACTTGAAGACAAATATCTTTTGGCTCAAGCTCCAATAACAACAAAATCAAATATTATCTTACAAGCTTATGATGCTTATATTGCAAGTGTGATAAAAAGAAAAGTTTGCCACTATAAACCATCTATTACGCTTCCTAAAAAAGCAATTACGCAAAAAGATTTACTTTTAGTGGAAGATGAAGTTAAAAAAATATCTTTGTATTTATGGTTATCATATAAACTTCCTGAACTTTTCCCAGACCATGATAAAGCTTATATTTTAAGAAATTCTTTTAATAGTTTTATAGAAAAATCTTTAAAAGGGCATTTAATCGAGGATGATATTTCAAAAAAACCTTTTTCAAAGCCCTTCCCTAAAAGAGAAAAAGAGCAAAATGATAAAATTAATCATAAAAAAAGTTATAAGCCTAAAAGAAGAAAAGCAATTTAATAAAAAATTAGATAAAATTGTGATTATTCAAAGCCCTAAAATATGCACAAGGATTTAATATCGTGTTTGGATTTTTTAAAATCAATGAAGATTCATTTTACAAAGAGTTATTATCAGACAATATAGACACAGATAAACTTAAAAAATATATTGATAAAGGAATAGATTTTAATAAAAAAGATGAGAAAGGGCGTACTTTTCTTTTTACTTTAGTTACTGGAAGAAAACTAGAAGCTATAAAATTTTTAATACAAAATGGTGCTGATTTAACTATTGAAAATAAATATGGAAAAACTGTTTTAGATGAAGTTGTAGATAAAAATGACGGAGTAATGATAAGATTTTTACTTGACAATGGATACTCTGTAAATCATAAGAATAGTTTAGGAAGAACGATATTTCATGATGTTGCAATTTTTGGAAATGAAAAAGTTTTTCAAATTTTAATGAATTACAATCCTGATTTTAGTATAAAAGATAGTTATGGAAAAACTGTTTTGTTTTATGCAGTTGAAGGTGGTAATTTAAATATCTTAAAAGATGTAACAAACAACACAAATAATTTAAATGTTTTAGATGAAAATTACCAAACAGCTCTTTTTTATGCTGTTTTAAAAGATGACCCTGCTTTAGCGATTGAGCTAATTTTACATGGAATAAATGTAAATTTTTTAGATAAAGATGGTAGAAATGTATTGTTTAATGCTCTTTTACAGGGTGCAAAGAACTTTTCAGTATTAGAACTTCTTATTAAAAAAGGAATAAATACAAATATCGTTGATAATTATGGCAAAAATATTATTGACGAACTTTTATATATTTTTGATTTGCAAAAAAACTCTTTACATGAACTTGAAGGTAAATATGAAATCATAACAGAAGATAAAGATTATATTGCATTGGGTCTATTTTTTATGGAGCAAGGTCTTGAAATAGATATTTTACATGAAGATGGAAGATCAACTCTTCAAATGGAAGTTGATAGCAAAAATTTTGCAAATGTTGAATTTTTATTAAAATGCAAAGCTGATGTTAATATTTGTGATGAATATGGAAGAAGTATTGTCCATAAAGAGATATTAAAAGGTTATTCAAATTATAAAATGATTGATTTTTTAATTGCAAATGGTGCTGATATAAACACAAGAGATGTAGATGAAAAAGGTCCCGTTGAAGATATAGTTGAAATATTAGCAATCGTTAAAGGATTTAAAAAAGGAGAACCTTATTTACTATCTTTAATAAAACATGATGAAAAATATGATGCTTTACTGAAAAAAATTCTTACTTATAAGCCAAATATTGAGATGCAAAGATTAGATGGAACAAATATTTTATTTGATTTAGTTTTATATAACGATTTTGAAACAATGAAAACCATAATAAACTATGGAATAAATCTTAATACAAAAGATAAAAGAGGTTATACTCCACTAATGGCTATGGTTGAAGATGGCTTAAAAATAAAAGATAAAAAAGAGAGAGAAGTTTTTATTGAAAGATTAATATACTTTTTAAAATATAGAGTTGATATTAATATTCAAGATAATGATGGAAGAACTGTTATTCATAAAGCTGTAATTGCAAATGATTTAACAGTTGTTGAAAAACTTTTAACAAAAAAAGCAAACTTAAGTATAAAAGATATTCATGGAAGAACTGCCCTTCATCATACTCAATGGCATGGAAACTATAAAATAGCTAGATGGCTTATCGCAGGTGGTGCAGATATGAATGTACCTGATAATTCTGGATTTACCTTATTGAATTATGCAGCTATTTTTGGACATACAAAACTTGTAGTTGCGCTTATTGCTTCTGGTGTTTTGATGTATAATAAAAATCCAAAAAACAGAAAAGTTGCACAATTTTTCAAAGAAAAAGAAAAGAAATTAGAAAAATTAATAAAAAATAGTATAAATGATGAAAAAATGCAATCTTCTCTTGAAGAAGTTGTTGAAAATTTAAAAAATGAAATAAATGAAGCTTTACAATAAAAAGAGGAAAAATGTTTAATAAATCAATAATAATTTTAGCAGCAGGTGCTGGTACAAGAATGAAATCTGACACTCCAAAAGTGTTACACAAAATCTCTGGAAAACCGATGCTATATTACTCTATAAAAGAGGCTTTAAAATTAAGTGATGATATTACAGTTGTTCTGTTTCATCAGGCTTCAAGAGTTCAATCTGAAATGGAGAAATATTTCTCAAATATAAATTTTGTAATTCAAGACCATGCTAATTATCCAGGAACAGGTGGAGCTGTTATGGGAATAAAGCCAAAATATGAAGAAGTTTTAGTTTTAAATGGTGATATGCCACTAATTCAAGCAGAAGAATTGAAAAAATTTGATTTAGATGCAACTATTGTAATGTCTGTTTTAGAACTTGAAAGTGCTGATGGATATGGAAGAGTTATTATTGAAAATGGAAATGTAAAAAAAATAGTTGAACAAAAAGATGCAACAGAAGCTGAATTAGCAATAACAACAGCAAATGCTGGAATTTATCAGTTTGAAACAAAATTCTTACTTGAAAACTTACCAAAATTAAATAACAGCAATGCTCAAAAAGAGTATTACATAACAGATTTGATAGAAATGGCAATAGAACAAGGAAAAGTTTTAAAACCACTTGTTGTAAATGAAGAGAACTTTAAAGGGGTTAATTCAAAAGTAGAACTTGCCGATGCTGAAGTAATTCACCAAAATAGAATCAAAAAAGAGTTTTTAAAAGCTGGTGTTATTATGAGGCTACCTGATACTATTTATATAGAAGAAGGTGTTCAAATTGAGGGTGAATCAATTATTGAAAATGGTGTGAGTCTGCTTGGAAACTCAAAAATTGTAAATTCTCATATTAAAACAAACTCTGTGGTGGAAGATTCTATTGTAGTTGATAGTGATGTTGGACCAATGGGAAGAATTAGACCAGGAAGTGAACTCAATAAAACTCACATTGGAAACTTTGTAGAGACTAAAAAAGCAATTTTAAATGGTGTAAAAGCTGGACATTTATCATATCTTGGAGATTGTTCTATTGATGAGGGAACAAATATTGGATGTGGAACAATCACATGTAATTATGATGGGGTAAATAAACACCAAACAATTATTGGAAAAAATGTTTTTGTTGGAAGTGATACACAGTTTGTAGCACCTGTAAATATTGAAGATGATGTTTTAATTGGAGCTGGTTCAACTGTAACTGGTGATGTTAAAAAAGGTGAGTTATATCTAACTCGTGCAAAAGCTAAAACTATTAGTGGATATTTTTATAAACACTTTTCAAGTAAAAAATAGAAGCTTATAAATGTTGTTAAAAAATAAAAAAATTTTAGTTGCTGTTTCTGGTTCTATTGCTATTTATAAAACGCTAGAATTAATTAGACTTTATATAAAAGCAGGAGCAGTTGTAAAAGTAATAATGACGGAGGCAGCTAAAAAGTTTATAAATCCTATTACTTTTGAAGCTATTTCTCAAAATAGAGTTTTAGATGAGAGTAGTGAGAATTGGGACAAAAATCAAGATTATAATCACATAGATATTGGAAAATGGTCTGATATTTTTGTAATTACACCAGCAAGTGCAAACACTATAAATAAACTTGCAAATGGAATAGCTGATAATTTACTTTTAC
>ERZ724503.1462-NODE-1462-length-10961-cov-6.778012_pt1 | contig 10961 bp, 5 predicted proteins | sample MGYA00376036_ERZ724503 | MGnify/ENA primary metagenome ERZ724503 (study PRJEB28724, sample SAMN07190885) | wastewater metagenome | isolation source: influent of sewage treatment plant in Hong Hong | place: Hong Kong | collected 2016-03-17 ...
CTACGGTTTCACTCGGCTGTCCGCGCCTGTCGATACGGCCGATGCGTTGTTCGATTCGCACATTAGCGAACGCCGAAACGCAGAGGAGCAGGCTTTGACCCGTTCAGCGTGTCGCGAACCCGTTCGCGACAGCCCGTGGAAAGATCACTCCTTTACGGAAACGGCGCCAACGGTGACGGTTGTTGCCTGAACGGCGCGCGGCACAGAGGGCGGAATGACCTTGGGCGATGCAACTCTCGATGGATTCGTTAGCTCGCTCACGCCGGCTGCGCTCGATCGCACCACCGTCGGCGAGCGGCGGAAGATCCTTGAGGGCACCCTGCGGGAGAAGACCAATTTCAGTTCATTATTCGAATCTGGATCCTGGAGCCATGGAACTTCCGTCAGCGGTCACAGCGATGTCGACTACATGGCTCTCGCTCCAGCGAGAGCGCGGCCGACTCTGCCTTCAAGCGCGCTTCGGACCCTTAGCGACGCAATATCTGGCTCGCACTGGTCGATTTCCAGCCTTAGGATCTCAACCCCGGCGGTAAAGGTGAGCTTCTACCAAAGTCCCAACGTCGAACTTGCGCCTGCCTTCTTCCACCGGCAAGTGAGCGGGGTGGATGTGTATCACATCCCGGGACCGGGAAACGAGTGGATCGAGTCAATTCCTCAGGGCCACAATACGTATGTCAGTGATATCAATGACCGTTTGGGTAAGAAGCTGAAACCGCTTGTAAGACTTATTAAGTCCTGGAAGTATGCCCAAAGCGTTCCAGTCTCTTCGTTCTATCTCGAGATGCGCACAGCGAGCTACGCAAACGGAGAATCAAGCATCATCAACGACATTGATCTTCGGAGCGTTTTTCGAGAGTTGGTCCGCGGTGAGATGCGGGCGATGAACGACCCGATCGGTATTGTCGGGCGTATCCCTGCCACGTCCTCAGAAGCGAATCGCGCCAGCGCATTGCGGGCTGCGAAACTGGCTAGCGATCATCTCCAGGCTGCCGATGCAGCGGCCGCTGTTGGAGACTCGTCCCGATACTGGAGGAACATGTCGGCTGTATTCGGCCTGCAGTATCCCTACCCGGCATGGTGAAATTGTGACTGCCAACTTCCGCTCCGCCATCTGCGGTGAACTGCTGAAGATGGAAGAGGACATGCTCTACACGGAGAAGGCGCATTTCGTCGCCGCCGAAGAGCTGAGAAAAGTCAATCTCTGGGTTGGCCTCGTCGCCACGGTAGCTGCAGCGGCATCGGTTGCATCCATCGTTGCGAGCGGCCCTAAGGTAATTTCGGGAGTTCTTGCGCTTCTCGCCGCGATAGCCTCTGCAACAATGACTTTCGTTAGGCCAGAAGAGAAGGCTGCTCAACACCTTTCTGCCGCGAAGGCGCTGGGAGTCACCAGGGTGAAGACCCGTCAGTACCGCGAAATCGACCTTAAAAGCGAACAGCCTGAACATGTCGCCGAGTGGCGTCGGATGGTTACAGAGATAGGTGAAGCGAAGGGGCGCGCCGACGATGCGGCCCCATCAATCAGCGAGCGACGATTCCAGAAAGCAAGAAGGAAGATCCAGGCCGGCGACTTTAGTCATGACTCGGTATGACCGGCGCACCCGCGGCTCGAACTATGCTGGCTCATACGCGGGAGATTCACGAATATAGGTAATCCCAAAGGCCACTACCTGCCTGAACTCCTGCCGGCGGGCACCGATGTCGAACTGGCTCCCCGAGCCCTTCTGGAAAATGTCGAGGCCACGGCCGAGAAGAATCTTCCAGCCGTTGTCTGCACGGATTGATCGGTCATGGATCTTCTCGTCGAACTGCACGTTGAAATGGATCCCAACTGAGGCTGCCCCGTCCTGGATGTCCTTGAGCATCAGCAGGTGTTGCTGCTGGAAGTCGCCGGTGTCCTCCTTTGTCACGAGGATGACCGTGATCTCGTCGGCAGGGTCCTTGGCGGAGGCGAGCAGGCTAAGGAGGTCAACGAGGTTGCGGCCCTGGTGAGGTAACCGAATGTAGGGATCCACGATGGTGATGTCCGTTGCGCCCCGCAGATACGGGAGCAGCAGCGTCTCGTAGGAGACCCCGCGCTGGTTCTCTTGAAATTCGCGGTGGCCCTCAAACAGTGCTGCGGGCTTCTGAGGCTCAGGCGTCGTCGGGACCGTTGGAACCGCGGGATCCGAGGGCACCTCACCCGATGAGTCTCCGGACCCGGTGTCCCGACGTTGTGAATGGTTGTAGTAGCTCGGGTACTCGTCTTCTTCCAGGGTTGTAACTGCATGCCACTCGCCGGCTTTGTCCGTATATCCGAAGTTCACCGCCGCCATCGTGGTGTCGATACGGATAATCTGGTCCTTGACGCGTTTGCGGCCCTCGATGGCGAAGCGCAGGATCTCCTCGATCTCCTCTTTGGTGGCCTGGCCGTGTGGGTAGAGGACTTTCATGAGGCCGGAGAAGGTCTTGTGGATGCCGTCGCGATCACGGGTGGAGATGTCGGAACCGAGGGTGAAGTGCTCTTGGTAGCGGTCGGAGTAGTCGGCGTCACGCATGGACTTGAGGACTTCGGCGATGTAGTCGACGACGAAACCGTATCCGTCAGAGAACATCTCGCCACGGATGGTTTCGACCTCCCAGCCGGGGATGTAGAAGTGCAGGCGGTCGAGGTAGGCGGAATCGTGGTAGCTCTCGGGCAGCTCGTCGAAGAGGTCGGAGTGCTTGAGCATGTACGGCACGGTGTGGGAGGTGTTGCCGACAAACACCATTGAGGCTTCGGCACCAAGGGTTTCGACGCCGCGGGAAAACGACTTGTTCGCCATGTAGTTCTTCATGATGTCCACCAGCGCCTTGTCGGTGCGCTTCTTCTTGCCGGCGAACTCATCGAAGGCGACCACGTCCCAGTAGCCGACCAGGCCGAGGCGGCCGTTGGAGTTGTTGACGAAGAGTTTGGCGACGGTGACTTCGCCGCCGGAGATGAGCATGCCGTGGGGTGAGAACTCGGAGAAGATGTGGGACTTGCCGGTGCCTTTAGGGCCAAGTTCGACGAGGTTGTAGTTGCGTTCGACGAACGGGATGAGGCGAACAAGCTGGAGCAGCTTGGCGCGGCGGCCGAACAACTCGGGGTTGAAGCCGATGGACTGGATCATCAGGTCGATCCACTCGTCGGTGGTGAACTCACCTCGCGCAGCGACATAGCCGTCGAAGTCGAAGTTGGACAGCTGGATTGGCTTGATCGACCCGAGAATCCAGGGGACGGTGCGTGGGTCGTCGCCGTGGCTGTATTCGATGTCGCAGATGCACCAGACCCCGCCGACGAGGAGCTTCGGGTGGGCCTTGATCGTTGCGGGTTCGACGAGAACCTGTTTGAGGCCGAGGTTGGCGAACCAGGCTTCGTACACGTCGTCTTTGTCGTTGAGGGTGACGGTGACCTTGTCGATGATCTTGTAGCGTCCGCGTTCGCGGATCGTGGATTTCACCAACTCGGACTGGTTGCGGTGGACGTAGTGGTCGGCCAGGATCTGCCGGACGGTAGCGATGCCGGCGGTGATGGTGGCTTCGTCGTCGGAGGCGGCATATTGGCCGAGCAGGTATTCCAGCACGTAGGAGGGCACGATGGCGTTGCCCTTGACCGCCTTGACGAGGTCCTTGCGGACGACCACCCCGGCGAAGTGTTCGTTGATCTTGCGGTCCAGCGCCGATTGCACGGGTGCTGCGATCGGGGCCGAATCGTCGGCGGTGACCCCGTTGATGTCGTCGACTTCGCTCATCACTGATTCTCCTTAGAAGTCGAAGTCCGAGGCGAAGGACCGCTTGAGGGTGTATGTCGCCTTGGCGTAGATACGCCATTGGTTGGTGTTGGGGATTCGCTCCTCGAGCCGGAACTCGACCGCACGGTTGTTGAAGTCGTTGGCGTCCTTGCTCAGCAGCATGTGTGCGCTTTGGTAGCGGTCCCGCTTGTCGGTCGATATTTGATCGAAGGTCAGTTCAATCTGGTTGGAGATCAGGGTTTCCCCGACATAGAGGCCGGCACGGACGGTGCGGGGCTGGACCTTGTCGCTGACCGGTTCGGATTGGAACATCCGGACCACGATTTGGCCGGTGGTGATCTTGTCGGAGTCCGGCCACACCTCGACGTTGACCAGACGGGTGTCGCTCTTGCGCTTCTTGTTGACCGTCAGGACCGGGACGACGACTTCCTGGAGCGTGGCACCGCCGTGGACGTAACGGGCCCCGCCGCCGGCGAGGCGGAGCCGGTGGATCGACTTGGGGATCTGAATCTGTAGGTCGCTGTCGAGCCCAACTTGTGCGGAGCTGAATGTCGCGAAGGCGACGTCGATCTTCAACCCGCGCCCAAGCACATAGCGGCGGTTTTCGACCTTGATGTCGTCGCCGTGAGGTTTGGTCGAGAGGAAGAACGAGTCCGGGAGCGCTTCATCCTGGAAGAGGAACCCGTGGTCTGCGGTGATGAAGATGTTCGTGGCGTTGGCGCTGGCGAGTTTTTTCACCAGGTCGACGATGTCGCGCAGGGTGTCCTCGGCGGCCTCGAAGACTTGGCGTTCCGTGCCGGGTTTGTCGCCGGTGGCGTCGATGCGGTTGTGGTAGAGGTATAGGACTCGATTGGCTTTGAACAGTTCCCGGCGCTCGTCCCCGCTGAGGGCTTTGAAGTCCTCGGCCTGGATCGCCGCTCCACCTACCTTCTCAAGGATCTTGCTGCGCAACACGGTTCCGTTGGTGGGCTGGTCGTCAGCCAGCACTGTCTTGCCGTCGGCGGAGTGCTTCAACGTCGAGTGCGGTAGCAGCGCCGCCATTCCCAGCTGCGTGTAGCTCGGCAGGACACCGAGGACGGCGTCGAGAGAGGCGTCGAAGCGATCTTCCTTGCGGATCAGCGAGCCGAGCTCCTCGGCTACCTCGTAGCGCAGCGCATCGGAGATGATGACGACGGCCTTCTTGTCGCCGTCGCGAACGAGCGGTGCGATGTAGTCGCGGTAGAAGGCTGCTTGCGGCCGCAGCACCGACGACGTCCAAGTGTCGACGGCATCAACCTGCTTCTGCCATGCGTTACCGAGTGCGTACAGGAAGATGTTGGTGTAGCGCTTCTCGACTTGCTCCCTCAGGGCCTCGAGAGGTTTGGGGTACTCGGCGGTGCGTGCCGCGAACGTGAACTGCCGATAGAGCTGGTCGATGCGGAACCACTCGCGCCGATAGCGGTCGAGTGCTTCGTCGAATGACTGTGCCCCCAGGTTGAGGGATGCCAGTTCGGTCAGCAATTCCGACCCGGTGGCGATCGCGGCATACAGCTTCTTGTAGCCGTCCAACCACAGGCTGCTTTGCCGTTTCCGAACGACCTCGGCCACCTCGCGCGCGGTGACTGTCTGCTCTGCGACGGCGCGGGCTAGTTCGCTGATGATCTTCTGGTCGACCTCCTCGAAAAGATCGACCGACGCGAGATCGCGGAAGCTCGCATCTTCGATGGACGAGGCATAGTCCAGGTCGCGTGCAGCGCGTCTGGCTAGCGCGGCCAGAGCATCCGCGCTGCGCCGGTCGTTGCGCAGGCTCGCAAAGTCGAGCTGAATATTCTGGAGGCCACCGGGGCGATCCGACTTGAATCCTTCGATCGCCTTACCGAAGATCCACAGCACCAAATCGTCGACAGTCGGTGAGGCGGCTTCGTATCCGTAGATGGAAGCGACCCCTCGCCAGAAGAAGTCGCCCAGACCGTAGTCTACGAGCGCGTCATACTTAGCATGCTGGCCGGCCGCGTTCTCAACCAGCAGAGCGCGGGTGATCTCCAAGAGACTGTGCTCGCGCTGACCCAGCACGACGGCGGTGATCTTCGCCCGGAGTTTGGCCGCATCGTCGCCCTGATTCAGCAGAGCTTTGAGGCTCTGAACTCGCTTGGCGGCGTTGAAGAACTTCTCATGCGCGGCCACGACTTCGTCGATTCCGGCGGTGTTGAGTCCGAGGTCCTTAGCAACTAGCGACGAGCGGTCAGCTGTGAAGACTCCATACGCCAACTCCAGGTCCAGCAGCCAGTTCCCCACCCCGGCCGGAACTTTCCCGCCGCCGCGATAGACCAGGAACTTGCCTGTTGGCTCCTCATGTAGCAGGCGATGCTTAATGGCGTACTCGTCGTTGGCGACCTGGATCGTCAGTACCCCCGGCAACTCAAGGCTGCCCAGATCCGCTCCGTACTCGCTGTCCGGGTCGTGCCAAAACACGATCCGGTGGTTCTCAAAGGACCGCTCTAGGTGGGGCCGGAGGGCAGCGACACTGCTCATTCGTCGGCCTCCAGCCCCGGGATCTTCTTTAGCGCGGCGCCGAACTTCGGATAGTTCACCTTCACACCGTCGTCGAGATCAATCTCGATCTGCCGAGACGCCAACGGATACAGCACGTCGTGCTCGTACTCGTCGAGTTCCAACAGGATCTTGCGAATCCGATCCGCCTCTTTCTGCGCTGCCGACTGTTGCCGCGGTGTTCCCCCACCTGCCGCGAGACGGTCTTGCTGAACGAGGGTGGCTTCCAACTTTGCCTTGAACTCGCGCAGATACTCGTTGAGCACAGTCGAGACGGTCGAGGCCGTGTAACGGTGCATGTAGATCAGCGCGTTGAACGAGCCCTTGGGGCTTGAGAACAACCAATAGACGGGTCGCTTCTTGTACCGCTGAACGTGGTCCTTGTAGAAGAATTTCACAAAATAGTCGCGCAGATCCTTTACCCCCAGCGCCTCAGTTATGAAGCGAAGGTTCTCCTCAAAATCGCTCTCGCCGTACGCGGCCCGAAGAAACTGGCGAAACCGTGTGACAATATCGTCCTCAAACCAGTCCCCATCGACGATGGGGATGACGTTGTCGGCGTCAGGCATGAATGACGGTGAAGCAATCTCCTGAGCGTAATCCTTCAATGAGGCGCCCTGGTCGGCGAGAATCAAGCCCGGTCTATCTAGGCTGTAGCGACCAAATATGCAGCCGACTGCATACGAGACCAAATCCTCTGCCAGACCTCGTTTTTCCACCGGAAGTTCCGCTAATCCGGCCTCCTCGGCATCGTTTGAAATCTTGAGTGCCGCTGACCACGCCTTGTCATTGGCCTGCTCCAGGACTTTGATCTTGTTGTCAAGTTCGTCGAACGAGCTGCAAGCCGCATCTACCGCCGCAGCTAGGCAGGAACCACGTCCCAAAAGCGGGGAACGTTCGAAATCCCAGGAAGTTTCATCTGCTCTCCATCTAGTGGATCGGAGTTCGATAAGTTCGCGGACCAGGTCGGTGACTCCTGCGGGCCCCTCGCCAAAGTACGGCAGCTTGGCGATGTCCCCGATTTGGTAGTTCACAGTAGGAGCGAGGGTTTGAAGCAGCTGACCGACAATGGTTGAGTTCAAGTAGCCCAACAGCAGCAACCGCTCCTCATTGTCCGCCGGGAACGCGGACATGCCCGCAACGTCGAAGACAAATCCTGTTGGGTAGTAACGGAACTTAGCTCCTGATGTTCCGATGTTGGACCACGACACAGAGGGCTGAAAGAAGTAACGATTTTCGAGTACGGAACGTGGGCGAACGGCAGCAAGGTCAGCAGCGGCATTCCTCCAGAGCACTACCCAATCTTGGTTTCCGTACCACCTGGTTGGCGGCCCCCCCTTGTTGTACGGGACCCAACTTCCTTTCCGTTCCATAACCTCATCCGTCGAAGAGCACCCCCTGCTGATAGTTCCGAACGAGACCTCGTGCCACACACGAAGGAATCGTGCATTGCTCGTAGTAGCCATCCCCTGCTTCAGGGCAATCCGTTCACCGAGCGATCGGTTGGCTCGGTAGAGCTCACGTACTTCGTCGGAAAAGTCGTATGCGATGGGTGAATCCGGGATCAGTTCGAAGTCTGTCGTTCTTGCGCAGTATCTTCTAGTGGATTCTTCGCCGCTTGCTAGCCGGACAAGCTGTTGGGCCTTTTCATCAGCAGGTAGGTCCGTCAGTCGATAGTAGATCCCCCCATTGGCGGACTTAGCGTTACGGATGACGACAGCGGTTGTAGAAACCACGTCACCCGAGATTGTCTCGAAAGCTCTCGTTCCCAGATGCGCCATAGACACGACCGACGCAGAGTTCAGAATCCTCTTTCGGAGACCGACGTGGGACGGCAAGTACATCCAATTCTGCATAGTCACCATTGCCACGTAGGCCCCGCAATCTGCGATGTCGAGAGCCCTATCCAGGAACATCGAGTAAAGGTCCGCCTTACTCAGAGGGTAATTGCCTTCAGCGAATTCCCTCAGTTTTTCGTTCATGTTCCGCGATCCCATATACGGGGGATTCGCGACAACAACGTTAAAGCTTGTCGACAGATCTTCGAGTTGCGCACACAACCGCTCGGCCCGATCAGTAAGTGCAGCGTGGAAGATATCTCCCGCTGATCCGATTTTCCTGATTGCAGACTTCGCGAAACGGTCCTGTCCTTCAATGGTTTTGGTTAACCAGCCAGAAAGTCGAACATCGGCGAATTGGTTCCAGAATACGACTCCCGCAGAACGATCGGCGTCTCGCCCAAGCAACAGATCAAGCTCATCGGCTGAGAAAGCGATTGGTTCCAGAACACAAATACGGGGCTCTACCCGCCCACTGAAGAACTTGCGTTGTCGTTGGCGCGCCTTCATCGTCAAAGCGAACGCGGCGAGTGCACCTGCGCGTGGATCTATCTCAACTCCAAAGAGATTGTTCGAGAGGATCAGGCCGGGGATCTCGGCGGGAGCGTATCCCTCCTCTTCATAGATCGAGTACAGGATTTCAAAGGCGTATGTGAGCATGTGACCCGAGCCGCACGCTGGGTCGATTACTTTGAGCTCCTCAGGCCCTTTAATCTCGAGGAAGTCGGGTTCAGGTTGAATCGAATCGACGTAGTAGTCCATTTGTTCGACCAAACGAGAAGATGGCCGATTCTGCATCCAAAGTCGCCCTAACGAGTTCTCCACCAGGTAACGGACGATCCAATGAGGCGTGAAAAGTTGCGTAGCTGCAGGCACTTCATCGGCACCGGCTTTTTTGCCCTTTTTGAAGCCGGCGAATACTTCATCCTTCCGTTCCGAGATGTAAAACTGATAGAGCCACCCGATAACCTCGACGTCCTGACATACATTCTCGGTGAGCACTTTGACCGCCCTGTTGAGTACTGAGTCGTCAGCGAGCAGATTCGCCGGTATTAGAACTTCGGTGAAGTCGCCTTCGCGCTCGAACATGAAGGGCATCGACCGATTCCAGTAGCGGCAGTACTCCGCGAGCAACAGGGCGTATGCCTCGCCTTGTGGATCGTCGCTGCGGCGGGTTCCGTTGAGCAGTCCAGTGACGGCCTCGCGAGTCCTCTGATCGACCACGTCGTGGTCGATGTTGGCGCGTTTGGCCTCTGCGAGGATTTCGGGCTGGCCCACATCTGCACCTGCTTGGGGCGAGACGATTCCAATGCCGCTGTAGCCGTTGGCATCCATAAAGCGCAGAGCGATGATCCGGTTGAACCATGTGTATGCCACCCGGTCTGCAACCGCTCCACGTCCCTTGTCACCGCCGCCAGCGGCGGTGACAGCACCCTCCAAGGCGGCAACGGCTTTGGGCTGTTCGACTCGCTGAGGGGAGGCTGGTGCCAGCACGACCGCGATGCGGGCGGTGACCTCGCGAATCAATGCGGTCCGCGCCCAGGTGGCAAAGGATTTCAGCGGTGCTGTTTCCATCAGAGTGAGATCCGCTTTCCGTCTTTGAGTGTCTGCACGAGGGCGGCGCGAAGTGCGACGAGGTAGGCGTCGACGTCGGTGTCGTTTTCGAGGACACCGGATGCCCCGGGCACGGTGACTGTCTTGATGCTGACGGTCTGCTTCTTGGGTGCACCGCCACCGCCACCGCCCTGTTGTGAGTTGGCGAGCTGGTCGACCAATGCCGGGTAGGTGTTGTTCTCGAAGTCGGCGCCGATCTGTTGGATAAGTGCGACCTGGCTCTCAGCCTGTAGGCCCGTGAGCGTGTGTTCGATGGTGTGCAAGACAGCCTGTTGGGCGGATGGCGTGGCCTGGTTGTAATAGTCGCCCGTGACTAGTTCGGCTTTGCGTTGTTCTACGGCTTCGGTCACTTCGGCGCGGCGGGTGGTGACGACGTCGTCGACCTGGGTGCGGAGCGTGTCGGTGGCCTGTTTGAGTTGCGCCATCTTGTTGCCCCGAAAGGCATTCGGGTCCGCGAGCGCGGCGCGGACGGGTCGATCGCTGTCTGCAGGTAGGTAGTTGAGGTTGCTGCTGTGTGTTGTCAGGAGCGCGGCGGCCTCGTCGTAGATGGTCCGCTGCGTTCCGTTGAGGAATGACTGGATGGGGTCGATGAGATTCTCTTTGGCGTCGAGCAACTCATCACCCATTGTGAACTCGGTGAGATACCAGTCGTCGTTGTTGCCCACGGCCTGCTCGAGCAGACCGATGGGGCCACTAAGTTGTTCCACGAAAGGGTATTTCGAGGCGGTAACGGCGGCTTTGAGTTCGTCGTGCTTGCTTTTGAGTTTGTCGGCGCCGTAGCTGGCCAGTTCCAGTGGATCTTTGGGTACGTTGGCGTCATCGAAGAAGTCGGTGCAGAACTTCCGAAACATCGTTACTCTGCGGTCGTCGAAGGTCTTCTGCGTGGCGATGACGGCGTGAGAGTGCTTCTGCGTATTGCGCAGCGCGGCAGCGACTTCGCTTCGCTTGAGAGTGTTGCCGTCGACGGTCAGGGTCACCTTCGATGCACCGATCAGGTAGGCCACGAGCACCTCGATCGAAGCGAGGTCCCAGCCATACGGCTTGGTCTGGAAAGCATCGACAATCGTTTTGACGGTGACCTGCTCCCCAAGCCCCTGCTTGCGGACGATGAACGACAGCACTTCCTCGCCGGGGTTGGCGAGCTTCGACAACGCGGTGGGATCGAAGAGGCCGTTATCGGGGTTGGCGGCCCCGGCCACCTGCTGCTCGGTGTAGACGACGCCGTCGAGCA
>ERZ724503.1464-NODE-1464-length-10947-cov-10.991370_pt1 | contig 10947 bp, 9 predicted proteins | sample MGYA00376036_ERZ724503 | MGnify/ENA primary metagenome ERZ724503 (study PRJEB28724, sample SAMN07190885) | wastewater metagenome | isolation source: influent of sewage treatment plant in Hong Hong | place: Hong Kong | collected 2016-03-17 ...
CAGTAATAAAAACTGAAGAAAAAGATGCTCCTAAAGGTATGTTTCCATTTTATATCAAAGGGCATAATAGCTTTCTAGGAACTTATCCAATATGTGATGAAATTATTTTAACTCACGGAAGAGAAAAAGATAATCTTCAAGTTGAAGCAGAAGTTGCTTTAATTTGTGATTTTGTATATGAAGATGGAAAAGTTATTGATATTGTTCCTAAATATTTTTCAGCATTTAACGACTGTTCAATTAGAATTCAAGATGGAAATAAATTAAGTACGAAAAAAAACTGGGGAAGTAATACAAAAGGTATCTCTCAAGAAATTATAGAGATTGATAATTTCACTGAAAAAGGTATTTTAAGTAAATATCATATCTCATCATTTATTAAAAGAGATGGTATTGTTTATGATTATGGAACTACAAGTGCAGTTAAATCATATAGCTACTTTTTTGGTCAATTAAAAGATTGGATGATTCATAAGTTAAATACTCAAGAGGATTGTGGACCACTTGAAGAATTAACTCAATTTATGTTTGATGCAAAAAATGCAAAAGGTATCTTAATAGCAGCTGGTGCAACTGCATATACAGAGTTTGGAAAGCATAATTTCCTAAAAAAAGGTGATGAAATCTTCGTTTATGTTTATAATGCACACTCTCATAGTTTTAACGATATTATGAACGATATGTGTGGAATGGATATTTATTTAGGTCAGTGTTCAAAACTTCACCAAATAGTTGAATAAAACAAAGCTTTTAGCTTTGTTTTTCACTATTATATCCTTTAGATTCAATATACAAAATATCATTTAAACTATCAAAGAGATTACTTGTCATATCTTCAATTTGTGCAGATATTTCTCTTAAAATCTTATTTTCAGATTTTTTTGCATTATTATCTATGTAAATTTGAACTTTTTGATGAATATATTCGTGATTTTGCTTTAATTTACTCCACTCTTTTACCTTTGTAAAATTTAAATCTTTTTCTTCACAAGAAACTATCCATTTTCCCATATTACAAGATTTGCAATCTACAACTGTACAACTCTCAAAACTATCTAAAGTTGCAAAATATTTCTTTTTAAAGTCAATATGATCATTTTTATATTTTGAAACTTCTTTCATTAAATCTATATTTTCAACCATTTCATAAAATTTATTATCTATTTTTGCCTGAGCTGTAATTTGTAGTAATCTACTTGATAATTTAGAAACTTCATTTGATAAAATATCTATATTTGAAGCTGTAAACGCATTTTTCTGTGTTGCTGTATCTAATCTTGAAATAGTATCGTTTATTTGAATTATTCCTGATTCTTGCTCTTTACTAAATTGAGTTACATTATCTATAATCTCTTTTGTTTGAAAGATTTTTGAAGTTAAGTTTTCATAACCTTTTATCATATTATCGGCAATTACTTTTCCCTCATTTGATTTTAAACTAGCACTACTAACTAAATTTTTGATTTCCTTTGCAGCTTCTGCACTTCGAAATGCCAAATTTCTCACTTCAGCTGCAACAACTGCAAATCCTTTTCCAGCTTCTCCAGCAGTTGCTGCTTCTACTGCTGCATTTAACGATAGAATATTTGTTTGAAATGCTATTTGGTCAATTACAGAAATAGCTTCATTTATTGATTTCACTTTTTCGTTTATTTCATCCATAGAAGTTGAAGTTTGATTTGCAAATTTACTTCCAATATTTGAAGCTTCGTTTAATTCATCTGCAATTCTTTTCATCTGATTCATATTTTCATTATTGTTTTTTATATTTGCTGTTATTTGTTCAAGTGCAGCTGAACTTTGCTCTAATGAACTTGCTTGTTCTGTTGAAGAAATAGCAAGTTCATTTGATGATTGTGCTAAAGTTTTTGTATTTTTTTCAAGTTCAACTCCACCATTTGTAATCATTGCAATTAGTTGAGATGAAGAATCTCCCAAAAGTAGAGTTGATGAACATAAAGTTCCAAAATCTCCATACATACCTTTTTTCTGTATCTCATTTAATCTAAATTGGTAATTTGATTGTGTGTAATTGTTTAATAAAAGATTTATATTATCTATTTTTAATTTTGTTCTATCTAGCATTTTATTTATAATCAATCTTAAATCTTCTATATTTTTTGTTATGGCTTTTTCTTTTATTGTATATTCAAAGAAACCATTATTCACTTTTTCCATTACATCTGAAATCTCTAAAATTACTTTTTTGTCATGTTCTTGAATATCTTCAATTTTTTTAATTTGAAGATTCATATCTCTTGTCATAATTGCAAATTCATCATTTCCTTGTAATTCATGTAAGTTTACATTCTCTTTTTCTTTCATTGAATACGCTAAAAATTCATTTAAATTCATTTGAAATAGATTTATTGATGATGATATTCTTTTTGTTATAAAAAGAGTACCAAAGAATATTAGTACAAAGAGTATTATTATAAAAATCAACTCTACAAAAATCAAACTATTATAATTATTTATTTCATCTTTTACATAAATAACTAAATCATCAAAAACTGTTTTTTCAAAAGATATTAATGTATCTATTTTATTAGTTGATGACTCAGTCCAATCAGATGAAACTCCATAAATAGCATTTGATAATTTATCCATAGCATTTATAACACTACTATTTTCTATCTCTATAGCTTGGGTTGCATCAGAAGTATTCAACATTATCAAATCAAATCTATCTTTGATAATTTTTAATAACTCTTTTTCTTCAGCTGTAACCCCTTCAAATTTCTCATAATATTTTATTACTTTTAAAAGAGAAGAGTGTTTTGACTGTATTTTATTTACAAGTTTTTCATCTTTAGTACTCAAAAAATCTTTATAAAGATGAATCAATCCTCCATATCCACTTAACTCTTTTATCTTTAAAATAAAAGAATCCTTTTGACTTTTTGAAGAGATTATTTTTCTTAATTTCTCAATCTCATCAAAATCTTTTGTTAAAAATATATTTTTAAAACCTTCATTATCTTTTTTTAAAATATTATCATTTATAGTTTTTATATATAAATTTTGCTCTGTAATTGAATTTAAGAAATATTTATAATCATTTCCCAAAATATTTCCTGCTTCTAAAATATTTTTAATATAATTTTGTTCTTTAAATGATTTTTCTATTAATTGATTAAATGCTATATAAGCTTGAGAATATTTTGATAAATTTCCAATACTTGAATAAGTTATTAATTCATCAATGAAATGGCTTAATGTATTTATTTGAAGCGTATAATTCTTTTCTAACTCACTTTTAGTAATTTGTGATTGGCTATTTTTTTCTCTTGTTTGTTGAATTAAATTTATATTTTCTTTGAATTCTAAAACTTTTTTTATTTCATCTTCATTGAATGATAAATTATCAATAGATTTATTCAATTTTATAAGTTCTTCATCACTCTTTTTTATTTGATTAATTAACTCTTCACTATATTTTTTACCATAATTATCTAAAAAAAGTATTGCTATATCTCTTTCTTTTTGCAAATTATGAATCAAAGCTGAAACATTTTGTAAAAAATAAAGATACTCTAAACTATTATCCATTTTTTCACTATTCTTATATTTATCCCAAATTGACATAAAAGATAAGATTAATATTGTAAAGAGTGGAAGTATTAATACAACAAAAATTTTATTTTTTAGTTTTAAATTGTTCATTCTATACCTTATTTTAATTTTTTTGCAATATATCTTCCAATTCTTACAATATGGTTACAACCTAAGAATAGTGACCAATTTGTAATATAATGATTATTTCTTAGTTATTATTCAAAGTTTAATATCTATAAAGATTATTTGATTATAATTTTTAAAAAATATTAGGAGTTAAAAATGTTAAAAGAGTTTAGAGATTTTCTTATAAAAGGAAATGTAGTTGATATGGCTGTTGGTTTTATTTTCGGTGCTGCATTTGCAACACTTATAAAATCACTTGTTACAAATGTAATAATGCCACCTATTGGATTATTATTAGGTAGAGTTGATTTTTCACAACTATTTATCTCTTTAGATGGAAATTCTTATGCAACACTTGCTGATTTAGAAAAAGTTGGAGCACCAGCGATTAAACTTGGTGTTTTTCTAAATGATACTATTTCATTTGTGATTTTAGGATTTGTTATGTTTATGTTTATTAAATCATATAATAAACTAAAAAAAGAAGAGGTAGTTACAGAAAAAGCACCAACAACTAAAGTTTGTAGTGATTGTGCTATGGAAATTCCAGTTGCTGCAAAAAAATGTGGACATTGTGGAAATACTGCTGTATAAAATAAAAAAATAGCTACTCAACTTTTGCAGAAAGTAGAAAATTATCTACTTACTGCATATAAATTATATTTTCTTAAGAATTTCATATCTTCATCATTTTTCACATTTTCAGCTAAAACTTTTATGTTAAGTAGAGTTGCTAATTCACTAATTGATTGAATAAAGCTTTGTTTTGAATAATCTTTATAAACATCATTTGTATAATCTCTAGCAAGTCTTATATAATCAAGATTGAAATCTTTTAGATTACTAAGAGGTATAAATTTAGACTCAAATCTTTTTATAATCACTTTTGCACCGCATTGGTGAATTTTGTCTGCAAAGAATTTAAATTTATTTGCATCTTTAGCAACAGCATAAGAAGTTACTGAGAATATAAGTTGTGAAGCAATATTTTTGTTTTCAGCAATTTTCTTTTCAATCCAAAAAATAAATCTATCATCACTAATAGATTCCAATGAAAGATTTATTGCTATACTGTGTTTTATGCCATTCTTAATTATATCACTCATAACTCTTTCTGTAACTTTTTCATCAAAATCAACTATTTTTTCATATTTTTCAGCAATAGAAACAAATGTTCCAATAGGAATATCATTTCCATCTTTATCTTTAATATTTGTAAATGCTTCTTGCATAATTATTTCTTTAGTTTCACTATTTAGAACTTCACTATCTCCAATATAATTTACATTAAATTTAGAATTATTTATAATATCAAAAACTAAAGCTCTCCATGATTCCATATCTCTTGAAAGTTCATTAGTATCAGTTATAAAAAATTCATTTGTACCAATCAAAGTAGCTTTTTCATATGCTTGAGTTGCACTTTGTAAAATTTCTGGAATAGTTCCAATCGGATTAAATGGAGTTCCCCCAATATGTACAATCTCTTTTTTATTAAATTCATTTGATAATATTTCAAACTCTTTTTGTAGTAGTTTTGTATAATTTACTGCATCTTCATAAGTAAAATTTCTAGTAATCAAGGCAAATTCTGAACCAAAAAATCTATAAGCATCAGTTTGTCCATCTTCTTTTAATTTTGTTTGCTTTAAAATTTCTCCAAATTTTTTGATAAAATCATCTACTTCTTTTGTTGTATGCGCTTTTGCAAAAGAGGCTAAGTCAGCAATTTTTATTATAAAAATATAACCCATAGATTTATTTATAAACATCTTTTTCATATCTGTTTCAAAATTTTGTTTTAAACTAAGTCCAGTTAAATCATCACTAGATAGTTTTTTACTTAAATTTTCAAGAGTATGATTTAATCTATTTATTACAGCTTCTATTTTTGTAGACATATCATTAAAAGCAATCGCAACAGCTTTTATTTCAGTAGTCCAAGGAAGTTCTTCTATTGTTCCAAATTTTCCACTTGCAATACTATTTGCTAATTTTTCTAATTTTTTGAGTGGCTTTAAAATAAATTGAACAAAAATAAATAAAATTATCATAGAAATAACAAAAGCAACTGTTGCATATATAATTGCACCTTTTGCTTGGTCATAAAGTTTCGCATAAGCATCTCCAGCATTTGCACTAACATAAATTATTGCTGTTGTTTGCCAACCATTACTTATTTCACTTGAAGTCTCATTAAGCTCTAATGGAATTAAATTTATAAACCATTGAGGTACATAATCAAATTTTTCTTCTCTTGATACTTTTACTAAAACTTTATTTACAGGTAATGAAATGCTTTTTTCAATTTTATTTCCATTAATATTTTTTGCCGTAAAAGAGATTATTAAATCATTATTTTTAAAATTCTCATTTGGAGTAAAAATATAAGTATTTCCAATATCTGGAGTTAAAGATTGTTTTTCATTGAGTTCTTTAATTGGATTTTCCAAAGCATTTAACTCATTTTCCATACTAGAAATTGAAGTTAATACATCTATCTTTCCTAGTTTTTCATCAACTTTTACATTAATAATTTCCCATTTATCAGTTTGTAAATCTTTAAAATCTTTTATTAAATCACTATCTTTAATAGAAAAATAAGCATCTTCTAATCTTATTTCTTTATAAAAACCTCTATTAGCAATAGCATTTATAGTTGATTCTATTTCAGGGTCAGTTTTATCTTTTAATAGATTTTTTAGACTCATTCCTAAAGAAGTTGCAGTATCTTGTGCTTTAGTAACTGATTCAGTTTGTAAATACTCTTTAGTATTTTTAACACTAATAATAAAATTACCTGTAAAAATCATAAAGAATATGATTGATATGAGTATATATAACTGTTTAGATAAAGACATTTTTATTCCTTTTTTAAAATCTTTCCATTAAATCTTTCCAAGATTTAAGATTATTATCACCAACTCTTGATTCACCTTTTGTTTGAGCTTGCCATAATCCAGAGGTATTAAAACTATAAACTGGTTTTAAGTCAGTTCTTTTTGAAGCTACTTGTAGTGTTTTATCAATATTATCTAAAACTATTGGTTCCATACCAACTTTATGGTAATAAGTTAAAACCATATGTGCTTCTTCGTAAGCTGTATTTGTTTTTTGGTAAGATACATAAGTAATTCTTAGTTTTTCATCAGGTATTCCTAATTTAATTAAAGAAAAATATTTTGCAATAGCATAATCTTCACAATCTCCACCACCTGTTCCCATAAACTCAAAAGGAGTTGCCCAATAATCTTGCTTTTTCCAATGAACTACATCTGTTTTGTATGGAATTTGATTAAAAAAATCATTTACATTCTTGATTTTATTTAAAATATTTTCATTTTTTGATGTTTCGAGCATTGAATCCCACTCTTCAACTATTTTTCTACCTTGAGAACCAAATTTATTCTCAATATTTTTTAGTTGATTCTCATCAATGTTAAAAGTTTTTGAAGCTGTTGAGAAAAGAGAAGAAAAGAAGATAATAACAAAAGATACTAAAAATATTTTTTGCATTTTATCTCCTTTTTTTTACCTTATAATAGCGGAAATTGTGTTAAAAAATAAATATTATTTTAAAAGATTTTTCACTTCTTCTTCTGAAATTATTTCGCTATCATATTTTATAGCAATAATATTTTCACTATTATTTATATACCATTCATCAATAGCATGATTTGTTAGATTCCCACTATTTTCTAAGTGATATTCATCTAAACTTAAATAAATAAACTTTTTCTTAGCTGGATTTGGCATTGTAATAATCAAAACTGCCCATAAAATACAAACTATTGCAATAACAATTACTAAAGTTTGCATAGATGCACTTTCATAAAATGCACCACCAAGAAGTCCACCTAAAAATGTACCAACATAACCAGCAGAGGTAAATATTCCTAAAACTAAACCTCTTTGATGAACTTTAGCAAATTTTGCTGCAAGTGATTGCATAATTGGTTCGTGCATATTAAATCCAATAAAGAAAATCACAACACCAATAACAAAAATAGTTGCATTTGAACTAAATCCAATAAGTAGATATGAAACTCCAAAAAGAATAATTCCTACAAGTAAAATCTCTCTAAATTTTCCTTTTTTTTCAGCAATAATAGCAGCAGGTGCCATAGCAAAAATTCCTAAAATCATAGCTGGAAGATAAACTTTCCATAACTCTGACATTTCCCAATTAAAATGTTTCATTAATGTTATTGGAATAATCATAAAAGCAAAAGTCATTAAACCTTTTTGCAAAAAGTTTGTTATGTTCATTTTTATCAAGTTTGGATTTCCTAGAATCTCACCTAATTTAGCTTTTTCTTTATAAGTATGCGTTATATGAGGTGGATTTGGAACAAGTTTTATTAAAACAAAAATAGAAACTAAAGCCAAAATAAGTGTCACATAAAATAGTGATTCAACACCAAAAGCAGCTCCAATAGTAGGACCAGCAACCATTGAAATAGCAAATGCAAAAGCAATAGATGAACCCATTAAAGCCATAGCTTTTGGTCTTTGTTCTTCTTTTACTAAATCACTAATCATTGCAGTTACAACTGCACCAATAGACCCTGCACCTTGTAAAAGTCTTCCAAAAATTAGACCATAAATATCTGTTGAAACAGCACAAATAATTGAACCTATTGCAAAAATCAATAGACCAAAAACAATAGTACCTTTTCTTCCAAATTTATCACTAATTACTCCAAATGGAATTTGGAATAACATTTGAGTTAGGGCATAACCACCAATTACAATTCCAACTAAAGTTGTCGTTGCACCTTCTAAATTTATAGCATATACTGATATTACTGGTAAAACTAAAAATAGACCAAAAAATCTTAGAGCTATAATTGCACTAAGAGGTAAAACTGATTTAATCATATATAATCCTAAACATATTATAATTTTGCGGATTATAGTTAAATATAGTTAATAATAGGTTGAAATTGTTTAAAAGGATAAGATTGATGAAAGTAGTACTAGCATCGGCTAATAAAGGCAAAATAGCGGAATTTGAAAAGTTAATGCCAAATGATGAAGTAATAGCATTTAGTGAAATTCTAGGAAAAATAGAAATAGATGAAGACCAAGATAGTTTCAAAGGAAATGCTATAAAAAAAGCTAGAACAATTTATGATTTATTGATTGAAAAAGGTTTTGATAAAAATGTTATTGTAATTTCCGATGATTCAGGAATCACTGTTCCAGCACTTAATAATGAACCAGGAATTTATAGTGCTAGATATGCAGGACTTAATGCAAGTGATAAAGAAAATAATGCAAAATTAATAGAAAATTTAAATAAACAAAATATCAAAAAAACACCTGCTTTTTACACAGCTTGTATAGCAATAATTTATAAAAATGAAACTTACACTGTTCATGGTTGGATGCACGGAAATGTTATAAATAAAGAGTTAGGAGAAGGCGGGTTTGGATATGACCCAATGTTTATTCCAACAGGTTTCAATGAAACTTTAGCAGAATTAGGATACGAAGCGAAAAAAGATTTTTCTCACAGAACTAAAGCTTTAAATTTGGCTAAAAAAGTTTTAGATGTTATTCTTTGAAAGATTTAATAAATTGCTCATGCAATGAAATATTATACTCTTTTGCTTTCACAAAAGTATTAATAGTAAAAGTAGAGTCATTTTTCTCTATTTTTGCATAAATATCAAACAAATCATCTTCTATCTCAAAATCATTTATTCCATTTAAATCAATATTCTTCAAATACTCTTTTAAAAAATTCTTATGATTTTTAGCTTGAATATATAAATATTGATTTGTTAGATTTTCAGCTCTTAATGATTTTGTTTCTAATATAAAAATTGAAAAAACTGAAAAAAAAGTTATCAAAACTATTGTTATTAGTAGTGTATAAGATTTTTTCATTGGATAAATTCCCAATTTTGAATCATTTTATTATCTAAATTTATAAAAATAGTTACTTTATTTGTTGATTTATTTAGTTTAAACTCTTTTACATTTTTTAAAAGTAAAGAATTTTTAAAATAAAGATTTTCATTTGAAAAGCTAAAATCATCTATTTCATTTAAGTGTTTTTCGAAAAATATTTTAGTTGATAATAAATCTATTTTTTGGATTTCAAGTTGTTGATTTATCTTATTCTCAAAAAATAGCTCTTTAGTGTAAAGTGTAGAATAAATTATTACTATTGATGAAATAATTAAAGTTAAAATAATTTCAAGAAGTGTAAAACTATTTTTCATATTTAAATATCTTAATATCTTCATTTTCAAACAAATAGCTTGAAACTGTTATGTTTTCAATGGTATTTTTATTTTTTATAATTTGAAGATTTTCAGTTGTTTTAAAAAAATTTGAATAATCTTTTGTATCAAACCTATTTTCTAAATCATTCAGTAGCATATAGTTTTTTTGATTGTTTGTATCATGATAAGAGGAATAAAAAAATCCACTTACCACAATGCTTAAAAGAGTGATACTAACTAAAGTTTCAAGAAGAGTAAAACTATTTTTTACCAAGTTCATTAGCTTTTTTATGTGCTGATTCTATAGCTTTCATCATAGCACTTCTAACACCTGCATTTTCAAGTTCAGCATATCCAGCAGCAGTTGTTCCTCCTGGACTCATAACAGAATCTTTGATTATTGCAGGATGAGAGTGTTTTAATAAAGATGCTGTTCCACTAAATAATCCTTGAACTAACTGAGTACTTAAATGTCTATCTAAGCCCTCTTTTACAGCACCATCTGTTAAAGCTTCAGCAATTAGTGCTAAAAATGCTGGACCACTTCCAGCAACTGCTGTTGCTATATCAAGATGGTCTTCAGTGTTTACCCAAATTACTTGACCAATAGTTGAAAATATCTCTGTTGCAATAGTTTTTGCTTCATGATCTCCTGTCATTGTAGTCATAGAGTTTTGAACAGAAGCTGCAATATTTGGCATAGTTCTAATATAGTGTTTTGCTTTTATATGTTTTTTCAAGAATTCAAGTTTTGTTCCAGCTAAAATTGATAATAAAGCATTTGCATTTCCACTTAATCTTGCTGAAACACTTTCAAGTGCATATGGTTTTACACAAAAAATTACTGTTTTTGCAGTTATATCTTCATTTTCATCTAATTGTTTTATTGTGATTTGAGGAATTCTTTCTTGAATAGCTTTTAATTTATCTATATCTCTTCCTATTATTTCCACTTCATGATTTTTTACTAAACCTCTTGCTAATGATTGAGCCATAATACCATTACCAATTAATGTAAGTTTCATTA
>ERZ724503.1468-NODE-1468-length-10937-cov-5.531520_pt1 | contig 10937 bp, 12 predicted proteins | sample MGYA00376036_ERZ724503 | MGnify/ENA primary metagenome ERZ724503 (study PRJEB28724, sample SAMN07190885) | wastewater metagenome | isolation source: influent of sewage treatment plant in Hong Hong | place: Hong Kong | collected 2016-03-17 ...
GGCGCTGGCCCACCGGCGGCTGGCCACTGGTGGGCATCCTGTGTGTCGCCGCGTTCCTGCTGGGCGCGGCGTACGCGACGATCGACCTGACCGTGTTCAGCCGGGTGCCCCTGCTCGTCGGCACCGGGTTCCTGGCCGCCTGTTCGCCGTTGACCACGCTGCTGCGCGGCGGCCCGCCGCCGGGCGGCGCACTCGGGTTCGGCCGGATGCTCGTCGGCTACCTGGTGTGCGTGACGGCCTTCCTGATCGTCGGCGCGGCGGTCATGTATGCCGGGGCGAAGGTGTTCGTGCCCTGACCACGCGTGATGGCGCCGGGGAATCGTCCGGCGGGGCGGCGCTGTTGAGAAGGTCAGCGACGGGCGTCGGGGTGACCCCCTAGGATCGACAGGAGAAGTCTGGTGTCAACGGTGCTACTGGAGCGTCCGGTGCTCTCACCGGAGCCGTCCGGTTTCACCGACTCTGAAGGGGTTGTGACGATTAACGCGGGTCCGCCGACCGACGATGGCCAATCGACCACTGCCGCGCCGGTGCGCTCGCAGGAGACCGACGAAGAGCTGACCGCGCGGTTCGAGCGCGACGCCATTCCGCTGCTCGACCAGCTCTACGGCGGCGCCCTGCGGATGACCCGCAATCCGGCCGACGCCGAAGACCTCCTGCAGGAAACCATGGTCAAGGCCTACGCCGGATTCCGGTCGTTCCGGGAGGGCACCAACCTCAAGGCCTGGCTGTACCGCATCCTGACGAACACCTACATCAACAGCTACCGCAAGAAGCAGCGGCAGCCGGCCGAATACCCGACCGAGGAGATCACCGACTGGCAGCTGGCCTCCAACGCCGAGCACACCTCGACCGGGCTGCGGTCGGCGGAGGTCGAGGCGCTCGAAGCGCTGCCGGACACCGAGATCAAAGAGGCGCTGCAGAAGCTGCCCGAGGAGTTCCGGATGGCGGTCTACTACGCCGACGTCGAGGGTTTCCCGTACAAGGAGATCGCCGAGATCATGGACACCCCGATCGGCACGGTGATGTCGCGGCTGCACCGCGGCCGCCGGCAGCTGCGCGAACTGCTCGCGGACGTCGCGCGGGATCGGGGCTTCATCCGGGGCGGGGTCGATCAGACCGAGGAGGTGCCGTCGTGAGTTCGGACGAGGAGCACTGGACGCCGCCCGTCGGCCCGGTCGATCCCGACCATCCCGAATGCGCGTCGGTGATTGCCGAGGTGTGGACCCTGCTCGACGGCGAATGCACCGAAGACACCCGGGCCAAGCTGCGCCGGCACCTCGAAGAGTGTCCCGCCTGCCTGCGCCATTACGGCGTCGAGGAGCGCATCAAGGCGCTGATCGCCACCAAGTGCAGCGGCGAACGGGCGCCCGAGGGTTTGCGTCAGCGGCTGCTCATCGAAATCACCCGGACCACGATCATCCGGGGAAGCTAGCCTGAGCGATCGGAAACGCCCCGCAGCGTTGAAACGCCCGGCCCTCGCGGCCTACCGGGGCGGCTGGGCGCTCGTCACGGGGTCGGCCCGCGACATCGGACTCGGTTACGCCTTCGCTCGCCAGCTCGCCACCGAAGGCATGAACCTGGTCCTCGTCGACATCCTCGCCGACGACCTGGCGTCGCGCGCCGACGAACTGCGCGCCGACTTCGGTATCGAAGTCCGCACCGCCGCATGCGATTTGGGTGAACCGGCACCGTATCAAGCCATCGAAGAACTCGTCGGTGACATCGACGTCGACGTCCTGGTCTGCAATCACATGTTCACCCCGTCCGACAGTCCGAAGATCCTCGACACCCCGCTGGAGACCCAGTCGCGGATGCTCGACATAAACGCGCGCGGCTACAGCAACCTGGTGCACCGATTCGGCACGGAGATGCGCGACCGTGGCAGCGGCGCGATCGTCATCGTCTCCTCGGGCGTCGGCCTGACCTCGGGTCCCTACAACGGTGTCTACGCCGCCAACAAGGCCTTCCAGCTCGTGCTGGGCGAGACGCTCTGGTACGAGCTGCAAGGCACCGGCGTCGACGTGCTGGTCATGGTCGGCGGCCTGATGAACACACAGGGCGACGCGTTCGCGAGGTTCCCGCGGGCGATGATCGCCGAGCCCGCGGATGTGGCCAACGAGGTGCTCGCGGCAGTGGGCCGCAAACACATGATCGTTCCCGGCGTCCTCAACCGGGCCTTCCTCCTGCTACAGACCCGATTGATGTCGCGGCGCCGGGCCGTCACCGCGATCGGGAAGTTCCTGGAGAAGGGCCTCGACAAACCGGGGCGCTGAGACGACCCCGGCGCACCCCCGAACGGCGAACCGCCCGCACTCCGGCGGGAGTGCGGGCGGTTCGTGTACAGGCGTTACTTGCAGCCGCCGGCGTTGGGCCGCTTGCCGTGGTTGGCCTTGCTGTGCTTGCGGTCGCGCTTCTTACGGCCTCGTTTGGCCATGACCTACCTCCAAAGTCTTCGCTGGGATTGTCTCCAGTGTCTCATGCGCACGCCGCTGCTCTGTAATCGCGCCGCTGTGGTTCGATAGGACGGCAGTTGTGATCGAGAGAGCGAGTGGGGTGAAGATGGCCGAGGATGTGCGCGCCGAGATCGTGGCCAGCGTGCTTGAGGTCGTCGTCCACGAGGGCGACCAGATCAACGAGGGCGACACCGTGGTCCTGCTCGAGTCCATGAAGATGGAGATCCCGGTGCTCGCCGAGATCGCCGGCACCGTGACGAAGGTCAATGTCGCGGTGGGCGACGTCATCCAGGCCGGCGACCTGATTGCCGTGATCGGCTAGTCATGTCCACGCTCGGTGATCTGCTCGCCGAGCACACCATCCTGCCGGGCAGCGCCGTAGACCACCTGCACGCCGTGGTCGGGGAGTGGCAACTGCTGGCCGACCTGTCCTTCGCCGACTACCTGATGTGGGTGCAGCGCGACGACGGCGCACTGGTGTGCGTGGCGCAGTGCCGGCCCAACACCGCCGCCACCGTCCTGCTCACCGACGCCGTCGGCACCTGCGTGCCCGCCGACGAACTTCCGCTGGTCACCGAGGCGTTCCGGTCCGGGGCGATCGGGCGCGAAGACGACCCGGCCAGCACGCTGGGACTGCGGCGCGCCGACCTGAAGATCGAGGCCGTCCCGGTCCGCTACGCCGGGGCGGTGGTGGCGGTGCTGACCCATCAGACCGCCCTGGCCTCGACCCGCAAATCCTCACCACTGGAACGGGCCTACCTGGACTGCGCCACCGACCTGGCCCACATGATCTCGGCGGGCAGGTTCCCCAACGTCGGCGACCTGGCGATGTCGCGGTCGAGCCCCCGCGTCGGCGACGGGTTCATCCGCCTCGACGCGAACGGCGTCATCGTCTTCGCCAGCCCGAACGCGGTGTCGGCCTACCACCGAATGGGGTTGACGTCCGAACTGGAGGGCCACAACCTCGTCGCGATCACCCGGCCGCTGATCTCCGATCCGTTCGAGGCGCAGGAACTGGCCGAACACGTCCGCGACTCGCTGGCCGGCGGGTCGAGCATGCGCCTGGAGGTCGACGCCGGCGGCGCGGCGGTGCTGCTGCGCACCCTGCCGCTGGTCGTGAACGGCAGAGCCGACGGCGCGGCCGTGCTCATCCGCGACGTGACCGAGGTCAAGCGCCGCGACCGGGCGTTGCTGTCCAAGGACGCCACCATCCGCGAGATCCACCACCGCGTGAAGAACAACCTGCAAACCGTGGCCGCGCTGCTGCGCCTGCAGGCCCGGCGCACCAACAACGCCGAGGGCCGCGAGGCGCTGATGGAGTCGGTGCGACGGGTGTCCTCGATCGCCCTGGTGCACGACGCGCTGTCGATGTCGGTCGACGAGGAGGTCAACCTCGACGAGGTGATCGACCGGATCCTGCCGATCATGAACGACGTCGCCTCCGTCGACGCGCCGATCAAGATCAGCCGGAGCGGGGCGCTCGGCGTGCTCGACGCCGACCGGGCGACCGCCTTGATCATGGTCATCACCGAACTGGTGCAGAACGCCATCGAGCACGCCTTCGACCCGGCGGGCCGGCGCGGTTCGGTGGTGATCCGTGCCGAGCGGTCGGCGCGCTGGCTCGACGTCGTGGTGCACGACGACGGCCGCGGGCTGCCCGACGGGTTCAGCCTGGAGAAGTCCGACAGCCTCGGGTTGCAGATCGTGCGCACGTTGGTCGGCGCCGAGTTGGACGGCTCGCTGGGACTGCATGAGGCCGAGGGCGGTGGCACCAACGTGGTGCTTCGGGTTCCCCTCGGCCGGCGGGCCAGTTCCCGTGTGCCGCAATAATATTGACGCCTGCGTCGAATCCGGTACAGCGTGACGCGTATTCTGTTGGGCTGCAACGAGATTCGCTGTTTTGTGCACGATGTCGAAGTTTTAGCAATTGACGACGTGCATGCTGGTTATTTTGCCGTAATGCCTGGAAATTGGCTGATGACGAACCGTATTGCGGCATTGACGTGCGGAAATGGGCTATCTGTGCCCGAGAACGGGGGGTAGCGCTGCGTCGCGGTGTTAGCTACACTACGATCGCACTACGGGTCGGGCAACCATCAAGACGAAAGATTTGAGGTCACCCAATGAGTGCTGCGCGCCATGCACGCCGTCATCGTCGAGGAAGGCGCCGCGCGTCGGCCGCCCGTACCGGATTGCTCGCACAGGCCACCGCCGGCGTGGCGCTGGCGGCGGCGATCACGGCTGTCAGTAGCGAAGCCGCACCGCCCGCACTGGTGGGCAAAGAGGCGCGCGCCGTGGAGGTGTCCAGCGCCGACGTACAACTCGCCGCCTCGTCTTCGCCACTCAACGTTCCGATCAACCTGCTCATCGATCTCATCAACGTGCCGTACAACGAGGTCGAAGCCAACAATGCGGTAGGGGTCGGGCTGGTCTACGGCGGGCCGTGGTGGGTCACCGACGCTTCCAACATCTGGGGGATCGACCCGGCCGACTACGCGCGGTTCTACGCGCTGGCCTCCGCGGCGGTTCCCATTCCGGCCCTGTCCGGATACGGCGACGACATGTTCACCGGCAACGGCATCGCTCAGCAGTTCGCGAAGTTCCTGGCGGCCGAGATGCCCGTCGACCCCGCGTGCGACGCGAACGGCTGCTTCCCCAACACCCCGGTGAGCCCGATCACCGGGATGCGGGGACTCGACCAGAACATCTGGAACTTCATGATGCTCACCGGAGCCGTCGACATGCCGATGATCCGCAATTTCTGGAAGGTTTCGCCGGTGGATCTGCTCAACGGCTACACCTTCGGTGACGTCGAGAACTCCAGCGGCAAGGTGTACGACGGGCTGGGCATCACGGGAACCGTCGACGGCGAGGACGGCAAGAGCCTGATGCCGTGGTCGAACACGACCTTCACGCTGGAGCCGACCGCGCCGTTCGAGAACTACTTCGCCCACCTGATGTCGGATCCGTCGGACAACGCGATCAAGATGATCACTTTCGAGCAGCTCGGCCGAATGATGCAGACCTACGCCGCGGGCTCCGTCATCGCGTTCGATCCGATCACGCCGGGAAGCCCGGGATGCCCCAACTCCTGTGAGGGCATGTCTCAGGACGACGGTTTCCCGGCGATCGTCCGGATGATCAACAACGCTTGGCCGGGCAACCCGACTCTCGAGCAATGGCTGGCGTCCTACGACGCCGGCACGGCCAACGTCCCCACCCAGCAGAACATCGACCGGAACATCGAGCTCTACCGGATGGGCTCGGAGAACTGGGACTTCGGCAACAAGCCGCTGTCGGACGAGTACGTCAACTACGGCTGGAATCCCAGCTCGCTGGCGCCGCAGTTCTACAACTTCTACAAGTCGATGGGCATCGACCCCGGCCCGCTTTACAGCGACGACTCCTCGACGACGACCGCCGCCACCGCGGTTGCCCGCAGCAGCGCCGCGGCCGAAACCGAACCGGAGACCGCGAAGCCGAGCGCGACGGAGACGGCAACGTCGGCCGACACGTCGACCTCGGGCCAGAAGGCCACCGCGGCGGAATCGGACGCCACGGATCCGTCGAAGCCGGCGGACACCTCGGATTCGACCGAGGAGGCCACCGCCACGACGTCGACCGGGACGGGCGCGGCGAAGAAGGCGGCCGACGAGAGCGCTTCGGACAAGACGGCGTCCGACGGCGACGAGGGCAAGACCAGCACGTCGAGCGGGAAGTCGACCGTGTCGAGTCCGGATCCGGCTTCGGCCAAGACCGGCACGTCGAGCGCGTCGAACGACGACTCGGGTTCGTCCACCTCCGGTTCCGACTCTGCCAAGTCGGCGTCAAAGAGCACGGGCGGCGACGCCGCCTGACCGCACAAAAAGGACGGCCCCGGTGGAATCCACCGGGGCCGTCCTTGTTTCGTTCGTCGGGTGCTAGACCCCGCTGCGGGCCCGGGTGCGGGCGTTGCGGCGCTTCAGCGCGCGACGCTCGTCCTCGCTCATGCCACCCCAGACGCCGGCGTCCTGGCCGGAATCGAGCGCCCAGGTCAGGCACTCGGTGGTCACCGGGCAACGGTTGCACACCAGCTTCGCATCGGCGATCTGGGCGAGCGCCGGGCCGCTGTTCCCCACCGGGAAGAACAGTTCCGGATCCTCGTCACGACAGACCGCTTTATGCCGCCAATCCATGGCTATTACTCCTATCTGGGCGCGCAGCGTTGCACACCGGTTTATGTCTTCGGCTGTTAACGCGTGCACACAATTGTTTCTGCACTGTTGCGTACGATCGTTCCAGAGCCTGGACAGATGTCAATAGAACTTCGTTAACACGTGTGCAATGTCACTGCCCGGATCCGTTAGCGGAACCATTGCCCGGTTGTACTACACTAAATCCATCTGTGCCCATCTTCGGACTTAATTGAACGATTACCGCAGGTCACGGAAGTTTCTGCGGAGGAGCCACAACGTCCAGAGCCCCGGCGACCGCGCGGAACGTCATCTCTTCGCGCAGCCCGAGGTAATCCCCGTCGATCTGGGTGGCAATCGGCGTGTCGGATGTGATCCGCACCCAGGCGACGTCGTCCTCGCGCACCAGATGCGGGGCTTTGATGTCGGCCCGCTTGGCCAGCATCCGCCGCACCAGCCACAGATTTCGCCAGACGCCCATGCTCGTGGTGGCGAACACGCCCAGCCCGGTTTCGAAGCGGCAGTCGGGGTTGGTGTAGACCGGCCGGGCGTTGGCGTACGTCCACGGACTGGAGTTCGACACGAACACGAAGTGCACACCGGTCACCGGGTCCCGGTCGGGTAGTTCCAGCGTCAGCGTCGGCTCGCGGCGCGCACTGCGCAACACGGCGGGGATGGCCGAGCGGATGTAACGCGTCGCGGTGACGCCCTTGTGCTTGCGCCGGCGCGATTCGACGGCGGCCACCACCTCGCCGTCGACGCCCATGCCGGCGGTGAACACACCCCAGCGCTCTCCGCAGTCCATCAGGCCGATCCGCCGCCAGGTCGCGGTGCGGCCGTACTCGCCGAGCAGGTCGATCAGCAGGTTCGTCGCGTCGATCGGGTCGTGCGGAATGCCCAGCGAGCGCGCGAACACGTTCGCGGACCCGCCCGGCACGACGGCCACGGCGGGCATCACCCGGCCGGACGGCAGCGGCCCCGGAGGCCCCAGCAGGCCGTTGACCACCTCGTTGACCGTGCCGTCGCCGCCGTGCACGATCACGACGTCGACGCCGTCGCGGGCCGCCTGCTGGGCGATCTCGATCGCGTGGCCGCGGTGGTCGGTGCGCTCGACCGTCAGCTGCACCCGGCTCTCCAGCGCGTGTGCGAGCAGCGCCAGCCCGGACGCGGTCGTCGAGGTCGCATTCGGGTTGACGATCAGCACGGCGCGCACGACAGCGAGCGTAGCGGGGTGCGGACGGTACCGTACGGACGTGACCGAACGCCGCCTGCTCCTCGTCAACGGGCCCAACCTCAACCTGCTGGGCACCCGTCAGCCCGAGGTGTACGGCACCACCACCCTGGCGCAGATCGAATCGCTGGTGTCCGCCGTGGCCGCCGAGGCCGGCTTCGAGACCCGTGCCGTGCAGAGCAACCACGAGGGTGAGCTCGTCGACGCCATCCACGGCGCGCGGGAGGACTGCGCGGGCATCATCGTCAACCCGGCCGCCTACAGCCACACCTCGGTGGCCATCGCCGACGCGCTGCGCTCGGTCGCGCTGCCGGTGGTCGAGGTCCATCTCAGCAATATCCATGCGCGCGAACAGTTTCGGCGGCACTCCTACGTCTCCGAGGTCGCCGACGTGGTGATCGCCGGGGCCGGCGCGCAGGGGTACGAGTTCGCGGTCCGCTACCTGCTGGACAAGCTCGGATGACGGCATCGCCCGCCGTCGTGCGGTACGCCGGCTACCTGGTCGCGGTCGAAGGTGTGGCGGGACTGGTGGTCGCGGCGGTGTACCTCGTGCACGCACTGACCGGGACCAACCAGGACGTGGTCCGCGGCCCGTCGCTCGGCGGGTTCGGCTACGGCACCGCGGCATGGTTCGCCATCATCGGCGGCGCGGTGCTGGTGGCCGGCTGCGCGCTGATCACCGGCCGGCGCTGGGGACGCGGCGTCGCGGTGTTCGCCAACCTCCTGCTGCTCGGTGTCGCCTGGTACATCCACGGATCAGACCAGCCGCTGTATGCCGCACTGGTCGCCGTCGTCGCGCTGGTGGTGCTCGGGCTGCTGTTCAGTCCGGCCGCCGTGCAATGGGTGATCCGCCCCCGGGAATGAGTCAGCCGCGTGCCAGCGCCGCCAGCTCCGGCCCGGACACCCGGTAGGTCGTCCATTCCGTCTGCGGCTTGCCGCCGACGGCGTCATAAAGCGCGATGGCGTCGACGTTCCAGTTCAGCACGGCCCAGCTCAGGCGGGTGTACCCGTGTTCGACGCACTCGGCCGCCAACTCGGACAACAGCTTTCGGGCCAGGCCGCGGCGCCGGAACGCCGGCCGCACATACAGATCCTCGAGGTAGACGCCGGCCACGCCGTCCCAGGTGGTGAAGTTGCGGAACCACACCGCGGTGGCGGCCGGCTCGCCGTCGACCTCGACGACGTGCGCGCAGGCGGTCGGCTCGTCGCCGAAAAGTGCCGTGCTGAGCTGGCTTTCGGTGACAGTGCAGTCCGCCGCGGCCCGCTCGAACTCGGCCAGCTCGTGAATCATCGCGACGATCGCGGCTTCGTCGCCGCGCCGCGCGCGACGGATCAGTTCGGTCATTCCGCTACTCCCAACCCGGACAGGATGGTCCGGAACTTCGTGGTGGTCTCGTCGAGTTCGTCGCCGGGATCGGATTCGGCGACGATTCCGCCGCCCGAATGCGCCAGTGCGGTGCGCCGGTCGGCGGACAGCTGCGCGCAGCGGATCGACACCACCCACCGCCCGTCGCCGCGGTCGTCGCACCAGCCCACCGCGCCGGCGTAGAAGCCGCGGTCGCCCTCCACCTCGGCGATCAGCTCCGTCGCCGCATTCGTCGGCACCCCGCCGACCGCCGGCGTCGGATGCAGCGCCAACGCGAGATTCAGTGCGGTGGTGGATGTTTCGCGCAACCGACCGGTTATCGGGGTGCCCAGATGCCAGAGCGCGCCGGTGCGGTGCAGCCGAGGTTCGGGCGCGATCTCCAGGTCGGCGCACAACGGTTCCAGCGCGTCGCGCATGACGTCGATGACGAGCTGGTGCTCGTGGCGGTTCTTGCCGGACGCGGCCAGCGCGGCCCCATTGGCGGCGTCGACGTCCGGGTCGGCCGACCGCGGCGCCGAACCGGCGAACGGCGCGCACCGCACCCGGTCGCCGTCGCGGTCGACCAGCAGTTCCGGGCTGGCGCCCAGCAGGACCGTGCCCGCATACGCCGGGCCCGCGCTGCCCAGGTCGGCCAGAAAGACGTAGGCCGACGAATCGACCGCGGCGAGTCGGCGCAGCACCGACGTTGCGCTCCATGGGGTTTCGGCCGTCACCTCGAGGGCGCGGGCCAGCACCACTTTCTGCAGGCCAGTGCTTGGATCACGCAACCGAGCCACCGCCGCGGCGACCCGGTCGCGGTGTGTCTGCGCCCCGGGCAGCATCCGGTGGATCCGCGCGCCGGTCGGCGTCCCCGTCGGCCAGTCGGGCAAGGCGGCCGGCCGCCGCACCGACCGTGGGGTATACAGAGCCGCCGGAGCCGTGATGTCAAAAGGCAACGCGCCCATGATGATTCGGGCATCACCGCGGCGAAGCGCGGCGGCGGCCTCGGCCGGATCCCGGTAGCCGGCGGCGATGCCGTCACCGAGCACCACGCCGCCCGAGCCGGCCAGCACGAAGGACGGTTCGGCGCTCACTCCGCGGACACCGGTTCGCGATGCGCGGTCAGGCCGAGCGACTTCAATTGGCGCAGGCCGTATTCGAACCCGCAGACCGACACCGAGGCAGGGCTGAACCCGTAGCGCGCGCCCTCGCGCAGCGGCTGCTCGACCCAGCGGGTCACGATCGAGCGGGAGAAGTGGCCGTGCCCGACGAAGACGACGTCCCGGTCGACCATGTGGTCCAGCGCCAGGCCGCCGGCCCGGTCGGCCCGCGTGCTGACCCGGTCGACCGACTCGCCGCCCGGGCAACCGTGGGTCCACAGCAGCCAGCCCGGCGTCTCGGTGCGGATCTCGTGGGTGGTCAGACCCTCGTACTCGCCGTAGTCCCACTCGGCCAGCAGCGGGGTCACCTCGTCGACGGTCAGCCCGGCCAATTCGGCGGTCCGCAGGGCACGTCTGCGCGGGCTGCTGAACACGATCGGATCCTGCAGACCGAGGTGCCGCAGCGTCAGCGCGACCAGCCGCGCCTGGTCCTCGCCGTCGTCGGTCAGGTCGAGATCGGTGCTGCTGGTGTGCTGCCCGGATCTGGACCATTCGGTCTCGCCGTGACGAAGCAACACCAACCGATACTCACCTACGCTCACATCGGCCAATTGTGCCGCACCGCTACGGGTCCCG
>ERZ724503.1479-NODE-1479-length-10903-cov-7.141040_pt1 | contig 10903 bp, 10 predicted proteins | sample MGYA00376036_ERZ724503 | MGnify/ENA primary metagenome ERZ724503 (study PRJEB28724, sample SAMN07190885) | wastewater metagenome | isolation source: influent of sewage treatment plant in Hong Hong | place: Hong Kong | collected 2016-03-17 ...
GGGGGGGGAGGGGGGGGGGGGGGGGGGGGGGGGGGGGGGGGGGGGGGGGGGCGCCACCGTCACCCTCAAGTGACCTGCGCCTGACGCAGCTCTTCAGCTGAACCCTCACGAGGGGCGGCTCCACCCGGAGGGGTGGGGCCGCCCCTCGTGGCATTTCCGCAAGGGGTTCCCGCGCCCTCGAGAACGGTCCAGATCGGTCGGGTGGACAGGTGTACCCCGGGAGGGAGGGGGGAAGGAAACCGACGCGTAACTTCGCGGTGGTCGTCGCGTTGTTACCGGTCAGTGGGAGTTGGGGGAGCAGGTCAGGTGTGCCCGGGGAGCCGACCGGGTCGCGCGCAGACGATGGAGGGACGAGGCTGACATGGGCGTTGAGATCAAGGTCGAGCACCTCACCAAGTCGTTCGGCAAGCAGCTGATCTGGGGCGACGTGACGCTCACCGTCCCGGCCGGTGAGATCTGCGTGATGCTCGGCCCGTCCGGCACCGGCAAGTCGGTCTTCCTCAAGACCCTCATCGGCCTGCTCAAGCCCGACCAGGGCTCGATCGTCATCGAGGGCACCGACATCGCCACCTGCTCGGAGAAGGAGCTCTACGAGATCCGCAAGCTCTTCGGGGTGCTGTTCCAGGACGGCGCGATGTTCGGGTCGATGAACCTCTACGACAACGTCGCCTTCCCCCTGCGCGAGCACACCAAGAAGTCCGAGTCCGAGATCCGCGACATCGTCATGGAGAAGATGGACCTGGTCGGTCTGATCGGCGCCGAGGACAAGCTGCCCGGCGAGATCTCCGGTGGGATGCGCAAGCGTGCCGGTCTCGCCCGCGCCCTCGTGCTGGACCCCGAGATCGTGCTCTTCGACGAGCCGGACTCCGGTCTCGACCCGGTCCGTACCGCGTTCCTCAACCAGCTCATCGTCGACCTCAACGCGCAGATCGACGCCACCTTCCTGATCGTCACCCACGACATCAACACCGCGCGGACGGTCCCGGACAACATCGGCCTGCTCTACCACCGGCACCTCGCGATGTTCGGCCCCCGGGAGATGCTCCTGTCCTCGGAGGAGCCGGTCGTGCGCCAGTTCCTCAACGCCCAGCGGGTCGGCCCGATCGGCATGTCGGAGGAGAAGGATGCCGACGAGCTCGAGGCCGAGAAGGACCAGGAGCTGCCGCCGCTGCCACCGATCCCGATGCAGCTGGAGCCCTCGAACGGCATCGCCCGGCGCAGCCAGCGCCCCCCGGGCGACTGGTGCCGCCAGAACGGCGTGACGCCTCCTCCGGGGTCGTTCGAGGAGAACATGTCCCTGGCGGCGGGCGTCTGAGGCGGTCGATCGATGTCCAACCTCACCGCGAGCCGCGTGCTCGCCCCGATCGGGACCGCAGGCAACCTGTTCGCCTTCGGCCTCGACGTCGGGCGCGGGCTCTTCCGCCGGCCGTTCCAGCTGCGGGAGTTCATCCAGCAGGCCTGGTTCATCGCCTCGGTCACGATCATCCCGACCGCCCTGGTCGCCATCCCGTTCGGCGCGGTCATCGCGCTCCAGGTCGGTGGCCTGATCAAGCAGTTCGGCGCCCAGTCGTTCACGGGCTCGGCCGCCGTGCTCGCCGTGGTCCGTGAGGCCGGTCCGATCGCCACGTCCCTCCTCATCGCCGGCGCCGGCGGCTCGGCGATCGCGGCCGACCTCGGCGCCCGGAAGATCCGCGAGGAGCTCGACGCGATGATGGTGCTCGGCATCGACCCGATCCAGCGCCTGGTCGTCCCACGGGTGCTCGCCTGCATGCTCGTCGCGGTCTTCCTCAACGGCCTGGTCAGCGTGGTGGGTGTCGCCGGCGGCTACGTCTTCAACGTCGTGCTGCAGGACGGGACACCAGGCGCCTATCTGTCGAGCTTCACCGCGCTCGCCCAACTGCCCGACCTGTGGCAGGGCATGGTCAAGGCGCTCGTCTTCGGCCTGATCGCCGCGATCGTGGCCTGCTACAAGGGGATGCGCGCCGCCGGCGGTCCCAAGGGCGTCGGCGACGCGGTCAACGAGTCGGTCGTCATCACCTTCATGCTCCTGTTCGTCGTCAACTTCGTGATGAGCGCGATCTACTTCCAGCTCGTCCCACCGAAGACGGGGTAGCGGCCATGGCGAGCATCCGGGCGGTCTACGACAGGCCGATGAAGACCCTCGACAGCCTCGGCGAGGAGCTGGCGTTCTTCATCAAGGCGCTGGCATGGACGCCGCGCACCCTGCGCCGCTACAAGAAGGAGATCCTCCGCATCCTCGCGGAGGTCACCCTGGGCTCCGGCGCGCTGGCGGTCATCGGCGGCACCGTCGGCGTCATCACCGCGATGTGCTTCTTCACCGGCACCGAGGTCGGGCTGCAGGGGTACGCCGCGCTCAACCAGCTCGGCACGGCGGCGTTCTCGGGCTTCGTCTCGGCCTACTTCAACACCCGCGAGATCGCGCCCCTGGTCGCCGGCATCGCCCTGGCGGCCACCGTCGGCTGTGGCTTCACCGCCCAGCTCGGCGCGATGCGGATCTCCGAGGAGGTCGACGCCCTCGAGGTGATGGCGATCCCGTCGCTGCCGTTCCTGGTGACCACCCGCATCATCGGTGGGCTGATCGCGATCGTGCCGCTCTACGTCGTGGGCCTGCTGGCGTCGTACTTCGCGACCCGGCTCACGGTGACCCAGTTCTTCGGCCAGAGCACCGGCACCTACGACCACTACTTCAACGAGTTCCTGCCGCCGGGCGACGTGCTGTGGTCCTTCGGCAAGGTGCTCGTCTTCGCCGTCACCGTGATCCTCATCCACTGCTACCACGGCTACACCGCGTCGGGCGGCCCGGCCGGGGTGGGCGTGGCCGTCGGCAAGGCGGTGCGCACGAGCATCGTCGCCCTCAACGTCATCGACCTGTTCCTCTCGATGGCGATCTGGGGCGCGTCGACCACGGTCAGGTTGGCGGGGTGATCGGCCGGTGCGCGTGACGTCGTTCCACAAGGTCCTGGGCGTGGTGTTCGTGCTGATGCTCCTCGCCTCGGTCTGGTTCACCTACGCGGTGTTCACCAAGAAGTTCGCCGACTACGACGAGGTCAAGCTCCAGACCTCCTCGATCGGCCTCCAGCTGCCGACCCGCGCCGACGTCAAGGTGCGCGGGGTGATCGTCGGGGAGGTCCTGGACTTCGCCTCCAACGCCGACGGGGCCGAGCTCACCCTCGGCATCTTCCCCGACCAGATCGACACGATCCCGGCCAACGTGACCGGCTCGATCGTGCCCAAGACGCTCTTCGGCGAGAAGTACGTCTCGCTCGTCGTGCCCGACGACCCGTCGCCGAACCACCTCGAGGCCGGCCAGACCATCGACCGCACCCAGGTCTCGATCGAGGTCGAGAAGGTCCTCTCCGACCTCTACCCCCTCCTGCGGACCGTCCAGCCGGCCGACATCAACATGACGCTGAACGCGCTGGCGACCGCCCTCGAGGGCCGCGGCGACCAGATCGGTTCGAACCTCGAGACGGTGGACAGCTACCTCAAGCGGATCAACCCGCAGATCCCGCTGCTGGTCGACGACCTCCGGATGACCGCCCAGGTCTCCGACACCTACGCCCAGGTGATGCCGCAGATCGCCGACATCCTCGACAACACGGTCAAGACCACCGGGACGCTCGAGGACCGCGAGGCACAGCTGCACGCCCTCTTCGACGACGTGTCGGCCTTCTCCGACACCGCCACCGACTTCCTCCACCAGAACGGCGACAACCTGATCCGGCTCAGCCACGTCGGCCAGGCACAGTTCCGGGTGTTCGCCAAGTACGCCCCGGAGTTCTCGTGCCTGACCCGCGGGATCGTCAACGCCGGCAAGCTCCAGGCCGAGGCGTTCCGCGGCTTCGTGCTGCACATCGTCCTCGAGACGCTGCCGCACCAGCCGCGGCCCTACAACGCCAACGACAAGCCGCACTTCGGGGAGGACCGCGGGCCCAACTGCCTGCACCTGCCCAACCCGCCGTGGTCGCAGTCCAACCCCGTGCGCCACCAGCCGGACTTCAACGACGGAGTCGACGAGCCGACCGGGAAGGGCACCTCGCGCGTCGTGCCGAACCAGTACTTCCGCACCTCGGCCGGCACGTCGCAGGAGAACGACCTGCTGCGCTCCCTGCTCGGCCCCGCGCTCGGGGTCACCGCCGACGACGTCCCCGACCTCGGGCTGCTGCTCGTGGGCCCGATGGCGCGCGGAGCGGAGGTGTCGCTGCGATGAAGATCCTCGACAAGCGCACCTCGAGCGACCTGGTCAAGCTGCTCGTGTTCATCGTCGTGACGACGCTCGCGACCTCCGTGCTCGTCGCCACGATCGGCAACCTGACCTTCTCGCCGTCCACCGAGTACAAGGCCGAGTTCGTCGACGCGACCGGGGTGGTCAAGGGCGACGACGTCCGCATCGCCGGTGTCAAGGTCGGCACGGTCAAGGACGTGCAGATCGTCGACCGCACCCGGGCCCTGGTCACGTTCTCCGTCCAGGACACCACGCACCTGAGCAAGGCCACCCACGCGTCGATCCGCTACCGCAACCTGGTCGGCCAGCGCTACATCGCGCTGGAGGACCAGATCGGGGACTCCTCGACCGAGCTGGACGCCGGTGAGACCATCCCGGTGTCCCAGACGTCCCCTGCACTCGACCTCACGGTGCTCTTCAACGGCTTCAAGCCGCTCTTCTCGGCGCTGTCGCCCGCTGACATCAACCAGCTGTCCTACGAGATCGTGCAGGTCTTCCAGGGCGAGGGCGGCAACCTCGAGAGCCTGCTGACCCACACGGCGTCGGTCACCAACACCCTCGCGAGCCGCGACCAGGTGATCGGCGACCTGATCGACAACCTCAACGAGGTGCTCGACCACGTCGGCGACCGCGACGTCCAGCTGAGCCGCCTGATCACGACCTTCCGCACCTTCGTCGGCGGGCTCAAGGACGACCGCGGCGCGATCCTCGGCTCGCTCGACCAGATCTCCGCGCTCTCGGTGCAGACGGCGGACCTGGTGTCCGGCATCCGCCGCCCCTTCGTCGACGACGTCAAGCAGCTGCGCCGCGTCGCCGGCAACCTCGACGCGGGCAAGGCCGAGCTCGACCGCGCCCTGCAGGTGCTGCCGATCAAGCTCAACAAGGTGGGCCGCACCGCGACGTACGGCTCCTGGTTCAACTTCTACCTCTGCCACTTCCAGGGGCAGGTGCAGCTCCCCGGCAACCAGTCCGTCCCGGTGGACTACAACACCGGCAGCCCAAGGTGTGATCTCGGATGAGCGTCCCGTTCCGCGAGCGCAACCCGGTGGTCATCGGGGCGGTCAGCCTCGCCGTCATCGCGCTGATGATCCTCGGCGCCTTCCGCGCCCAGGACCTGCCGCTGATCGGGGGTGGGGACACCTACTACGCCGCGTTCTCGGAGTCCGGTGGCCTCAAGGCGAACGACGAGGTCCGGATCGCCGGCGTCCGGGTCGGCAAGGTCGAGAGCGTCGCGCTGGAAGGCGACCACGTGAAGGTCACCTTCCGGGTCGACACTCCTTCCGCGTTCGGCGAGGACACCCGGGCCGCCATCAAGGTCAAGACGCTGCTCGGCGCGATGTACCTCTCGCTCGAGCCGGCAGGGGAGGGCCAGCTGGCGGAGGGGTCCGAGATCCCGGTCGACCGCACCAGCTCGCCGTACGACGTCGTCGACGCGTTCTCCGGGCTCGCACAGACCTCGGAGCGGATCGACACCGATCGTCTCGCGAAGTCGCTGACGACCCTGGCGGACCTGACGCGGAGCACGCCGGAGGAGTTCCGCGGCGCCCTGCGCGGGGTCTCGGCGCTCTCGTCGAACATCGCCGCGCGCGACGAGCAGATCAACACCCTGCTGCAGAACCTGAAGCGGGTCTCGGGGGTGCTGCACGAGCGCGACGGCGACATCGTCGGCCTGATGAAGGACTCCGACGTGCTGTTCCGCGCGCTCGTGGCCCGGCGCGAGGCCGTGCACAACCTGCTGGTGTCGACCAGCCGCCTGTCCACGGAGCTGACCACCTTGGTGAAGCAGAGTCGCGCGGACCTCAAGCCCGCGCTCGAGCACCTCGACAACGTCGTGGCCGTCCTCAACAAGAACGAGGACAACCTCGACAACAGCCTGCGGCTGATGGCGCCGTTCTACCGGGTCTTCGCGAGCACCCTCGGCGGTGGCCCGTGGTTCGACACCTACATCCAGAACATGCCGCCGGTGCCCGACGTCCGCAACGGGGGTGGCGTGGGATGAGCGCCGTCAAGCGCGGGATCGTGCCCGCGATCATCGTGGCGTTGCTGGCCGCGGCCGCCTTCGTGATGTTCCGGCCCGACGACACCAAGACCCTGACCGCCCACTTCCCGCGGACCATCTCGATCTACGAGGGCAGCGACGTGCGGGTGCTCGGGGTGCCGGTCGGCAAGGTCGACTCGGTGACGCCCGACGGGACCGACGTGGTGGTCACGATGTCCTACGACGCCGACACCAAGATCCCGGCGGACGCGAAGGCGGCGATCATCGCCCCCTCGATCGTCGGCGACCGGTTCGTGCAGCTGACGCCCGTCTACACCGGCGGCGACGTGATGGCCGACGGCGCCGTCCTGCAGGACGACCGCACCGCCATCCCCCTCGAGCTGGACCAGATCTACAGCAGCATCGACGACCTGACGGTCGCGCTCGGACCGACCGGGGCGAACAAGGACGGCGCGCTCTCGGACCTCCTGGAGTCCACGGCCGCGAACTTCGGGGGACAGGGCGCGAAGTTCCACCAGACCATCGAGGACTTCGGGAAGCTGAGCCAGACCCTCGACGACAACAAGGACGAGCTGTTCGGGTCCGCGCGCGAGCTCGAGGGCTTCATCAACACGCTGGCCACCAACGACAAGACGGTGCGTCGCTTCAACCAGTCGCTCTCGGACGCCTCGTCGATGCTGGCCGACGAGCGCCAGGAGCTCTCGGCGTCGCTGCACAACCTGGCGACCGCGCTGGGCCAGGTGTCGTCGTTCGTCAAGGAGAACCGCGAGGTCCTCGGCCGCAACATCAAGGGTCTCAACCGGGTCTCGCAGGTCCTCGTCGACCGCCGCGACGAGCTCGACCAGATCCTCGACGACGCCCCGCTCGCGCTCAACAACCTGGCCCTGACCTACAACCCCGAGGCCGGCACCCTCGACACCAACGCCAACCTCGGCGAGGTCGTCAACCAGGTGCAGTCCGACCCCTCCAGCTTCCTGTGCGGGTTCGTCAGCCAGGCCGACAGCTCCGGCGCCCTGTGTGACCTGGTGCAGCAGGCACTCGGGCGGCCCGGCACCGGCGGGAGCGGCGCGACCGACACCTCCGGCGGGCAGTACGACCCGACCCTCGCCGGCCTCGTGGGGGTGGACCGATGACGACCGTTCCCCGCCTCGCACGCGCGCTCGTCGCGCTGGTCGCCGGCGCGCTGCTGCTGACCGGGTGCGACTTCGACGTCTACAAGCTCCCGCTGCCCGGCGGCACCAGTGTGGACGACCCGATCACGGTCAAGGCGGAGTTCGCCGACGTCCTCGACCTGGTCCCGAAGTCGACCGTGAAGATCAACGACGTCAGCGTCGGCCAGATCACCGACGTCTCCCTGGACGGTCGCCACGCGGTCGTGACGATGGAGATCCCGAAGGACACCGACCTGCCGGACAACGCGGTCGCCGAGATCCGGCAGACCAGCCTGCTGGGGGAGAAGTTCGTCCAGCTCAGCCCGCCGCCGTCCGGGGCCTCGGACGACCCGCTGGGCGACGGTGACGTCATCCCGCTCGACCGGACCGGGCGCAACCCGGAGGTCGAGGAGGTGCTCGGTGCCCTGAGCCTGCTGCTCAACGGCGGTGGAGTGGCGCAGCTGAAGACGATCGCGACCGAGCTCAACAAGGTGTTCGAGGGCCGCGAGGACGTCGCCCGGTCGGTGCTCGACCAGATCCGCACGTTCGTCGCCCAGCTCGACGAGAACAAGCAGGACATCGTCCACGCGATCGACTCCCTCAACAACCTCGCCGTGTCCGTGCGCCAGCAGGAGGGCTCGATCGACGCGGCCCTGGAGGAGCTGCCCAGCGCGCTGACCTCGCTGGACCAGCAGCGCGCCGACCTGGTCAAGATGCTCAAGTCCCTCGACCGGCTCGGTGCGGTCGGCGTCCGGGTGATCCAGGCGTCGAAGGCCGGCACGATCGAGACGCTGCGTCAGCTGAACCCGGTCCTGACCGAGCTGGGCAACTCCGGCGACGCGTTCGTGAAGTCGTTCAACGTCTTCCTCACCTACCCCTTCGTCGACGAGGTCGTCGGCCGTGACCCGCAGGTCGCGCGCAACCTCCACATGGGCGACTACACCAACCTGTCCATCAGGCTGAACCTCGACCTGACCGGCGGCATCACCGGCGCACCGACCGAGCTGCCGACGCTCCTGCCGAGCGACCTGGACCCGACCGTCCTGGTCGACCAGGTCACCAAGTGCCTGCGCAGCGGCTCGCTCACGAGCAAGGCCTGCACGAAGCTCCTCCAGAGTGCCCAGGGCCTGGCCCAGCTCAAGGAGGCGTGCCTGAAGAAGAAGAACGAGAAGACCGTGGTCTGCCGGGCCCTCAACCAGGTGCCCGGGCTGCCGGCCGCGCCCGGCGGGCTGCCGACCGACCTGACGTCGTCCCTCGGCGGTCTGCTCGGCCTCGGCCGGACCGGCGTCGGACCGACCCGGCAGGCGCACGGGCCGACCATGGGGCAGCTCAGTCGGGTCTTCGACCCTGCGCTGGTGCGGCTCCTCGTCCCGGGGATGGTGACCCGGTGATCACCCGCCGCACTCGCATCCAGCTGCTCGTCTTCGTCGTGATCACGCTGCTCGGCGTGAGCTACGTCGGGGCGCGCTACGCCCGCCTGGACCGGCTCGTCCTGGACGACCACTACACCGTCGTCGCCCACTTCGCCGACTCCGGCGGCATCTTCGCCGGCGGCGAGGTCTCCTACCGCGGCGTGCAGGTCGGCCGGGTCGGCAAGCTCGAGCTCACCGACGGGGGCGTGGACGTGCTCCTGGACATCGACAACGGCTACGACGACATCCCCGCCGACGCCCTGGCGGTGGTCGGCAACCGCTCGGCGGTCGGCGAGCAGTACGTCGAGCTGCAGCCGCAGACCGACAGCGCGCCGTACCTGCAGGACGGCTCCCAGATCGCCCGGGACGACACGCGCACCCCGATCGCGACGCAGAAGCTCCTCGGCGACATCTCCGACACCGTCGAGTCGGTCGACAAGCAGGCGCTCCGCACGACGGTCGGCGAGCTCGGCCAGGCCTTCGGCGGGACCGGCAAGGACCTGCAGCGGATCATCGACACCGGCAACGCCTTCATCAGGGAGGCCAACGCCAACTTCGACACCACGACGGCCCTGATCCGCGACAGCAACACGGTGCTGCGGGGCCAGGTGGACTCCGCGAGCGCGATCCGGAGCTTCGCCCGCGACCTGAGCCTGTTCACCGGCACGCTCGCCGGCTCGGACGCCGACGTGCGGCGGCTCATCGACAACGGCTCCGCGACCGCGAACCAGCTGCGGACCTTCCTCGAGGACAACCGGGTCGACCTGGGGCAGCTGATCAACAACGCGGTGACGACCGGTGACGTGATCGTCAAGCACCTGCCGGGCATCGCGCAGATCCTGGTGATCTACCCCTACGTGGTGGAGGGCGGGTTCACCGTCGTCTCGAAGTCCCCGGACACCGGGCTCTACGACGCGCACTTCGGCCTGATCATCACCGACAACCCGGTCTGCCACCACGGCTACGAGGGCACCGACACCCGGCCGCCGCAGGACGGCTCGAACCGGCCGATGAACGTCAACGCCGGCTGCCGGGAGCCCGCCGTCCAGAGCAACCCGCGGGGACCGCAGAACCTGTCCAGAACAGCTGCCGCCTATCGGGCTCCGGTGGCTTCGTTCGACCCCGAAGTGGGCAAGGTGCGGTGGGGCGCTCGGGTCGACCCCCCGCTGGCCCAGCCGGGCACCTTGGCACCGCGAGCGTTTGGAGAGGACTCATGGAAGTGGCTGTTGCTCCAGCCCCTGACCCCGTGATCGACACGGGCGACCCCGCGAGGGGGCGCTCGGCCCCCTTCCGTCTCGCGCTGCTGGTCGTCCTGGTCGTCCTGCTGCTCGTCTCCGCCGGCGTCCTGGTCTGGCTGCTCGCCGACCGACGGGGCACCGCCGACACGCAGCAGGCCGAGCGGGAGAAGGTGATGTCCCAGACCGAGCAGTTCGTGCTCCGGCTCAACACCTACGGCCCCGATGACCTCGACGACCAGGGCCACCTGAGCGCCTACCAGGACCAGGTCGACGAGGTGATCACCCCGAAGTTCGCCAGCGACTTCGAGTCCTCCGGCCTCCCGATCGCCGAGCAGACCGTCAAGCAGGCCGGCTATGGCCGGAGCGCGGAGGTCTTCGGGGTGGGCGTGCAGTCCATCGACAGCGACTCGGCCGTCGCGATCGTCGCCGGCGGACTGACCAGCAGCTACCCCGACCCGAAGCACCCCGACGACAGCGCCCGTCGCACCTCGGGGCCGGAGGACGTCCTGCGCTGGGAGGTCGACCTGGTCAAGACCGACGGGTCGTGGCTGGTCGACGGCTACTCGCCGGTGACAGGAGGCCAGGGATGATGACGACCGCGCCCAGCTGGTACGACCTCCTCGACGTCGAGCCCGACGCGTCCGCGGACGAGGTCCGGGCGGCGTGGCGCGCCAAGATCGCCGAGCTGGACCCGACCGACCGCCGCTTCGCACGGCTCAACCAGGCCGCCGAGGTCCTCCTCGACCCCGCGCGACGGGCGGCGTACGACGCGGAGCTCGACGCGGAGGCCGCCGCGTCCCGGCAGTCCGAGCCGGACCCGGCCCGCCGGGAGACGTTGCTCGCCGCCGCCCGCATCC
>ERZ724503.1486-NODE-1486-length-10862-cov-4.257056_pt1 | contig 10862 bp, 9 predicted proteins | sample MGYA00376036_ERZ724503 | MGnify/ENA primary metagenome ERZ724503 (study PRJEB28724, sample SAMN07190885) | wastewater metagenome | isolation source: influent of sewage treatment plant in Hong Hong | place: Hong Kong | collected 2016-03-17 ...
CACGGAAAAAATTTCCGTTCGCCCGATGCGCTTAAAATAAAGCTGCACCGAAACGCGGCGGAGAACGCCGCCGTGAGCCGCCGATCTCGCCGCAAACGCTTCGTGCTGCGTTGCAGCACAGTCGCACCGTCGCGAATCTTCGGCCGCGCCCTTGACAATTTTCGCGGAGGGGTTGAAATTTCACACGTATTTCATAACTGCAGGCCGGTGGGCCAATGACAGAGGTTTCAGTGACGGAAGCAGCCAAGAATCGCAGCCCCCATGGGGGCCGCGCGATCCTCAGTCGGTATGCAGCGGTCCTCGATACGGTGGCCCAAGCGTCGCGCGGCTTGACGCTGGCGGAGATCGGAGAGCGCACAAATTTGCCGCAGGCGACCGTGTATCGGCTCGTCCATGCGCTGCTCCACGTCAGCTTCCTCGCTCAGGGAGAGCGCCGCAAGCATTACATCGTCGGGCCGCGTTTGCTGCGCATGCTGTGCGCGGCGATGCCGCGCGGCACGATCCGCCAGCTCGCGCAGCCTATTCTCGACCGGTTAGCGTCCGATTTCGGCGAAGCCGCCTACATTGCCAAGCTGGAAGGCAACGAAGTGGAAACGCTGGCGGTGGCGTTGCCCGATGGCGAAAAGCAGATCTTCGTGCAGCCCGGCCGCAGCATGCCGTTTCACGCAGCGGCGTCGGCCAAGGCTATTCTCGCCTTTGCCGATGACCGGCTGATCGACGACGTCATGGCCAAGCCCCATGCCCGCTACACGGCGCGCACCAAGACGACGGAACCGGAAATCGCCGCGGACCTGGAAAAAATCCGCCAGCAGGGATTTGCGGTCTGCGACCAGGAACTCGATCCCGGCATCATGAGCTACGCCTGCCCGGTCCGTATCGCCGGCGCCGGCGTCGTCTACAGCCTGGGCGTCGTGGGGGCCGCCGATCGGCTCGGGAATTCGCCGATGGGCGAGATCGTGTCTTCTCTCAAGACCGCCGCGCAAAGGCTGTCGACCGCGATCCTGGACGATGCGGCGAATGCGCCGGCGTGGAGCGCGGCTTCCCTCGGCGGCGCCAACGGGCACGTCGCCGCCCAGTTATGACGCGCCGCCGTAGTCGCGGACGTCCTCGATCGCCTTGCCATCTCGCGGCAGGCTGCCGGCCGGAGCGATTTCCACCCGTCCCTTGAGCCGGGTGACCGTCTGCACGCTCGCTTCGATGGCGCGCGCGAGATCGTCGTTCGCCTGCGCCGCTTCGATCTTCAGCGTCATGATGTCGGCGCCGCGCTCGCGACTGACCAGCAGCCGCGCATGGCCGATCTCCGGATGGCGGCGAACGATCTCGGCAACTTGGTGGGGATGCACGAACATCCCTTTCACTTTGGTGGTCTGGTCCGCGCGTCCCATCCAGCCCTTGATACGGCGATTGGTGCGCCCGCACGGGCTTGCGCCCGGAAGGATCGCCGACAGATCGCCGGTCGCAAACCTGATGAGCGGATAATCGGGATTGAGGACGGTGACCAGCACCTCGCCCGTTTCGCCGTCCGCGACCGGCGCGCCGGTTCCCGGTTCGACAATCTCGACGATCACGCCTTCGTCGGTGATCAAGCCCTCATGCGCCGCACTTTCGTAGGCGATCAGCCCGATCTCCGCCGTCGCATAGCTCTGCATCACGTCGATGTCCCGTTGCGCGTAGAACGCGCGGGCGTCGGGAAGCAGCGCGCCGCCGGTGACATGCGCGATCTGGATGCTGGAGAGATCGACGCCCTTGCCGTCCGCATGTTCGAGAATGGTGCGCAAGAAATCGGGCGTTCCGGAATAGGCGACGGGCCGCAGCGCCGCGGCGGCCTGGACCTGCAGCTCGGTCTGGCCGGTGCCGGCGGGAAAGACGGCGGCGCCGAGCGCGAGCGCGCCCGTCTCCATCATCGCCCCCGCGGGCGTGAAGTGATAGGCAAAGCAGTTGTGCAACAGATCGCCCGGCCGCAGGCCCGTGGCCCACAGGGCGCGCGCGTAGCGCCAGTAGTCCGGGCGGCCCGCTTCGGGTTCGAACACCGGGCCGGGCGAGGCAAAGACCCGGACAAGCCGCGAGATCGGCGTCGCTTCGAGCCCGCCAAACGGCGGCTGTCCGTCCTGCAGCGTTTTCAGATCCATCTTGCGCGTGACGGGTATGCGCGCAAGCGAGTCCAGATCGTGAATGTCCCGCGGAACGATATCGGCCAGCTTGTCTCGGTAATAGCTGCTCGCCTGTTTGGCATGCGCGATGAGTCTTGCCAGCGCGGTCACCAACGCGATGTCGCGCTCGTCGGTGCTCCGCCGTTCCAGCCTGTCGAATGCCGCATCGGCCGCCGTCCTTAAAGCCACCTTTTACGTCTCCTGAAGCTTTTTAGATTTTTGAAACTGCGGCGCTGATCGCCCGCGCCGCCGAGGTAGAATTCCTTGACGTCTTCGTTGTCGCGCAACGCCTCCGCGGCGCCGTCGAGCACCACCTTGCCCTGCTCCATGATGTAGCCGTAACTCGCGACGGACAGCGCCGCGCGCGCGTTTTGCTCCACCAGCAGGATGGTGACGCCGAGGTCGCGATTGATCTCGCGGATGATGCCGAACACCTCTTTCACCAGCAGGGGCGAAAGCCCCATCGACGGCTCATCCATCAGGATCAGCCGCGGTCGCGCCATCAGCGCGCGCCCGATCGCAAGCATTTGCTGCTCGCCGCCCGACAGATAGCCGGCAAGGCCGGTGCGTTCCTTCAGGCGCGGGAAATAGGCGAACACCATCTCGATGTCGCGGGCGACCTCCTTGTCCCGGCGCGTGAAGGCGCCGAGCCGCAGGTTTTCCAGCGCGGTGAGATCGGCGATGATGCGCCGCCCTTCCATCACCTGCGAAATGCCCCGCCGCACCGTCCGCACCGGGTCGCCGCCGTCGATCCGTTCGCCGTCGAACACGATTTCCCCGCGCGTCACCTCGCCGTTCTCGGTCTTGAGCAGTCCGGAAATGGCTTTCAGCGTGGTCGACTTGCCGGCGCCGTTGGCGCCGAGCAGCGCCACCACCGCGCCGCGCGGCACGTCGAGGCTGAGACCGCGCAACACCAGGATGACCTCGTCGTAGACCACTTCGATGTTGCGCACCGAAAGGAGGGGCGAGGCGTCAATGCCGGCGTTCGCGCCGCCGTTTGCCGGCGGGTCGAGCGATGGTTTCACCTGTTGAATCATCAGTCCACCGCGAGCGCGGTCGCTAGCGAGCGGTCAGCCCGGCTTCCCCCGTCCGAAGCCGGGCGGCGAATGCGAAAAATCGTTCCGCAATCCTACCGAACGGAGCGCGCGCCTCCCTGTGATGTGGTTCATAACAGCCCACGAAATCGCCTGCCGTGGTACCGAGATAATTCCGCCCCTTCCCTCCCCGAAGGGGGAGGGGAAAGGGGCAGGCGCCGCCGGCCGCGTCCTCTACCAGCCGAGCCATTCGGGCTTGCGCGGCAGATCGACGGTCGTCACTTTCTCCAGCTTGATCGTGCCGTTCTTGATGAGTTCGTTGAGCGGCGCGTCGGTGGCGCCGTTCACTTTGATCCGGTAGAGATCGACGTTCATCATCGGCCGATGATCGGCATCGGTCCAGGTCGACGGCTTGCACACGCCTTCCATGCCGGCCGGCACCCAATCCTTCGTCTGATAAAAACCCTTCTTGACGTTCGGACCGTTGACGCCGCCGTTCTTGGCCGCCCAGTCGATCGCTTCTTTCAGATAAAGCGCCGTGCACACCCCGGCGACATAATGCACGGGACGATAGCCGCTGCCGGAGGGGTCCGAGTTCTTCGAGATCTCCATCAGGTTTTTCATGCCTGCCGCATCGACGCCGAACGGCACCGCCGTCCGCAGCGGGAATACGACGCCGTCCACCGCGGCGCCGCCCGCCTTGGCCGCGTTCTCGTCCATCCCCCAGACATTGCCGAGGAACTGCACGTCGGCGCCGATATTCTTGCAGGCCTTGAGCACGGCGATGTTCGATCCCGCCGTATTGCCGAGATAGGCGTAATTCGCGCCGGCGTTCTTCAGCGTCAGGCATTGCGCGGTGTAGTCGCCCGGCGTGAAGGCGAACTGAACCGGCGGCAGCACCTCGAAGCCGAGCTCCTTGGCGATGGCTTCGCCGGCTTCCTTCGGCGCGTTGGGGTAGGGGTGGTTCGCGCCCATATGGACGAACTTCGGCTTGTCGGTCTTGCCCTTGGCTTTCCAGTCCTGCGCCGCCCAGGTCAGCATGGCGCGCAGCGCGTCGGAATAGCTCGGCGCATAGAAGAAGTTGTACGGCGCGGGCTTCGCCTTGCCGCTCTTGCCGGTCGGATCGGTGAGCGCCGCCGAATAGGAGGCGGACACGTAGGGGATCTGGTCCTGCGCGATGAAGCCCGTGAGCGCCTCGGTGTCGGCGGTGCCCCAGCCGAGGATCGCCGGCACCTTTTTGTCCGCTCCCGACCACTTCTTGTATTGGGCGACCGCGCGCGGCACCTGGTAGCCGTAGTCGACCGTATCGAGCACGACGTCGACGCCGCCTTTCTTGTTCGCCCAGGCGATGGCGTCGACGACGCCCTGACCGAAGGGGACGCCGACATCGGCGGTGGCGCCGGAGAAGTCGGTGAGCTGTCCCACGGTGACCTGCTCGGCACGCGCCGCTCCAGCCATGCCGAGGACGAGCGCCGCGAGCGATGCGCCGCGCAGTATCTTGGTCATTCGCATGGACGTGTTCCTCCTTATTGTTACGAGGTCTCGCGTATTCCGGCCCGTCCTGACCTCAATGCGAGAACGGGTAGAGCTTCCAATAGGCCTTGATCTGCCGCCAGCGATGCGCCAGCCCGTCCGGCTCGAAGATCAGGAACAGCACGATCACCAGGCCGATCGCGATCTCGCGCAGGAAGGCGATGTTGTTGTTGAGCGCCAGCGCGCGGTCGACGGCGCCGCCGCGCAGCAGCGCGCTGATCCACTCCATCGCCTCCGGCAGCAGCACCATGAACGCGGTGCCCATCAGCGTCCCCATCACGGCGCCGACCCCGCCGATGATCACCATCGCGAGAAACACGATCGACCGGTCGATGCCGAAGCCTTCGTTCGACACGACCTGGGCATAGTGTGCATAGAGCGCGCCGCCGATGCCGGCGTAGAAGGCCGCGAGACCGAACGACAGCGTCCGGTATTTGGTGAGGTTGATCCCCATCATTTCGGCGGACAGATAGTGATCGCGGACGGCGACCAGCGCCCGCCCGTCGCGCGTGCGGATGAGATTGGTCACCAGCAGATAGCTGACCACCAGATAGGCGAGCACGACATAGAAATACTGCCGGTCGCCGCGCAGCGCATAGCCGAACAGGGTGAACGGCTCGGCGCTCGCCGGCACGATTCCGCCGGTGAACCAATCCGCGCGCGAAAAGAAATCGAGCAGGATGTACTGCGCCGCGAGCGTCGCAATCGCAAGGTAGAGACCTTTGAGGCGCGCCGCGGGAAGGCCGAAAACAAGGCCGACCAGCGCGGTGACGACGCCCGCCAGCGGGATCGCGAAGAATGCGGGGATGCCGATCTTGGTGCTGAGATAGGCGGAGCTGAAGGCGCCGAAGCCGAAGAAGGCGGCGTGCCCGATCGAGATCTGGCCGGTGAAGCCGACCAGGATGTTGAGGCCGAGCGCGGCGATGGCGAAATAGCCGATCTGGATGAGGATGCTGAGCCAATACTGGCTGAGCACGAACGGCGCCAGACACAGCACGCCGATGCCGGCGATCGCGCAATTGCGGCTGGCGACGGTGGGAAAGATCGTGGTGTCGGCCGCGTAGGTGGTGCGGAAATCGCCGGCCGGGACGAGGCTCGTCATGCTTGGTCCTCACACCCGCTCGATGTCGCGCGTGCCGAACAGGCCGTAGGGTTTGATCATCAGGATGATGATCAGCACGTAGAACGGGGCGACCTCGTAGAGATTGCCCCAGTGCAGATACTGGCTGTCGACGAAGTGGGCGATGTTCTCCAGGAGGCCGATGATGATGCCGCCGACGACCGCGCCGCCGATGCTGTCGAGCCCGCCGAGGATGGCCGCGGGAAACACCTTGATCCCGTACGCGGACAGGCCCGCCGAGACGCCGTTGACCACCGCCACGACGACGCCCGCCACCGCCGACACCACGGCGGAGATCGCCCACGCCATCGCGAACACGTTCTCCACGGAAATGCCGAGCGACTGCGCCACCTGCTGGTCGAACGCCGTCGCGCGCATCGCGAGCCCGTGCTTGGTGGCGCGGAAGAACCACGCCATGCCCGCCATCATCGCGACCGAAACCACGAGGCTGAGCAGATAGACGCTCTGAATCTGCAGCCCGGCGACCGTTATCGTCTGAACCGCGAACACCTGCGGAAACGGCTGCAGGTTGGTCCCGAACACCCACTTCATCAGCGCCTGAAACACGGTCGACAGGCCGATGGTCACCATGATCACCGAAATGATCGGCTCGCCGATCAAGGGCCGCAGGATCACCACCTGGAGCGCCACGCCGAACACGAACATGAAGACGAGCGTGACCGGCATGCCGATATAGAACGGGAGCTGGTACTTGGTGAGCAGCCACCAGCACACCCACGCGCCGATGAGCAGGAATTCGCCTTGCGCGAAATTGACCACCTGCGTCGCCTTGTAGATCAGCACGAAGGACATCGCGACCACGCCGTAGAGCGTGCCGACGATGACCCCGTTGACGAGGAGCTGGATCAGAAGCTCGACATTCATCGGCTGCGTCCTCGCATCATTCGGCGGCCATGGCGATCGCAGAGGCAGGGGCGGGCGCGAGGTCGACGACCGCGAGCGTCGTGCGCACGCGCTGGGTGCCGCCGTCCTGGAAGCGAATGATCGTGTCGACGGGAATCTGGCTGCGGCCGGAATAGATCGCCTCGATGATGTCGGCGTATTTCTCGTTGATCACGCCGCGCCGCACCTTCCGCGTGCGGGTCAGTTCGCCGTCGTCGGCGTCGAGCTCCTTGTAGAGCAGCAGAAACTTGGCGATGCGCTGGGCCGGCGGCAGCGAGGCGTTGACGGTTTCGACTTCCTTGCGCAGCAGCGCATAGACCTCGGCGCGCGAGGACAGATCGGTGTAGGTGGTGAACGAGATGCGGTTCTTCTCCGCCCATTTCGACACGATCGAGAACCGGATGCAGAGCATCGCGGCGAGAAAATCGCGGGCGGCGCCGAGCACGATCGCCTCGGCGATGTAGGGGGAGAATTTCAGCTTGTTCTCGATGTATTGCGGCGAGAAGCGATGGCCTTGCGCGGTCACCGCCAGATCCTTCAGCCGGTCGATGACGACGAGATGGCCCTTGTCGGTGAAGTAGCCGGCGTCGCCCGTATGCATCCAGCCGTCGCGCAGATCGCCGACGGTCGCCGCCTCGTTCTTGAAATAGCCGAGGAACATGTTGGGATGGCGCGCCACGATCTCGCCGACGCCGTTCGCGTCGGCTTCCTCGATCTGGACCTCGACGCGCGCATCCATCGGCATGCCGACCGTATCGAAGTCGACCTCGCCGGCGCGGTGGATCGTGTAGGCGCCGAGCGTTTCGGTCTGGCCGTAGATCTGATGCAGCGGCACGCCCATCGCGCGGAAGAAGCTGAACGTGTCCGGCCCGAGCGCGGCGCCCCCGGTCGCCGCCGAGCGCAGCCGCGTGAAGCCGAGCCTATCGCGCAGCGCGCGGAACAGGAGAAAGTCGGCGCAGACCGAGCGCCGCCCGCGCGCAAGCGCCGACAGGCCCACTTTCATTCCCAGCGCAAACATATAGCGCTTGAGCGCCGACGCATCCATGATGCGGGCGCGCACGTCGGCGGCGATCCCTTCCCACAGGCGCGGAGCGAACAAGACGAAGGTCGGCGCGATCTCGCGGAAATCGTGCATCATCGTCTCGGGCTCTTCGACGAAGTTGACCTTCATCCGGCACACCAGCGCTTTGCCGAACACGTAGATCTGCTCCATGATCCACGGCAGCGGCAGCGCCGAGACATATTCGTCGTCCGGCCCTTTCGGATCGCTCGCGAGATACACCGCGGCGTGGCGCAGAATGCATCCGCCCGACAGCATCGCGAGCTTGGGATGGGCGGTGGTGCCCGACGTCGTGCACAGCACGGCGACCGCGTCGCCTTCGGTTGCGTCGACGAGCCTGTCGAAGAGGTCCGGCTCGCGCGCGGCGCGTTCGCGCCCTTTGGCGGCGAACGCCTCGGCCGAGATCAGGCGCGGATCAGCGTATTTGCGCATGCCGCGCGGGTCGGCATAGACGATGTGGCGCAGATGCGGAACGCGGTCGCCGAGGCCGAGCAGTTTGTCGATCTGCTCCTCGTCCTCCGCGAAGATCAGCTTCGCTTCGCCGTAATTGAGCAGGTAGGCGACCTCCTCCTCCAGCGCATCGCGATAGACGCCGAGGCTCATCGCGCCCGCCGCATGCGCGGCGATTTCGCCGGCGATCCAGTCGGGACGGTTGTCGCCGATCAGCGCAACCACGTCGCCGCGCCCGATTCCGAGTTCGACGAGGCCGAGCGTGAAATCGCGCACGCGGTTCAGATAGTCCGCCCAGGTGAAGCTGCGCCACAGGCCGAAATCCTTCTCCCGCAGCGCCACCGCGCCGCCGTGCTCGCGGGCATTGAGCCGAAGCAGCTTCGGAAACGTGTCGGCCTTGGCGACGCGGGCGGCGTAGTCGATCATGCCGTCGCCTCCGTGCCGCTGCGCGCGCGCATCTGCTGCATCGCCGGCTCGTCATGCTCGCCGAGATAGGCTTCCCGCACATGCGGATCGGCAAGCACCGCCGCGGGATCGCCGTCGGCGATCTTGCATCCGAAATCGAGCACCATCACGCGATGCGAGATGTCCATGACCACGCCCATGTCGTGCTCGATCATGACGACGGTCATGCCGTGCTCCTCGTTGAGGTCGACGATGTAGCGCGCCATGTCCTCCTTCTCCTCGAGGTTCATGCCGGCCATCGGCTCGTCGAGAAGAATGAGCTGCGGTTCGATCGCCATCGCACGGGCGACCTCGACGCGCTTGCGCAGGCCGTAGGGCAGGGTGCCGGTGATCGCCTTGCGCACCGCCTGCAGGTCGAGGAAGTCGATGATCTCCTCCACCTTGCGGCGATGCTCCAGTTCCTCCCGCCGCGCGCCCGTCAGCCAGTAGAGCGACCCGGTGATGAAATTGTTCTTCAGCAGGTGGTGCCGGCCGATCATGATGTTGTCGAGCACGGTCATGTGGTGAAACAGCGCAAGGTTCTGGAAGGTGCGGCCGATGCCTAATCCCGCGCGCGCGTTCGGCTTCATCCGCGAAATGTCTTTTCCGCGATAGAGTATGCGCCCTTCGCTCGGTCGATAGCGGCCGGAGATGCAGTTCACCATCGAGGTCTTGCCGGCGCCGTTCGGGCCGATGATCGAGAACAGTTCGCCGGGATTGACCGAGAAGCTCACATCGGTGAGCGCGCGCACGCCGCCGAACCGCAGCGAAATCCGCTCGGCCGCGAGCAACGGCGCCGGGGTCGCGGTCATCGGGCGTCGTTCCTTTCCCATTGCAGCGGGAAATAGGCGGCCGATCCCGCGTTACACCATCGGTCTGCAGGTCGACAAGCAAAATCCGGCACGTGAACTCGTCTCGTTTCCTCTCCGAAACGCGGTCCTTTCGGCTCCGCGCCTGCGGCGCCCGCCGCCGCTTGTTATTTTCGTCCGCGGCCGTTCGAGGACCGCGATTGGTTTCGATCATGCCCCAATTTCTTGTCGGGAATCAATGCGTTCCGTTTCGATTGAAGCATCGTGAGAATTAGCGCATGGTTGGCGTTCCGCCGCCACCGCCGCCCGCCAGACCGCAAATTCGAAACAAACTTTTGTTCGCGTTTCCAAGGAGGTGAGTATGGAAGACTATTCCGATATTGTTTTGCACATTCACGAAGGGATTGCGCGGATCACCATCAACCGGCCGGACCGCTACAACGCGTTTCGCGCCCGCACCTGCGACGAATTGATCGACGCGTTCAACAAGGCCGGGTGGGATCGCTCGGTCGGCGTGATCGTGCTGACCGGGGCGGGCGACAAAGCGTTTTGCACGGGCGGGGACCAGGGTACCCATGAGGGCGGCTACGGCGGGCGCGGAACCATCGGGCTGCCGCTGGAGGAGCTGCACGGCCTGATGCGCGACGTGCCGAAACCCGTGATTGCCCGCGTCAACGGCTTTGCGATCGGCGGCGGCAACGTGCTCGTGACCGTCAGCGATCTCGCCATCGCGTCGGAAAACGCGATTTTCGGCCAGGTCGGTCCGCGGGTCGGCTCGGTCGATCCCGGCTTCGGCACCGCCTATCTCGCGCGCGTGGTCGGCGAGAAGAAGGCGCGCGAAATCTGGTATCTGTGCCGGCGCTACAGTGCGCAGGAGGCGCTGGCGATGGGTATGGTGAATTGCGTCGTCCCCCACGCCGAGCTCGACGCCGAAGTGGACCGCTGGTGCAAGGAAATCCTCGCGCTCAGCCCGACCGCGATCGCCATCGCCAAGCGCGCGTGCAACGCCGATTCCGATTCCATTCGCGGCATCAGCGCGCTGGGGATGCAGGCCGTGAAGCTGTTCTACGAGAGCCCGGAAGCGAAGGAAGGCGTCAAGGCTTTCCGTGAAAAGCGACCCCCGCGGTTCCGTTCCTGACATATCTGCCTACGCCGCAGTCTGCGCCATCGCCCCGCGCGTTCGCTTGTGGGCAAACACTGCCTGGGACCGGCGTTGTCGCGTTTGGCGGCGGCTCAGATGGTCCAGAACAGCGCGGCCCAGACCGCGGCGCTGGCCGCAACGGCTAGCCCGATGGGGAGCATCGCGAGAATCCGCCGTGGCACGCCGGCGGCCTGCAGGGACGCTATGCGGTAGGCGAG
>ERZ724503.1494-NODE-1494-length-10834-cov-11.976992_pt1 | contig 10834 bp, 9 predicted proteins | sample MGYA00376036_ERZ724503 | MGnify/ENA primary metagenome ERZ724503 (study PRJEB28724, sample SAMN07190885) | wastewater metagenome | isolation source: influent of sewage treatment plant in Hong Hong | place: Hong Kong | collected 2016-03-17 ...
GTGCCCGGCGAGCCCAACAGCCACACGCACATGGCCGTGCAGGCCGTGCAAGGCCCCTGGGCGCTGTACCGGCTGGAGCCCATCAGCGGCAAACGCCACCAGCTGCGCGTGCACATGGCCGCGCTGGGCCTGCCGCTGCGCAACGACCCGTTCTACCCCGAGGTGAACGACCCGCCCGAAGGCGACTACTCGCGCCCCTTGCAGTTGCTGGCCCGGTCGCTGCGCTTTACCGATCCGCTGACCGGGCTGGAGCGCCACTTTGAAAGCCGACTGCGCCTGCAGTGGCCCGTGACTGAAACCCTGCCTGAGTCCGCAGCGGCATAGACCTACAATCCAACCCGCATTGGATGCCCCCCGGCCGCCAATGCCTGCTAGGGGTGTCTGCAGCGCAAGCCGCAGGCTGAGAGAGTCCCTTTGAACCTGATTGCGCCCCAGTCACCAAGACCGGGGCCCGAGATCATCCTCGCGCAGGGAAGCCGTCACGCCACAGCCATGCCTGCACCGGGCAGCGCCAGGGCGGGCGTCGCTCCCTTGCGCTGTTGTTATCTGATTGAACAGACTGCTGCGGAGCTTTTGCATGACGTCATCCCACAACCCTGCCCCATCGGCAGTCCAACCATCGGCAGTCAACGAGGCCCTGGTGCCCGTGTCTGCCGATCGCCGCGTCTTCCAGTGGCACGACCACGCCTCGCTGTGGTTCAGCCTGGGCGTGGGCTTGCTGGTGATGCAGGTCGGCGCCTACCTGATGCCCGCGCTGGGCACCCAGGAGGCCTTGTGGGCGATTGTGGCGGGCTCGCTACTGGGCGCCGGGCTGCTGGGCTGGGTGGCCAAGCTGGGCTGCGACAGCGGCCTGGCCAGCGCGGGGCTGATGCATGCGGTGTATGGCCGGGGCTTTGCCAGCCTGCCCATCGTGCTGAACATCGTGCAACTGGTGGGCTGGGGCACGTTTGAGCTGGTGGTGATGCGCGACGCCACCGTGGCGATTGGGCAGCAATCTGGCAGCCTGCAAGGGGCCCAGTGGCCCGTGCTGGCCACACTGCTGTGGGGCGGTGTGGTGATGCTGCTCATCAGCGGGTCGATGGTGCAACTGGTGCGCAAGCTGATCGCCCGCGTGGCCCTGCCCCTGGTGGTGCTGTCGCTGCTGTGGCTGAGCTGGCAGTTTGTGTCGCTGGCGCAAGCCCAGGGCTTGAGCGCGCTGTGGAACCGCCAGGGCGCAGGCGGAATGGGCGTGCTGCCCGCACTGGATTTGGTCATCGCCATGCCCATCTCGTGGCTGCCGCTGGTGGCCGACTACGCCCGCCACGGCAAGAGCGGCGGCGCTGCGCTGCGCGGTACCTGGCTGGGCTATGCGCTGGCCAACATGTGGTGCTACAGCCTGGGCGTGCTGGTGGCGTTGACGCTGCCTTCCACCGACCTGGTGCAGGCGCTGCTGCTGGCGCAGGGCGGGCTGATTGCGCTGTCGCTGATCCTGATCGACGAGGTGGACAACGCCTATGGCGATGCATATTCGGGCGCGGTTTCGGCCCACAGCCTGCTGCCACGCTGGAGCATTCGCCGCTGGGGCCTGGCGGTAGCCGCCTTGTGCACGGGCCTGGCCCTGGTGCTGCCCATGCACAGCCTGGAGCCCTTCCTGCTACTGCTCAGTTCGGTGTTCGTGCCGTTGTTCGGCGTCATCCTGGGCCGCCTGGCCTTTGGCACCCACGCCCCCACGCTGCTGGCGCAGGCCCGGGTGGTGAACGCCTTGCCCGTCGCCCTGTGGCTGGCGGGCATTGCGGTGTACCACCTGGCGCCCAAGGTGTTGCCGGGGGCTGGATCGGCCTTGCCAGCACTGGCGTTCAGCTTTGCGCTGGCCTGGGCCACCCGGCCCAAGGCGCGCTGATTGCTATCAAAATATGAGCTGTCAGCGCTTTATTGATAAGCGCTCGCGGCCAAAATGATTAAGAATTCTCAAACACCCGCTGCGCGATGGGTGCGTAGCCGTGGTTTAGCGGCCCATGGCCGCGCCCCGTGGTCACATCGGCCCCGGCGGCAATTGCGCCCAGGATGTAGCTGCGGGCTTGCTCCACCGCCTGCTGCAGCGGCAGCCCCAGCGCCAGGTGGGCGGCAATGGCGGACGACAGCGTGCACCCGGTGCCATGCCCGTTGTGCGTGGCAATGCGCGGCGACTGAAGCTTGTGCGCTTGCGGTGCACCGGGCATCGACAGCACATCCACCACCCAATCGCCGGGCAAGTGCCCGCCTTTGAGCAACACCGCCTGCGCGCCCAGCGCACGCAGGTCTTGCGCGGCGGCCTCCAGCGCATCGGCGTCTTGCAGGCTGCGGCCCAGCAGCCAGCCCGCTTCGTCCAGGTTAGGCGTGATCACCTCGGCCAGCGGGAACAGCTCACTCACCAGCACGCCCACGGTCTCCTGCGCAATCAGGCGGTCGCCACTGGTGGCCACCATCACCGGGTCCAGCACCACATGGGGCAACTGGTAGGCGCGAATGGCATCGGCCACCACGCGCACCACGTCGGGCGAATGCAGCATGCCGATCTTGACCGCATCCACGCCAATGTCTTGCACCACAGCGTCGATCTGGGCCTTGAGCATGTCGGGCGGCACGCCGTGGATGCCCGTGACGCCGCAGGTGTTTTGCGCGGTGATGGCGGTGATGGCCGTCATGCCGTAGCAGCCCAGGGCGCTGAAGGTTTTGAGATCGGCCTGGATGCCTGCGCCGCCGCCGCTGTCTGAGCCGGCAATCGACAACACGCGTGCGTAACGGGATGACACGCGCGCGTCACTGGGCAACACGCGTGCGTGTGGACGGCCCGCGTGGGGCCCTGTAGAAGAGGAAGTCATGGCAAAAATTATGGCCTATGCGCCAGGTCAAGCCGCGCCAAAAGGGGATGTGCTGTAATTGTTTTTTCCGGACGAAACAGGGGTGTCCCGCCGCTTCAACGGTGTGTGACTGAGAAATACCCTGGGGCCCGCAGCCACGCTGCACTGCGCCCCGCTACCCGATCCAGGTCATGCTGGCGTGGGGAGTTTCCACCAACGGCGCTGCGCCCTCCGTTTTGTCCACTGTTGCCTTTCTACAGACGGACGCCAGACGGACCCCTATGTCACTTTCCCCTTCATCCTTCGCAATTCTGGGCGCCGGCCTCATGGGCCGCCTGCTCGCCGTAGAGCTGGCACGCCAGGGCCACCGGGTTGAGATTTACGACGCAGGCAGCCCCCAGGCAGAACAATCGGCCGCCACGGTGGCCGCCGCCATGCTGGCACCGCTGGCCGAATCCGCCATCACCGAGCCGGGCGTGGTGCGCATGGGCCACTACGCGCTGCCGCGCTGGCAGCAGTTGATTGCGTCGCTGACCGAGCCAGTATTCTTTCAGCAGGCGGGCACCTTGATCGTCTGGCACCGCCAAGATGCCGCGGAGGCCCAACGCTTTACGCGCGTGCTGGAAGCCAACCAGCAAACCACCCCGGAACTGCCGCCACTGCAAAAGCTGGACAGCGCTGCTCTGGCACAAGCAGAGCCCACGCTGGCAGAGCGCTTCAACCACGGCCTGTATCTGCCGGGCGAAGGCCAGCTGGACAACCGCCAGTTGCTGACCAGCCTGCTCGCCGAAATGACACGGCTGGGTGTGCAGATGCACTGGAATGCGCCCCGCACGCCCGAGGCCTTTGCACCGGGCACGCCAGGGCAACCCGACTGGGTGCTGGACTGCCGAGGCCTGGGCGCTCGCCAGGACTGGAAAGACCTGCGCGGTGTGCGAGGCGAGGTGGTGCGCCTGTACGCACCCGATGTCACCCTGCAACGCCCTACCCGCCTGGTGCACCCCCGCTACCCCATCTACCTGGCGCCCAAACAAGACCATGTGTTTGTGATTGGCGCCACCGAGATCGAGTCCGACGACCTGTCGCCCGCCAGCGTGCGATCGACGCTGGAGCTGCTGAGCGCAGCATATGCCGTGCACCCTGGCTTTGCCGAGGCGCGCATTCTCGAAATTCGCACCCAGTGCCGCCCCACCCTGCCCGACAACCTGCCCGCCATTCGCCAGCCCCAGCCGCGCGTGCTGGAGGTCAATGGCATGTACCGGCACGGCTTCATGATTTCTCCGGCAATGCTGGACGTCACCCTGGAAATTCTGAACACAGGACAATCGCAGCTTTCAAAACGATTTGATCTGCGGCTTGAACTGCTGGGGCAACCGGCCCCCGCCGTTCAGGCAGCCAGCGCATTGGCATGAAGATTTTCATCAACAACCACCCTTACGAACTGCCGGAAGGCGCCACCGTGACCGATGCCGTGGCCGCCATCCAGGCCCGGCCGCCCTTCGCTGTCGCTGTCAACACCAGCTTTGTGCCCAACACGCGCTACGCAGCACACGCTTTGCAGCCGGGCGACCGCGTAGAAATCATCTCCCCTGTGACGGGCGGCTGACGCCCCAACAACCCATGACCGCTCTTACCTCTCCAGATTCGCTGGTCCTTTACGGCCACACCTTCACCAGCCGCCTGCTGCTGGGCACCTCCCGGTACCCCTCGCCTGCTGTGCTTGAGGCCGCCGTCGAACGCGCCCAGCCCGCCATGGTCACCGCCTCGCTGCGCCGCCAGGGCAGCAACCCAGCCGAAAGTGGCGCCAGCTTCTGGGAGCTGCTGCGCAAGCTCAATGTGCCCGTGCTGCCCAACACCGCGGGCTGCCACAGCGCCCAGGAAGCCATCACCACCGCCCAGATGGCCCGCGAGGTGTTCAACACCCCGTGGATCAAGCTGGAACTGATCGGCGACGACTACACCCTGCAGCCCGACACGCTGAACCTGGTGAGCACGGCCGAGCACCTCATCAAAGAAGGCTTTCAGGTGCTGCCCTACTGCACCGAAGACCTGGTGCTGTGCCAGCGCCTGGTCGATGTCGGCTGCCAGGCCGTCATGCCCTGGGCTGCGCCCATTGGCACCGGTCGCGGCCCAGTGAACCCCTACGCGCTGCAAACCTTGCGTGAGCGGCTGAGCGTGCCACTGCTGGTGGATGCAGGCCTGGGCCTGCCCTCGCACGCGTGCCAGGTCATGGAATGGGGCTATGACGGTGTGCTGCTGAACACGGCCGTGGCCCTGGCGCAAGACCCCGTGGCCATGGCCGGTGCCTTTGCCGATGCCGTGCAGGCTGGCCGCGCTGCCTACCGCGCAGGCGCGATGACCGCACAGGACTCCGCCCAGCCCAGCACCCCCGTGCTGGGCACGCCCTTCTGGCACCACGACCAACATGCTTGATGCCACCACGGCCGCCATGGCCCAATCCATCCAGAGCTTGCACGCAGCAACGTTTGCGGGGTTTGAACCGCTGCAGCCCCCAGCGCCCACAGGTAACGATCCCGTTTACCTGGCCGCTTTGCACGCCTGCAGCCAGCTAGGCTTCATCGCCCACGACGCAGAGTGCCTTGCCCGTGCCTGGCTTGCTCAATCCACGCGCACCGGTCAGTTCGACGCAGCACTCTGGCCCAGTGATCCACGCGACTTCGGCTTGCAAACTACACCACGGGCCAGTGCCTTTGTCACCTGCCCCCAGGCACTCGGCTTGTATGCCGTGTTGCCCGATGCCGACTGGGTGGGCCGCATGGCACATGCGGGCGTGCCCACGGTACAGCTGCGCTACAAGTCGGATGACGCTGTAGCGATTGCCCAGGAAGTGCGCAAAGCCGTGGCTGCAGTGGCGGGCACCCCCGCCCTGCTGTTCATCAACGACCACTGGCGGGAAGCCATTGCCGCCGGGGCCTACGGTGTGCACCTGGGGCAGGAAGACCTGGACGCACTCACCCCCGAAGAACTGCAGACCCTGCGCGATTCAGGCCTGCGGCTGGGCGTCAGCACCCATGGGTATGCCGAGATGGTGCGCGCCGATGCGGTGGGCCCCAGCTACATCGCCATGGGCGCCGTGTTCCCTACGACGCTGAAAAAAATGGCGACGGCTCCGCAAGGGCTGGGGCGGCTGGCGGCTTATGCCAAGCTCATGAAGAGCTACCCCCAAGTTGCCATCGGCGGGATAGGGCAAGAACAATTTGCCGAGGTATTGGCCACCGGGGTCGGCTCCATCGCGGTAGTGCGCGCCTTGGTCAATGCCGACCAGCCTGAAGAAGCTGCAGCGAGCCTGATGGCGGCAATGCGAGGTTGAGTGACCTGCGGGCGGAGTTGTTGATATTTCCGCCTGCGTCACCGCAAGGCTGCTGCTGCGGCATCGGAAAGCTGGGTTGCGCAACCCCTCCAACAACCCGCTCAGGGCTTCTTATCAGTGGGCTTGAGCGGCTCCAGCTCCAAGCTCAACTCCATCAGATCGTTGGAAGACCCGAACCCAATCGGTGTGCCAGGGGCTGGAGGCGGCGTTACCAGAACAGCCGGCAAATCGCTGATGGTGATGGGAACGGGCTCAGACAAATCAATGTCCAGCGTGACGGACGATTGGTACTTTGTACCTGCCGAACCAACAGCAGAAGCTGATGCAGGAGGCTGCGCTACCGGCTTGGGCTCCTGAGATGTCAGCTTGTTCTCGTCCACCGCAGCTTCCGCACGCGGTGCGGGCGGCTCAAAGCCAAACTCCAGAGCCGCTGCCAGCGAGTCCAGAGGGAAGTCTGGCGTGTGGTCCAGCGGTGTCAGCGAACTCAAGGCATGCGCGGCTGCGGCCTCAAAAGACTGTGGCTGCGGCGTGGTCCGCTTGCGCGGAGGTGGTGCGCCCCGCGCACTCGATGGAGTCGTCTGCGCAATCGCCAACAGCAACAGCAAATCATCAAAAGCAGCCAGATCAAAGGGCGCCTTGCGCGTGTCACCGGGCCGGTAGAACATATGCTTCTCCAGCACATGGAGCACGTTGGGAGAGCTCCACTCGGCCTCGATTTCAGCCAGGGCTTCCAGGTACTGGTCCAGCGGCTTGCCCAGGCGGTCAAACGCCGAGAACTCCGGCACATGCGCATTGAAATGGCGCATGAACTGCTGGCGCAGGGCATTGAAATCTGCAGCACGGCTCAAGGTACGGTACAGGCGCAGCAAATCCAGGTACGCCACCGGCGAGGTTTCCTCATGCTGGGCAATGTGCTGGCGCAACACCTCCACGGCCTGGTCGTGTTCGCCCACGGACACGAAAAACTCTGCCTGCTGCTGAATATCGAACAGCTCTTCTGGATTGATGATGTGGTGCAGTGGTGCCTGCGCTGCTGGTGCAGCCGTGGGGGCCGGTTCAAAACCAGCGTCCTCCAGCGAGACTTCACCGGGCTCGGCCGCATTTTCTGCCGCTACCGCCTGCACCACAGGCATGGGCGCAGCCACGGGCGGGGTCGCAGCAGGGGTCAGAGGACGACCCCAGCGGTCTGTAGGCGGTGCAACCACCTCTTCCACAGTTTCCAGATCGACCACACTTGGCTCGTCAGCCCTTCGACTGCTGACCGCCACGGCCTCACGCCATGAATGTTCGGACTTGGATGCCGCCCGGTCAGAGCGGCGCCACAACCATCCGCACAAGCCCAGGGCCACGGCCAGCGCGCCACCCAAGCCATAGACCATCCACGAGGGAAGGCGATCAGCCTCCATCTCCTGCACCTGCCTTTGCAACTCAGCGGTCGCGGCCTGGTTACGGCTCGCGCTGGCGCGAAACTGGGTCAATTCGGTTTCCAGCTTGCGCAGGGCTGCTTCCTGCTGCGCCAATGTCTGGGGATCCTGATTCAAGGCACGCCACAACGCAGCCGCTTGCTCCCGCTGGGGTGAAGTTTCTGATGCGGGGGCTTGTGGCAGTTCCGGCGTGGTACGCAGGGCCAGCGGCATTTCAAGCCAGGCATCCAAAGGCTCCATCACCAGCCGAGAGCGCGCAGGCTCCCGGGGCGCAGCCTGCTTGACTACCGATGGACGCGGGGAAACACGCGCTTCTTTGCGCGCCACAGCGGGCGCAGATGCCGCCTTGGTGGGCGCAGGGCGCGGAACGGTGGCGCTGCTACCCTGTGGGGCGGAATTTGAGACGGGCACATCCACCGCTGTCGGTGCTGCGATGCGCGATGGAGTGGTCACCGTCGCTTGCGGCCCAGGAACTGCAACGCTGCGCGGTGCCGTCTGCGGAGGGTCTGCAAAGAAAATGTAGGTACGGGCCACCCGGCCCGCGCAGCCCGCTGTCAGGGTGACCTGGACGATGGGCTCGTCGATCGCAACAGAGGCTTGCACACGAACGCCGGTACGTCCGCTGGTTTCTGGCAAGGGCGTGACGAAGACCTTCGATTCGCTCAATTGCGCATCGCCCGACTTCACCGTAGCAGCAACACAAGAAGAAGCCACGTCCGAGCCAGTATCTGGCTGCACATCAAAAGTGAGGTCGAGCGAACTACCCAGGACCACAGCTCCCCTGCTTGCCCCAAGGGAAAGCGCTGAAGCACCGGCTGCGATAGCCCACAGACCGGCTCCAAGGATGTTGTTACGGAGTTTCACAATTAATTTTGTTCTTGGCTCGTTGGAATCTTGCACATAAGTGGCAACGCAGGGCCGCAGCCATAATCGCGCTATGAAAATTCATTTTTCCAGCATCGCCGTGGTGGGCGCGGGGGCCATGGGCCAAGGCATAGCGCAGATTGCGACACAAGCGGGCAGTCACGTCTGGTTGCTTGATTCCAAGCCCGGCGCAGCAGACAAAGCCAGGCAAGCCATCCAGCAGCAATGGGCCAAACTCGCCGCCAAAGGCCGCGTGACAGAGGAGCAAGTCCAGGCCTGGAATCAACAGTTGCAAATTGCCAACACTTTGGCTGATCTCGGGCCTTGCCAACTGGTGATTGAGGCGGTGGTGGAGCGTCTTGAGGTCAAGCAAGCACTCTTCGCAGAGTTGGAGCGCACCCTGCCAGCCAACGTGGTGTGGGCAACCAACACTTCTTCCCTGTCTGTGACGGCCATTGCAGCCGCGCTGCAACAACCCGAACGACTGGCCGGTTTCCATTTCTTCAACCCCGTGCCGCTGATGAAGGTGGTAGAGGTGGTGGCAGGCCTCAAGACCGATCCAGCCCTGTGCCAGGCCCTCACAGCCTACGCCCGCGAAATGGGGCACACCCCGGTGCAGGCGCAAGACACGCCGGGCTTCATCGTCAACCACGCCGGGCGTGGTTTTGGCACCGAGGCACTGCGCATCGTCAGCGAGGGCGTGGCCGACTTCGCCACCATTGACCGCATCCTGCGCGACCAGGTGGGTTTCAAGCTCGGGCCCTTCGAGTTGATGGACCTGACGGCACTGGACGTGTCGCACCCCGTGATGGAATCCATTTACCACCAGTATTACGAAGAGCCGCGCTTTCGCCCCAGCGTCATCACGGCACAACGGCTGGCAGGCGGGGTGCTGGGCAAGAAAGTGGGAGATGGCTTCTATCGCTACGAAAACGGTGTGGCCCAGGTGCCCGCAGAGCCGACTGTGCCGGTGGTGCAAGACATACCGCCCGTGTGGGTCTCACCCCGAGCGTCACGACGCATGGAGCTGTACCAGTTGCTCAAGGACCTGGGCGCCACCATCGAGACCGGTGCATCGCCCTCACCCACTGCCATCACCTTGGTCGCCCCCCTGGGGTTTGATGTGACCACCGTGGCGGTGGTCGAACGGCTGGACCCAGCTCGCACCATTGGCATCGACATGCTGGTGGAAGAAGCCGCCACCAAGCGGCGCGTGCTGGCCACCAACCCGGCCACGCGCGTGGACATTCGCAACGCCGCGCACGCCCTGTTTGCCCGCGATGGCAAGCCGGTGAGCGTGATCCGTGACAGCGGCGGCTTTGTCACCCAGCGCGTGGTGGCCACCATCGTCAACATCGCGGCAGATATTTGCCAACAAGGCATTTGCTCACCCAAGGATCTGGAAACCGCCGTCACCCTGGGCCTGGGCTACCCGCTGGGGCCTTTGGCCATGGGCGACCGCTGGGGTCCCACCAATATCCTGGAAGTGCTGTTCAACATGCAGACCGTGTACGGCGACACCCGTTACCGCCCCAGCCCCTGGCTGCGCCGGCGGGGCGCCATCGGCCTGAGCCTGACCCACGTCGAAGAAAGCTGAATCCATGCCCGCCCAACTGCTGAGCACCAGTGAAGGTCAGACGCTGGTACTGACCCTGAGCAACCCCGGTCTGCGCAATGCGATGGAGCCCTCCATGGGCGCGGCGTGCATCGAAGCGCTCAACGTGGCCGAGCGCAGCCCCGATGTGCGCAGCGTGGTCATCACCGGCGCGGGCGGCATGTTCTGCTCGGGCGGCAACCTGCAGCGCCTGCAGGCCAACCGCCAGCAGCCCCCCGAAGTGCAAGCCCAGAGCATTGAAGGCCTGCACCAATGGATTGAGACCATCCGCACCTACCCCAAGCCCATCATTGCGGCGGTGGAAGGCGCTGCGGCTGGCGCAGGCTTTTCGCTGGCCCTGGCCTGCGACATGGTGGTGGCGGCACGCGATGCAGTGTTTTTGATGGCCTACAGCAACGTGGCCCTGTCGCCCGACGGAGGCGCCAGTTGGAGCCTGGCACACACCCTTCCACGCCCTCTGGCCACCGAGCTGTTGATGTGTGGCGACAAGATCACCGCCGAGCGGCTGCATGCACTGGGCCTGGTCAACCGCCTGAGCAACCCAGGCGATGCTCTGGGCACAGCGCTGCAACTGGCAGATCGCCTGAACCAACGTGCTCCCAACGCTTTGGCCAGCATCAAGGAACTGCTGAGCGATGCCGCCCACCAAACGCTGAGCCAGCACCTCAACAGTGAACGCGATCACTTCGTCAAAAACCTGCACCACCCGAACGCGGGGGAAGGCATTGCAGCGTTTCTGGAAAAGCGCGCGCCGCGCTACGAGTGAACGCCTTCACCAGCC
>ERZ724503.1498-NODE-1498-length-10818-cov-4.862306_pt1 | contig 10818 bp, 11 predicted proteins | sample MGYA00376036_ERZ724503 | MGnify/ENA primary metagenome ERZ724503 (study PRJEB28724, sample SAMN07190885) | wastewater metagenome | isolation source: influent of sewage treatment plant in Hong Hong | place: Hong Kong | collected 2016-03-17 ...
CGCCTGGTCCTCACCCGGCGCAGCGACGCCGCGGATGAGCTGCTGGGCTACGGCGCCGACGTGTACGTCGAGGAGCCGGCCGAGCTGCGCGCGGAGGTCGTTCGGCGCCTCACCGCCGTGGTGGAGCGCTCCGCGTGAGCGCGCCGACACCGCCGGGTAGCCCGTCGGCGGCCAAGGACCAGGTCGCCCGGCTGCTGACCCTGGTGCCCTACCTGCACGCCCACGGACAGGTGCGCCTCGACGAGGCGGCCGCAGCGCTCGGCGTGACGCCCGACCAGCTCCTCGCCGACCTCAAGGTCCTCTTGATGTGCGGCTTGCCCGGCGGCTATCCCGACGACCTCATCGACGTGGACCTGGACGCGCTGGAGGGCCCGGAGGCAGACGGCGTGATCCGGGTCTCCAACGCCGACTACCTGGCTCGTCCGTTGCGGCTGACCCCCACCGAGGCGACCGCCATCATCGTCGCGCTCCGCGCGTTGCGCGGCAGCGCGAGCGAGGACACCCGCGAGGTGGTCGACCGTGCGCTGTCCAAGCTCGAGGCGGCCGCAGCCGAGGGAGCCGCCGTTCCGCAGATCGACCCGGGGGAGGAGTCGCCGCGCGGTCTGGACCTGCTGCGGCTGGAGGAGCAGCTGCAAGACGCCGCGGAACGGCAGCGACAGGTGCAGCTGACCTACTTCGTCCCGTCCCGGGACGAGGTCTCCCAGCGGACCGTCGATCCGCGGGGCATCGTCACCGCGCACGGCTTCCGCTACCTCGATGCCTGGTGTCACAGCGCGGAGGCGCCCCGCCTGTTCCGGCTGGACCGGGTCCAGGCGGCCGAGGTCCTCGACCTGCCGATCGAGACCGCGCCCGAGCCCCCGCGGGACCTGGGCGACGGGCTGTTCACCCGGGCCAGCGACACCACCCCCGTCACTCTCCACCTCGACCCGGAGGCCCGCTGGGTCGTCGAGTACTACCCGGTCGAGGCCGTACGGCAGCTCGCGGGGGGCGACCTCGAGGTCGACCTGCTCATCGCCGACGAGCGCTGGCTCCAACGGCTCCTGCTGCGCCTGGCCCCTCATGCTCGCGTCGTGAGCCCCGCCGGCCTCCAGGACGCCGTCGTCCGGGCGGCTCGAACCACGCTCGACCTGTACACCTGACCGTCCCACCGACCTGACCGGCGTACCATTGCTCCTGTCATCGTCCCGCCCGTGAGGATCACCATGCTCCCGCTCATCGGCAGCCTCGGCACCCCCGAGCTGCTCATCATCCTCGGCATCGTCGTCCTGCTCTTCGGCGCGACCAAGCTCCCCGACCTGGCCCGCGGCAGCGGCCGGGCCCTGCGCATCTTCAAGGCCGAGACCAAGGGCCTGACCGATGACGAGGAGGACACGCCGGAGGCGACCACGTCCGCCCAGGAGATCGCGCAGCAGCGCGAGCTGGAGTCCCGGCAGGCAGATCTCGACCGTCGTCAGGCCGAGATCGACGCCGAGCGCGAGCGGCTGAACCGCCCCGACGGCGCCTGACCAGCCATCCCACACCCGCTGCCGGCTCCGAACCGGCCCCGTAACTGACGAGCCAGACCTTGTCCCTCAGCGGCGTCTTCGACTACCTCTCCGGACGGCCCCGGCACCCGATCGGGCCCGACGGCCGGATGGCCCTGTCCGACCACGTCCGGGAGCTGCGTGCCCGGCTCCTGAAGTCGGTGCTGTGCCTGGTCATCGCGTTCTTCGTCGCGCTGGCCTTCTACGAGCACCCCGACGGAGGGCTGCTCGGGCTGGTGATGACGCCGTACAACGACGCCCGCGACATGCTGGGGGCGTCGGTCCAGACCGAGGCGTACATCAAGGGCGCGACCGGGCCGCTGATGCTCCAGCTCAAGCTGTGCGGCATCGCCGCGATCGTGGTGTCCAGCCCCTACTGGCTCTACCAGATCTGGGCGTTCGTGGTGCCCGGCCTGCACCCGAACGAGAAGAAGTGGACCCGGATCTTCGCCGCCATCGCCGGGCCGCTGTTCATCCTGGGTGTGCTGACCGGCTACTACGTCCTGCCGCGGGGCCTGAAGGTCCTCATCGGGTTCACCCCGTCGGGGCTGGCGAACCTGGTCGAGTTCAACGAGTACTTCAGCTTCCTGACCCGGATGCTGCTCGTCTTCGGGGTCGCGTTCGAGATCCCCTTGTTCGTGATCATGCTCAACCTCGCCGGCGTCGTGTCGGGCAAGGCGCTGGGGCGGTACCGGCCCTGGATCATCCTCGGCACGTTCGTCTTCGCCGCCGTCGCCACACCCTCCACCGACCCGTTCTCGATGTGCTTCCTCGCCGCCCCCATGCTCGTGCTCTTCCTGGTCGCCGAGGTGATCGCGCGCGCGGTGGACCGGTCCCGGGGCCGCGACCGCGGCGGGACCGACCAGTGGGCCGACGACGAGGTGTCGCCCCTGTGAGGCGGGTCGACCCGTTCGACCTCCCCGAGTGGCTCGGCGAGGAGGAGGTCACCTGGGCGGCCGACGTCGGCCTGCGCTCCGGTCACCGGGTGCCGGGGCAGCTGACCGGTGACGGACACCCGCCGGTGGCGTGCGACCTTCTCGCCGTCGACGAGGCCTATCCCGTACCGGTCGCGGACCAGGACGTCCGCCACGACGCCCACCAGGCGTGGCGCCACGGCCAGGTGCTGCTCGTCGGCCCGGACGACCGGCTCACCCTGGCCGTGCCCGGCACCCGGTTCGGTCCTGACCTCGTCCTGGACGCTCTCGCCCGGCTGGCCAAGGCGGTGGGTGCGTCCCCCGACCGGTACGCGGTCCTCCTGCGGATCGGGACCGACCGCTCCTGACCCCCACGGATTGGTCACCAACCGCAGATCGAGCGCCGAAAGTCGCGCGGAATGGTCACCAACCGCAGGCGCCGGCCCGAGAACGGTGCGGATTGGTCACCAACCGCAGGTGAGTGCCCTACTCTTCGCGCGTGGCCCTCCGCGAGATCGCGCTGCTGACGAACCCGACTGCCGGGAAGGGCCGGGGGGCGCGCTTCCGCGACGCCGCGGCCGAACGGCTCCGGGGGGCCGGCGTGACGGTGCGGACCCTGGAGGGGCGCGACGCCGACGAGGCGCTCGACCTGGCCCGCGGCGTGGTCGCGGAGGGCGTCGACGCGCTGGTGCTGTGCGGTGGGGACGGGATGGTGCACCTCGGCATCCAGGCCGTCGCGGGCACGGGGACGCCCATCGGTCTGGTCCCGGCCGGCACCGGCAACGACGTGGCGCGGTACTTCGACGTCCCGCGCAAGGACCCGGTCGCGGCCGCGGAGCGGCTGCTCGCGAGCAGCTCGCGCACCGTCGACCTGGCGCGCAGCGGCACGAAGTACTTCGTGACCGTGCTGGCCGCGGGCTTCGACGCCGTCGTCAACGAGCGCGCCAACAAGATGACCTGGCCCAAGGGGCAGATGCGCTACAACATCGCGACCCTCGCCGAGCTGCGCACGTTCGAGCCCCTGCCCTACACCCTCGAGCTCGACGGCGAGACCCGCACACTGGACGCGATGCTGGTGGCGGTCGGCAACGGCCCCTCCTTCGGGGGCGGCCTGCGGATCACCGAGGGTGCGATCCTGGACGACGGACTCCTCGACGTGGTCGTCATCAAGCCGATGTCGAAGCCGGGCCTGATCAGGACCTACCCGAAGCTCTTCAAGGGCACCCACGTCACCCACCCCGCATACGAGCACCACCGGGTCCGCACGGTGACGGTGGCAGCTCCGGGGATCGTCTCGTACGCCGACGGAGAGCGCTTCGGGCCGCTCCCGCTGACCGTGGAGTGTGCCGCTGGGGCGCTGACGGTGCTCGCGTAGGTTGGGAGCATGACGACCTCGGACGACCTGAGCCCGTCCGAGCGGTACGCCGACTACCGACGGCACCGTCAGCACCCGGTGCTCCGCGACTTCACGGCGCTCTACGACTTCCCGCTCGACGACTTCCAGCTCGACGGTTGCCGGGCGATCGAGGAGGGCCGCGGCGTGCTCGTCGCGGCGCCCACGGGCTCGGGGAAGACGGTCGTCGGGGAGTTCGCGGTCCACCTGGCGATGCAGACCGGGCGCAAGTGCTTCTACACCACGCCGATCAAGGCGCTGTCGAACCAGAAGTACCACGACCTGGTCGCCCGCTACGGTCCCGAGCAGGTCGGTCTGCTGACCGGTGACAACGTCGTGAACGGCGAGGCGCCGGTCGTGGTGATGACCACCGAGGTGCTCCGCAACATGCTGTACGCCGGGTCGCGCACGTTGCTGGGGCTCGGCTTCGTGGTGATGGACGAGGTCCACTACCTCGCCGACCGCTCGCGGGGCGCGGTCTGGGAGGAGGTCATCATCCACCTGCCCGAGTCGGTCTCCCTGGTCTCCCTCTCGGCGACCGTCTCCAACGCCGAGGAGTTCGGCGAGTGGCTGGAGACCGTCCGCGGGGACACCACGACGATCGTCGAGGAGCGCCGGCCGGTGCCGCTCTACCAGCACGTGATGGTCGGCCGCCGGGTCCTGGACCTGTTCGCCTCCTCCGACGTCGACGCGGCGGCAGGCTTCGTCAAGGAGGGCGCACCGGTCAACGACGAGCTGCTCAAGGTCGCGCGGGACGACTGGGCGAGCAGCCGCGTCCGCGACCGGCGCTCGCCGCGGGACCGCAACCGCCGCGGCACCAGCAAGTACAACGTCGGCAACGGCCGCCGGGTCTGGGTCCCCAGTCGCCCCGACCTGGTCGCCCAGCTGGACCGGCAGGGCCTCCTGCCCGCGATCGACTTCATCTTCAGCCGGGTCGGGTGCGACGCGGCGGTCACCCAGTGCCTGGGGGCCGGCATCCGGCTCACCACGCCCGAGGAGCGCGACGCGATCTACGAGCACGTCGAGGCCGCGTGCTCGCACCTGCCGTCGGAGGACCTGCACGCCCTGGGCTACCACGACTTCCTCGACGGCCTGACCCGCGGCGTCGCCGCCCACCACGCCGGGATGCTGCCGGCGTTCAAGCAGGTCGTGGAGGAGCTGTTCGTCCGAGGGCTGTGCAAGGTCGTCTTCGCCACCGAGACCCTCGCCCTCGGCATCAACATGCCCGCCCGCACCGTCGTCATCGAGAAGCTGTCGAAGTGGAACGGCGAGAACCACGCCGACATCACGCCGGGGGAGTACACCCAGCTGACCGGGCGCGCCGGGCGGCGCGGACTGGACACCGAGGGTCATGCGGTCGTCCTGTGGCAGGCGGGGATGGACCCGCGGCAGCTCGCCGGCCTCGCCTCGACCCGGACCTACCCGCTGCGGTCGTCGTTCCGCCCGTCGTACAACATGGCCGTCAACCTCGTGCACCAGTTCGGCCGGGCGCGGTCGCGCGAGCTGCTGGAGCAGTCCTTCGCCCAGTTCCAGGCCGACAAGGCGGTGGTGGGTCTCGCCCGGCAGCTCCGCAAGGCCGAGGACGCGCTCGCCGGCTACCGGGAGGCGGCGACCTGCGACCGCGGCGACTTCATGGAGTACGCCGACCTGCGTCGCCGGATCAGCCAGGCCGAGAAGGGCGCCAGCCGCGCGCGCAAGGCCGATCGTCGCGACGAGGCGATGGAGTCCCTGCGGGCGCTCAAGCCGGGCGACGTGATCCAGGTCCCGACCGGGAAGTTCGCCGGGTGGGCCGTCGTGGTCGACCCGGGCTGGTCGCCCGAGGGGCCTCGTCCCTACGTCGTGACCGCCGACCGCCAGGCACGCCGTCTCGCCATGATCGACTTCCCGACGCCGGTGACGGCACTGGCCCGGGTCAAGGTGCCCAAGTCCTTCAACGGCCGCAACCCGCAGATGCGCCGCGACCTCGCGTCGGCCCTGCGGACGCGCACCCACGACCTCGACCCGCCGCCGCCCTCACGGCCCGCGGGGTCCGACCGCAGCCGCACGGCGGTCGACGACCAGGTCGCGGACCTGCGTGCCGAGCTCAAGGCACACCCGTGCCACGCCTGCCCGGACCGTGAGGACCACGCCCGGTGGGCCGAGCGGTACTTCAAGCTCGACCGCGACGCCCAGACGCTGAAGCGCCGGGTCGAGCAGCGCACCAACACCGTCGCCCGCCAGTTCGACCGGGTCTGCGAGGTCCTGACCGCGCTGGGCTACCTGGAGGGCGAGCAGGTCACCGAGCGCGGAACCCACCTGATGCGGCTCTACTCCGAGCTCGACCTGGTCGCCGCCGAGTGCATCCGGGGCGGGCTGTGGGACGACCTCGACCCGTCCGGCCTGGCCGCGGCCCTCTCCGTGCTGGTGTTCGAGGCCCGACGGCCCGACGACGCGTCCTCGCCCCGCATCCCCGGCGGCGCCATCCGCGACGTGATCGGTGAGACCGTCCGGCTCTGGGGCACCCTGGACGCCCTCGAGCGAGACCACCACCTCGACTTCCTGCGGCAGCCCGACCTCGGCTTCGCCTGGGTGGCCTACCGCTGGGCCGAGGGCGACGAGCTCGACGACGTCCTCATGGTCAGCGACCTCGCCGCCGGCGACTTCGTGCGCTGGATGAAGCAGCTGATCGACCTCGCCGGCCAGGTGGCCGACGCCGCCGGCGCAACGCCCCTGCGCGAGACCGCGCGGGAGGTCGTCCGTCGGCTGCGCCGGGGTGTGGTCGCCTACTCCGCGCTCGCCGGCGACGAGTAGCAGCGGCTACCCCGCGCGGACGGCCTGCTCGACGGCCTGCTTGACGGCCTGGTCGACGGGAACGTCGCCGTTGACCAGGTTCCACTGCTTCCTGACCGTGCCGGGCGTGTCGAGGACCGCTGCCAGCACGGCGGCGACGTCGGCGCGGGTCACGTCCCCGCGGGCGACGTCCGGCCCGAGCGACACCGTCCCGGTGGCCGGGTCGTCGGTCAGGCGGCCAGGACGGACGATCGTCCACGCCAGCCCGCTGTCCCGGAGCGCCGCGTCGGCGTCGCGCTTGGCCTCGACGTAGGCCCTCCACACGTCCCCGGTGTCGTCCGGCAGCGGGTCGTCGACCCCGATCGCGGACACTTGGACGAACCTGTCGATCCCCGCCTGCTCCGCCCCGGCGATCGACTTGAGCGAGCCCTCGAGGTCGACGGTGCGCTTGCGCTCGATGTTGCCGTCCGGGCCACCGCCGGCCGCGAAGACGACGGCGCTGCAGCCCTCGAACGCCGCGGCGAACGCATCGGCGTCGTCCCGCTCGATGTCGAGCAGGCGGACCTGGGCCCCACGGCCCTCGAGATCCGCCCGGTGTTCCTCCCGCCGCACCAGCGCGACCACGTCGTGGTCGCCCCGACGCAGGACGTGGATCAGCTGACGGGCCACCTGGCCGTGGCCCCCGACGATCGCGACACGGTGCTGTGCGGTGCTCATGCAGCCCACGGTACGGACCCGGACCGCACCTGCAGGAACCTGCAGGTCCGGTGTGGTCGGCCAACACGGCGGGCATCGAGGGCGCATGCACCGACCGACCGCCACCCTCACCGCCCTCCTGGTGGCAGGGACGCTCGCCACCGTCGCCCCGGCCGCGCACGCGACCCAGGCGAGTCCTGCCGCCAGCGCCCGGAGCGAACGCCTCGTCGTCCACGACCCGCGCGGCGACGTCCGTCCGGCGGACGCCCCGGACGGCCGCGACATCGACGCCCGTCGTACGGCGTACTCCGTCGGCCGCTCCGCCGGAGCGACGGTCGTCCGGTTCGTCGTCGACCTGCCGCGCCGGCTCCCGGCCCGCGACTTGAAGCGGACCGAGCAGCAGCTTTCGTCGGCCCGCGACCACCTCCAGGGGTTGGTGGTCTTCATGCACGGCGGCGGGCACGACTACTACGTGTCGGGCAACCAGACGCCCGACAGCGTGGTGTTCGCCGACCGAGGACCCGGTCAGGACGCCTACGTGGAGCACCGCGCCGGCACCAGCAGGACCTTCACCCGGGCGGGGCGCCTGACCCTCCGGGTCCCACTCACGTCCTTCACCGGTCGCCGCGTCGTCATCGACCGGGTCTACACCCACCTCGGCCCCCTGGGCACCGGCCACACCCCGAAGGACCACGTCGCACCTCCCTCCCGCCCGCTCCGCCTCCGCGTGGGGCAGCCGGCGGGATAGCGAACCGGCGGACGGACGGCCGCCTCGCGGCGTACCGTGCGCGCATGGTCGACACCCGCACGGACCTCCTCGTGGTCGGCGCCGGTCCCTACGCGTGCTCCGCGGCCGCGTACGCACGTGATCGCGGCATCGACACGACGGTGGTCGGTCAGCCGATGTCGTTCTGGCGCGACCGGATGCCGCAGGACATGTACCTGCGTTCCGGCACGGACTGGCACCTCGACGCGAACGGGGAGCACACCTTCGAGGCGTTCGTGGAGGAGCGGGGCCTGGACCCTGCCGACCTCGACCCGATCCCGATCTCGGTGTTCCTCGACCACGCCGACTGGTTCGCCGCGCAGAAGGGGGTCGCGGCCGACCCGCGCCTGGTGGCGAGCCTCACCCGCCCGAACGGCACGTTCCTCGCCACCTTGGACGACGGAGCGGTCATCGAGGCCGACCGCGTGGTCGTGGCCCCGGGCGTCGGCTACTTCGCGCAGGTGCCTGAGTGGCACGCACTGGTCCCGGAGGACCGGCGCTCCCACACCCTGGACCGGGTCACGTTCGACGACCTGGCCGGTGCACGGGTGGCGGTGATCGGCGGACGGCAGAGCGCCTACGAGTGGGCGGCGCTCCTGTGCGACCACGGCGCCGCGCGCGTCGACGTCGTGCACCGGCACCCGACCCCGGCGTTCGAGAGGGTCAGCTGGCGCTTCGTCGACCCGTACGTCGAGCAGACGCTCGCGGTGCGCGGCTGGTGGCGGGGCCTGACCGACGACCGGCGGGCCGGCATCGCCCGGGAGTTCTGGGAGGTCGGCCGGCTGACGCTCGAGCACTGGCTGGTCCCACGGCTGCTGCCCGACGTCGTGCACCAGCACCCGGAGTGCGCGGTCGTCGACGTCTCCGCCGGGGGAGAGGGGCCGGTGACGCTGACCCTCTCGGACCGAGACGTGCTGGAGGTCGATCACGTGGTCTTCGCCTCGGGCTACCGGCCGGACGTCGCCCGGGTGCCGTACCTGGCGGACGTCGTGGACCGGGTGGCCGCGACGGACGGGTTCCCGGACCTGAGCGAGGGCTTCGAGACCAGTCTGCCGGGGCTCTACGTCGTGGGCTTCCTCGCGACGCGCGACTTCGGGCCGTTCTACGGGTTCACCAAGGGCTGCCCGTCAGCGGCGCAGCTCGTGGTCGAGGAGATGCTGCGCTGAACCTGCGCTGACCATGCGCTGACCCTGCGCTGACGGGCTCGTCTCGTCGTCAGCGGCTGCAGAGCACGTCGGTGAGTCGCTGCACCGGGCTCTCGATGCCCCACCGCGTGCCGAGCTCGGCGACCCGGGCGAGGTCCTGCGGCTCGGCCGGGAGCCGGGTGTCGGGGGAGCCGAGGTCGAGGTCCCGGGCGACCGCGACCACCTGCGGGGCGACCTCGAGGTACGACGCCGCGGCCTTGATCTTCCCGCGCGGACCGGGCCCGAGCTCGGCGTCGGGGTCGGCCGCAGCGGCGATGATGCCGTCCATGTCGCCGAACCGGCCGAGCAGCGTCGCCGCGGTCTTCTCACCGACCCCGGCCACGCCGGGGAGGCCGTCGGAGGCGTCGCCCCGCAGGGTGGCGAAGTCGGCGTACTGACGCGCGTCGATGCCGTACTTGGCGCGCACCCAGTCGTTGGTGACCCGCTCGTGGTTGCCGACACCTCGGGCGATGTAGAGCACGCGCACGTCGCGGTCGTCGTCGACGAGCTGGAACAGGTCGCGGTCGCCGGTGACGATGTCGACCGGTTGCGAGGCCTGGCTGGCGAGGCTGCCGATGACGTCGTCCGCCTCGTAGCCGGGTGCGCCGACCACGCAGATCCCGAACGCCGCCAGCACCTCCCGGATGATCGGGACCTGGACCTCGAGGGGGTCCGGCACCTCCTCGACGTCGGGCTGGCCGGTGCGCTCGGCGACCACCCGGTGTGCCTTGTAGCTCGGCAGCAGGTCGACGCGCCACTGGGGACGCCAGTCGTCGTCCCAGCAGCAGACAAGGTCGGTGGGCCGATAGTCGCCGACCAGCCGGGAGATGAAGTCGAGCAGGCCGCGGACGGCGTTGACGGGGGTGCCGTCGGGACCGGTGATCTCGGGGACGCCGAAGAACGCCCGGAAGTAGAGCGAGGCGGTGTCGAGGAGCATCAGGCGCCCGGGTTGGTCGGTCACGAGCGCATCCTGCCACGCGCCGCTACCCTGTCCGCGTGACCGCCCCTGAGCTCGAAGGCACCGATCGCCGGATCATCGAGCTGCTCGCCCGCGACGGCCGGATGTCGTTCACCGACCTCGGGAAGGCGACCGGCCTCTCCACGTCGGCGGTGCACCAGCGCGTCAAGCGCCTGGAGTCGCGCGGACTGATCACCGGGTACGTCGCCACGGTCGACCACGAGCAGCTCGGGCTGCCACTGACCGCGTTCATCTCCATCCGCCCGATCGACCCCTCCCAGCCCGACGACTCACCCGAGCGGGTGCGGGGAATCCCGGAGATCGAGTCGTGCTGGTCGGTCGCGGGCGACGAGTCCTACATCCTCAAGGTCAGGGTCGCGTCGCCGACCGCGCTCGAGAACCTCTTGGCGCGCATCCGGGCCGCGGCCAACGTCTCGACCCGCACCACGATCGTGCTGTCGACGCCGTACGAGGGCCGCCCGGTCGGTTGAGCCGCGCCGGCAGGTGCTGCCCCGGTACGTGCCGGGTCGGTTGCTGCGGGGGAGCCGTCCGGCCCCGTGGCGGGGCCGGACGGCTGGTGTGCCACCCCCGGATCAGGGAGCCGTGACTGTCCAG
>ERZ724503.1500-NODE-1500-length-10806-cov-4.727746_pt1 | contig 10806 bp, 8 predicted proteins | sample MGYA00376036_ERZ724503 | MGnify/ENA primary metagenome ERZ724503 (study PRJEB28724, sample SAMN07190885) | wastewater metagenome | isolation source: influent of sewage treatment plant in Hong Hong | place: Hong Kong | collected 2016-03-17 ...
CATTGGACCCTTCAAGTTCGACGGTTTTCGGCTTGGTGTCGGTGGTCATGATGGCATGGGACGCATCCGCACCGGCCTGAGCGGTATCGGCAAGGGCCGCGAACGCTTTGTCTGCGCCAGAAAGCACATGGTCAAGAGGCAGAAGCTCACCGATCAGGCCCGTGGAGCAGACCGCGATATCGCTGTCTTTGGCACCTACAAGCGCCGCGACCTTTTGGGCCGTGGCCTTGGACTGCTCATATCCCGGCTGGCCGGTGCATGCGTTTGCGCCTCCGGAATTAAGGATGACGGCTTTCACATGACCGTCGGCCACGATCTTGCGCGTCCACTGCACGGGAGCTGCGCAGAAACGGTTTGCAGTGAACACGCCTGCGGCTGCGTCAAGCGGACCGTCATTGACCACGAGAGCCAGATCCTTCTTGCCCTTGATCGAGGAAATGCCAGCTTCCACACCGGCCGCGGAAAAACCTTGTGCAAATGTTACGCTCATGGCGCCACTCCAATCTTTGTCAGGCCTGCATCTTCAGGAAGTCCCAGTGCTACGTTCAACGACTGCACCGCCTGTCCGGCCGTGCCGCGGTTGAGATTGTCAATTGCCGCGAAGGCCAGCAAACGCCCCGCCTTACGGTCGATGGCCACCTGAATATGGGCCGCGTTCGATCCGATGATATTGGCGGTGGCCGGCATGACGCCTTCCGGTAAAACAATCATGAAATCCTGATCCGCATATGCGTCAGTCCAAACCTGCCTGATTTCAGCATCTGACATATTCAATGCTGTATCGGTTAGTTTGGCGGAAACCGAAGCGAGAATGCCACGGGCCATTGGCACAAGAATCGGGGTGAATCCCAGCGTGAACTCGTTTGCCGAGGATGCGTTCTTTCCTGCAGCATGGGCGAAGTTCTGCAAAATCTCAGGAATATGACGATGAGTACCGCCGACAGAATACGGTAATGCGGAACTGAATGCCTCAGCTGCAAGCAAATTGACGCGCTTCAGATTCTTCCCTGCGCCGGAGTAGCCGACCACCAGATCGGCAACAATATCCGCCGGTTCAACAAGCCCTTGGGCAATGCCCGGCTGCAGCGCCAATGTGGTTGCGGTCACATTGCATCCTGGACCGGCAATACGCTTGGTTCCTGGAATCACCTCACGCTGGTGCTGGTAAGAACCATCTTCGGATATGCCGGTAATGAGCTCAGGCATGCCGTAAGTCCAGTGCTCATAGAAGTCGCCGCCGTAGAACTCATCCCATGCGGTTTTTTCCTCAAGCCTATGGTCGGCTCCCAAATCCACCACCACGGCATTCGGATCAAGCTGGGAAGCCAATGCACCGGATGCCCCATGAGGCAGCGCAAGGATGATCACGTCATGCCCGTTCAGTACCTCCGGAGTGGTGTCTTCCACCACAAGGTCGGCAAGCTGCGGAATATGTGGCATATGCTTGCCAAGCTTGTCCCCAACGGATGAATGCCCGGCCACGCACGTCACTTCGAAATTTGGATGGGCCGCGAGGATACGGAGGGCCTCGCCTCCCGCATACCCTGTCGCGCCGGCCACGGCTACTGTGTATTTGGCCATGTCACGTCTCTTTCCATTGACTCACTGAAAACACATTCAGCATACACTTTATGCACTACATTGCATAATTATGCATTCATTTCGTGTCGCATAGTGGTCATTGCGAGACTATGACAATTATTAAAAGACTAGAAAACACGCCGAATCAGGCAGCGATCGACTCGTCTCCCTGCCCCGATCCCGCGCCGCCAAGCATATTCTGCAACGTCTCGTTATACAGGTCGGCAACGGAAAGACCATGCATCGCCAACCAAATCACGGCCAAGGTGTACAACACATTGATGATCACCGCGGCGAGAGCCAAGCCATACCCTTTCATATGGAGCTTCTTGGTACGCCACATCGAGATTGCGCCGACCAACGCGGGAAGGACCGGCACCGGCATCAGCACGGCAAGCACGAGAGACATGATCGCATAGGCATCCCAATGGCCGTATGCGGGATTCTGCCGAGGATCGTTGAGATCCAGATTCGGCAGATAGGGCATATTGCCCTGCTGCGGATATTGGTTCGGATCATACGGATTCGGCCCATACGGGTTGGCGCCGTATGGATTCCGTTGTCCGTTCGCATTGTACGGAGGCATCGGTTGCTGCCCATTTGAAGGGTATTGCCCCGTTTGGTATTGCATATTCTGCTGCTGTACAGCATCCGCAGGTTGCGGTTCAGGTTCAGGCGCACCATACACGTATGGATCGTAACCGGCCGGCAGCTGGCTACTCATCGCACCATATTCGGGTTGATTGATCTGACCATACTCCGGCTGTGAAGACGCAGCGGCATCGGAAGATGACGAAACCGGAGCAGCATCAGCCGTCTCCTGACGTTCGTCGGTGTTGGTCGGCTGATACTGCTCCGGTTCGTTCATAATCATCCTCTGTTCTTGGGAAGGTCGGGATCAGGCGCGCAGCTGCGCACCCAGCTTGGACGCTTCATCCACAATACGCTTGCGGATGGCTTCGCTGTCTTCGGAAGCGAGAGTCTTATCCGGAGCGCGGAATGTGACCGCGTAGGCCAAAGACTTTTCGTCCTCGCCCAGCTGGTCGCCGGTGTACACGTCGAACAGCTCGATGCTTTCGAGGCTGCTTCCAGCGGCATCGACAATAACCTGCTTGAGCTCGGCGGCCGTGACATCGGTAGACACCGTAAAGGCCAGATCCTGCTTGACCGGCGGGAAGGTGGAAATCGGCTTGGCCTGCACCGGCTTGCCGCTCAAGGTGGCGAACAGCGCGGTCAGGTTCAGTTCGAACGCGGCGGAATGGGCCGGGAAGCCCAACGCCTCGTTGACATGCGGGTGAAGCTCGCCGACCATACCGACGAATACGTCACCAGCCATCACACGAGCCGCACGACCCGGATGCCATTGTGCCGGCACATCTTCAGCCTTCGGCTGATCCAGCGTGAGAGCTGCACCAATACGGTCGGAGATGCGCTGCACCGCCTCGACGGCGTCAGACCAATCCACTGCGCGGCGCTCGCCCAGCCAACCGGAGTCAACGGCGTTGCCGGTCAGAATGCCAGCAACATGCATCGGCTGGTCCGGAAGACCGGCATCAAGCGCGGCAAGCTGCTCGTCCGTCGGCTTGACTGCACCCGGCAGTGCCGGAATCGCCGGAGCGTTCGGATCCCACAGATACACGTGGCCGATCTCATACAGCGACACATTCTCCACGCCGCGACGCAGATTGCGCTGAACGGTCTGTGCCAACGTCGGAATAATGTCACGACGCAGGAACGGACGATCACCGGCGAGCGGGTTGGCGATCTCCACGCTGACGTTCTTCGTCTCAGCGACGTCCAGCGCGAAGTTCTTGTAATCCTCATCGCCGACGAACGGGTAGCTCAACGTTTCCACCATGCCGTATTCGGCAAGTTCATCGGCAACCTGGCGCTTGCGCAGCTGCTCAGCAGTCAGACCGACCTGACCTTCGACCGGTGCCGGCGGCACGGTGACGGGAATCTCGTCATATCCGACAAGACGCGCCACTTCCTCAACCAGATCGCACGGCTCGTTCAAGTCGGGACGCCAACTTGGAGGTGCCACGGAAAACTCGCCGTTGCCGCCTCCTGCGACGGAGCAACCGATGTCGGTAAGAATGTCGCTGATGGTGTTCACGTCCGTGTCAAGTCCGGCCACACGAGCCACTTCCGAAGCCTTGAACAGGATCGGACGGCGGTTAGAGACGGTATTGAAGTCGGTCGGGGGCTCGCTCGGCTCGCCATTGCCGTACCTAACCATCAGTTCGGCGGCCATTTGGGCGGCTGCCGGCTGCAGCTGGTCGTCCACACCGCGTTCGAAACGACGGGAGGCTTCGGACGGAATCTTGTGACGGCGTGCGGAACGCGCGATCGACACCTGATCGAAGTGCGCGGATTCCAGCAGGATGTTCTTGGTTTCGGCAGTGACCTCGCCATACATGCCGCCCATCACGCCTGCGATGCCAAGCACACGGGAGCCGCGTTCGCCATTCGGGGAATCGGTGATCAGCAGATCCTCGACGCTCAAATCGTGATCCTTGCCATCCAACGTGGTGAGCTTCTCACCTTCGTTGGCGCGACGCACCACGATCGGTCCTTCGATCTTATCCAGATCGTAGGCATGCATCGGCTGTCCCAAGTCGAGCATCACGTAGTTGGTGACATCCACTGCCAAGGAGATGGAACGCATGCCTGCGCGGGTCAGGCGGCGACGCATCCAATTCGGCGTATGGCTGGCCGGATCGAAGCCCTTGACCGCGCGAGCGTAATAGCGATCGCATCCAACCACACCGTGAATCGGATTATTGTCGTCGACGATCACTTCGATGTCGGTCTTGGTGCCTTCCGGCAGGCCCTTGGTGATCGGCGCCTTCTCGTTCAGGGCGACAGCCGGATCGGTGTAGGCCGCACCGGTGGAATGATGGTATTCGCGAGACACGCCACGGTATGAGAACGCGTAGCCGCGATCCGGAGTGATGTTGATCTCCAGCAGCGGCTCGTCCAAGTGCAGCAGGTGCATGGCGTCGTCGCCCGGCTGGAGCTTCTCATACTCTTCCGGGGTGAAGCCGTACTTGCGAAGCAGGATGATGCCGTCATGGCTATCACCCAATCCAAGCTCGCGTTCGGAAGCGCACATGCCGTTGGAGATATGGCCGTAGGTCTTGCGCGGTTCGATCTTGAAATCGCCCGGCAGCACAGCGCCAGGAAGCGTTACGACGACCTTTTCGCCGGCAGCCATGTTCGGCGCGCCGCAGATGATGCCGCGCGGCACCTTGTTGCCGTTCTCATCGGTCTCGTTGTATTCGTCGCCGACGTCAACGTGGCACCAGTTGATGATCTTGCCGTTCTTCTGCGGTTCCGGAGTGGCGTCGACCACGTAGCCGACGACGATCGGACCGACCAGCTGGGAGGTGTGGATCTCTTCCTCTTCGAGACCGACCTTCACCAGATCTTTGGCAAGCTGTTCGTACGTAAGGCCTTCCGGAACCTCGACATGGTCCTTGAGCCAATCAATGTCAACCATTGGCATGGGTCAATCACTCCCCCATCACAAACTGTTCGCTGAATCGCACGTCGCCTTCCACCAGGTCGTGCATGTCGTTGATGTCGTGGCGCAGCAGCAGGGTACGTTCCACGCCGACGCCGAAGGCGAAGCCGGTGTAGACCTCAGGATCGAGGCCAGCGGACTTCAGCACATTCGGGTTGACCATACCGCAGCCGCCCCATTCGAGCCAGCCTGCGCCGCCCTTCTTGTCAGGGAACCACAGGTCGAGTTCGGCGCTCGGCTCGGTGAACGGGAAGTAGCTCGGACGCAGACGGGTCTTGGCTTCCGGGCCGAACATGGCCACGGCAAGCTTGTCGAGCACGCCCTTCAGGTCGGCCATGGTCAGATGCTTGTCGACCGCAAGAGCCTCCACCTGGTGGAACACCGGCGTATGGGTGGCGTCGAGCTCATCGGTGCGGAACACGCGGCCCGGGCATGCGATGTACAGCGGCACGCCACGGGTGAGCAGACCACGCACCTGATCGGAGGAGGTCTGGGTGCGCAGCACCATGTTGGATCCGACGAATCCTGCGGCGTCCTTGGCCTGATTGCCCTTGACGTAGAAGGTATCCTGCATCTGGCGTGCCGGATGATCGGGGCCGAAGTTCAGCGCGTCGAAGTCGTACCATTCGGTTTCCACTTCAGGACCGTCGGAAATCTGCCAGCCCATGGAAATGAAGAAGTCTTCGACATCCTCCATCAGTTTCGGCAACGGATGGCGCGCGCCAAGCGGCTTGCGATTGACCGGAAGAGTCATGTCCACGGTTTCGGCGGCAAGCGCACGGGCCTCTTCCTCGGCCTTGACCTGCTGTTCCTTGGTGCCATACGCACGACCGAAGTCGGCGCGCAGCTTGCCCATAATCTTGCCGGCGTCTTTCTTCTGGTCCTTCGGCAACGCGCCGATGGCCTTGCTGGCCTGCGTCATCGCGGATTCCGCTCCGGCGTACTGCGTCTTGATGGCTTTCAATTCCTCCATTGTGGAGGCGTTTTCGATTTTCGCGATGCCCTCGGCAACCGCATCGGTTACCGCTTGGGCGTCGAATACCGCACCCTCTGCCACGAGATACCTTTCTCATTTCCCGTTTGTTTTACGCGAAAAACGCGCAATTTCAACGTTTTCCGACTTTACATTCTTTCAACATGACTCGACATAGCCAAGCTCAGCAGCATTACCGCCGAACTGGTGCCGAGGTTCAAGGATTCCGCTTTGCCATAGAGCGGTATGGACACGATCCTATCGGTTCGTTCCAAAACTTCCTTGGTCAATCCACGCGCCTCATTGCCGAACAACACCGCTTTGGCCCCGGCAAGCGTTTCCGGCGCGGCAATTACATCCGTCAGGGATTCCGGTTGTCGGGAATCCGTGCCGTATACATCGGCCGCATACACTGCCAGCTCGTGAGTATCGCACCATGCGAAGAAGTCGTCCGTTCCCATGGTCAGAATCGGAAGGTGGAACAGTGATCCCGCGGTGGAGCGGACCACTTTCGGATTGAACATGTCCACGCAGTCGTCGACCAATACCACGGCGGAGCAGCCGGCCGCATCGGCGGAACGAATCACGGTTCCGGCGTTACCGGGATCGCGAACCTGCCAAAACGCGGCGACCATCGCATGCCCGTCGAAATCGTCCGGAACGGCGGACGAATCAAGGAAAGCCTGCATATCCGCGACGGCAAGCACGCCTTGCGCGTCGGCGCTCATACGGTGCATCACCGCATGAGTGACCTTGTGCACATACACGCCGGATTGCATGGCCTTGCCCGCCATCTGCGCGACGGCAGGTGTCGCAAACGAGGCATCGGGCTGTGCCGACTCGACCTCAACGTAGAGGTCCTCGACAAGTCCTGGATGCCATGTCAGCAGCTCGCGCACCGATTGCGGGCCTTCCACCATGAAACGGCCAGACCGTTTCCGCCCTTTTCGATCGGCGAGCTCGGACACGCGGCGGACGCGCTCCGACTTGGGGTTCGCAATGACTTCGGATTTTATAGGCATACGCGTTAGCCTAACACCATTGCCGCAATGAATACCCCGTCCATGTCGCGTTTTTAATTCAGAGAACTTTCCAGATTCATTCCAGCAGCAGTCGCAGCAGACCAGCCAGAGGGCGCAGTCCGGTCGCGATATGCAGGGTCCGACAAATGATTCCAGCGACTCTGCCGGCTCGCAGGATTCCAATACCGATAACAATTCTCCGGATTCGCAGCAGTCCGGCAACGCACAGAGCGATGCCCCAGCGCTGGCAAAACCACTATGCTGTTACTGATTTCCGGGCTTGCGAATCCCACAGAGGGAAAAGTGTTGTGCAACGGCAGCGATTTGTCACAGCAGGATCGTCACCCTTCGCCTTGCCCCGTATTCGACATGTCATGAATTTGGCAGGTCGGGTACGGGGCTTTTGCGCATCCATGAAAGACATGCACGGCTTGCGAGTGTTTCTTGCCACTTTCGATTGGTTTGCGAGCATCAGTTCGTTACACTGATTATCTGATTATTGTCTGATTGCGGTTGGGAGTGCGACATCATCCCATGAATGTTGGAGGTACAAGCATGGATGTCACGGTGTATTTAGGAGCTCACGAAGGCGACAACCCCGTATATAAGCAAGCCGTGGTGGAACTGGCCACATGGATCGCCCAAAACAGGCACCGCTTGGTATATGGCGGTTCCGACGAAGGACTGATGGCGGTGATTGCCGACACCGTGCTTGAGCAGGGTGGCGAGGTGACCGGCATCGAGGCGCAGATGTTCGTGGACAAGGGTGTCGCGCACAAGAATCTGACCCAGCTCACCATCGTGCCGAATATCACCGAACGGCGTACTCGCATGATCGAGCTTGGCGACGTGTTCATCGCCTTCCCCGGCGGCACGGGAACGTTGGAGGAGATCAGTGAGGTTGTGTCGAAGGTTTGCCTTGACCAGTTGACGCAGCCTTGCATTTTCTACAATCTCAACGGTTTCTACGATGACATGAAGGCGTTGCTGCAGCGCATGATCGACGATGGCTTCTCCACAGGGGAACGCCAGCATGGTATCTATTTCGCTTCGGATCTTGCCGAGATAGAGCATATTATCGCCATGCACAAGGCATAGGCGGCTCAGTAAGGTCGTTTTTATTCGACAGGTTTTTCAAGAAAACGGGGACGCCCAAACGACCCTCATAATCGGCCGGAATATCCTCCAACCGGCCCATCACAACCAACATGCATCCACATGCCCCGCAGCGCATCCGGTCAACTCCGGGATGCTTCGTTTGCCGAACTTACTGATCGGATGGAACCCGTATCCGTCGGCCACGCGAAGAATGGATTTGCGTTTTATTGTCTGCATGATTTACAGTTTCGTTACCATGAACATCCCGTTTGTCCTGCTGTACATTTTCCTCGGCGACGTGCTCCTGTTCTCCGCCTATTCGCTCTGGGAGAAAGACAAAAACAATCGGAGGTAATGCAGAATGGACAGCAAGGCACTTCTTTCCTTGAACCATTTAAGCGTCTGGTACACCGCAGATCACCCCTTACTTTCTGATTTGCACTGGATCTAGGGGCAGCGGAAGATCAGTCATTTCAGTATTTCACATTCCGGGAATATCTAACGTATGTGGCGGCGTCCTATGGTGTCCCGCTGCCAGATGTGTCTGACCTCATAAGGGGATTTCACTTTGAGGACTATGCCAATGTTCTTCTATCGGTCGCGGATCTTCTTCCACTGCCTGCCATAGCGCTTGCCCGCGGAGTAGCCGCGCGTGAAATGCTTGTACTGCCGCTCCGCTTCCTTGCGATGCTTCTCACAGTATTGCTCGCCGTCCTCGCAAAGGTTCGGGCAGCCGGGGTGGCGGCAGGGGCGTCTTGGTTTTCTCGGCATGCGTGCCGCCTCCTTTCGGACAATAGAAAAGCCCCGAAAGGATTGCTCCTTTAGAGGCTTAAAATAGGTCGTCCGGACCGCGTTCTCCTTCTTTCGGCTTGTTATCTACGATGGGCGCCATGGGTGCTTATAGAGAGTGGTTCGCGGTAACGCTACGCTTGCAAGACGGTTGAAACCTGAGTATTTATTTAATCCAGTTAGGCGTAGTGCTTTGTGATGCACATTGGCAATAAAAATCTTGAAAGACGATAAGCGGCTATGCGGGAATTACTACATGAGGATGATTTCCTACGATATACCCTGCAGAGCAAAGGCAAGGTATATTTGTGGGAAACGAGTAATCAATATGCATGAACGGCGCATGTCACCAAGGAGATGGTTTCGACATGGACAAGGATTTCCTTGCGATTTTTAATGCCATAAAGGCTGATGGGGCGAATGCAGACTACACCAAGCGCGGCATCGATCCGCTCTACTCCGTCGGGGCTGGCGCTCGCATCGTGGTCATCGGGCAGGCACCAGGCGCGGTGGCGGAAGAGACGCGCATCCCCTGGAACGACAAGTCAGGAGAGCGTCTGCGCGATTGGCTGGGTGTTTCTCGCGAGACGTTTTATGATCCTGAGCGGGTGGCGCTTCTCCCCATGGACTTTTATTTTCCGGGACATGGCAGGTCGGGCGATCTACCGCCGCGCAAGGGATTCGCCGAGCAGTGGCATCCTGCACTCTTGGCGCTCATGCCCAATGTTCGGCTCACTGTGCTTGTGGGCGCATATGCCGTCCGCAGGTACCTGCATCTCAAGAATTCGGACAGCCTTACAACCGTGGTGCGCGATTATGATGCCTATATCGGCCGGGGATTCTTCCCTTTGGTGCATCCGTCGCCGCGCAACCAGCTATGGATGAGCAGGAATCCTTGGTTCGAGGCCGAGACCTTGCCTGCACTCAAGGCACAGGTCAACGCGGCGCTTGAACAGAGGTAAGTGGTTACGAAATCATCTGTGACGATAACTTCCAGCCATACAAGGAGGTTCATTCATGCAGAGAAGGACGTTGGGGACTCGTGAGGCGCTTGAAGGCATCCTCGAAGATGCCGCGACGCCAACGAGAGCGTTCGCGAGTGACTATGGTTATGACCTCGTCAGTCTTCTGCTGCCCGGTGATGAATGCTCGTATGTGATGGGCAACCCGCCGTTCATCGGCCATCAGCAGCACACGCAGCAGATCAAGGATGATATGGAACTGGTGTGCGGCAAGGCCGGAGGCTCGCTGGATTATGTGGCTGGATGGTATTTTAAAGCTATTGATTTCCTTGACGGGAATCCCTCCGCGCAATTCGCGTTCGTATCCACGAATAGCATCACACAAGGCCAGCACAAGTCGCCCCGCTATTCAAGCATGTGGTCGAACGAGGGTGGCGTATCCGGTTCGCTCACCGTACGTTCTGCTGGGACGCTCAGACTACGGACAATGCGAACGTGCATGTCGTCATTGTCGGATTCGACAGAGGCACAAACGCTCCTGCGTTGTATGAATACGACGACATTAACGGTGAACCTGTGGAAGCACGTCCGGCTCATATCAACGGTTATTTATTGGATGCGTCTGATGTGTTCGTGGAGGCGAGGAGTCAGAAGACCGGTCCGTAAGGTCTTTGCCGTCCCGGATGGAAGAAATTCTGTAGGAATAAGGAGAGCCTCCCCAATTTGGAGAGGCTCTCCTTATAACCAATCTGGCTACCTTCTGATTACCCTTGGAGTCCAAAACAGCTTGATTTCAAGGGAAACTGGGTATAGGCCTCAGATGTGGAAGTACAGCTCGTACTCCAGCGGGGTCGG
>ERZ724503.1507-NODE-1507-length-10788-cov-3.153545_pt1 | contig 10788 bp, 10 predicted proteins | sample MGYA00376036_ERZ724503 | MGnify/ENA primary metagenome ERZ724503 (study PRJEB28724, sample SAMN07190885) | wastewater metagenome | isolation source: influent of sewage treatment plant in Hong Hong | place: Hong Kong | collected 2016-03-17 ...
GTCTCAGCCGGTCACGAGCGCGAACACCCATGCGCCGAGCCCGATCCCCACCAGGATGGCGATGAGCTGCAGGACTGCCAGGGCGGCCTTCGTGGCGTTGGAGTTGGTCACCCGTCCTCCAGTACTCGTTGTTTGGCGGCGCGGAACTCTTCGTCTGTGAGGGCGCCCGATCTGTGGAGCTCCGCGAGCCGCTCAAGAGCGGCCGGCACGGAGTCGTCGGTGGTGGGTGGGGTCTCGGAGGTCGGTGGTTGTGGACGAGCGGCCCGCAGGGGGACAGCTGCGTCGCGGTAGGGGTCCACAGGCGTCTCGGACGGGGCATCGGCCCAGAACATCTGGCGCGCGATGTCGCGGTTGAACAGGCCGAGAAGGGGGAACCCACCCATCGCGACGAACACGACCCCACAGATGATCCATCCCCACACGAGGCCGTCGGATCCGTCGGGAGGATTCAGTCCGTACTCCCAGAAGTTCCACCCGAGGCTGAGGAACAACGCCGACCAGGCCAGCAGAGTGAGGCGGGGTCCGGGCAGTTTGGAGGCGGATACGGCGTAGATCCACAGGCCGATCAGCCCGCCGATGATGCCCAGTGGCAGCATCGCCGCGGCGCCCTCCGGGCACTCCTGCGCGATCACGTACGGTCCGCCCGATGCGCATGCGCCTCCGATGTCCATGACCGCACGCATGCTCAAGAACACCAGCGTCAGCCCAGTGGTCACGATCACCAGACCGACGAACATCAACACCACTCGGCGCAGCGTCGTCGTGTCCATGCGCACCATCATGCCCGGCGTCGGCCCGATTCAGCCGGAGGCGTCGGCCGCGGCGGCGAGATCCTCCAGTGTGAGTGTGCGCATCTGCTCCACGCTGACCTCTGACATGTCACGCAGGCGCCATGCGTGCGCACGGACGGCAGCCTCGAAGATGTTGCGCACGGTGCGGGCGTTGCCGAAGTCGGGTCGTGCGGCGAGCCCCGCGAACAGCGCGCGAACCTGATCATCGATCCCTTCGGCCAGCACGTAGTCGGAGTCCTCGCACATCCGCTGCAGGATGCGGTGGAGTTCATCGGGTGTGTAGTCGGCGAATGTGATCGTGGTCGGGAAGCGTGACTCCAATCCGGGGTTGGCGGCGATGAAGGTGCGCATGTTGTCCGGGTACCCGGCGACGATCAGGACCAGATCGTCGCGATGGTCCTCCATGCCTTTGACAAGCGTGTCGATGGCTTCTACCCCGAAATCGTTGCGGGTGAGCCCGTACGCCTCGTCGATGAACAGGATCCCGCCGAGCGCGGACGTGATCTGCTCTTTGGTCTTGATAGCTGTCTGGCCGACGTATCCCGCGACCAATCCGGAGGCGTCCACCTCGACGAGGTGGCCGTCACTGACAACGCCGAGGGCGCTGTAGATGCGGCCCACGATGCGTGCGACCGTCGTCTTCCCCGTGCCGGGATTACCCACGAACACGAGGTGTCTGCTCACCGTCGGGTTGCGCAGGCCGGCCTTCTCGCGCATCTGGGCGATCCGGATGAGTTGCACCTGCTGATTGATCTCCCGCTTGGCGTCCTCAAGGCCCACCAGGCGCTCGAGATCGTCGAGCGCCTCACCGACTGCGGTGGTGTCAGGGCCGCGTTCCGGTGCCGGGTCGGTCGCACTGGTCGGGGCGGCTGCCGGTTCGAGTTGTGTGTTGCTCACCGGCGCGGCGCGCGTCACTGTGGCTGCGATCGCGCTCGCCGCCCTCGCTGCACCGGCGTCGGCTGCCGCGAACTGAAGGCACGCGAGGCGGGTGACTTGGACCAGGAACACCGAGTAGGCCTGGACCTGGCTGTCATGGCCCGCCGCGATGAGGGACCGCAGAGTCGGCGGGGGGGAGGTGCGGAACACCACACCCTTGGACGCCAGCGCCTGGGTCTGGTCGAGGGTCCAGCCGAGGTAGTCGGCGAACTCGGCGAGGTTCGAGCCGGCTGCATCACCCAAGGAGATGATGGCCGCCGCGGTCTGGAACGCCTCGCGGGCGGCCGCGTCGGGGTCGTCGAACATGGCAGTGGCCTCACCGATGAACCTCTTCAGGTCGGAATGTGCCACGTTGCCGATCGTAGGCATTCGTGTCCGGCAGTGGCCCGCGATGGGCCTCGGCGGCGCGTCTGCGGGGCCGCGCCGACCGCACAGGATCACCCAGGGGGTCGACGTTGGTTGCCGAATGAGGTACTGTTGGTTAACAACAAGTGAACAGAACGTACTTCGACATTACGGATGAAGGAGGTTCCTCATGAAACTCATCCGCTCGCTTCTCTTCCTCGACTGCACACCTCGGGTCTTCTGGGCCGAGGTCATCCACGACCGCTGAGGTCGTCACACTCCCCGGTGAGGCCACCGAGCGTCTGACGCTCGGTGGCCTCACTGTCGTTTTCGCCGCCCTATGCTTGAGCTCGGCATCAGGGAGGCGCCATGAGTTATCAACCGACCTGGGAATCCGTCTCCCAGCACCCTGTTCCCGGATGGTTCGACGACGCGAAACTTGGCATCTTCTTGCACTGGGGCCTGTATTCGGTCCCTGGGTGGGCGCCCCAGGTCCCCGACATCCAGCAGATGCTGCGCGAGCAAGGGCCCAACGGAATGTTGCGCAACAACCCTTACGCGGAGTGGTACCTCAACACGATGCGTATTCAGGGCAGTCCGACGTGGGAGCATCATCGTCAGACCTATGGACCGGACTTCCCGTACGACGGTTTCGCGTCCATCTTCAATGAGCACTCCTCGCAGGCGGATCTCGACGCCCTGGCTGAGGTCTGTGTTTCCGCCGGGGCGCAATACGTGGTGTTGACCACGAAGCACCACGACGGTTTCACGCTGTGGCCATCTGCGCTCGCGCATCCGACCAAGGGGCATTACCACGCACAGCGGGATCTCGTCGGCGACCTCACCGCGGCTGTTCGGTCGAAGGGTCTTCGGATGGGCCTGTACTACTCGGGCGGTTACGACTGGCCGTTCAACAACGCTCTGTTGGCCAATGCCGGCGACGTCGCTCTCGCGGTCCCGCCTGGGAAGGACTATGCGGACTATGCGGACGGGCACGTGCGTGAGCTCATCGAGGCGTACGCACCATCGGTGCTGTGGAACGACATCTGTTGGCCACCTGACGCGGACCTCGCAGCGCTGTTCGCGTACTACTACAACCGCGTCGCCGAGGGGGTCGTCAACGATCGGTGGTTGCAGCGCGCCATGCCGCGCAACGCCGTCATGGATGCCGGGGCCCGCGGGATGGGATGGCTGCTGCAGGCAGGCTGGCGCGCGGTGCCCGAGAAGTTCAAGAACCTGACGTTCCCGGCGTCGACGCACTACGACTTCCGTACCCCCGAGTACGCGTCCTTCGACGAGATCCAGCAGAAGAAATGGGAGGCGACCCGGGGAGTCGGGCACTCGTTCGGCGCCAATCGCAACGAGCGGCCGGAGGACATCATCACCGCAACGGGCGTGATCAGGATGCTGTGTGACGTGGTGAGCAAGAACGGGAACATGCTCATCGGCATTGGGCCGGATCCTGACGGCAGCATCCCCGAAGAGCAACAACGGCCCTTGCGCGGTCTCGGCGAATGGCTTGCGGTCAACGGTGAGGCCATCTACGGCACGCGTCCCTGGACGGTGGCCGCTACCACCACCACGGAAGGGACCGATGTGCGCTTCACGCAGCGCGACGGTCGGGTGTACGCGATCTTGCTCGATCAGCCCGGTGTGCGCCGGTTCGCCTTCCGTGGGGTCAGGCTCGGCGGTGATGAGGTCCGACTACTGGGCAGCGATGCCGGCGTCGCGCTCGGGACGGCTGGTGACCTGCGGAGCATCGAGTTGCCGGCCGAGGTCCCGGTCAGCGCGGCCCTCGTGCTGGACCTCGGCCCCGACGTGAGCTGGCTCGAGTAGCGCTGCGCGGGTCGTCGGCGCCCCTTGCAGGTGCCGATGTCGACAGCGGGTGTACACCCGTTCTGTGCGGATTCGCGAGTCGGTGTCCCGCGCCGGCCAGGCAGGGGGGACAATGCCGGAATGAAGCACACCGAAGAGATGCACAAGGCTGCCGACGGCGCCGAGATCTACCGCCAGCAGTGGCTGCCGGACGACGAGCCGCGAGCAGTTGTCTGCCTCGTCCACGGTCTCGGGGAACACTCAAGCCGGTACGGCCACCTCGCGCAGAGGTTCACCGACCAGGGCTTCGCGGTCTTCAGCATGGACCTGCGCGGTCACGGCAAGTCCTCGGGTACCCGTGGCGACCTGCGCATCACGCAGGCCGTGGAGGACGTGGACGAGTTGCTCGACCAGGCGACCGCCGCGTTCCCCGGACTGCCGGTATTCATCTACGGCCACAGCCTCGGTGGGCTGATCACCATGACCTACACCGTCCAGCGCCGCCCCGACATCACCGGGCAGGTCGCCTCCGCGCCCGCGCTCGACAGTGAGTTGCGGGAGCAGCGGCTCAAGTTCGCGCTGGCCAATCTGCTGGGTGGCGTCGCCCCCGGCATCATCCTTCCGACGGGTCTGGACGCCGACGGCGTGAGCCGCGATCCCGAGGTCGTCGCCGCGTACAAGGCGGACCCGCTGGTCCACGACAAGGGCTCCACCGGTCTGGCCAAGCAGACCTTCGCTGCGATGGATGCGTTGATGGCCCAGACGTCGTTCCCCGTCCCGCTGCTGATCATCCACGGCACGTCGGACCGGCTCACCGTGCCTGCGGCCAGCAAGACATTCGTCGAGAACGTCACGGGTGACGTCACACTGATCGAGTACGACGGGATGTACCACGAGCCCCACAACGAGCCCGAACAGCAAGAGGTGTTCGAGGACGTGCTGGCGTGGATGGAGCCGCGACTGTAGGTCGCCCCCGGTGCCCGAGGTCACCCTGCCCGATCGACGGGTCCTGGCATTGCGTGAATACGGGGACCCCAAGGGTCGACCGGTCGTCTGTAATCACGGCGGCCTGGTGAGCGGTCAGGATGTCTCCCCGGCCGACGCGGCGGCCAAGGCGCTGAACCTCAGGTTGATATCGCCGGATCGACCGGGCATCGGTGCGTCGACCCCCCGACCGGGCCGGACGACGGGGGACTGGGCCGACGATGTCGGGCAGATGGCCGACGCGTTGGGTCTGGACCGGTTCGGGGCTTTCGGATGGTCCTTGGGGGGTCAGTACGCGATGGCGCTCGGCGCGCGGTTGGCACACAGAGTCTCGACGGTGGTTGTCGTCGCCGGATGTATCCCTGGCCTGCACCCGGCGGCGCTGAACCCCACGGATCGACTGTTCATGCGGCTGTCTCAGCGGCCCGTTCCGGTAGCGGCGACCGCCTTCGGCACGATCCGCACAGTGGCCCGACTCGCCCCGGGGATCCTCGGCGATATCACGCAACGATCGCTGTGTGCCGCTGACAGGGCAGCTTTGCGCGCCCTGCCACCCGGTGCCTGGGCGGACTGGATGGCCACCGCCATGAGTCGGCCGAGTGGGATGGTCGAGGAGTACCGCGTACTGGGCCGGCCGTGGGGGTTCGCGCCCGCGGACGTGCAGGCCCCCACGACCTTCTGGCAGGGCGCGCGGGACACTCTGGTCCCCATGTCCTGGGCCGAGCAATTGGCCTCAGCCACGCCCGGTTCCACGCTGCGCACAGTGCCCAATGACGGGCACTTCCTCGCCTATGCGCGCTGGCACGAGGTCTTGGGCGCCTTCTGCGCCGATTGACGCCCGGCCAAGTCATGCCTGGCGCGGGTAGGGTCGGGGCAGAGACTCGATTTCATCGGAGGCTGGATATGCACAACGTCGAGGGCAAGACCGTCCTGATCACCGGGGCAGCTATGGGTCTTGGGCGGCTCTTCGCCGAGAGGGCGGTCGAGGACGGGGCGGCAGCGGTGGTCCTCTGGGACATCAACGAGCAGGCGCTTGTCGACACGGCGGACGCGCTGCAGGCCGCCGGCGGAACGGTCTACGGGTACATCGTGGACGTCTCCTCCGCCGACGAGATCGAAGCCACTGCCGCGATCGTCCGCGAGGAGATCGGAGAGATCGATGTCCTGTTCAACAACGCAGGCATCGTGCGGGGCAACTCGTACTTCTGGGAGGTCGACGACGTCGCGCAGATCCAGTTGACCATGGCCATCAATTCTGTGGCGCCGATGCTGGTCGCCCGGGAGTTCCTGCCCGGGATGATCGCCAAGACCACCGAGTGCCGGATCGTCAACATCGCGTCGTCGGCAGGCTTGGTGTCCAACCCACGCATGTCGGTGTACGCGGCGTCCAAGTGGGCGGCGATCGGCTGGTCGGACTCTGTGCGACTCGAATTGGAGCAGGCCGGCCACGACCACATCAGGGTCACGACCGTGTGCCCGACCTACATCAACACCGGGATGTTCGATGGGGCCAAGAAGATGCTCATGACGCCCATGCTCGAGCAGGAGGTTGTGGTCGATGCGACCTGGAAGGAGATGCTGCGGGGTGGGCCGTTCCTGCTCATCCCGTGGACCGCGAAGCTGAACAAGGTCCTCAGCGGGATCCTTCCCGTGGGGATCCGTGACTTCGTGCTCGACAAGGCCGGGGTCTATCACTCCATGGAGGAGTTCGAGGGTCACGACGACCTCAAGTAGTCCTCATGGGTGTCGAGATCGAACGGAAATTCCTCGTCGTCGGGGATGGGTGGCGTGACGCTGTGTCGTCGTCCACGCGGATCGTGCAGGGCTATCTGACCGAAGGTGGTGCGGTCACCGTTCGGGTCAGAGTCCGCGGTGAGCAGGGGTACCTGACCATCAAGGGAAAGAGCGAGGGCATCTCACGCAGTGAATACGAATATCGGATCCCGGCGACAGAGGCTGATGCCATGCTGGCCGAACTCGCGCAGGGGCCGGTCGTGGAGAAGACGCGCCACCTCGTCGAAGTCGATGGGCACACCTGGGAGGTCGACGTTTTCGCCGGCGCGAACGCCCCGCTCGTCATGGCCGAGATCGAATTGGCCGCCGACGACGAGGAGTTCACACTGCCTCCGTGGGCGGGCCAGGAGGTCTCCGATGATCCGCGCTACTACAACGTGAACCTGGCGCGGTCCCCCTACTCGCAGTGGTCCGGATGAGGAGGTCGTCATGGCCAAGAGGGAGAACGTCACGTCCAGGGAGTACAAGGTCATGCTGCGTGCGCGACTCTTCGACGGGGACGAGCAGCGGATGCACAGCGCGATCGACGCGTTCTGGACTGACCTGACCGCTGCGCTGGCTGCCATCGACATCCCGTGCGAGGGGTCCTTCACGCAGGTGAAGGCCCGTCGACTGATCCGCTTCTTCGACACCGACGAACACCGGATCAACGCCGATCAGTACATCGTCCGCGAACGCGAGGACCTCGACACCGGCGAACGCGAGGTCACCCTGAAGTTCCGGCATCCCGACAGGTACGTGGCCGCGGACCGGAGGATGGACCCCGCCGATGCCCGGGACGCGAAGACAAAATTCGAGGAGGACGTGAAGCCGCCGTTCGTGAGTGTGTACAGCTTCTCCACCACCCAACCGCTGCAGTCCGGCTCCGTTCTCGGGCAGGTCCAGGATGTGGCGGACCTCTTCCCGGGGCTCGCCGACGACCTGTCGGAGCTGCCCACCGATGCGCCACTGCTGCTGGTCAGGGACTTCGTGGGCGGCGAGATCGTCTTGGAGGGTGCCTCGCTCCTGCTCGGCAAGCGGGACATCCTCAGCGAATGCGCACTGGTGGTCTGGTACGACGAAGGTGAGACGGACACCACGCCGGTGGTGGTGGAGTTCAGTTTCAAGTACGGCGACGACGCCGAGGACTACCGGGGCTCTGTCGCACGCGATGCGTACGCGGTGCTCGGCATGCTTCAGAACCAGATGACGGACTGGGTGGATCCCAACCCTGTGACGAAGACCGCCTTCGTCTACGGCTGAGGCCCGGGTCAGCCTGTGCTGCCGGGGTCCTGCGGCCCCGACTCGAGATCCCATGCCACGGCGTCATCCACTTCAGGCAAAGGCTCGCCGTTGATGTACAGCGACGCCGCCTTGACGGTCTGCGAGATGCTGTGCCAGACATGTCCGGATCCCAGCGCGTCGGTGAACCCGGCCTTCTCGAGCACCACCCGCGCGGGGTAGTGAAGACGCGCGATGAACAACTCCACATCACGTCTGCGCAATTCTGTGAGCAGGTCGGACAGCATGGTCGCTGTAGTCGTGTCCATCTGGCCGGTCGCTTCGAGGTCCAGTACGAGCGCTCGCACTGCCTCGTCAGTGTCCACTGCCTCCAGGATGTGCATGTGCGTGGTCTCGCAGTTCGCCCAGAACAGGGGTGCATCCAGGCGCAGCACCATGACCCCCGACACGTGCGTGCGTTCGGGATGATCGGCCAAGGCCCCCCACCCGGCCTTCTCGCCGGGTATCCGGCCCAAGGCGTCGATGTTCACCCGACTCGAGCGGTACAGCACCCCGAGCAGTGACAGTGCGACTGCAGCGAGCAGCCCGTACAGAGGTCCGAAGAAGAGCACGCCGGCCAGCGCCACCAAGGACGACACGTAATCGTTGCGGCGGACCCTGCGGTAGTGGCGCAGCGCGCGAACATCGAGCAGGAACCAGACACTGGCCACGACGATCACGGAAAGTACGACCCGCGGCACGTCCGTGAGCAGACCGGTCATGGTCAGCAGGAAGAGAATGACGATGAGTGCGGCCCAGACCCCGGTGATCTGGGTCCGGGCGCCACTGGTGACGGCGGTACCCGTGCGGCTGAGGCTGCCGCACACACTCATGCCCCCGCTGAGCCCGGCGCCGATGTTGGCCATGCCGCCGCCGAGGAACTCCGAGTCGGCGTCGATCCGGTAGTCACCTCGGCTGGCGAAGATACGCGCCGCCGACAGCCCTTCGCCCACACCGGCCACGGCCACCGCCAAGCCGCCGAGGGCGATGGACCACAGATCCGGGCCGGAGATCGCGGGCAAGCCGAACGTGGGCAACCCCGATGGAACCGCTCCGATCACTTCCACGTTGTGACCTCTGGCGTCCCAGAACTGTGCCAGCGCGATGGCACCGACCATGAGGATCAACGCCCACGGCACGCGTGGTCGGCGGGCTCCTCCGATGAAGAGGATGGCCAACCCCACGGCAGCGAAGGCCACGGTCACAGGATTGGTCTGAGAGATGTGGCTCAACACGTTCCACATCCGCTCCAGGAAATGTGCCGGCGCCGCCGGGATCCCGAGGATGTGCGACAGCTCGCCGGTGATGACGGTGATGCCCAGACCGAAGCTGAAGCCGACGATCACCGGCCTGGAGATGAAGTCGGTCACCCAGCCCAGGCGAAGGATCCCGAAGAGGGCCAGCCAGACCCCGGCGGCCAGTGCCACACCGGCGGTCAGGGCAGCTGCCCGCACCGGATCCTGGACCCCCGGCATCCCCGCGATCACGGCTCCCGACATCAGGGCCACGGTGGACGTCGGCCCGACCGAGACATGACGTGACGAGCCGAAGACGGCATAGAGCACCAGGGCCGCAGGCAGTGCGTACAGGCCCACTTGGACCGGCGCGAGTGCCACCGCGGAGTAGCCCATTGCCGTCGGAATCGCGACCGCCGCCACCGAGACCCCGGCCAGGGCATCGGGGACCAACCATGCCCGTCGGTAGTGGGGGAGCCAGGCGATCATCGGCGCGATGCGGCCCACGTGTGCGGACGCCGACATCAGCTGACCAGAAGATACGAGACGCCGATGGCGGTGGCCAGACCGACGACCACCAGGGGGATGCCGAACTTCACGAAGGAGGCCATGCGGTACCGGCCCGGCTGCATGACCATCAGGTTCGACTGGTGACTGAACGGGTTGATGAACGTGAAAGAGATACACGTACCGATGAGTGCCAGCAGAACGATCGGGTCGATGTCGAACGCCGCCGCCAACGTGAGTCCGATGGGTGTGAGAATGGAGGCCGCTGCCGCGTCCGGCGCAATCTCCGCCATTGCCGCCCGGTCGGCCGTGCTCACGGCCAGCGTGATGACCACGGCGGTGAGACTCCCGGCGGACACGGTGGTGATTGCGTCCGACAGCACTTCCGCGATGCCGCTCTCGACGACGATGGCTCCGAGGCCCACCGATCCGGCCAGGATGAACAGGACGTTCCAGTCCAGGGCCCGTACTGCTGCTCGCGGGGTGAGCACGCCGCTGAGGACCATGAGCACCGCTCCCGCGAACGCGGCGGCCTCCACACGTGCGAGCCCGAAGGAGGCGGACAGGATCACTGCCACCAGGATTCCGAGCGCCCACCACGTGCGGGCGGGCTGGGGTGCCTTGCCGGCGGCGTCCTGCCACAGTCCGATGTCCGAGTGTTCCTGGAGAGCCTGTGGGCTCTCACACGTGAGGTACACGGTGTCGCCGGCATCCGCCGCGGTCTCCTGAAGCGGCTCGCGAGAGCGGGCCGCGATCACATCGACATCACCGTGGGCTTCAAGATCTCCCAGCGTTCCCCGTTCGCCGGGGGCTATCGACGCTGCATACAGGCGTTGCTCGGACAACCCGAACCGGGGGCTGCGCCAGAGTGCGGCGACTCCGTCTTCTGTGGACTCGAAGACGAGCACGTCGCCGGCGGCGAGAGGTTCGTCCGGCTCGAGTTCCTCGACGCCACGCCGGATGGCCAGCAGCGAGTACTCCTGCGTGCTGGCGATCCCAAGGGCGGACGGTCGTCGACCGATCCCGATGGCCCCGGGTGCGACCGGCAGTTCGACGCGCCAGTCCTGATCGGTGTCGGGCGCCTCATCGGCGGCCGTGAAGGCGCGCGGGGAGGCGATCAG
>ERZ724503.1508-NODE-1508-length-10782-cov-13.659551_pt1 | contig 10782 bp, 14 predicted proteins | sample MGYA00376036_ERZ724503 | MGnify/ENA primary metagenome ERZ724503 (study PRJEB28724, sample SAMN07190885) | wastewater metagenome | isolation source: influent of sewage treatment plant in Hong Hong | place: Hong Kong | collected 2016-03-17 ...
GCTGCTTTTCTTTTTGCTTCAAGGATGGCTATTTCTCTGATGTGATTTAATTCTTCAAGGATTTTTTTTTGAGATGCTTCGTCTAATTTTTCAATATTATGTTTGAAATCTTCAACAGATTTTGCATTTTCTAGCTCTTTTTTTAAAATATCAGAAGTTGTTTCATTTGTAAAATTGGCAATTGCAGCTAAGTCATCTACAACTAAACCAGATGATTTTATACTTGCAAGTTTTGTATAAGTTGCAATATCATCAAACAAAACTCCCACATCATCAAGTGAAGTAGCCAATGTTTTTGTAGCCGTTGCCATGGTTTTGCCTGCAAGTGAGCTTATATCATCTGATAATAAAGATAAATATCCTAATATCCCCGCCATAAATAAATCTCCTAATAGCTTTAATTTCAATTAGATATAATACAAAAAAACAACAAAGAAGAAGATTTGAATAATATTTATGATTGTATTGTAATTGGTGGTGGACCTGCTGGAATAATGGCAGGTATTAGTGCTTCAAAAAATAAAAATAGAGTATTACTTTTGGAAAAACTTCCAAAAATTGCTTCAAAATTAAAAGCAACAGGTGGAGGAAAATGTAATCTTACAAATACTTTATCAACTGAAGAATTTATGGCGAAATTTGGTAAAAATGGTAGGTTTATGAGTTATGCTTTGGAAGCTTTTAATGCAAAAGATTTAAGAGATTTTTTCTGTAATATCGGGGTTGAAACAATATCAAGAGATGGTTTTAGAGTTTTTCCTATTGAGCATAATTCATCTATAATTTTGAGTGCTTTAGATAATGAGCTAAATAGAGTTGGTGTTGAAGTTGAGTCTAAAGTTGAAATAAAAGAGATAAAAAAAGATGAAGATATTTTTACAATTATTTCAAAAGATAAAATCTATAAATCAAAAAATATCATAATTGCAACAGGAGGTTTGGGTTATCCTATTCTTGGTGCAACAGGAGATGGATATGATTTTGCCAAAAATTTTGGTCATAAAATCACTTCAACTCATCCAGCGATGATGCCACTTTTTACAAAAGAGAAAAATTTTGCTTCTTGTAAAGCTGATACTATTGCTAAAGCTATTTTAAAAGTAAATCTTCCAAAGTATAAAAATCTAAAGCTTGTAGGAGATTTGATTTTTACTGCACAGGGTTTACGAGGTCCTGTTATTTTGGATTTTGCTAGAGAAATTACTCCAATTTTAGAAAAATATAGTGAAGTTCCGCTTTTGATAAATTTTCTAAAAGGCAAGAATGAAGAGCAGATTTATACACATCTAAAAAATGAGATAGCAAAGAATCCAACAAATACTATTTTAGAAAATCTTGAAACGCTTTTAGCTTCAAGCGTAGCAACTCAAATATGTAATATTTGCGAAATAAATAAAGATGAAAAGTTCAAGAATATAGAGGGATTTAAAAGAGAAAAACTAATCAAAACTTTAGCTTGGACACCTTTTACGATTATTGGGCATGAAGGATTTAAAAATGCCATGATTACAAGAGGTGGCGTTGAGCTAAAACAAATTGATTCGAAAACTATGCAAAGTAAATTGATAGAGGGTTTATACTTTTGTGGAGAAGTTGTAAATATAGATGGACCTTGCGGTGGATATAATCTTCAATGGTCATTTTCAAGTGGATATTTAGCTGGGAACTCCATAAAAAAGAGATTCTAAATTATGAGTTCTTTTAGCTGTTTACTGTTGGTTTTTATCTTTTTCAAATAGTTTTTTTCAAAAAATCCAAAATAATCTGTTTATGGTCAAAAACCAATTTTTCAAGTGGTATTTCATCTATTTTATAAACATAAACTTCTTTTGCATCATCAGCAGCGATAGGTTTTCCGTAAGCTTTGCAGATATAAACAACTGAAGCTGTGTGAAATCTTTCATCTCTTGAAGGGTCTGAATAAACCCCAAGAAGTGATTCAATGCTAATATCAAGCGAAGTTTCCTCTTTCATTTCTCTTATAACTGCATTTTCAACAGTTTCTCCAATATCCACAAATCCACCTGGAATAGCTATACCTAAAGGTTTGTTTAACCTTTCAATCAAAACTATTCCTTGAAAATTTTCTTTTTCATCATACAATTTTATGATGCCATCAACTGCTAAATAGGGTGTTTTTATCATTTATTTTCCTAATGTTCCATCTGTTTTGCTTGGACAGTATCTTTTCCTATAAACTCTTTTGCGTTGGCATTTGAAACGACAAGTTTTGCAATAGTATCTGTTTGAGTTGCAACATTATACGTTTGAGCTGCTATTTGAGCATTTTCTTGAGTTTGTTGATCAAGTGATGCAACCGCCATATTTATTTGCTCAATTCCCGAAAGTTGCTCTTTACTTGAAGATTCTACACCTTTTATCAAATCAATAGTTTTTAAAATATTTTCATTTAAAGCTTTGTATCCTTTTATCATATCTTCGGATATTCTTTTACCTTGGTCTGCTTTTTTTGTAGCTGTTTCAACCAAAGATTTTATTTCATTTGCAGCTTCTGCACTTCTTGACGCTAAGTTTCGCACCTCTTGTGCAACAACAGCAAATCCTTTTCCTGCTTCTCCTGCGGTTGCTGCTTCAACAGCTGCATTTAGTGAAAGAATATTTGTTTGAAATGCTATTTGGTCTATTACTGAAATAGCTTCATTTATTGCATTTACTTCTTCATCGATTTCATTCATAGCATCAGTCGTTTCATTTGCAAGTTTTTCTCCTATTGATACAGAGTTTGTAACATTTGAAGCAAGTCTTGACATTTGAATAATATTATCAGTGTTACTTGAAATCGCACTTGTTATCTCTTCAAGTGCTGCTGCTGTTTCTTCCAGTGCAGCCGCTGCTTCATTTGAGTTTTTATTTAAAATATCAACATTTTTAAGTAAAATCATACTACTTGTATTTAGAGTCAAACCATTTGATTTATTTTCAACCAACATATCGTTTATAATATCTGCTAGATTATTCAATCCCACCGTAACACCACTATTACAACCTTGAATTCTGTGTGTAAAATCAAGTTTTGCATATTTTTCTAGGGCAAAGGTTATATCATTTATATTTGTGCATACTTTTAATTGCAGATTTAAAAGCATATCATTAATAAGATGTCTTAAATTTTCTAAGCTTTGAGTCTCTACTTTGTTATTAAGTCTTTTGTTTAGGTAACCATTTTTTATTTCAAGAACAATATCAGCAATTTCTTCTAAAAATTTATTATCAGAATCTATTGTTGATTTTGTTTTTGTGATATTTTGATTTACAACTTTTGCCATATTCCCAAATTCATCATTATTTGAATCATCTAGTATTTCTACAGTTGTTGATTCTTTGTTTATATAACCAAAGAAACTTAACAATCCTTTTTCAAAATTATTTATAGTTGTTATTAGTTGGTTTGATAATATTAGTGAAAAACCTACAAAAAATAGTACTGAAATGATAGCTATAAGTATCAAAGCAATATCCATTTTATTCATAGCGTCTTCTTTAACAATTTTTGTATTTTCATTTATACGAGCTAAATTTTTTTCAAGATTCAATCCAATATCAACCATTTGTTTTATAGTAGCTAGTATTTCAGGAGACTCTTTTTCAATTCCATTTTTATAATCATTAATTCTTTTTTGAGCAAATTCATCAAAACTTTTTATATAATTTTTTGATAATTTGATGATTTCATCGCATAGTTCTATATTTTCTTTTATATACAGTTTACTTTGTAATTCTAAAACAGAGCTGTTTAAAGCTTCAAAATCCTCTTTAACTATTTTTGCTTTTGTTTCATCAGGAGTTCTTAAAAATTGATAAACAGAAATTCTTCCTTTTAAAACTTGCTGGATAAATAAATCAGTTTGTATTGAAATATTACTTCTTACTTCTACAATATTATTAAAGTAACTAAATATCAAACCAGATATTATTACAACCATAAGAAAAATTGAAGGTAAAAGCATAAGTTTAGCTTTTGTAGATATATTTTTAAACAAGATTAGCCTTTTTTATAAATTATTATTTTTGAGAATGAATATTATTAATAAATAACAAAAAATAAGCTTAAAAAAAATAATATTATTTTGAATAAATCAAAGATTTTTTAAAATTGTTAATTGGAGGTTTTTTTCATAGTTAAATTTAAATTCACACTCTTTTAAATAATAAAAAAAGCTTTCATAAGAAACTCCATTGTATTTTTTTAGATTCTCTTCTAAAAATTTCCAAAAGTCATAAAGTTTCGTTTTATAGGAGTTTTGAGAATAGATTTTATGCCAATTTAAATACTCTTCAAAACCTTCATTTTTAGATTCTCTTCTATGTTTTAGATTTGGCATTAAAAGAGTATATATTTTTTCATTAGAGTAAAAACCTATGATATTTATAGCTTCATAGAGTGATTTTATATTTTGAAGTTTTTGTTTTTGTGAAAAATAATAAAACTCTTCATATTCACTATAATCTTTTGGCATAGAATAATACTCCTCTTCCAAAAATTTTGAGAGTTTATATCTTATTTCATCAAATCTACTTTTTATAGTTTTATAATTTAGATTTAATTCTTTTGATAATTCTAGTGCAGTTTTATCTTGCCAAAAACCAATTATTATATTTTCATCGGTTTTTAATTTTTTTAATGAGTATTTTTTTGCACAAATTTTGCATTTTATATACTCATTTTGAAGTTGATAAAAAGAATCGTTTTTACAGTTTTTACAAATCATGAGTGTATTCTAACATTTTTTGTTCCAAAAATACCTAAGTCAATAAAGAAATTTATACTAATATAACGCCTTGAAATATATAATCTTTCTAATTTTACAAGAGGAAAATCAATTATGAAAAAAATAGCAACATTAACTTTGGGATTGTCATTATTTGCAAATGCTCATTTTTTAGCTTTTTTACCAAGTAGTGATAATGTATCGGATAAAAATAAAACAAAAGTAAATTTTGATATATCTTTTATTCATCCCTTTGCTCAAACAGGAATGACTTTAGAGCAACCAAAAGTGTTTTTAAATAGTTTGGATAAACCTCTTTCTTTGGTTGAGTCTGAAAAATTTTCTCATAAATCATGGAAAAGTTCTTATGATATAAAAGCTCCTGGAATTTATAAATTTTTTGTACAGCCACAACCATACTTCGAACCAGCAGAAGAAAAATTTATCTCTCATATTCCAAAAGTTATAATTAGCTCTTTTGGCTTTGAAGATGGTTGGGATGAACCTCTTGGATTAAGATATGAGATTATTCCTCTTACAAAACCTTTTGCTTTATATTCAGGAAATTTATTTCAAGCAAGAGTGATTCATGATGGAAATCCAGCATCAAATGTTGAAGTTGAAGTAGAACTTTACAATGAATTTGGACTAAAAGCTCCTAGTGATTCACATGTAACTCAAGTTGTAAAAACAGATGAAAATGGGGTTTTTTCATTTGTTATGAATCATAAAGGTTGGTGGGGATTTGCAGCTTTGATTGAAGAGGGTGAATTAACACATATAGATGGAAAAAATTATCCAGTTGAAAATGGTGCTTTGATGTGGGTAAAGGCTTACTAATATGCACATAGCAGATGGAGTTTTGGGTTTTGAAGCAACGGCTGTTGTAAGTGTTATTTCAGTAATTGCTTTAATAAAAGCTATAAAAGAGCTAAAAAACGAAGATATTTCTATAACAGCTGTTTGTAGTGCTATGTTTTTTATAGCTTCTTTTATACATATTCCTTTTGGAGTGACTCAAATACATCTAATACTTTTGGGAGTTATTGGAATTTTAATTTCTTGGAGTAGTTTTGTAGCTATTTTTGTAGCTTTATTACTTCAAGCTTTGCTTTTAGGTTACGGTGGAATCTCAAGTCTTGGCGTAAATCTTTTTATAATGGCAATGCCTTCTGTGATAGTTTATTATTTATATAATTTACAAATAGTAAAAAAACTCAGTGATAAAATAAGATTCTTTTTAGTGGGCTTTTTGGGTACTTTTTTTGCTACGCTTTTTTTGACTTTGATTTTATATTTTTCAAAGCAAGAGTATGACTACGCTGCATTTTCAATATTTACAATAAATATTATAACGATGGTTATAGAAGCAATTGTAAGTATGTTTTTACTTCTTTTTATCAAAAAAGTTTATCCAAAAATTTTGAAGGTTTAAGTTGAAATATCTATTTTTGTTTTTGTTATTTTTAAATTTTTCTTATGCTCATAAAATAAATCTTTTTATAACAAATGAAAATGATGATTTACAGATTTATTCATATTTTGCTTCTGGTATGGCTTGTAAAAATTGCAAACTTATCATAAAAAATGAAGAAAAAATAGTTTTGCAAGATGTTTTAAATAGCGAGGGGAAATATACATATAAGCCAACTTTTAAAAATGTTGAGATTATTGTAGATGCAAGTAGTGGACATATAGTAAGTGAAAAAATAGAAGTATCAAATATAAAAAATGAGAAGTTAAATCAACACCTAAAAAAGGAAGAAGATAAAAAATATCTAAATATTTTAATAGGACTTATTTTATTATTTTTGATATTTTCTTTATTAAAAAGATTTAAAAAATGACAAAAGAAACAATATCTTTAATAACTGTTTTTTTATACTCTATTTTAGTAGCTTTTTTTCAGTTGAGTTACTTTTTTTTATTTCCTATTTTTATAGTTTTAATAAAAGAGAAAGATTACATTTTTAATATTTTAAAAAAACTATTTTTTTTAAATTTTTTTATTATTGTTTTGGTTTTGTTTGTCTTTTTTCAAAATAAAACAGAAGCAGTAGAGCTTTTTTTTAGAACAAATCTTATACTTTTATTTAGTATTTCTCTTTTTTACAAATCAAAAGGTTACGATATCGTAAGAGGTTTAGATGGTCTTAAAATATCGGCTAAAGTTGTGAGTGTTTTTTATTTTACGATTTGTTTAATTGATTATTTACTTCTTGATTTCAAAAAAACAAAAGATAGTTTAAAAGCAAGAGGTTTTAGTGCAAATACTTCTATGTTTTGCTATGAAACTTATGGAAATATAATAGCTATGATTTTTATAAAAGCTTTGAAAAAATCAGAAGATGTGAAATGTAGCATGAACGCAAGGGGATTTGTAGATAAAATCTATTTTTTAAATATTTCAAATATTGGATTTTTGGATAAGTTTTTGTTTTTTAGTGTGCTTATTATTTTATTAAAGGTTGTTTATGAGTTGTTCAGTTAATTTAAGAAATGTGTCTTACCAAAATGATAAAAAAGAGTTATTTAAAAATATAAATCTCAATTTAGGACATGAAGAAAAAATAGCAATAATTGGTTCAAATGGAAGTGGTAAAAGTACGCTTTTAAAAATCATAGCAGGGCTTATAAGCCCAAGCGAAGGCTATGTGGAGATTTTTCATAATAAAATAGATAGTTTAGATGATTTTAGAAAATTTAGAAATGACATAGCGTATCTTCCTCAAGATGTAACAAATCATTTTTTATGCCCAACAGTTATAGAAGATGTCATTTTTTCATTAAGAGCAAAAGGAGTTTCAAAAGAAGAGGCTTTGATACAAGGTAGTGAAATCTTAGAAGAGCTAAAAATAACTCACTTAAAAGATAGAATAATTTTTGATTTAAGTGGAGGAGAACAAAAAATAGTTGCTCTTGCAGGACTTCTAATCCTAAAACCAAAAATCCTACTTTTAGATGAACCTACAAACGCTTTGGATGAACAAAGTGAAAAAAGAATAATTGAAATTCTAAACTCAATAAAAAAATCAATGATTATAGTATCTCATCATAGAAGTTTTATAGATAGTTTGACTTCAACGGTTTATAGGTTGGATGGTAAGTTTACTAGATTATAAGTTGTTAATATTGAAATAAAATTGAGATAGATTCAATTAATCAATTAAAATTGGGCTTCAGAGTGAACGCAAAAGTCATTTTATGGGTTTCGGTAGTTTATGTTGCTAATAGTGATACAGATTCTATTGATTTAAAAGAGTATGTAATAATTGATGGGCAACAACGACTTACAACTTCAACTCTTTTTTTGAAAGCTTTGCATGATGTTATTGATGATGAAGTTTTCAAAAAATTACTAAAAAATGAGTTTGATACAATAGATATAAATTCAAATATCTACAAAAACTATAATTTTTTTAAAAATAAAATTCAAAGTTTTGAAGATTATAAATTACTTTATCTTGGATTTAAAAAATTATTTATTGTTCATATTGCACTTAATCGTAGAGATGACAATCAACAACTTATTTTTGAAAGTATCAACTCAACTGGAGTTAGTTTATCTCAGTCAGATTTAATAAGAAATTTTTTGCTTATGGATAAAGAGGCTGATGAGCAAGTTGAATTATTTGAAAAGTATTGGTTTAAAATAGAAGAAAATTTGACAAGTGAAAACATATCAAATTTTGTAAGAGATTATTTGACAGTAAAACAAAATAAAATTCCAAATAAAGATGACACCTATGAAGCTTTTAAAATTTTTGTATATTCTCAAAAGATTTATTGAATGAAAAAGAGTTATTTAAAACTTTAGAAATTATTGAAAGTTATATTGTAAGAAGAATGGTTTGCAATAAACCAACTAATGCTTTAAATAAAGTTTTTGCATCTTTATTTAGTGATATTTTAGATATAACAAATTTTAATTTTGAAAAATTTAGTAAATATTTTTCAACACTTTTGTTTTCTAAAAAAGGTTCTGCAATTTTTCCAGATGATGAAGAGTTTAGAGTTGATTTTACTTCAAGAGATTCTTACAATTTAAAAAATATAAAATTTATTTTACTTAGACTTGAAAATAAAGATAACAATGAAAAAGTAGATATGGCTACACTTTCTATAGAGCATTTTATGCCACAAACTTTGACAAATTCTTGGAAAGCAAAACTTGGAGATAAATACCAATTAGTACATGATAAATATTTGCATAATATTGGTAATCTTTCACTCTCTGGTGATAATACTCAGCGCTACAAATTGGGATGATGAAGAGATAAATAAAAGAGCAGATTTTCTTTTTCAAGATGCAAAAACATTGTGGCAATACCCAAAAGAATTGGATTTAAAACTTGAGTTCAAAGATACAGATAAAGAATTTTATACTCTTGATGATGATATTGATATTACTGGGGAAAAACCTCTTTATTTTGAAATATTTAATGAAAAATATAATACAAAATCTTGGAATGATTTATATATACAATTAATCAAATTATTAATTAATTTTGATGAAAAGATTGCACAACTCTTACTTAAAGACGATGATTTTAGTGGAAAAAATAGAAAAATATTTTCTTCTACAAAAGATAATGAAAAAGGGAAACAAGTCGAAATAAAAGAAAATTATTTTGTAGAAACAAATTTAAGTGCAAATGCTATTATGAGTTATATAAAACTAATATGTGAAAAATTTGGTTTAAGTGGGGATGATTTTATTTATACAATTAGAAATTAATTAACAAATTGTAATATTCGTGGTTTTCAAGTGATGTTAGATAGTGATTTAGCCCAACTTTATGGGGTTGAAACAAAACATATCAATCAAGCTGTTAGAAATAATCCAGATAAATTTCCTGATGATTTTTATTTTGAAATGACTGATGATGAACTTGAAAACTTGAGGTCAAAATTTTTGACCTCAAGTTGGGGAGGGAAGAGATACAGTCCAAAACTATTCACAGAGCAAGGAATATATATGTTAGCAACAATACTGAAAAGTAAAGTTGCCACAGATATAACAGTAAAAATAATAAGAACTTTTGCAAATATGAGAAATCTTATAAAAGCAAATGATTTTTATGTACATCAACTAAAAGAGTTAGAAAAAAGACAATTAAACTATGAAATAAAATCAGATGAAAAATTTGATAAGATTTTTGATGCCCTCGAAGATAAAAAACTTCATCCCATAAATGGTATATTTTATAATGGACAAATTTTTGACGCTTATGTTTTTATTTCAGATTTGATAAGAAGTGCAAAAGAATCCATATTTTTGATTGATAATTATATTGATGAATCTACTCTTACTCTTTTTTCTAAAAATCAAAATCTACACAGCAAATATCCCAAAACAACTACAGCTTGACATTAAAAAATATAATCAGCAATACAATAATTTAGAACTAAAAATCACAAAAAACTTTCATGATAGATTTATGATATTAGATACAAAAGATGTTTATCATATTGGAGCTAGTTTGAAAGATTTGGGTAATAAGATTTTTGCTTTTAGTAAAATAAGTATTGATTGCAAGGATATTTTAAAAAAATTATAGATTAAATCTGGTTCTAAAAATATCTAAGATATTTCAAACCTTAGAGCTATTTAAAAACAAAAAAGTTAAAATCTAGAAAAATGAATAAATATTCACTAAAAGGATTTTAATATGTGTAAAGACTGCGGTTGCGTAATAGCGGGACAAGAAAATCACCACCATCACCATGACGAACATGAACATGGAATTGTTCATGACCACGACCATCCCCACGATAATATGACTTGGAGTGCCTCACACCAAGCAGCTCATGAAACACTTCATCATAACCCACAATTAAATGATGCAAAAACTGTTTCTGTAATCAAAAAAATACTTGATAAAAACGACCATGAAGCCTCTCATAATAGAGCTCATTTTGATTCTCATAAAGTTTTAGGAATAAATCTTATGAGTAGCCCTGGAAGTGGAAAAACTACACTTTTAGAAAACTTAGCTGATATGGTAGATTTTAAATTTGCAGTTGTAGAAGGAGATTTAGAGACTTCAAG
>ERZ724503.1516-NODE-1516-length-10753-cov-13.710133_pt1 | contig 10753 bp, 10 predicted proteins | sample MGYA00376036_ERZ724503 | MGnify/ENA primary metagenome ERZ724503 (study PRJEB28724, sample SAMN07190885) | wastewater metagenome | isolation source: influent of sewage treatment plant in Hong Hong | place: Hong Kong | collected 2016-03-17 ...
TGCTATGTTTTCAGGAGCTACCAGCGCTTGATGGACGGGCGTGAGAGCCCGATTTCATCCAAATCTGTCACTCTGCTGGGTTCGGGCGCCATCCTGACCGAGGTGGTCAAGGCCGCTGAGTTGCTGGCGGCTGAAGGCGTGGAGGTGACCGTGCTCAGCGTGACCAGCTGGAGCGAGCTGGCCCGCGATGGCGTGGCCTGCGAACAGCGCGCTTTGAGTGGCGAGGCCGAGCACGGCACGCCTTGGCTCACGCAACAACTGGCAGGCACCGCCGGGCCGGTGATTGCCGCCACCGACTACGTGCGCGCCGTGCCCGAGACGGTGCGCGCCTTCGTGCCCGAAGGCCGCCGCTACATCACCCTGGGCACGGACGGCTTTGGCCGCAGCGACACGCGCGCGGCGCTGCGCCAGTTCTTTGGGGTGGATGCACAGGCCGTGGCGAAGGCGGCGCGGTTCGCGTTGGGTTTGTAGTCAAAATAGCTGCTGGCGCTTGATGGATAAGCGCCAGCAGCTATTGAAAATATAGCATTCACGCTGCGCAACCCAAGGTACTTCGGGCCATCGCTGGCGCACAGCTTGTGGGCCGATGGCCTTCAGTCGGTCATCGCCTCACGCCGGAAGAACGCATCCAGCACGGGCACCAGGCTGGCGAACTCTTGCGCAAACCGGGCTCGGTTCACAAAGTAGGCCTCGCAGGCCACGGCAAAAAACTCGGATTGCGATGTGGCGCCGTACGCATCGAGCCAGGGCTTTTCAGCGCCAAAACGCTCGGCCAGAATCACGCGCTCGCGAAAGTCCTGGTAGGCGGGCTCCCACGCATTCCACCAGGCTTCATACGCCCCGCGGCCCGTGCGCGCGCCCATGAAGCCTGCAGGCAGGGGCGGGCAGCCGTTGGCGTTGCCGCTGCGCATGTCCAGCTTGTGCACAAATTCGTGCACCACCACGTTGTGGCCGCGCGCGGTGTTTTCGTGGGCATTGGCAATGTGCTGCCAGCTCAGCATCACCGGGCCGCGCTCCATGGCCTCGCCCAGCAGCACCTGGGCGTGTTCGTGCACCACGCCCGCCTCGTCCACCATCTGCCGCCGGGCCACGGCTTCACCGGGGTGGACCACGATGGTCACGAAATCGTCGTACCAGTCCAGGGCCTTGGCGGCATCGCCCAGGTGCAGCAGGGGCAGGCAGGCCTGCGCCGCAATGTCGATGGCCATGGCATCGGTCACTTCCAGCCCATGGGCGCCGTGGAACTGCTTTTGGTCCAGAAACAGGGCGCTGAGCGCGCGCAGCTTGCCCTGCTCGGGCAGCGACAGGCGGGCCAGGAAGGGGTAGCGCTGCAGGGTTTGCAGCCAAAGCTCTGCCGAAATGTCGGGCACGGGGGCCACGGTGGCACGCACACTGCGCCAGAGCCGGTTGAGAAAAGGGGGCATGGTGGGCTGGATCGGGGCCTGCCGTGGACAAGCCCCTGAGTTCAAGACACCCGCTACATGGGGCCCAGGGCCACGCGTTCCAAGCCCGTGGCCGACAAACGCAGTGTTTCCAGGCGCGGGGGTAATGCGGCCGCGTCCCAGTCGCTCAGCACCACGCGCTGCAAGCCGGGTGCCAGGGCATGGTCTGCCGGGCGGTGGGTGTGGCCGTGGATGAGGGTGTGCGCGCCTGCGGCCTGCAGCCAGGCGATGGCGCTGGCGTGGTCCACATCGGCATAGACGGTGCCTGACTGCTTGCGCGCTTCACTCTCTTGCCGGATGCCACGCGCCTGTGCGCGGCGCGTAGCGAGCGGTTGCGACAAAAACTGTTGCTGCCAGGCGGGGCTTCGGGCCTGCACGCGAAAGCGCTGGTAGTCCACATCGTCCACGCACAGCAGATCGCCATGGCTGAGCAGGTAGCGCTGGCCTGCAAAGCTCAGCACGGTCGGGTCTTGCAGGCCGGTGATGCCGCAGTGCTGCAAGAAAGCGCCGCCCGCCAGAAAGTCGCGGTTGCCGTGCATGAAGTACAGCGCGGTGCGCCGTGCAGCGGCCTGGAGCTGGGCGCACACCTGGCCCTCAAAACTGCCAGGGTCGTGGATGGCATCGTCGCCCACCCACACTTCAAAAATGTCGCCCAGCAAAAAGACGGCGTCGGCCGGCGTGGTGTGCAGGTACCGCTGCCAGGCAGCCACGGTGGCGGGCTCGCTGGCCTGCAGGTGCAGGTCGGAAATGAAATCGACCGTGCGCCAGTGTGAGGGAGCAACAAGCTCCTCCAACGGGGGCACGGTCGGGGTCACGGAGTTCGTTTCTCTCAGAGCTTCATGCGCACAGCCATGAGCGCGGCGCATGAAACCGGCGCGATGCAAGCCAGTGGCCGCCGCGCAAGGGCCGCCCCGCCGCGCTGGCGGCGTCTCCCTTCCCGAATTGCGCAGCAATTCGAGAGAAGGGGGAAGGCGCGCAGCGCCTCAGGGGGATGAGGCTCAAAGCGCCACAGCCTTGTCGATGACCACGGGGTCAAAGGGCACGTCGTCGTGGAAGCCCTTGCGGGTGGTGCGCACGGCCTTGATGGCATCGACCACTTCCTGGCCCTTCACCACCTTGCCGAACACGGCGTAGCCCCAGCCTTGAGGGGTGGGCGAGCTGTGGTTCAGGAAGCCGTTGTCCACGGTGTTGATGAAGAACTGGGCGGTGGCGCTGTGGGGGTCGCTCGTGCGGGCCATGGCCACGGTGTACTTGTCGTTCTTCAGGCCGTTCTTGGCTTCGTTTTCGATGGGGGCCTGGGTTTCCTTTTGCTTCATGTCGGCAGTCATGCCGCCGCCTTGCACCATGAAGTTCTTGATCACGCGGTGGAACACGGTGCCGTTGTAGAAGCCGCTGTTCACGTAGGCCAGGAAGTTGGCGGTGGACTTGGGCGCGTTCACGGCGTCCAGTTCCAGGGTGATGACGCCCTGGGTTGCGGTTTCAGCCACGTTGATGGTGACGTGGAGTTCAACTTGTGGATTGCTCATTGCAGTGCTTTCTTCAAAAAATCACTTCACCACGGTGGCAGAGGTGATGGTGACGGGGGTGTTGGGAACGTTCTGGTGGGGGCCCTTGTTGCCCGTGGCCACGGCCTTGATCTTGTCGACCACCGCTGTGCCTTCCACCACCTTGCCGAACACGGCGTAACCGTGGCCGTCAGGGTTGGGGGCGTTGAGCATGGCGTTGTCCTTCACGTTGATGAAGAACTGCGAGGTGGCCGAGTTGGGGTTGCCCGTGCGCGCCATGGCGATGGTGTAGGTGTCGTTCTTGAGGCCGTTGTTGGCTTCAAGCGGAATGGGCGCCTTGGTGGGCTTTTGCACCATGTCGGCAGTGAAGCCGCCGCCCTGGATCATGAAGCCGTCGATCACGCGGTGGAACACCGTGCCGTCGTAGTGCTTGTCGTTCACGTAGGCGAGGAAGTTCTCCACCGTCTTGGGAGCCTTGGCAGGGTCGAGCTGCACCACGATGTCGCCCAGGGAGGTAGCCAGCTTGACCTTGGGGGCAGTCTGGGCGTGGGCAGGTGCTACGGAAAACATAGCTGCCAGCGCAAATCCAGCAAGCGCCAGCACCGATTTTCTTTTGGAAATCATCCAATCACTCCTTCAAAAAAGATTTGCCATTGCTGGCCGCGTCGCGTCCAGTACTGGCGTTTGATGGGGCCGGTGCGCGCACCTTCGGCCACTTCGCCGAACGTTACCACCATGGTGTCGGCCGAGTCCGTCCAGCGCAGGTAAGCCTTGTCCTTGAGGTGGACAGGGCGACCCTTGAGCGCCTGGGATTCCGTCTGTAGCACGGTGGCCCATTCAGACAGGGGCATTTTCTTGTAGCTTTGGAAGTCCGGGGCGTAAAAGCCGAGCAGGCGGTTCATGTTGCCTTCGGACTTGGCAGCGCTCCAGGCGTTGAGCACGGCTTCGAACGAATTGCGCTCGGCCTGCACGCTGTGGGCTTGCACCCATTGCAGTTGCTTGGCAATCACCACGGGGGTGGAGCGGGGCTCCACCGTGCGCAGAATGCGCTCCAGGTCCGGGTTGGCCAGGGCTTCGCAGCCGTCCGTGGCCAGCGGTGCGCGAGAAAACTGGTCGGGCGGCGTGCCGTGCAGCCAGATGCCGCTGCCGGTCTTGCCCCGCACCTGGTCCAGCGGGTTGGGGTAATTGATGGGCAGGGCACCCGCACCGTAAAAGTCCTTGAGCGTGGCAGGATCCAGCCGGCTGGTGATGAAGTACACGCCCAGGGGGGTGCGCTGGTCGCCTTCGGTCGCCTTTTCAATGCCCAGCTTGCCTACCGAAGCGTAGTAATCCGCCACCAGCTTCAGGCCCTTGTCGGTGTTCTCGAACAGGTACAGCCGCGAACGCGAGGCATCCACGGCAATCGCATGCTTGTAGCGCGGCGCCAGTTCCACAAACTGCGCCGGGATGTGGGTGGACGCCGGGCGGTTGCGCTGCGCCTGCACACGCTGGCGTGATTCGGTGCGCAGTTCGTCCAGCGTGGCAATCACCTCGGGCGGGTAGGGCAGGGGGGGCTCCGGGACATCGCCCAGTTGCTTGACGGGGCGCACGCGGGCCGCCAGCAGGTCGCCCACGGCCAGTTGCGCCAGTTGAAAGTTGGGGTGCTCGCGCGCCAGGCTTTCGGCCTGCGCCAGTGCTTCGCGCCCCCGGCCTTCGCTGGCCAGCTGGTACACCTTCAGCAAACGCGCCTCGGCCTGCCCGTCTCGCAGTGCGCGGGGCGCCACGGGGGCTGCAGGCTTGGCTGCAGCGCGCTTGGAGGGGGCCGCTGAGCGCTGGTTTTTTGCAGCGGCTTGCTGTGCCTGGGCCGATGTGCGCTTGGGCGGCTGCGATGGCTGTGCGTAGGCGCTGGCCTGCACGGCCATGGCAAGCAGCGTCAGGGTACTGGCGGTGTGACGAATCCAGGTGGGCATTCCCACCCTGTGGCGCTGTGTCAAGGGGCTGTCAAGATAAAGGAAAGAGGGCAATGAAAGGTGAAGCGCCTGCCGCACGCATCACTGCCCGTGGGCAGGGTTGGTGCAGCGCAGGCGGTTTGCAGGTCAGCCGCCAGTGGCTTCGCGCACGATGAGCCAGCGGCCGTTGCTCTCGACCAGATCCAGCGTCTTGCGGCTGGAGACGTTCAGCGAGTCAGCGCTGTAGGCTTGGCGGAAGCGCGCCGTGGCCTTGTTGCCGTTCACCGAAACGTTCAGGTCAGACACCTGCACCGTGATTTTGGATTTGCCCACAATCCGGGCCTCACGTTCTTTTTCCCATGCGGCGCGGGTCATGCGGCCTGGTGGGTCAAAGTCTTTGCCGTATGCGCCCAGGTAGGCCTTCATGTCTTTGGCTGCCCAGGCGGCAGCCCAGGCTTGCACGGCTGCGGTGACTTCCTTGGTGTCTTTCGCGGCCTCTTGCTTGGCTGCGTCTGGCACAGCGGCGGGTGCCGGGGCTGGTGTGGCAGCCGGTGCAGCCGCTGTGGCGGCAGGAGCCGGTGTTGGGGCGGGGGCCGCAGCAGGTGCTGGGGCCGGTGCGGGCCGCTGGGTAGCCACCACGGCCGGGGCAGGCGCTGCCGCTGCGGGCTTGGCACCCTTGGCAATGTCGGCCGAGAACAATTCGCGGATCAGGGCCAGCTTGGGCTTGACCGATGTGGCGTTGGCCGCATCCAGCTGCAGTGCCTTGTTGTAGGCCTGGCTGGCCAGCTTGGCGTAGATGTCGCCCAGGTTTTCGTGCGCGGTGGCGTAGCTGGGGTTGGTGCGGATGGCCATTTCCAGCGCGGTGCGGGCCTTGTCCAGCTGGTTCTGGTTGGCATACAGCACGGCCAGGTTGTTGTAGGGCTCGGGCAGCTCTGGGTAATCTTCCGTCAACTTGGTGAACGTGGCCACGGCGTCTGCCGGCTTGCCCGAGTCGGCCTGGGCCACACCCTTGAGAAAGCGCAATTGCGGATCGCGGGGCGTGGCAGACAATCGCTGGTCCGCCTTGGTCAGGGCTTCGGCCGCTTTGCCAGCCTTGAGCAGCTGCGTGATTTCGGCATAGTCGTTGGCCTGCGCCTGGGCAGCACCGGTACCGACAAGGGCCGTCAGTGCCAACAGGCGCAGTAGTCGGGGAAGGGTGCGGCGGACTTGCTTCATGAGGGTTCTGGAGGGGTTGAACGGCGTGAAACCCGGGCCGGGCTTATACTGCGGCGGATTGTAGCTGAGGGGGTTGTCATGACGGAGCACTGTTGCCGCTGGTGATTTCATCGGTCGCCCACTAGAGGCGCCGTCCCCCGCGAGGGACCATTTCCTCGCGCTACAGGGTGATCCGCATCGCCCATCCACACCCCCGATCCCGACCCTGACATCCCATGAGCTTGCGCATCTACAACACGCTGTCGCGTGCATTGGAAGACTTTTCTCCGCTCGAACCTGGCCACGTCCGCATGTACGTCTGCGGCATGACCATTTATGACCTGTGCCACATTGGCCACGCCCGCATGATGATGGCGTTTGATGTGGTGCAGCGCTGGCTCAAGGCCAGCGGCATGCGCGTGACCTATGTGCGCAACATCACCGACATTGACGACAAGATCATCAAACGTGCGCTGGAGCGCGGCATCACCATCCGCCAGCTCACCGACGAGATGATCGCTGCCATGCACCAGGACATTGGCGCGCTGGGCATCGAGCCGCCCTCGGTGGAACCCCGCGCCACGGAATACGTGCCGCAGATGCTTTCGCTGATTGGCCAGCTGGAAGGCAAGGGCCTGGCCTACCGTGCCAGCAATGGCGATGTGAACTACTCCGTGCGCAAGTTTGCGGGTTACGGCAAGTTGTCGGGCAAGTCGCTCGACGAACTGCGCGCGGGCGAGCGCGTGGCCGTGCAAGACGGCAAGGAAGACCCGCTCGACTTCGTGCTGTGGAAGTCTGCCAAGGCCGATGAGCCGGAAGACGCGAAGTGGGCCAGCGAATTCGGCACCGGCCGCCCCGGCTGGCACATTGAGTGCTCGGCCATGAGCTGCGCCACGCTGGGTGAGACGTTCGACATCCACGGCGGCGGTGCGGACCTGCAATTTCCCCACCACGAAAACGAAATTGCCCAGAGCGAAGGCGCTACGGGCAAGCCGCTGGCCAAGTTCTGGGTGCATAACGGGTTTGTGCGCGTGGACAACGAGAAGATGTCCAAGAGCCTGGGCAACTTCTTCACCATCCGCGATGTGCTCCAGCAATACGACGCTGAAACGGTCCGCTTTTTCATCGTGCGCGCCCATTACCGCAGCGCACTCAATTACAGCGATGCCCACCTGGACGACGCGCGCCAGGCCCTCAAGCGCCTGTACACCGCGCTGAGCCTGGTGGAGCCTGCGACTGTGTCTGTGGATTGGAGCAACCCCTACGCCGCCCGCTTCAAGGCCGCCATGGACGAAGACTTTGGTACGCCCGAAGCCGTGGCAGTGCTGTTTGACTTGGCCAGCGAAGTCAACAAGACCCGATCTGCCGAACTGGCTGGTCTGCTCAAGGCCCTGGCCCAATGCCTGGGCTTGCTGCAGGGCGATCCCAAGGCGTTTTTGCAGGCGGGTGCTGGACTCGACGAAGCCGCCATTCAGGCGCAAATTGCCGCCCGCGCAGCAGCCAAGGCTGCCAAGGACTTTGCTGAGGCCGACCGCATCCGTCAGGCCTTGCTGGCCCAGGGCATCGTGCTCAAGGACTCTGCAGCCGGTACGACCTGGGAAGCTGCACAGTGATTCTTTTTATGAAGAAAACCGCCATCAAGGCAGACTGGATGAGCGGTGGCAGCTACTAAAAAAATAGCATCTGCGGATGCAGTCCAGGCATCGCCTGACCTGGCGACGCCGGCCTACTGGGCCGAGGCCTGCAAGCACCTGGTCAAGAAAGACCGGGTGATGAAGCGCCTGATCCCTCAGTTTGGGGATGCAGCGCTGCAAACCCGGCGCGATGCATTCACCACGCTGGCGCGCAGCATCGTGGGCCAGCAGTCGTCGGTCAAAGCCGCACAAGCCGTGTGGGAACGCTTTGCCGCGTTGTCGCGAACCCTGAGCCCGGCCCATGTGCTCAAGCTCAAGGTGGACGATATGCGCGCCGCAGGCTTGTCGGCCCGCAAGATCGACTATCTGGTGGATTTGGCCCTGCACTTTGACAACGGCAAGCTGCACGTCAAGGACTGGGAGTCCATGGACGACGAGGCCATCATTGCCGAGCTGGTGGACATCCGCGGCATTGGCCGCTGGACGGCCGAGATGTTCCTCATCTTCTATCTGCAGCGCCCCAATGTGCTGCCGCTGGATGACCCTGGACTGATCACCGGTATCAGCCAGAACTATTTTTCGGGCGAGCAGGTCAGCCGCAGCGATGCGCGTGAAGTGGCCGAGGCCTGGAAGCCCTGGTGCAGTGTGGCGACTTGGTATATTTGGCGGTCGCTGGACCCCGCACCCACCGCCGATTGACGGCGGACAACCGACCCTTGTTTGACATCGGTTACATTGCGTGCCGTTCGCGGCTGCCCCGCAGTGCGCGACCTAAGGAGAAAAACGTTGGCGAAAAAAACCTTTCTGGATTTCGAACAGCCGATTGCTGAGCTCGAATCCAAAATCGAAGAACTGCGCTACGTGCAGACTGAAAGCGCTGTCGATATTTCTGAAGAAATCGATCAGCTCAGCAAGAAGAGCCAGCAGCTCACCAAAGACATCTACAGCGAGCTGAGCCCTTGGCAGATCACCAAGATTGCCCGCCACCCCGAGCGTCCCTACACGCTCGACTACGTGCGCGACATCTTCACCGACTTTGTGGAACTGCACGGTGACCGCCACTATGCCGATGACCTCTCCATCGTAGGTGGCTTGGCCCGCTTCAACGGCCACGCCTGCATGGTGATGGGCCACCAAAAGGGCCGCGACACCAAAGAACGCGCCATGCGCAACTTTGGCATGAGCAAGCCCGAGGGCTACCGCAAGGCGCTGCGCCTGATGAAGACGGCCGAGAAGTTCAAGCTGCCCGTGTTCACCTTTGTGGACACGCCCGGTGCTTACCCCGGCATCGATGCCGAAGAGCGCGGCCAGTCCGAGGCCATTGGCCGCAACATCTTCGAGATGGCGCAGCTCGAAGTGCCCATCATCACCACCATCATTGGTGAAGGCGGCTCGGGCGGCGCGCTGGCCATCAGCGTGGCTGATCAGGTCGTGATGCTGCAATACGCCATCTATTCCGTTATCAGCCCAGAAGGCTGCGCGTCTATCCTCTGGAAGACGAGCGACAAGGCGCAGGAAGCGGCTGACGCTTTGGGCATCACCGCCCACCGCCTCAAGGCCCTGGGCCTGGTGGACAAGATCGTGAGCGAGCCTGTGGGCGGCGCCCACCGCGACCACAAGCAAATGGCGGCTTTCCTCAAGCGCGCTTTGGGTGATGCCTTCCGCCAGGTGGCCGACCTCAAGACCAAAGATCTGCTGGATCGTCGTTATGAGCGTCTGCAAAGCTATGGCCGCTTCAGTGACACCAAGGCAGACAGCCGCTGAACGCTTGACTGTGGCCGCGAGTTTCGCGCTACGTAGCACCGCTGCAAAGGCCCCGGAAGGGGCTTTTGCATTTGTGCCGATGGCTGGGCTTCTCTCTCGCCTTCGGTGGTTTGCTCAATGGTGCCAGTGCGGGGCAGGGCATGCGGAGGTCTGGGCATGACCATCTCCGTGGATGCCGCCATGGCGGCGTTTTCGCCCAAGCTACCTTTGGCGGTGGGGCTCAGTGGGGGCGCAGACTCTACGGCGCTGTTGTTGGCTGCGTCACGAAAGTACCCAGGGCAAGTCAGCGCCATCCATGTGAACCATGGCCTGCAAGCGGCGGCAGTGTCTTTCGAGCGGCATTGCGTGCAGCTGTGCAACGCTCTCGGTGTTCCCTTGTTCGTGCAGCGTGTGGACGGCCGCCACGCCAGCGGCCAGAGCCCGGAAGATGCTGCACGCCAGGCGCGCTATCAGGCATTTGATGCTGCACTGGCCTCTGAGCCTGCGCTAGCTGCTATCAAGACTGTAGCGCTGGCGCAGCATGCAGACGATCAGGTGGAAACCATGCTCCTTGCCTTGTCGCGCGGCGCAGGGGTCGCCGGCATCGCGGCCATGCCCGCCCACTGGCAACGGCAAGGGCGCGTTTGGTGCAGGCCACTGCTCCAGGTATCCAGTCATGACGTGCGCGACTGGTTGCGCCAAGGTGGGCATGCGTGGATAGAAGACCCCAGCAACACAGACCAGCGTTTCACCCGCAATCGCATTCGCGCCCAGCTACTGCCTGCGCTTCAGGCAGTTTTCCCCTCGTATAGAGAAACGTTTGGACGAACCGCTGCCAACGCAGCCCAGGCAGACGAGTTGCTGCAAGAGATCGCAGAGCAAGACCTCGCTGCCACGGGCTTGCCTCCCACGATACAGCGCCTACAGACGCTGACCCGCTCAAGGCAGGCCAACGTCTTGCGCTACTGGCTGCGGATCCATCACCAAACCACCCCATCCGCCGCCCAGCTGGCGGAGCTGCTGGATCAGATAGCTGCGTGCACGACCCGAGGACACCGTTTGCGCCTGAAAGTGGGGCGTGGCTTTGCGCTGAGGCAAGGGGCTGTACTTGAATGGAGTGCGGCCTGAAACCTCTCCGGCAAGCCTCCAGGTTTTCCTAGAAAGCCTCAAAAATGAGGCATAATAGCGGGATTGGAAACGTGACCGAGTGGCCGAAGGTGCTCCCCTGCTAAGGGAGTATGGGGTGTAGAGCCTCATCGAGGGTTCGAATCCCTCCGTTTCCGCCAAGATAAGCCCTGAGCAACAAA
>ERZ724503.1517-NODE-1517-length-10752-cov-72.654109_pt1 | contig 10752 bp, 12 predicted proteins | sample MGYA00376036_ERZ724503 | MGnify/ENA primary metagenome ERZ724503 (study PRJEB28724, sample SAMN07190885) | wastewater metagenome | isolation source: influent of sewage treatment plant in Hong Hong | place: Hong Kong | collected 2016-03-17 ...
GATTCATAAACTCCTTCAGTTCCATCTTTGTTGATATAAATAATATTATATGCTTGTTTTATATTATCTTGTTCCATTCCAGGGCTTCCAATTGGCATACCAGGAACAGATATTCCTAAAATATCTGGTTTTTCTTGTAGCATTTTTTTAATTGCACTATAATTCACATGACCTTCAACTACATATCCATCTACAAAAGCTGTATGGCAAGAAGTTTGTCCAGCTTGTAGACCAGCTTTTTGTTTTATATCATTAACTTCATTTGTATCAATAGTTTTTATTTTAAAACCTTCTTTTTTCATAATATCAATCCACTTCTCACAACAACCACAATAAGGTGATTTATAAACTGTCATAGTTTTGCCTTCCATTGCAAAAATTGAACTCGATACGAGCATTAAAGATAAAATAGTTTTTTTCATTTTAGATTCTCTTTTATACTTATTTATGGTTCATATGATTCATATTATGATTTTGCATATTTTTGTGCATTTCTTTCATTTCTTCTTGACTCATATTTTTATGCATATTTTTCATCTCTTCATCTGTCATTCCATTCATATTCATATGATTAGTCATTTTTCCATCATGTATATGATTCCCCATATGGTCATTATGATTATCATGTTGATTTTGTGATTTATTAGATTCATTTGCATATAAGTTAGCACTTACAACTAATGATATTAAAAATAGTGAAATTGTTTTCATTGTAATCCTTTGATTTAATTTATATGGGAATTATAGTTTTTTTGTGAGTAGTTTGTGTGTAGTTAAAATATACAAAAATAGATATTTAAACAATATCTATATGATACAATATATTATTTTACACCAATATTTAGTACCTAACTTTTATAGTTAGGTACTTTTTTTATATTAAGCTATTTAATTTTTCTTCAATTTTAGCTTTTGTAGTAGCACCAATTGTTTGATCTACAATCTTACCATCTTTAAAATATAAAATAGTAGGAATAGATCTTATTTCATATTTAGCTGTTAAATCTGCTTCCTCTTCAGTATTTACTTTACAAATTTTTGCTTTTCCTTCAAACTCTTGTGCTAATTGATCAATTGCAGGAGCAAGCATTCTACAAGGTCCACACCAAGGTGCCCAAAAGTCTACTAATACAACACCTTCTTTAATAGTTTCTTCCATATTTGTTTGATTTAATTCTATATATTTTCCCATTTTAAATTCCTTTTATAATTTATCTTGATTTTTAGCTAAATATTCAGCAACACCAGATTTATCTGCTTTCATTCCTTCGTCACCTTTTGACCAACCAGCTGGACAAACTTCACCATGCTCATTTGTAAATAGCATAGTATCAACCATTCTAATCATCTCATCAATATTTCTTCCAAGTGGTAAATCATTGATAACTGCATGTCTTACTGTTCCATCTTTATCAATTAAGAAAGAACCTCTTAATGCAACTGAATCACCAAATAAAACATCATAATCTTTTGAGATTTGTTTTGTAATATCTGCAACTAATGGATATTTAACTCTTCCAATTCCACCATTTTCAACTGGAGTTTCTCTCCATGCAAAGTGTGAGAATTGAGAATCAACTGAACAACCAATTACTTGAATTCCTCTATCTTCAAACTCTTTAATTCTATTTGAAAACGCAATAATTTCTGATGGACAAACAAAAGTAAAGTCTAATGGGTAGAAAAATAGTACAGCACCATTTTTTCCGATATTTTTATATAAGTTAAAATCTTCTGAAATTGAACCATCTGCTAAAACAGCTGTAGCTGTAAAATCTGGAGCTTTTTTTGTTACTAACATTTTTAATCCTTTTTTATTTTTTTAAAATTTAATGGTGAAATTATATCACTATTTTTTTAGAGTAAGCTTAAAAATAAAAATATTTTTCAAAAGATAATCTTTATCTTTAATAATATATTTATTTTTACTTTGATAGAGTTTTATAAAATTTTTTATGGAGAATAGATATGGCAGTAAAGATTACTGATATTTGTATTAGCTGTGATGCATGTTTAGATGAGTGTCCAGTTGGAGCAATAGTTGATAATGATGATAACCCAACGGGTGAAGATGTATATTATGTGTATAAAGATAAATGTGTAGAGTGTGTTGGTCACAATGATGCTCCAGCATGTGCAGATGCATGTCCTACTGAGGGTTGTATAGTTTGGGATGAAGTTGGTTCTAGCAAGATAGAAAAAGAGGATAGAGGAGAGGTTGGAGAACCTGTAGTAGATTAATAAAGTTATAAAACTTGCTTTTTTATCTTTTTTTAGATAAAATCCGCGACTAAAAAAACAAAGAGGATTAGATTATGGAAAGAACATTATCGATAATAAAACCAGATGCAGTTGCAAAAAATGTAGTTGGTAAAATTTTAGATAGATTTGAAAGTGCTGGATTAAGAATTGCAGCTACAAAAAAACTACAATTAAGCAAAGCTGATGCTGAGGCTTTTTATGCAGTTCATGCAGCTAGACCTTTCTTTAAAGATTTAGTTGAATTTATGATTAGTGGACCTGTTGTAGTTTCAGTTTTAGAAGGTGTTAACGCAATGGCAAAAAATAGAGATTTAATGGGTGCAACAAACCCTAAAGAAGCTGCAGCTGGAACAATTAGAGCAGATTTTGCAGATTCAATTGATGCAAATGCAGTACATGGAAGTGACTCTTTAGAAAATGCAGCTATTGAAATTGATTTCTTTTTTGCACAAAGAGAAATTTGTTAATATAAGATGAAAATAGAGTTTAAGAAAATACCTCAAGAAAAAAAAGAGTTCAATACTTCTTTAAATTCAGTTAAAATTGAAGGTACTTTTTGTAGAATTTCATCATCGTTAGTAAAAATTGAAGCAAGTTTAATAGGAAATATTGAAATAGATTGCTCAAGATGTGGAGCTTTAGATACTTTGGTTGTAAATGAAGAGTTAAAACTTCTTTTAAGTGATGGAGTATTTAAAGGAGACGAAGATGAATTTTTAGTAATAGAAATTGAAAATAGTTTAATTGATTTTGATGAAATAATTCAAAGTGAAGTAAATAGTATAAAAAGTGACTACTTGCTCTGTAAAGATTGTATAGCAGATAGTAGCATATTTGAACAAGAATTTTAAAATAGGAGAATAATTATGGCAGTACCAAAAAGAAGAGTATCTCATTCAAGATCAGCAATGAGAAGAACTCATTATAAGGTTGCATTAAAAAGACCAGTAAAAGATAGTGATGGTTCTTGGAAAATGCCTCATATGGTTAACCCAAACACTGGTGAATACAAAAACTAATGATAAAAATAGCAATAGATGCAATGGGAGGGGACTTTGGTCCCGAACCAATAATAGAAGGGCTTATTCTAGCCATTAGAAACAATAACAATTTTACAGCTATAGCTGTAGGAGATAAAGAACAACTTTCAAAACTTATCCCACCTACATTTAATGATAGAATAGAGATTTTGGATACAAAAGATGTTATTAGTATGCATGATAGTGCAACTGATGCTCTAAAAAGAAAAGAGTCAACTATTTATAAAGCAATAGAGTTAGTAAAAGATGGTAAAGCAGATGCTGTTGTATCAGCTGGTCACTCTGGAGCTTCTATGTCTTTAGCTACATTAAAAATCGGAAGATTAAAAGGTGTTTCAAGGCCTGCTATTGCAACACTTATGCCCACGAGCGAAAATCAAAATACTTTAGTATTAGATGTTGGTGCAAATGTAGATAGTGATGCGAAAAACTTATTCCAATTTGCAATTATGGGTCAAGCTTATGCGCAAGTTGTTTTAAGACTTGATGAACCAATAATTGGACTATTAAGCAATGGAGAAGAAGAGAGTAAAGGAAATGAAGTAACTAAAGAGGCTTATAAGTTAATTTCTAAAGTTCCTAACTTCGCTGGAAATGTTGAAGGAAATGATATCTTCAAAGGAACAGTAGATGTTGTTGTTTGTGATGGCTTTGTAGGTAATATCCTACTAAAAACAGCTGAGGGCGTTGCTGATACTATTAGTAAAATTATGAAGAAAGATTTAAAAAGATCTCTTATATCAATAGCTGGTGCAGTTTTAATGAGAAAGGTTTTTAAAAATCTTAAATTAAAAGTTGATTATGCTGAGTATGGTGGTGCTCCACTTCTTGGAGTAAAAGCACCAGTGATAATATCTCATGGTAAATCAAATCCAAAAGCTATAAAAAATGCAATTTTTCAAGCAATTAATAGTGCTAGCTCAAATTTAGATTCTGTAATTGAGCAAAGATTAGAGAAATATTTAATAAATGAAAGTAGTAGTAAAGAACCTACTCTTTAAGGAAATGATATGAAATATGCGGCTTTTAGGTCAATTGGTGCTTATATTCCATCAAAAATAATGACTAATGCAGATTTTGAAAAAATAATTGATACAAATGATGAGTGGATTACAAAGAGAACAGGTATAAAAGAGAGAAGAATAGCTGAAGATAATGAAGCATCTTCTGATTTAGGTGCAAAAGCTGCAGAAGTTGCAATAAAAAGAGCAAATATTTCTAAAGATGAGATAGATTTAATAATTTGTGCAACAGTTACACCAGATTTTTTATGTATGCCTTCAACTGCTTGTTTGATTGCTTCAAAATTAGATATAAAAGATGTTATGGCTTTTGATGTAAGTGCTGCATGTACAGGTTTTGTATATATTTTAAATATTGCAAAAGCTTTTATTGAATCAGGTTTAAAGAAAAATGTTTTAATAGTTGGAGCCGAAAAATATAGTTCAATTTTAAATTATGAAGATAGAACAACTTGTTTTATATTTGGAGATGGCGCAGGTGCCGCAATAATTAGTGCTACAGATGATAAAAGTGAAGCAATAATTGATATTAGTTGTTCTAGTGATGGAACTTACGAAGATTTAATTAAAACTACTGGTGGTGGAAGTAAACATCCATGTAGTCAAGAGGTTGTAGATGCAAAAATGGCTTGTATCTCTATGAAAGGGAATGAGACTTTTAAACTTGCTGTTAAGACATTGACTTCTGATGTTGTAAAAATTTTAGAAAAACATAATCTTTCAAATAAAGATATTACTCATTTTATTCCTCATCAAGCAAATTATAGAATTATAAAAGCTGTTGGTGAAGCTTTAAATATAAGTGATGAACAAACTGTTGTAACAGTTGATAAATATGGAAATACATCAGCTGCGTCAATTCCAATGGCTATGAATTATGCTTTTGAGCAAGGTAGAATTAAATCTGGAGATACTGTACTATTTGACGCATTTGGTGGTGGACTAACTTGGGGATGCGCACTATTTAAGTTTTCACCTAAAAAATAGTTATTTAAACTATTTTTTAGTTAAATTTACTATTATTTGGGTTATTTTTAAATATATTCATTGATTTGTTTTTTGGATTTTGATTGATATTTTCCAAAGTTGCACTTATATTTATAAAAACAATATTATCATTTTTAATAATTTGAAAAATCGAACTAAATGGTATTTGAACCAAACTTCCAAAGTTATCTTTCCCAAATCCAGCTTCAAAATATAAACACTCTTCTTTAATGTGTGCTGATTGAAATGTATAGCCAGTTAAAGTAAATAAAGAGAATTTACTCAAATTCTCTTTTATGCTATTTGGTAGCTCAGGATTAAAAGTTATATTTGAAATATTCGCAACAATACTAAAATCAATACCTTTTGATATAAAAAAGTTAAGTTGTTCTTTACAATGATTTTGTATTAATTCCTGAAACTCTAAATTTTCTGTAATATTTTGTGGCAAATTATATCCTTTTATATCTCATTTTTAATTTTTTCAAGCTCTTCTATTTTTGTTATAAATTGCTCTTTTTTATCTTTTACAAAAAGTATTCTATCTTTATTTATCTCTAAATATTGCTCTTTTGAGTATTTTATAATTTTAAATAGATAGTTTCTTTTTGAAGTTAAAAAATCTTCTATTTTTTCAAAACCAAAATTTGCTTTTAATTTTGCTACTATTTCATCTTCTCTTGGACAATTTATAGAGAATCTACTAGGTTCTTTTTTGTATAACTCTTCACTTTCTACTATTTGTTGTTCAAAATGAGCAATAGTTGCTTGAGTTGTTTGAATATATGAATAAGATAATGCACCATTAAAGTATGCAAATTTTTTTCTTAAAGCTGAAATGTTTTCTAAAATTGCTTTATAGAAAAACCTTATAACATTTTCATAAACTTTTGCAGCAAAGTGTCTTGTATTTGAAAACTCAATATCAGATGCAATTTCTCTATTTTTTCTTATAAGCTCATAGTTTTCTTGCCATTTTACAATATCATTTTTTACTATTCTAAAAACTTCTCTAAAAGATTCATCAGTATCTAATTCAACATTTTTAAGTAGCTTTATTGATCTTTTAAACATTTTATCAACAGTTTGATCATCATAAAATAAAGCTTTGTAAATAGCATCACTATCTACCCAAAATGTTTCAAAATCGAATTTTTCTATTTTTTCACCAAATAGTGATTTTGAAGCTTCAAATCTTGTAGATTTTTTTCTTTTTATATTTTTAAATGTTTCATGTGCAATTTTCTCCATTACACTCTCTAGAGAGTTATAGATTGTAAACAGTTCTTTTGAATATTTTTTATAGATATTATCAAAAGCTTCAAGAACTCTAGGTTCACAAGACTCTAAAATTTCAACTAAAGCATCATAAACTTTTATTATTGTTTCATACTCTTTTACTAAAATATCACAAAAATTTCTTAAATCTTTTTTTATAGCAAACTCTTTTGCTTCAGAAGCTTGTGGTCTAATAGTAGTTTCAATAAAATCTAAAACTTCTTGAATATTTGAGTCTTCTAAAAGTTTTGTATTAAGTGTTGTATCAGCTAATTTTATAGTTTTTATTCTATTTTTATGTTCAGATAAAAGTTTATCTATGTTGTTATTATTTTCAATATCACTAGATAAAAGCTCTTTTTTTAACTCAGATAAAAGATTTATATTTTCATCTTCTATTAAAATATCTTTCTCTTTTGCTCTTCCTTCTAATGCTTTTATTGCAGAAATTGGCACAACTTTTGCAAAATATTTACCAAATTTATCTTTTACATAGTTTGTAGTTGTTTCTACTTGTTCAGGAGTTAGTTTATCTTTTTGATTTAAAACACACAAAGATTTATTTTTAAAGTGTTGCATATACTCTTCTAAAACTTGTGCTTCTGATAGTTTTCCAGCATTATCAATAAGTGTTAACCAAATAATTCCTCCAACATCTTTTAATACTCTTTTTGTAACATCTGTATCACTTTGTGATTGAGAGTTAAGACCAGGAGTATCAACAAAAGATATATCTTTTAAAATAGGCATTGGAGCATAAAGAGTAAGATATTTTATGTTTTGCATCTCATCTTTTCTTTGATCTGTAAAATCAGCAATACTTTCTATTGGTGCAAACTCTGTTGCTCCAGAGTAGTATGTAATTTTAAGTTTAAAATCTTCACCATAATTTATAAAATTTACTTTAGAGGTAACTGGAGTAATTCCAGTTGGTAAAATATTTCTTGAGAGTAGGGCATTTAAAAATGTAGATTTTCCAGCACTAAATTGTCCAGTAATTGCAACTTCCATAGGATATCTAGCTCTTTTTAATTGTTTATTTAAAATTGTTTGAAACTGAATTGATGGATAGAATTTTTCATCTAAAAGTTTATCTATTGTTTTTTGAATTTCACCAACTAGACCATCTTCATATACTATCTCTTTTATTGAGTTGTTTTCATGATATTCACTAGCAAAATTTTTTAAAATGTTAAAATTTGCACTCATTATTTTAATCCTTTTATATTTAACATAATATTTTCAAGTTTTTTTATATTTTTGTGTAAATTTATAGATAATTCAGCTTTGTTTTTCTCATTATCTTCAAATGTTGAAATTTTCTCCTGAAGAGTTGCCTCTTCATTTATTAATCTTTGCTCAAACTCTTTTAGAGGAGCATTTAAAGTATCAAAAAAGTTTTCAATTAATAGTGAACTAACTTTTTTTGCTTTTGTTTTAATATCATCTTCAATAGTTTTAAATTGATTTTTTACTATTTCTTCAATATTTCTATCAAGCTCGTTTAATTTTCCTTCTTTTGCACTTGCTACAGCTACTATTATTTGATTAACCATAATTTCATTGTTTGATGTTAGAAAGCCACTTTTAAAATCTTCTTGAAAGAATCCTCTAGCATCAAAGTTTTCATTTTTATGTCCAATTAGAAAACCTAAGTCATGATATTTTTGTTCACATTGTTCGCCTATAGTTTGAGATTTTTTTATAAATTTATATCGATAATCTCTTATAACATCAATAATTCCATCTTTAATTGCAGTTTCAACAATAACTTTTACTCTAGCATTTTCTGGTCTTTTTTTTGTTTTTTCTAAAGAGTATCTAGTATCATTTACAACTCTTTGTTTTATTATATTTTGAAGTTCTAATAATTCACTTTGTAAAAATGTTTCTAAAGAGTCTATATATGATTTCGCATCATTTTTATAATAATTTATATCTTCACTCATAGAATAAAGTACTCTTTTATTTGCATCTTTTTTCTTGTTAAACTCTTTTAACTCTATTTCAAGCTCATCTTTTGATTTATTTAATAAAGTTAGCTCATAGTTATTAAATCCTATTTGTTTCTCTAAAACTCTATTAATTTGAGTTTTTGCTGATTGAATTACTAAATCTCCTTTAGCAGAAGAAGTTCCAAATAGACTCTCCATTAGATAATTTTCTATCTCTAAAATTCCTGTATCTTCCAATGTAAAACCAGCTTCTAGTGCCTCTTTTTCTCTTCCTGTTCTATGTAGAAGTGCCATATAACCTGATATTGGAATAAATTTTATAGTATTTAAAATATGATCTAATTGAGAGTCTTTATTTTGAGCTTTTAGTTGCCTTTGTATTGAAGTTTTAGTATATTGTATAACTTCATCTAGATTTTTTTTACTTACTGTATCAGCTCTTGTAATTACAACTAAAAGTTTTGAAATATTTTGATATAAAACAGCATCTATAATAAACTCAACATCTTTCAAAGTTGCACTCTGACTTACATTCATAAGATGCATCATCATATCACATTTACTAATATACTCTTTTGTAATCTCTTCTCTTTGAATAACAGGGTCATCAAGACCTGGAGTATCAACTATTTCTATACCATCACTTAAGAATTTAAGATTACTACCTAGCTCAACATATTTTACAAGATTACATTTTTTTGCACTATGTTCTGCTGAAGTGTAAGATTTTAAATCATTTATATCAACTTCATCAAATCTTGAAGTTTCTTGTACATAATTTTTTAGATTTTCACCAAAAACTCTATTTGTTTCATCTACAAAATCTCTCATACTTTCTAAACTATTTGCACTATCTTCTATTTTTTGCCACTCTTTCTTATTCCAATAGAAAACTTTTGCATTATCAGTTGGATTATGTTTTACAATAGTCAAATTTGCAGTCTCAGGAACAACGGCACTCCCTAAAATCTCTTTTCCCATAAGTGCATTTAGCATTGTAGATTTTCCTGCATTCATAACACCTGTTATTCCAATAGAGAACTTTTGATTATTCATATAAGAGTTTATATCCTCAAGTTCTATTAAAATTTCTTTGCTTTTTAGCTCTTTTTTTAAATCAATTAAAGTATTTTCAATAATAACTTTTAGATCTTTAAATGGAGTTTTACTCTCACTTTCCATCTTTTTTATATGTTCTAAATCACTATCTTCTATATTTTTATTTTCAAACAGTGATATTAGTTTTTTAAAACCTTCTGTATTTAGTATATTTTGATTATTTAAATACTCAAATGACTCAATTAAAGTAGTAATTAAATTTTTAGAACTTTTTTCATGAATTAATTCAACAATACTGTTTTGTATATTGTGAAACTCATTTATATTTGATGGAGTTTTAATATTTATTTGCTCACAAAGTTTTTTGAAGGAGTTTAAATTTAAATATTTATCATAGTTTTTTCTATTGGCACTAATAATTAATGCGAATATTGTAAAAGTGTTATCATCTAAAATTACATCAAGAGGCTCAAGCTCTAAATTTTTTTGAAAGCTAATACCGTGGTACAACAAAAAGTAGTCATTTGATAAACTCATTAATTCTCTCCTAAATAAAAAAAGTTAAATATCCATAATGATATTTAACTTTTTCTATTATTTAGATTTATGAAGGTAAAACCTTCATAAATAACTATCTAAGTGCTACTAATTTTCTTCTTAAGTAAGCAATTTTATTTTGTAGTGGTAAATGTTTTGGACAATGGTCTTCACAAGCCATTAATGACATACAACCAAATACTCCATCATCATCTCCAACTAACTCATAGAAATCTTCAGCAGTTCTATTATCATGTGGATCTATATCAAATCTTGCAATTCTATTTAATCCAACTGGTCCAACAAAGTTTGGTCTCATTAGCATTGTTCCACAAGAAGCAACACAAATACCACACTCAATACATCTATCTAATTCAAATGTATCATTTGCTACTTTTGGATCAACTCTTTGCTCCATTTTTGAAATATCAACTTCTTCATTTGTATGAATCCATGATTCAACTCTTTTGCTCATAGCATCCATCCATTTACCTGTGTTTACTGATAAATCTTTGATTAGTTCAAATGCAGGCATAGGCATTAATTGTAATTTTCCAGTTGGATAGTTTGCAATTAGTGTTCTACAAGCAAGTGCAGGTTTTCCATTTACCA
>ERZ724503.1518-NODE-1518-length-10742-cov-4.130907_pt1 | contig 10742 bp, 7 predicted proteins | sample MGYA00376036_ERZ724503 | MGnify/ENA primary metagenome ERZ724503 (study PRJEB28724, sample SAMN07190885) | wastewater metagenome | isolation source: influent of sewage treatment plant in Hong Hong | place: Hong Kong | collected 2016-03-17 ...
AAATGCTGAACCGCATGACGGGAATTTTGCTCTGTGCGCTGGGAGTGGTGATGCTGTTTTTCTAACTACGTCGACTGACACTTTAGAAGTTTTCAAATATGATTTAACCAAATCAAGGAAGTCCCTTGCTTCCATGGTGAAAAACAATAAGCAGCGAATCGGATTGAGAATATCTGCTGCTATATAGGAAAAAATCCTGTGGGACATGAACTGCCTCCCAATCTTCAAAATGGAAAGCGGAAGATTGAGAGATAGTTTAACGTCTTGCAGGATTTTTTCTATCATAAAACTATAGATTTTACGCAGATAACCTCAAAATCAGAAAATGGTGTACAACTGGATGAAAAATAAATCAGGATCTCATCGCCCCATCCACGGAAAGAATTTCTCCGGTTACATACGAAGCCATATCGCTTGCCAGGAAGAGGAATGCGTTTGCAATGTCTTCTGCCTCACCAATTCTTCGAAGAGGAATGCGGTTGATGAGTGGATCAATCATTTCTTTTGGAAGTGCGGCAACCATATCGGTACGGGTGATGCCAGGTGCAACCGCGTTTACACGGATATGGAAAGGACCAAGTTCCCGTGCGAGGGACCAGGTCAGACCGTTGACCGCATATTTACTGGATGGATAGGCAACGCCGCCCGGCTGGCCGCAGATGCTGACCATTGAGCTGGTATTTAAAATACAGCCGCCGCCCTGTTCTTTCATAATAGCAACGGTTGGAAGGATGCCGTTCATCATGGCGTTGACATTTAGATCCATGACACTGGCAAAGCGCTCTGCGGTATACTTGTCAATTGGTGTACTGTCTGAGACACCGGCGTTGTTCACAAGAATATCGATTTTGCCGTATTTTTCTTTGACTTTGTTGATCTCATCTACCATGGCAGCTGCATCGGTTAGCTTTGGCCATGCACCGGAAACTTCCCAGTCCGGGTTTTCTTCTTTTAAAGATGCAACCGCTTTTGCAACGGTCTCTTCCCGGGATCCGAACAGGACGACTTTCGCGCCGTTCTGCAGAAATTTGTGCACAATGGCATAGCCGATTCCTCTGGTTCCGCCGGTAACAATTGCAACTTTATCTTTTAACATCATACCATTCACCCGATCCCGTTTTTTTATATCAATGAAAACTGATTATGCAGGCTGTAGTTTTTATTTTTTTAACGATTCGGAGAAAAATGAATTTTGCATGAAAAATCATTTGACTCTGAATGACGATTCGTTTTGGAGAATACAAAAAACGGGATATTTCCTTTCTCTTAAATTTTGTTGCAAATCTTTTCCTTTATTATACGGGATATCGTTGGTGGACAGTCAATGCAAATTTTTTCAGAAATAAACAGCATTCTTTTCTCAAAAGCAGAAGATTTCTATGGAAAAAGAGAATTGTTACGTGGCTTTTTGAGGGAAAACAGGATATAATAGGAAACAAAAGTATACACCAGGTGTATGCTTTTATAAAATCAAAACGAAAAAAGCGGAAAAACAGAAAGAAAAAGAGTGAAAAAAAAGAGAAACAGTCAGAATGCGGGGGAATGACTGGACAAAAGGAAAAACGGGGTGCAACAATGAGAATTCAGGAAGTAATCAAAAAAACAGGATTGTCCAGGAGGACGGTTTATTATTATATCGATCAGAAGATGATCTCGCCTGTTGTTGATGAACATAACGGTTACCATGATTTTTCAGAAGCAGATATTCAAAAACTTTTTATCATCCGCAAGCTGCGCGAGGCAGGACTTTCACTGGCGGATATCCGCGCGATTCTTCACAAGCCGCGCACAACACCATTTTATCTGCATAAACAGCTGAATGCACTCCAGTCGCAGATGCTTACCATTCAGCAGACGATCAGCGAAATGGATCGTCTGAGCGGACAGCTTCCTGTGTGCCAGTCGCTTGAACAGCTTGCGGGGATGCTTGCAGATACCGATTTTTGCCCGGAAGATCCTACCCGGAATCAGATGGAATCCCGGGATGCCCGGCTGCTGGCACAGTATTTGTGGATGGCATATCTGGATACGCCGGTTACGGAATATCAGCAGTTTTTGTGGCAGAAAATCACACAGCATACGATTGAGCACGCAGGTACGGATTTGAAAATGATGTCCCGTTATTTACAGTACATTTCTCCGGAGCAGATTGATGCGACGAATATCAACCAGTATCTGCGCAATCAGAAAATTATCTCTCTGACGGAGGAAGATTATCCGGGTTTTATGGAAGAGCTGAAAGTTTCTTTGCTTGCGTTTGCGGTAGATCCAGTACAGCAGGAAAAATGGCGTCTTCTTTATCAGCCGGTGATCCATCCGACGGCGTTGTTCTGTGTATCCGTGAGCGGATGGATGCGGGAATTTCATCCGGCATACCGCCGCTATTATGAAAACACGCACACCTGCTGCCGGATGCTGAAAGATTTTATGGACAGTGATGAGGGAGCAGCGCTGAATGCGACACTGCGGGAGGCGTTCCAGGGAAATTGTGATGTGCGTACAGGATATTACGGAGAACTGGAAGTGGCGGCAACATTCCATAAAAGTATTTATGCATTGCTGCCGCCAGAGAAGATCCGAAAATTTCTGGAAGAAAATTCAGATGAAAAATGATCTGGTTTTAGGATTCTGTTTTTATCATTCGAAGCGAGGATGCCCGGGGAACAAGTGTCACCGGCAGTACAATTTTTTCCGGTTCCGCCGCAGGGTTTTCCAGTGTGGAAAGGAGAATCCGGCTGGCTTCCCGTCCGATGCTTTCAAAGTCCTGATGAATAGAGGTAATTTCAAGACTTCGGCTGAGACTCGTGTCATCAAAACCACAGAGGCAGAGATCTTCCGGAATCCTAAGGCCAATGGTACGGCAGGCGAGAAAGATGAGTTCGGCAACCTGGTCATTTTCTGCGAGAAGTGCAGTAATTCCATTTTGCCGCAGGATAAGGAGCTGCTGTTGAAAAGGTGTGATTTCTGTTGAAAGGGCATCTTCTGTAGAAAGTGCATGTGGCCAGGTGATAAGCTGCCGGGAATCGGGCATGATTCCGGCGGCTTTTATTTCGTGCAAAAATCCGCCGAAACGATCACGGACCGACGAGGTTTCGGAAAGGGGAGCTGTTGTGAAAAAGGCGATGTTGCGATGCCCCTGTTCCAGGAGGTGACGGGTGAGCTGCCGTCCGCCATCGTAATTGTCGCAGACAACATTGTTTAAATACGGACAGTCGGTCTGCTTGTCGATGATGACAACCGGGCGGTTTGCAAACAGGAAATCGTTTAACTGTTCCAGGTGGATATTGTCACGCTTGGGATAGTAGACAAGTCCGGCGATATTCTGAGAACGGAGCAGTTCCAGTGTGGCACGTTCCTTCGGAGAGGAAGAGCCGGTGATATGAATGCTTAAAAAGTATCCTTTTTCCGCCAGTGCGGCACTTAAGGAACCAATCGTTTCCGAAATGTTTCCCTGTGTTGTGGCAAAGGGAAGCAGCAGGGAAACCATTTTTGATTTGCTGTCGGTTTCTGATGCGGAGGAGGAAACCGGTGGGATTTTCTGCGAGACAAAGCTTCCAACGCCGCGTTTTCGATACAGGATTCCCTGCTGTTCCAGATCTTCAATCGCCCGCTTTGCTGTGATGCGGCTTACCTCATATTGCTCCGAGAGCATTTTTTCCGTGCAGAACACGGCATCGGAAGAAAACTGTCCGGTGCGGATGCGCTCTAAAAGAGCTTCTTTGATGATTTCATATTTGGGTTTCGTTATTCTTTTATTTCTATCCATGTCTGTAAAATTCCTCAAATAGTATGATTGGTGACAACTGTATTTGTAAAAGTGTGATATCGACTTGCTTTGTATTATAATCTCGGGAAAAAGATAAGTCAAACTAAAAATAATATATCAAATAAAAAGAAAATGATATAAAATCATGGAAAAACGTAGAAATACTTGACAGAAGCATTGCGTTTTTTTATGATATGATATATCAAATCAACACGGCAATACAGGAACAAGACTTAAATAGAAAGAGTTTTAAGTTTGAAAATCATTTTTATAACAGGAGGAAACACATCATGAAAACAACTGTTCATATTATTTCCCATTCCCACTGGGACAGAGAGTGGTATCAGTCTTTTGAAAAACACAGAATGAAACTGATTGAGCTGGTAGACAATATTTTGGAAAAAGCAGAGAACGATCCGGAATTTGGCGGATTTTTCCTGGATGGACAGACGATTGCCCTGGACGATTACCTGGAAGTGCGCCCGGAAAAACGCGAGCAGGTGGAAAAATGCGTCCGTGAAGGAAAAATCCAGACTGGCCCGTGGTACATTCTGCAGGATGAGTTTCTGACCAGCGGTGAGGCATGTGTCCGCAATCTTCAGGTCGGCATGCAGGAAGCAGCGCGTTACGGAGCGATCGGAAATGTCGGTTATTTCCCGGATGCATTCGGAAATGCGGGACAGATGCCGCAGGTGCTGAAGCAGGCGGGCATGGATGCGGTTGTGTTCGGACGCGGCGTAAAACCGATCGGACCGAATAATGAGGTAACCGGAGGACAGTATGAGTCCACGTATTCCGAAATGATGTGGGCATCCCCGGACGGAACGAAACTGCCGGGTATTCTGTTTGCAAACTGGTATAACAACGGAGTGGAGGTTCCGGTGGATGAGGCAGAAGCAAAAGTTTACTGGGACAAAAAACTGGCCGATGCGAGAAGATTTGCGGCAACACATCAGCTTCTGATGATGAACGGATGCGACCATCAGCCATTGCAGAAGGACATTACCGAGGCAATCCGTGTCGCACGGAAACTGTACCCGGACATTGAATTTATTCATTCGGATTTCAAAACCTATGTAAAGGCAATGGAAAAAGAAATTTCCGAGAATTTCTCTACGGTAAAAGGCGAGCTGACAAGCCAGGAAACAGACGGAAGATGGACACTGGCAAACACCGCTTCCTCCTGGATGGGACTGAAAGTGGACAACCGTGCCGGCGAAACAGCGCTGGAGCGGAAAGCAGAACCGGCGGCAGCCATGGCAGAGGTGCTTGGCAAAGCATACCCGGAAGACCAGATGATTTACAGCTGGAAAAAGCTGATGCAGAATCATCCGCATGACAGCATCTGCGGCTGCAGCGTCGATGAAGTAAATGAAGAAATGAAAACCCGCTTTGCGAAGAGCAGACAGGTGGCGGATGCGATTTACGATGAGAGTGTAGAATATCTGACCGATCAGGTGAATACCGCGGCACTTCCTGGAAACAGTGAAAAGATTCCGTTCGTTGTATGGAATACTTCTGGCACCGCGAAAAAACAGGTCATTGCAAAAGAACTGCATCTGTTCCGCGATTACAATCTGTTTGTATGGGATGGTTATGAGGCGGCCGAGGCGGTAGAAATGCCAAATCTGGTGCTTCGCGATGCAAACGGAAATGCAGTTCCGGCAAAAATCGAAAATGCAGGAATTTCCTTCGGGTACGATCTGCCGGATGACCGGTTCCGTCAGCCATATATGGCAAAGAAGGTGCTGGTAACGTTTGAGGCAGAAGTTCCGGCGATGGGATATGCAACATATTATCTGGAGCAGGCAGAGCCGGATCAGAACCAGGAAACCTCTGCAGATTTTGCGAATGAGCGCGTTCTGGAAAATGAAAACCTGAAAGTTACGGTCAATGAGGACGGTTCCTACCAGATTCTGAATAAGGAAACCGGAAGAACGTATGAAAATCTGGGATTCTATGAAGATACCGGAGATATGGGAAATGAATATATTTATATTCAGGACTCTGGAAAACAGACAATCACAACGAAAGGCATGAAAGCTGAGATTCGCTGTGTGGAGAAAAATGCATTCCGCACGGTAGTTGAGATCTGTCACGAAATGATGATTCCGTCCGGTATGGGAGAGGAACTGCAGAGACAGCGTGAGATGTGTATTGACCCATATACGCGTGTGGCAAACCGTTCGAAGGAACTGGTTCCGATGGAAGTAAAGACGGTTCTGACACTGGAAAAATCGGGAAAAGGTCTGCATGTCGCAACGACGATCTGTAATCAGGCAAAGGATCACAGAGTCCGCGTTGTAATGCCGACGGGTCTGAATACGTCTACGCATCTGGCAGATTCTGCCTTTGAGGTTGTAAAGAGAAATAACCGTCATAATGATACCTGGACGAATCCCTGCGGATGTGAAAGACAGCAGTGTTTTGCTGCAATGGAAGATGAGACAAATGGTCTTCTTGTGGCAAACCGCGGATTGTATGAATATGAGGTTCTGGCGGATGAGGAGAATGCGATTGCGGTAACGCTGCTTCGCTCCGTTGCGGAGATGGGTGACTGGGGTTATTTCCCGACGCCAAAGGCGCAGCAGATCGGAACGTTTACCCTGGAGTTTGAAGTTGTGCCGTATGCAGCCGGTAAGACGGGCGAGGCATTTACCGAGGGTTACGCATTCCAGCAGGATCTGACAGCAGCACAGGCCGGTCTTTCAAAGGCATGGCTCAGAAAGCCGGGTCAGGTAAAACCGGAACTCGTATCGGGCGAGATGCCGCTGGAAATGAGCTTCCTCCGCTTTGAAGGGGAAGGAATTCATCTGACGGCGTTTAAGAAGGGACTTGCAAAGGACGATCTGTTTGTGCGGTTTGTGAACAATATGCCGCAGGATGAGGTACTTTCCTTCCGAAAGGAGAGCTGGATGAAAGAGGTTTACCGCAGTAATGTAGTGGAAGAGAAGGGTGAGGTACTTTGCCCGGATGAGAACGGGGTGTATCATGTGACACTCCGGGAGTTTGAGATTGCGACGTTTGGGGTTGTGAAATAACGGCTGGCGCGTGAGCTGGGAGTGAGAACGGGAGGAAAGTCTGGATCCGCCTGAAGGGCGGATCGGCGCAAGATGGTTGAAAAGAATAGGATGGAAAAAGCAAGAATGTGCTGGACTTTAAAGGGGACAAGTTATATGCTGGAAATATGAGAAAAATTTCCAAAGGAGGGTTTTTAAGATGCAGAAATGGACGAGCAGGATTGAGACCCCGATCAAGGCAGAGCTGATTTGTTATGATGTGAATGGAATTCATATTGTGTTTGGGGTGACGGAAGAGAATCAGCTGAAGCTGTTTCATTTTTCACATGCACCGTTTGACGCGGAGAATCTTTGCCGGAAGCCGGATGGAGTGTGGATGATGGAAGGAATGCGGGAAGCTCAGATTAAGGAGAGCTTCCAGCTGGTGCAGGTGAATTTTTCGGGGTATAACCGGCCGTATGAGAAGCATGGAAATAAGTATATTGTGACGGCTCCGGGCTTTATGCTGAAGTTTGATTCGATTTCGGAGGAGAGAAATGAGAACGGGGATCTGCTTCGGATTGTGCAGTCGGATGATGTGACGGGCGCGAAGGTGGAGTCTGTGATGCAGTTTTTTGATGGGATTCCGGTTGCGAGAATGTACAATACAGTGACGAACGAAGGAAAGGAAGACCAGACACTGGAGTACATTTCGAGTTTTAGTTACTGGGGTATTGAGAAGGAACAGAAAGAGGGAATTCCAGAGCTTGTCAGCTCGGATGACAAGATGTCGATGGTTGTGGTTCACAATGGATGGCAGAAGGAGCTGACGGTGAAGAAGTACCGGTTTGCAGATCTTGGCATGGCGCAGACGCAGCCGCATAATTATCAGAGAACTTCGAAGACGATTGAGATTACGAATACGGGCAACTGGTCGGCGAAGGAATATGTGCCGATGGGATATATTGGAAACAGTGCGGCAGATTCGAGTCTGTTTTTTGAGATTGACCACAGTGGTTCCTGGCATTATGAGATCGGAGATCAGAACTGCCATTTTTATCTGGCGGTGAGCGGTCCGACAGAGATTCAGTCACACTGGTCGAAGAACCTGAAGCCGGGAGATTCCTTTACAACGGTTCCGGTGGCTGTCGGCGTAGGTCATGATGATTTCGAGGAAGCGATTGGTACTTTGACGAAGTACCGCAGAAAGATCCGCCGTCCGAACAAAGATAATGAAAATCTGCCGGTTATTTTCAATGATTATATGAATTGTCTGTTTGGAGATCCGACCACAGAAAAAGAGTTCCCGCTGGTGGATGCGGCAGAGAAGGCCGGATGTGAGTATTTTGTCATTGATGCCGGCTGGTATGCGGACGGCAACTGGTGGGACAGTGTCGGTGAGTGGCAGGAGAGTAAAAAGCGCTTTCCGAATGGAGTGCGTGAGGTGACGGATTATATTCGTTCGAAGGGCATGATTCCTGGTGTCTGGCTGGAGCTGGAGGTTATGGGTATCAACTGTAAGAAGGCTTCCATTCTGCCGGATGAGTGCTTCTTCCTGCGCCACGGCAAGCGTGTGTATGACAGAAGCCGTTATCAGCTGGATTTCCGTCATCCGCTTGTGATTGAGCATGTGACCGAAGTCATCGACCGTGTGGTACGGGACTACGGTGTCGGCTATATCAAGATGGACTACAATATTGAGCCTGGTATTGGTACGGAAGTGGATGCAGACAGTTTTGGAGACGGTCTTCTGGAGCATGAGAGAGCGTATCTGGCATGGCTGGATGGCATCTACAAAAAGTATCCGGATCTTGTCATTGAGAACTGCTCGAGCGGCGGTCTTCGGATGGACTATGCGATGCTGGCGCGAAACAGCATTCAGTCGACGAGCGATCAGGAGGATTACCGCAATTATGCGACGATCTCGGCGAATGCAGCCATCGGCGTGACGCCGGAGCAGGCGGCGATCTGGTCATATCCGCTGCGGGACGGCACAAAAGAGGAAGTTATTTTCAATATGGTCAATGCGCTGCTGCTTCGTATTCACCAAAGCGGCCATCTCGCAGAAATTTCGCCGGAGCGGTTTGAACTTGTAAAAGAGGGAATTGACTGCTACAAAGAGATCCGCAGCGGCATCAAGGACGGCGTTCCGTTCTGGCCGATGGGATGGGCAGACAATGAAGAAAAACACCTCGCAGCCGGAATCCGTGTGCCGGGAGATGTAATTTATCTTGGTGTGTGGAGACGCGGCGGAGAGGCCGGTTTTGAGGTTCCGCTTGACCGTGCATTCCCGGGAAAAGAGCTGGAGGTTTCCTGCATTTACCCGAAAGCATGCGGTGATGTGTTCCATTACGATGACTACAGCAAGACGCTGCAGATTCACTTCCCGGAGACGTATATGGCGCGTCTGTTTCAGATTAAAGTGAAATAAAATTACATAAATCCCCGCCCGCGGAATAAATTGTATCGGAGTGTATCTGATAGGATTTTTCTGGGGAGGGGATTTTTTGCGTTTTCTTTCGGCGCTTTCAGATCTGATGGTTCCCGTGCTGATTTTTTATGTGGTCGGACTGGGGCTTTTGATGAAACAGGATGTGTTCGGCGATTTTCTGAACGGGGCGAAGGACGGCATGCGGACAGTGATCGGTATTGTGCCGACTCTGATCGGGCTGATGGCAGCGGTCGGTGTTCTGCGGTCATCGGGATTTCTGGAGGAATTTGGAAAACTGCTTGGAACCGTGCTGGAACCGGCGGGAATCCCGTCTGCGCTGGTACCGCTCGGTGTTGTGCGTCTCTTTTCCAACAGCGCGGCGGTGGGTCTTCTGCTGGATCTCTACAAAGAGGCGGGCTGTGACTCCTTTGCCGGACGGGCGGCTTCGATTATGATGTCGTGCACGGAGACGGTTTTTTATACGATGGCGGTCTATTTCGGAGCGGTCCACATCAAAAAAACGCGGTACACACTGGCGGGTGCATTGCTCTCTTCCCTGGTCGGAATGGCGGTCAGTATTGCGCTTGCAGGTCTGCTCTAACCATCTTTTCTGATCATATCAGTGAAATGTGTTGACATTTTAAAACGATTGGAATAAGATGGAAACAACTTAAAACATACAAACTCAATAGGAAATAGGGAAATAGAGAAAAAGCGAGCAAAAGTAAGGAGGAAATCAACGATGGCAAAGGTATATGACAGCATTCTGGATCTTGTAGGAAAAACTCCGCTGGTAGAACTGAAACGAATTGAAGAAAAAGAAGGACTGCAGGCGAAACTGATCGCAAAAGTAGAATCCTTCAATCCGGCAGGAAGCGTCAAAGACCGTATTGCAAAAGCGATGATTGAGGATGCTGAAGCAAAAGGTCTCTTAAAAGAAGGTTCCGTTATCATCGAGCCGACTTCCGGAAACACCGGAATCGGACTGGCAGCGGCAGCTACCGTAAAAGGGTATCGTATGATCCTTACGATGCCGGAAACCATGAGCGTAGAGCGCCGCAACATTGTAAAAGCATACGGCGCAGAGGTTGTTCTGACGGACGGAACAAAGGGTATGAAGGGTGCGATCGAGAAAGCCGATGAGCTTGCAAAAGAGATTCCGAACAGCTTCATCGCAGGCCAGTTCGTGAACCCGGCAAACCCGGCAACCCACAAAAAGACAACAGGTCCGGAGATCTGGGAAGATACCGACGGAGAGGTTGACATCTTCGTTGCAGGTGTCGGCACCGGCGGAACCATCACCGGAACGGGTGAATATTTAAAAGAGAAAAAACCGGAAGTAAAAATCGTAGCAGTAGAACCGGCATCCTCCCCGGTACTGTCCGACGGCGTTTCCGGACCGCACAAAATCCAGGGAATTGGCGCAGGCTTTGTGCCGGATACACTGAACACCAGCATTTACGATGAAATCATCAAAGTAGAAAATGAGGACGCTTTCGAGACCGGAAGATATCTGGTAGCCGAGTAAGCGATTATAGCAGGAATT
>ERZ724503.1530-NODE-1530-length-10706-cov-23.576002_pt1 | contig 10706 bp, 11 predicted proteins | sample MGYA00376036_ERZ724503 | MGnify/ENA primary metagenome ERZ724503 (study PRJEB28724, sample SAMN07190885) | wastewater metagenome | isolation source: influent of sewage treatment plant in Hong Hong | place: Hong Kong | collected 2016-03-17 ...
TTGTTGGTACTATCATTGGATATTTTTTATATTTTCTTGTACAATGTTTTCTTACGACTTTTCTCAATTCATCTTCTAAAATTCTATTGTTTTTAAGAATACCAGGTTTAATATTTTCTAAGAAAGTTGTTAACAAATCTTCAATTTCTTTTGAGAAGAATTTATCTTGTTTGTCAGAAACTAAACCAAATGAAGAAACTTTTGGTCTTTGAGCAAGTGTTCTATCATTTTCATTGATTTGAGCAACAATCATAACTACACCTTCTTTCGCCATTGTTTGTCTATCTAAAACAACATCATCAGAAATTTTATGATTTAGTTGATTATCAATATATACTTTTCCTGTTTTAACTGTTTTAACTTTTTTAAGATATTTAGGAGTTACTTCAATTTGTTCTCCATCACTCATAATATATACATTTCTTTCTAATACACCACAATCAATTCCTGTCTGACCATGTTTTAGTGCGTGATTATATTCTCCATGAACAGGTAAAAAGAATTTTGGTTTTACAAGTCTAAGCATTAATTTTTGTTCTTCTTGTGCAGCATGTCCTGAAACGTGAATATCTGGATAATCTTGATAAGCAACTTTCGCCCCAGCTTTTAATAGATGATTAATAATTTCTGAAACACTTCCTTCATTTCCAGGAATTGCTTTTGCTGAAAGAATAATCTGATCATCAGGTTTTATTTTAATATGTCTATGTTCATGAATAGCCATTCTATACAATGCACTCATTGATTCTCCTTGAGAACCTGTTGTAACAATTAAAATCTCTTTATCATTATATTTATTTACTTCATGTGCCTCAATAAATTGGTCTTTTGGAAATTTAATATAACCTAAATTCATTGCAAGTTCTAAGTTTTTTTCCATAGATCTTCCAATAACACAGATTTTTCTATTATATAAAAGTGCTTTTTCAATAGCTTGGGCAACTCTATGGATATTTGAAGAAAAAGTTGACATAATAACTCTCCCTTTTGCATTTGAGAAAATTCTGTCAAATGTAGGACCAACAGTTTTTTCAGTTCTTGTAAATCCAGGAGAATGAGAATTTGTTGAGTCAGATGTTAGGAGTAAAACGCCCTCTTCTCCATAATACGCAAGTCTGTGTAAATCTGTTGGGAAACCATCAATAGGAGTATGATCAATTTTGAAATCCCCTGTATGAATCATTGTTCCAGCCTCTGTTTTAACAGCAATACAAGATGAATCAATAATTGAATGCGTAATATGCATCCATTCTACTTCAAATTCACCAATTTTAATTGGAGTTCTTTTTTGAATAGCTCTAAAATAACCTCTATGTTCTCTCATTTTATGCTCATCAAATTTTGAACCAATCATTTCAAGAGGTAAAGATGTTCCATAAACTGGGAATTGCATCTCTTTAAATAAATATGGCATTGCTCCAATATGGTCTTCATGTCCATGAGTAATTATGATACCAACAATTTTGTCTTTAATTTCCCTAATATAGGTAAAATCAGGGATTAAAATATCAACACCATGCATTTGTTCATCAGGGAAACTCATCCCAACATCAACAATTAAAGCTTGATTCTCAGTTTCAATAACCATCATATTTCCACCAATTTCGCCTAATCCTCCAAGTGGAGTAATTCTAAGTTTGGCATTAGTATTTAAGTTTAATTTATAGTGAGGATTTAATCTATCTCTATGGATTTTTTCATTAATTAGATAAGCTTTTTTTAAATCTGTTATCCAACCCTCTCCTTTTGTTTGATTAACAAAATTTTCTTTTGGAACTTTTGGTTTAGGTTTTCTTTTTTTAAAAGGTGGTTTTTTTGTATCACCTGATTCTATATTTTGATTATCATTATTTTGGTTAGTAGTTTCATTTTCTTGAGTACTAACAACAATTTGTTCTTCTTTATTTATTTCTTCCATTTATTACCCTTGTATGCATTTGGCTATACAAAGATGAACTTACTTCATGAGGTCTAACATTATCATTAATATTTAATTCTTCATAAATTTTAGAAATGGTATTTTTATCTATTACTGATGTAAGATTTTTTGAAAGTTTTTTTCTTGGTTGTACGAAACAAGCCTTTAAAAACTTATTAAAATCTTTATCAAGATGTTTATCCATATCTTTTTTGATATAAAGAATTGAAGATATTATCTTAGGAGGTGGATCAAAAGATTCAGGTGGAACATCAAATAATATTCTTGAATTAACACTAATTAATTCTGTGATAATACCCAGTGATGAATAATCTTTATCGTTAACTTTCGCAGTAAATTTTTCTGCTACCTCTTTTTGAACCATTACAATAATGTGTTCACAATTTTTATCTTCAAATGCTCTTAATATAATGTTTGTTGCAATATAGTATGGTAAGTTTGCAATTAAGTCATATTTACCATCATGTAGAGTTTTTTGCTTATCCCAAGCCTCTAAAACATCAGTGTGGATCAGTTTTAGTCTGCCCTCTTTTATTTCTATATTGAACTTAGACTCTAAGATACCAATTAAATCAGTATCAACTTCATAAGCAGTCATATCTTTGTACTTGACTAAGTTTTTGGTCAAATCACCTAATCCAGGCCCAATTTCCACCACATAATTATTGTTGTTGGGCATCGATTGGATGATTTTATCCAAAATAGTCGTATCTTTTAAAAAGTTTTGTCCGTATTGTTTTTTCGCTTTTACTTTTTCCATAATTGTAAGGAGTATATCTGCTTTTAACTTACAATTAGATAAGATAATATTTAGTAATTATGAAGGATTTTATTTGAGTAGTTTTGCAAAAAGAATAATACCATGTCTAGATGTCGATAATGGAAGAGTTGTAAAAGGTGTTAATTTTGTTGGACTTCGTGATGCAGGAGACCCAGTAGAGGTTGCAAAAAGATATAACGCTGAAGGTGCAGATGAAATAACATTTTTAGATATTACTGCTAGTCATGAAAATAGAGGAACTATTGTTGATATTGTAAAACAAGTTGCTAAAGAGGTATTTATTCCTTTAACTGTTGGTGGAGGAATTAGAAAACTTGAAGATATTTATTCACTTTTAAATGTAGGTTGTGACAAAGTTTCTATAAATTCATCAGCAGTTACAAATCCTGATTTAATAAATGAAAGCTCAAAAAGATTTGGTTCACAATGTATCGTTGTAGCGATTGATGTAAAAAGAGTTGCCGATGGTTCTTATCATGTTTTTGTAAAAGGTGGGCGTGAAGATACTGGTATTGATGCACTTACTTGGGCAAAAGAGGTTTATGATAGAGGTGCAGGAGAAATACTTTTAACTTCTATGGACACAGATGGTGCAAAAACTGGATTTGAATTAAATATTACAGGACAAATCTCTAAACTTGTTGATATTCCAGTAATCGCAAGTGGTGGAGCTGGAACTATGGAGCATATAAAAGAGGCTTTTGAATGTGGAGCAAGTGCAGCACTAGCAGCTTCAATTTTTCACTTTAAAGAGATAGATATTATGGATTTAAAAAGATATTTAAGAGCAAATAATATTCCAGTAAGGATATAAAATGATGAAAAAAAGATTTTTTATAGCGGTACTTTTATTACCAATTTTAGGATTTTCTTACGAATTAAATTTTAATAAAAGTTTTACAAAAGTTGTAAATCCTGATTTATTAACAACTAATATTACAATTAGCGTTGAGAAAAAAGATGAAAACAAAGTTAATAGTGAAATAGAAAAATTTAATGAATTTTTAAAAAAAACAAATGAGGTAACTCTTAAAAATGGGAGTTTTACATTAAGTCCTAAATATAAATATCATGATAATAAACAAGAGTTTTTAGGTTATGTTGGAAATTTAAGATATACAGCTGAATCAAAAAATGCAAAAGATTTAAATGTTTTTATGGATAAATTAATTTCAATAAAAGAGAATATAAAATCAGAGGAAGTAAAACTAAATATTTCAAATGTTTCTTGGAAAACAAGTGATAATTTGGAAAATAAAAGTTTTGATGAATTAAGATTAGAAGCGATTAATTGGATAGATGGTTATGCTAAAACTCTTTCTTCTCAAGTTTCTAAATATTGTGAAGTTTCAAAAATAAATATTTTTGAAACAAACACAGGAAATGTAGTTTATGCAAGAGCTGAAATGGCATCTTTGGGTATGTCAAAAATGGCTGCTGATGTGGCACCAATTAGTAGTGAACAAAATATAACTATTAATCCAAATTTTATATTGGAATGTAAATGATTATATGTGCTGGAAGAAATGAAACATTTGCATATGCCCATTCAATTGGTGTTGGATTAATTGAAAGTGCAATAAACCTTACAAGAACGTGTTTATTTAATAAACCAGAATATCTACTTTTTGTAGGAAGTGCTGGCTCTTATGGTAGCCATCAAATTTTTGATATTGTTGAATCAAAAAGAGCTTCAAATATAGAGTTGGGATTTTTAACAAGAAGTGCATATACACCACTTGATAATGTTTTAGAATCTGAAAATAAATTTGCAAGAAATGACACTATTGTAAACTCTTCAAATTATATATCAACAAATGAAAAACTTTGTAAAGAGTTTTTAGAATACGGAATTGGAATTGAAAATATGGAGTTTTTTTCAATTTTAAGTGTTGCAAAAGAGTTTGAAATTCCAGTTGCTGGAATATTTGTAATAACAAACTACACAAATGAAAATGCCCATGAAGATTTTATAAAAAATCACAAAGAGGCAATGGAAAAACTAACAAAATATTTACTTGAAAAAAATATAATAAAATAAAATATTGGACAAATTATAATGGCAAAAGAAGAGTTATCATCTATATATGATTACACATTAGATGAATTAAAAGAAAAATTAAAACCATCATTTAGAGCAAAACAAGTTTATAACTGGCTTTATAAAAAGTATGTTAGTTCTTATGATGAGATGAAAAATATACCAAAAGATTTATTAGATGATTTAAAAACAAATTATCCTATTGATATTATGCAAATTGTAAAAAAAGAGCAAAGTATTGATGGAAGTATTAAATATCTTTTTAAATTAAGAGATAACCACACAGTTGAAGCTGTTTTACTTTTAATGAAAGAAAAGAAAAAAGATGAAGATGGAAATATTGTAAGAAGTGAAAAATACACTGTTTGTATCTCATCTCAAGTTGGATGTAAAGTCGGATGTAGTTTTTGTCTAACTGCAAAGGGTGGATTTGTAAGAAATCTTACAATAGGAGAATATATTGCTCAAATTGTAAATATAAAAAGAGATAATGATATAGCTGAAAATAAAGCTTTAAATATTGTTTATATGGGAATGGGTGAACCACTTGACAATTTTGATAATTTCATAAAAGCTGTTGAAATTTTCTCAGAACTTGATGGATTAGCAATTAGTAGAAGAAGACAAACCGTATCAACTTCTGGGATTGCTTCAAAAATAGAAAAATTAGGAAAAATTGATTTAGGAATACAGTTGGCAATTTCACTTCATGCTGTTGATGATGAGTTAAGAAGTGAGTTAATTCCTATGAATAAAGCTTATAACATTGCCTCAATTATTGATGCGGTTAAAAAATTTCCTATTGATACAAGAAAAAAAGTTATGTTTGAGTATTTAGTAATTAAAAATAAGAATGATTCACTTGACGCTGCAAAAAAACTTGTAAAACTTCTAAATGGAATACAATCAAAAGTGAATTTAATTTTCTTTAATCCATATCCAGGAACCACATATCAGCGACCAGAAGTGGAAGATATGCTAAGATTCAAAGATTATTTAAATGAAAAAAGTGTAATTTGTACAATTAGAGAATCAAAAGGCTTAGATATAAGTGCAGCTTGTGGACAGTTAAAGGAGAAAGAAGCAAATGGGAATTCTTGAAATATCATTACTTGTATTTATAGCAATTGTTGCAATTGTTACAGGCGTAGGATTTTATATACAAAATAAAAAAGAAGAGGAGAAATAATTTTATGGCAATTACAAGATTTGCACCAAGTCCAACAGGATATTTGCATATTGGAGGCTTAAGAACTTCATTATATAGCTATTTATGGGCTAGGAAAACAGGTGGAAAATTTAGACTTAGAATTGAAGATACAGATACAGCAAGAAATAATGAAGAAGCAATGCAGGCAATTATTAATGCTTTTGATTGGGTTGGATTAAATTATGATGGTGAAGTATTGTATCAATCACAAAGAACAGATATTTACAAAATTTATATAGATAAACTTTTAGAAAATGGAAATGCTTATAAATGTTATATGAGTAGAGATGAACTTGATGCGTTAAGAGCTTCTCAAGAAGCAGCAAAACAAAATCCAAGATATGATGGAACTTGGCGACCTGAAACTGGGAAAACGCTTCCTGAAATTCCAGTTGGAGTTGAACCAGTTATTAGAATAAAAGCACCAACAAGTGGAAGTATTGAGTTTGAGGATGGAGTTAAAGGAAGTATGAAATTTGATGCTTCAACAGTTGATGATTTTGTAATTGCAAGAAGTAATGGAATGCCAACATATAACTTTGTTGTTGCTATCGATGATGCTTTAATGGAAATGACTGACGTTATAAGAGGTGATGATCACCTTTCAAATACTCCAAAACAAATAGTTGTTTATAATGCTTTAGGATTTGAAGTTCCAAAATTCTATCATGTACCAATGATTAATAACCCTGAAGGTAAGAAACTCTCAAAAAGAGATGGTGCTATGGATGTTATGGACTATAAAAATTTAGGATATTTACCAGAAGCATTGCTTAACTTTTTAGTAAGACTTGGTTGGTCAAATGGTGACCAAGAAATTTTTTCAATGGAAGAAATGTTAGAGTTATTTGACCCATCAAATATAAATAAATCTGCATCTGCTTATAATGCAGAAAAACTTTTATGGTTAAACTCTGAATATATAAAAGCGGTTTCAAATGACAGATTAATTGAAGAATTAAAATTTTTTAATTTAGATTTATCTCATCATCCAAAAAGAACTGAACTTTTAGATTTAGCAAAACAAAGAGCTCAAACTATACTTGAATTAAAAAAATCAGTTACAGATATTATTGATATTCCTAATTCTTATGATGAGGCAGGAGTTAAAAAATTTGTAAAAGAAGATACAAAAGATTTTCTAGAAAAATATCTAATTTTATTAGAACAAAATAAAGAAAGTTTATATGATGTCTCTAAAATAGAGGAGATTACAAAACCATTTATTAATGAAAATGGATTAAAATTTCCACAACTATTTCAGCCGATTAGAATAGCATTAACAGGAGGAACACAAGCTCCATCGGTTTATGACATAATTTCAATTCTTGGCTTTATTGAAGTTTCTTCAAGATTAAATAAAGCACTGAAAAGAAATTTTCAAAATACTTGATTATTTGTAAATAATCAGGCATAATAATCTCACTTTTAAAAAGGATAGAATAGATGAACATTTACGTAGGTAATTTATCATACAGAATGGATGATAAAGATTTAGAAGGAATCTTCGCAAAATTTGGTGCAGTAAAAAGTGCAAAAGTTATCATGGATAGAGAAACAGGAAAATCTAAAGGATTTGGTTTTATTGAAATGGAAGATTCAGCAGCTGGTACTAAAGCAATTGAAGCTTTAAATGGTAATGAAAATGAAGGTAGAACTTTAAGAGTTAATGAAGCGAAACCTAGAGAAGAAAGACCAAGAAGACAATTCTAATCTAAAAAAGTAGTGCTTTTTTTAAAACACTACTTCCTTTTCTTTAAACTAAAAAATCCAAAAGAGTCTCTATTATGAAGATATTGTTATTAGAAGACGATTTGATACTCAACGAAATTATAGAAGAATATTTACTCTCGCAAAATCACCAGATTATAACCGTTTTTACAGGTATTGAAGCCCAAGATTTAGTTTATAGTCAGAAATTTGATTTATTACTTTTAGATGTAAATGTACCAGAACTTAATGGCTTTGTATTGTTAAAAGATTTAAGACAAAAAGGGATTTATACTCCTGCTATATTTTTAACTTCATTAAATCAAGTCAATGATATTGAAAAAGGATTTAATTCTGGTTGCGATGATTATCTAAAAAAGCCTTTTGAACTCAAAGAGTTAGATTTAAGAATAAATAATATGAAAAGATTGTTTAATCTTGAATCAGATGAGTTAATTAAAATTTCAAATGATATTTATTTAGATAAAAAAAACCTTTTAATAAAAAAAGATAGAAATCAAATACATTTAACAAAAAAAGAGTGTGAAGTTTTAGAGTATTTGATAAATAATAGTAATAAAACTGTAGGCATTGAAGAACTTAGTTTGAATATTTGGGCTTATGAAGATGCCCCTATTTCTTCTACAATTAGAACATATATAAAAAATCTCCGACGTATTATAGGAGATGAATATATTATAAATCTAAGAGGAGTTGGTTATCGATTTAACAAGCAGTGAAAAAAGTACTTTTTTTAGATTTCTATTTTTATATTTAGGTTCTTCCTTTGTTTTGATGATATTTGTCGCTTTTTTTTATTATCAAAATGAAAAAACACTCTATTATGATTTAACAAAATCAAATATGCAAAATGAAGTCTCAAAGATTTCTTCAGAAATTATACTTTCTCATATGAGAGGAAGTGAATTTGAAAAAGAAAAACTACTAAAAACAAAAGATTATAAAATCTCTTTTTATGATAAAAATCAAAATAAAATATTTGGAAATCTTAATGAAAATATTGATTTCTCAAAAAAAATAATTGATACAAAAAATAGTTTTATTTTAGTAGATGATTCTGTTTTAGGGCATTTAGATATATATTATATTGCTTTAAAAGAGAATATGTATTTTAAAAGAATCGAAGAATTAAAATTAAATATTATTGGTATGTTTATTATTATTTATTTGATTATTGCATTTATTGGATTTTATTTAGCAAAACTTTTTTTAAAACCAATAAAAGAAGAACGAATCAAATTAAACAACTTTATAAAAGATACAACTCATGAATTAAATACTCCAATTAGTGCTATTTTGATGTCAACAGAAAACAAAACTTTGAGTGAAAAACAAATAGAAAGAGTAAGAATTAGTGCAAAAAGAGTTTCTGATATTTATAGTGATTTAACATATCTATTTTTAGAAAATAAGGAGATACTTAAAGATATTCAGATTTATAATTTAAAAGATTTGATAAGTGAACAAATGGAATATTTAGATTTAATTGCCTCAAAAAAAAGAGTTAAAATAAACAAAAATATTGAAGATTTTGAATATAAAATAGATAAAAATGATTTTATAAGAATCTTTAATAATCTAGTTTCTAATGCTATAAAATATAATAAAATGGGTGGGACAATAGATATTTCACTAAAAAACAGTGAATTAAAAATATCAGATAGTGGGATAGGTATAGAAAAAGAGAAACTAAATGATATTTATAAAAGATATTATCGAGCAACAAATGAACAAGGTGGTTTTGGTATTGGTTTAAATATTGTAAATGATATTTGCAGTTTTTATAAAATAAAAATCATTGTTGAATCACAAATAAATAAAGGAACGACTTTTTCTCTAACTTTTTAGTTTCTCTACACTTTAACTCCTCACAAAAAAAATAAAATACTTCTAATTTAATACCTTAGGAGTATATCAATGAAAAATATAATCAAAATAGTTTTAGGATTTTTCCTTACATTTACATTTTTGAATGCTGAACTTTTAGAGCAAAATGGGCAAAAAGATGGATATGATGTGAGCTTAAAATCATCAAAAGCTTTAGTTGTTGGAAGTAATGAACTTTTAGTTGAATTATCAAAAGATTCAAAAGTTATTGAAAATGCTAAAGTAAAAGCGAAGTTTTTTATGCCTGAAATGCCAGGAATGCCATATATGGAATCAGAAAGTGAAGCTACTTTAGTTGGTAAAGTTTATAAACTAAATATAAATCTTCCAATGAGCGGAACTTGGCAATATCAACTAAAGTTTAAAACAGATGACGGAGTTGTTCATACTATTAAAGGTAGTGTGAATTTATAATGTTAAGAATATTACTAAGCTCATTTCTTGCTAGTTCACTATTGAGTGCAGTTACAATAGATGAGCTAGTAAAAAATAGTTTTGAGAAAAACTATGATTTAAAAAGCCTAAATAAATCAATTCAAGTGGCAAATGAACAGATAAAAGTTTCTAAAAATTGGGAAAATCCAATGTTAGAGTTTAAGACTTATAACATTGAATTGAACAAACCTTTATCAAATCAAAAAGAGTATGGAGTTGAACTTTCACAAGTTATTCCTATTGGGAATCGTCTTGATATTGAAAAGTCAATCGCCCAAAAAGACAGGAATATAAAAGAATTTGATTTAGAAGATAAAAAACTTGAACTTGAATCAAAAATCTATGAGTACTCATATAATATTTTGATTTTAGAAAAACGATATAAACTAATAGAAAACTATTTAAAGAATATAGAAAAACTAGAAGAGTTATATAGTTCTTTATATAAATATGAAAAAGCCTCTTTAAATGAAGTTTTAAACACAAAAGTATCTTATTTGGATTTGAAACTAGAACTTGATAATTTAAAAACAATGATAGATAATTTGTATCTAAATTTAGAATTAATAAGTTATGAAAAAGTTCAAAATATAGATGAAAATATTGATATAAAAGAGATAAATAAAGCTTCTATAAATCAAGAACTTGTTATCACTCATCCAAAAGTAAAAACTTTAGAAGA
>ERZ724503.1539-NODE-1539-length-10685-cov-12.351740_pt1 | contig 10685 bp, 13 predicted proteins | sample MGYA00376036_ERZ724503 | MGnify/ENA primary metagenome ERZ724503 (study PRJEB28724, sample SAMN07190885) | wastewater metagenome | isolation source: influent of sewage treatment plant in Hong Hong | place: Hong Kong | collected 2016-03-17 ...
AACCATTAAAAAATATTCCTGATTTTGTTTCTAAATCTCAATTAACAGATGAAGCAATTGCAAAAGCAAAGGCTACATTTGAAGCTGAGTTAAAAGAACAAGGTAAACCTGAAAAAATTTGGGCAAATATTATTCCAGGAAAAATCGAAAGATATATTACTGATAATACTCAATTAGATGGAAGATTTGCATTATTATCTCAAGCTTATGTTATGAATGATAAAATCACTGTTGAGCAAGCAATTGCTGAAGTTGATGCATCAATCAAAATTACTGAGTACATTAGATTTGAACTTGGTGAAGGTATTGAGAAAAAAGAAGAAGATTTTGCAGCTGAAGTTGCAAAACAAATGGGAAAATAATCGTAGTCTAACAGCTATGTAAAGAAATAAAAGGAAATATGTAATGGGTGAAGCTTATAAATTGGATGCACTCATTGCAGATGACCTTTTGCTTGAAGCTAAACATTTATCTCACAAATTTGATTATGAGCTTTTTAAAGATATTAATTTATCTTTATATAAAAAAGAATCCATAGCAATCATCGGCACAAGTGGGAGTGGAAAGTCTACACTCTTAAATATAGTGTCTTCTCTTTTAAAGCCATCTAGTGGTAGTGTTGTTTTTAAAAGTCAAGATATATATTCCTTAAAACAAAATAAACTTTTACAAATTAGAAGAGATGATTTCGGTATAATTTTTCAAGCACACTATTTATTTAGAGGATTTTCTGCTATAGAAAATTTAGAAATAGCTACTTTATTAAGTGGTGAAAAAATTGACGAAAATCTTCTTAAAGAATTGAATATTGATTATGTAATAAATCAAGGTGTTGGAGAGCTAAGCGGAGGTCAACAACAAAGGCTTTCAATTGCAAGAGTTATGACGAAAAAACCAAAAATTATATTTGCAGACGAGCCAACTGGTAATTTGGATAAAGAAACAGCGAACATAGTGATAAATACGTTATTTAACTATATTAAAAATAATGATGCTGGATTAATCCTTGTAACACATGAAAATGAATTAGCCATGAAATGTGATAAAGTTTATAAATTAGAAGATTTAAAGTTGCAGGAGATAAAGTGAAATTATTATTAATATGTGAAACAGCAATTATTGAGCATATTTTTACTTTGGTTTGCAAAAGATTGAATATAAATTTAATTATTCAAAAAACAAATAGTGCAAGTGAAGAATATGATTTAATTGTAGTTGACCAAAATTTTATTGATGATAAATTTAATGTTTTTAAGCAATATTCTAAAAAATTAGGTGCAATTAGTACTGAAGAGTTGTCTTTTGATAAATCAAGAGATTTTATAATTCCGAGACCTTTTCTTCCTACAAAACTTGAATCATTATTACAAGAGCAAATAGAAATTATAAAAGAAGAACAAGAATTTGAACAAAATAGAAAAGTCACAACCTATAGTTCTTTTGATGAGGAAGAAGTGCTTGTTCCTGTTGTTAATTATATTGAATCTTTAGAAAATAATCATTTTGATAATAACGAAGAAGATTTTAGTTTTGAAGAAGATGAAAGTATTGTAAATTTTGCTTCTTTAAATACAGGTGGTATTTTAGACTCTGGAGAATTGACTAAAATAAATGATATTTTGAGAGAAGATTCTATTCAAAATGAGATGAATCTTGAAAAAGGTGACTGGAAAGATATATCTGCAATTATTGATGATGCATTAGCGGAAGTTAAAGAATATGAATTTGATTTGACTCAAACACCGATAAAACCATATAATTTAGTATTAAGTAATTTTAATATAAATGAATTAAGACCATTGTTAGAGAAATTTGATCAGTCTCTTATAGATAAATTATCAAGTGGAGAAACAGTTGATATTAGAATCAGCTTAAAGGAAAAATAGTGATTAATGAAAAAAAAGGTGCTATATTAATTATTTCTGGTCCTAGTGGTTGTGGTAAATCGACTTTGTTAAAAGAAGTTTATAAAAATATAAATAATTATTATTTCTCAATTTCAACAACAACAAGAAGTCCAAGAGTTGGTGAAAAAAATGGAGTAGATTATTTTTTTACCACAAAAGAAGAGTTTGAAAAAGATATAGATAATGGAGATTTTTTAGAATATGCAAAAGTTCATGATAATTATTATGGAACTTCATTAAAACCAATTAAAAAAGCTTTAAAAGAAGAAAAACTTGTTATTTTTGATATAGATGTTCAAGGTCATGAGATAGTAAGAAACAAATTGAATTCTATTGTAACATCCGTTTTTATAACGACTCCCTCATTAAAAATTTTAGAAGATAGGTTAAGTTCAAGAAATACAGATAATTCTGATATTATTAAAAAAAGATTAATGAATGCAAAAAACGAAGTAGATTACTTTCAAGATTATGATTATTTAATAATAAACGATAACTTAGAGGTTGCTGCAAAAGAACTTGTTTGTATAGCAAACATAACAAGAATTAAAACAAAGCTTTTTGAAAAAGAAGAAATAGTATCAAATTGGCTTAATTAAGCTATTTGATACTATCGTAACTTAGAGGTTTTTCAAAATAATAACCTTGACAGTAATCTATATTTAATTCTTTTATTTTAGTATAAATATCTTCATTAGAGACATATTCAGCGACTGTTTTTACTTTAAACTCTTTTGAAAAATTTGCTATCGTATTCACAATAATTTCTAAATCTTTTGATGTATTTATTTTCTCAATTAATGAACCGTCAATTTTAACAAAATCAATATCGAGTAGTGTTAGTAGGTTGAAATTGGAATATCCAGCACCAAAATCATCAACTCCTACAATACAGTTAAATTTTTTAATTTCTGAGATAAATTTTGATACTTCATTAAAATCTGAAATTTCTTCAGATTCTAAAATTTCAAACTCTAAAAATTGAGTACAATCTTTATTTTGTTCTAATATTTCATATATAAATGCAGTTGTTTCTTCATTTGCAATGTCATCAAAAGAAATATTAACAGAAACTCTTTTATTCTTATTCTTTATTAATTTAAAAGAATCTTGAATAACAATTTTTATAATATTTGGATATAGTTTTGTTTTTTTAGCAACATTTATAAAATGATAAGGTGCAATCTCTACTCCTTCTTTTGTTATATATCTTATAAGAGCTTCATATTTATAAATTTCTTTAGTTTTTGTGTCAACAATTGGTTGAAAATAAGCCTGAAATAAATTTTCTCTAAAACCTATTTTTAACTGTTTTACCCATTTGATGTTTTCTTCAAAAGATTGTTGAATTTTAAATGATTCATTATAAATCATAATTTTTTGTAGTTTTGTTCTTGCATAATTTATAACTCTTTGTGAGTATTTAAAAGCTCTTGCTCCATCTCCTTGAGCAATACCAATAGTAATATTTATATCTATTTCATCTTCATCAATGAGCAAAGATTCTTTCTCAATTTTATCAGCAAAGATTTTACAAATATTGTAAAATTGATTTATATCATAATTATTATTTTTTACAATTATTGCAAATTTATCAGCTCCTGTTCTATAGATAAAAAAATCATCTTGATTAAAGTAGTTTTTTAATTTATTTGCTAATTCATAAAGAATTGTATCCCCAATTTTTTCACCAAAAAGGTCGTTTATTGTTGAAAATTCATCAATATCTAATAATGCCATTAAATCAATATTATTTCCATCTAAATCTTTTTTTAATTTATTTCTATTTGGAAGATTTGTTAGTTTATCTGTATATAAATCTTTTAATTCATGATAGACTAGTGATTGAGACATTACTTGTAAAAGTTTTGCAATATCAATTGGTTTTAAGACATATTTATCTACTCCAATATCAATAGCTTCAAGTAAGTATTCTTTGTTTGAAAATGCGGTTGCTACAATTATTGGAATGTTTAAATTGATTTTTTTATCTCTTTAACCATATCTAGACCATTTAAAATAGGCATATTAACATCAGTAATAATTAAGTCTATTTCTGTTTCATATTTTTTAAATAGTTCTAGACCTTCTTGACCATTTTGTGCCACATACTGTTTTTTTGTAAAACCTTTTAAGATTTGATGTGTAACTTCTCTTAAGTCTTTTTCATCTTCGGCATATAAAATAGTTATATTTTTTAATATAGAAATATTATTTATCATTATTAAGACTCTCTGTAAAATTATTAAGATATAATATCATAAATAAACATAATATCTAAAACCAATCAAATAAACTAATCAATTAAAATAGCTTTTGTGGTATATATAGGAGTCTTTTTGTCAAAAATCAAATGTAATCATTGTCATTTAGAATTTAGTGAAAATATAATGATAAAAGAGAAAAATTTAAATTTTTGTTGTAAGGGATGTCAAGGTGTTTATCATATCTTAAAAGATGATGGACTAGAATCTTTTTATGACAAATTAGGAAATAAAACTATAACTCCTCCTTTAAAAATAGTAAATGATGACATTGCTAATTTTGATTCTAAAAATTTTTTAGATAATTATGTCAGTATTACAAAAGAAGGTTTTTCTCAAATTGATTTAATTATTGAAGGAATTCATTGTGCTGCATGTGTTTGGTTAAATGAAAAAGTTTTATATGAAACAAAAGGTTTAATAGAAGCAAATATAAATTTTACTTCAAATAAAGCAAGAATAGTTTGGGATGATGATAAATTAAAACTTTCAGAAATTATTTTAAAAATTCGTTCAATTGGCTATAACGCATATGCTTATGATTCAAGTATAGCTGATGTTCAGGCTTCTAAAGCAAAAAGAGATTATTTTATTCGTATGATGGTAGCAGTAGTTGCTGTTATGAACATTATGATGTTAAGTGTTGCAAAATATACTGGATTTTTTACAGGGATTTCAGAAGAAGTAAAAAATATGATTCATATTGGAGAATTTTTATTGTCAACACCTGTATTATTTTATAGCGGTTGGATTTTTTTCAAAGGTGGTTTTTATGGCTTGAAAAATCGTATGGTAAATATGGATTTTTTGGTAGCTTCTGGAGCAACTTTGACATACATTTATTCGTTATTTATTTTTTTTGGAGCAAAAGGAGAAAGTTATTTTGATTCAGTTGCTATGATTATTACTTTTGTTTTAGTTGGAAAATATCTAGAAATAATTGGTAAAAAATCAGCAATTGATACTTTAGATAAAATAAAATCAGGTTTACCTCTTGAAGCTGTTGTAATTGAAAATAATATAAAAAAGGTTGTTGCATTAAATAGTATAAAATTGGGGGATATTATAGAAATAAAAGCGGGAGAAAAAGTCCCAGTTGATGGAAGAATTACAAAAGGCGAAGGTTTTTTTGATGAGTCAACATTAACAGGAGAGTCAATTCCTATTTATAAAAAGATTAATGATTTTGTATTTAGTGGAACAATTAATAGTAATGCTTTAATTGAATATGAAGTCACAAAAGATTTTAAAAACTCTACATTTTCTTCTATTGTTACTTTACTTGAAGACTCTTTAAATTCAAAACCAAAAATACAAACAAAAGCAGCAGAAATTTCCAAATATTTTACAGTTACTATTTTATCTTTAGCTTTAGGGACTTTTTTAGTTTGGTATTTTTTAGGGTTAGATTTAGGTTTTGATTATAATGGAGTTACACAATTTGAAAGGTCATTTATCGTTGCAGTTTCTGTTATTGTAATTGCTTGTCCTTGTGCTTTAGCACTTGCAACTCCAATGGCGAGTTTAGTCGGTATTTCAGAACTTGCAAAAAAAGGTTTGCTATTTAAAGAAGCAAAATTTATTGAATCACTTGCTGTTACAAATAGTGTTGTTTTCGATAAAACAGGGACTTTGACAAAAGGGGAGTTGCATGTAATAAAAGCTAGAATTATAGATAATAATATCCATAAGCTCAATCTTTTATACTCTTTAATATCATCTTCTATTCATCCTGTTAGTCGTTCTATTAAAAAATATTTGGAAAAGAATTATGATTTAATTGAAAAAGAACTTGATAATGTAAAAAATATTGAAGCCCAAGGAATGAGTGCCAGTTATACGAATATTAATGGAAAAAAATTTGAACTTTTAGGTGGAAACATAGAGTTATTAAAACAAAATCAAATTTATTACAAATTTGATTCAAGTAGAACAGTTTATTTATTTGCTATAGATAAAAAAGTAATTGCGACTTTTGAACTTGAAGATGAGATAAAAGAGAATGCAAAAGAGTTAGTTGAGTTTTTACAAAATAAAAATATTGAAGTTGTAATGTTGACAGGCGATAATGAAAATGTGGCATCAATAGTAGCAAAAGAGTTAAATATTAAAAAATATCTCTCTTTTCAAACTCCAATATTAAAAGCAAACTATATAAAAGAGCTAAAAAAAGAGAACAAAACTGTTGTAATGGTTGGCGATGGAGTAAATGATAGTGTTGCATTAAGCAATGCTGATGTTGCTATTGCTATGGGAAATTCAGCTGATGTTTCATTAGCAATTTCTGATATAGTTTTACTAAATTCATCGTTAAATTCTTTAAAAAACGCTTTTATTATTTCGAGTAAAACATATAAATTTATTAAACAAAATTTATTTTTATCTTTACTTTATAATACTATTACAATTCCTTTAGCAATGGCTGGTTTGGTAATCCCATTGATTGCAGCGCTTTCAATGAGTTTAAGTTCACTAATTGTTGTGTTAAATTCACTTAGAATAAAAATTAAATAGGAATAAAAATGATAAACGATACACTTTTTTTTATGTTGATTGTTGGAATTATAATTTCAGCTGGAATGCTATTTTTATTTATTTGGGCTGCAAAATCAGGACAGTTTGATGATTCAAATAAAATGGTGAATGGTTTGTTGTTTGATAGTATTGATGACTTGAATGATGCAATAAAAAAAGAAAGAAATATAAAAGAAGCAAAAGAAGCAAAAATTAAAAATGAAATTGATAAAAAAGAGCAAAAAGCTAGTCAAAAAATTGACTAGCCTTAGAATTATTTCATTGCAGCGATTTGTGTAGCCATATCTTTAATGTCAGCATCAGTTAAGCTTTTAACTTGACCAGCCATAACACCTTTCATAGCACCACCATAAGTTCCATCTTTATAACCTTTTAAAGATGCTTCAATTTTAGCAGCATCTTGACCTTTTACGATTACTGATTTACCTAATGCAGCTTTACTAAAATCTGCTCCATGACACCCAGCACATGCTGCAAGTGAAGCAGCTGATAAAGAAGCAGCAGTTGCTGCAGCAATAATTGTACTTAATACGATTTTTTTCATTTTTTTCTCCTTGTTTTTGAGAAAAATATTTTAGCCTTTTTTTCTTTTTTTATGCTTAATATTTTTCTATCTTTTCTAAATAAACGATGCAAGTGTTACATATTATTGTATAAAAAATGTGAATATTTGATGAATTATATATATTGTTAATATAAAGCTATTTTTTTATATAGTAACAAATCAGAATAAAGGTTAGGATTTGGAAAATAAGTTAGTTTTACAGATAGAAGGTTTAACTTTTTTTTATAAAAAAGAAAATCCAATATATAAAGATTTTTCTTTAAATTTACAGCAAGGTGAACTAGTTACTATATTTGGTAAAAGTGGAAGTGGTAAAACTACACTTTTTGAACTGATTTTAGGAAGTTTAAAACCGTTAAATGGAAGTATAAAAAGATCAAAAATAGGAATGATTTTTCAAGACCCATTTAATTCTTTTCATCCTACATATTCAATAATTGAACAGATAAAAGATGTTGTTAGAGGTGATTTTAACCAAGAATTAAATTTTTTTTTAGAAAAGTTGAGTTTAGAAAAAAATTTATTAGATAAAAAACCACATCAATTAAGTGGTGGACAACTCCAAAGATGCTCAATTTTAAGAGCATTGTTAATGAAACCAGAGTTGCTTTTAGTAGATGAACCAACTTCTGCTTTGGATAATATAATTGCATACGATGTGATGAAACTTTTGATTCAGTTCTTAGACTCATGTGCTATTTTGTTAATAACACATGATTTGGATATGGCTAAATGGTGTAGTGATAAAATTATAAGGTTAGAAGAAAATGCAAAAAAATAAAAAAGCTCTAGTATTACTTAATATGGGTGGTGCAAGGAATAAAGCAGAGCTAAAAATGTTCTTGACAAATATGTTTAATGATAAAAATATTATAACAGTAAAAAATTCGATTATAAGAAAAATGATAGCTTTTTTTATAACTACTTCAAGGCTTGATAGTGCTTGGAAAAATTATGAAGAAATAGGAAATGAATCACCAATAAACAAGCTAACAGAAAAGTTAGTTGCTAAATGTAATAATAAAATTAAAGATTATAAAACTTATCAAGTGATGAGATATACACCCCCTTTTGCAAAAGAAGTAATAGAACAAATACTAAAAGATGAAATTAAAGAAATTGTATTGCTTCCTTTATATCCCCAATTTTCAACAACCACCACAAAATCATCAGTTGAAGATTTTATAGATTTTCTTCCATATAGTTTTGGAAGAAATGTAAAGTATATAGAGAATTTTTATAAAAATAGCAAGTTTAATAATTGTATAGTTGAAGAATTAGTGAAAAATGTACAAAATCCAACTGAATATAATTTGATTTTTTCAGCTCATGGGCTTCCTCAAAAAATAGTAGACGCAGGTGATCCATATGAAACTCAAATGAATGAACATGTGAAAATTTTAAGTGAAATATTAAAAGAAAAAGAAATAAGGTTTAAATCAATAAATTTAGCATATCAGTCAAAAGTAGGACCAATGAAGTGGCTTGAACCCTCGCTTGAAGATATGCTTAAAAATTTCAGAGAGCAAAATATTCTTATTTATCCTATTGCATTTATTATTGATAATTCTGAAACGAATTTTGAATTAGATATTGAATATAGAGAAATAGCTCATAAACTTGAAATTAAAGAATATAAAGTTTGTAAATGTGTAAATGATAGTGATGCGTTTATTGAAGTTATTGAAGATATTATTAAAAATTAGGAAATTATGTATATTAGTAATTTATTAAAAAAAATTACGCTAAGAATGTAGTTAAAAGAATTTTGAAATTATTTGTTGTGTATAATATATATAATTAAGTTAAGAATAATAATAAAAATTATGTGGAGAGAAGAATGAATTTAACAGAGAGAATTAAACCTTTAGTAGAAGAAATCACATTTAAGTGTGTTAGTGATGATGAAGCTTTATATACTTCAAATTTAATTGATAGTATGGGAACAGTTGATTTAGCGATGATGTTAGAGCAAGAGTTTAATATCAATATTGATACAAGAGATATTATTGAAAGTAATTTTGATAGTGTAAATAAATTAGTTGCCTATATAAAAAGTAGGATAAGTGAATAAATTCTTTGTAAATATTTTTTCTTTTGTTTTAGCTCTTTTAATAGTGCTATCACTACTTTACATTGATAAAAATGAAATTTTAAACTATTATGCCAAACCTTTGCAAGATTCATTACAAAAAACTATTAGTTTACAAAATGACTTAGAAAGTGGAAAAATAGTCGTATTTGGATCTTCTGAATTAGTAATAAATCCTAATCAAAAATTTTTACCTCAAAATTATTTTAATAATGATTTAAAATTACCATTAAGAGTTCAAGGAAATGAAGGACAACAAAGTTTGGTAATTTTGTCTCAATTAGCTGCTTATCATGGTGAGCTTATAAAAGAAAATGCAAAGGTTGTAATATTATTATCTCCTAGTTGGTTTTCAGGAAGTTATAATAATGGAACAACAATTCCTAAATTTTTAGAATTTATGTATCCAGGAATGATGAACAAACTCTATTTTCAAAGTGAAGTAGATAATAGTTATAAGATTTTAATTAATAATTATATTAAAAAAAATATAACTTATATTAAAAATCCAAATTTTATTTATGAATACTCTTTTAATGAATTAGAAGAAGATTATCTAAATAATAGAATAAAAAAGTTTTTAATTAAGAGTTTTGATAATAGAGATATTAATCCTCCTATAGTTACTTATAAAAACCCAATTCTTGATTATGAAAGTTTGAAAAAAGAAGCAAATAAAATCGCAGTTCCTTCAACAAATAATAGTTTTGGTATAAATAATGAATATTTTACAAAACATATTGAACCTTCAATTAAAATAGGAAGTTTTCCTTATACTATAATTGTCCCTTCAGAACTTGATAAAAATCAAGAATATCAAGATTTTTTAGTATTACTTGAATTACTAAAAAGTTATAAAATAAAACCACTTTTTGTAATGCAAGATTTACATCCTTATGTATTCGAGAAAAACAGAGAAGAAATGACTGCAATCATGTCAACAATAAAATCTAAAATTGAAGAGAATAACTATGGATATTTGGATATGTGGACATATAAAAAAGAGGATTATGAAATAGGAACTTTGACAGATATTGTACATACAGGTGAATTAGGTTGGGTTAAAATCAATCAAAAAATTATTGAACATTTTATACCAAAAGAAGAGAGATAACATGGGCTATTTCTTTAAAACTTTTTTAATATATTTTTTATTAATTGTTGGATTTTCCTTTATTATTATAGATGAAAATATAGATGATTTAAGTGGACAAGAAGTTGAATCAACTGTAGAATTTGTATATGAGGCTTTTTGATGGGAAATATATTACCTTTTTCTGGACTTGATTTTTTTATTTTAGTTTTTGGCTATTTCAATGTGG
>ERZ724503.1552-NODE-1552-length-10642-cov-4.000283_pt1 | contig 10642 bp, 10 predicted proteins | sample MGYA00376036_ERZ724503 | MGnify/ENA primary metagenome ERZ724503 (study PRJEB28724, sample SAMN07190885) | wastewater metagenome | isolation source: influent of sewage treatment plant in Hong Hong | place: Hong Kong | collected 2016-03-17 ...
CATGCCGACGATGAAATCATCGACCGTAATGGCGTCGCGCAGCCGCGCGAGGAAGATTTCCTGGCTCATGTCCGCCGTAAGCCAGCAGACCAGAGCCGCGCCGAGCAGCGCCGTCATCGCCCCGATGAAGGCCAGCGCGGGCAGCGCCAGCACCAGCGCGACGATGCGCGGCAGAATCAGGATTTCCAGCGGGTCGAAACCCATCGTGCGCAGGGCGTCGATCTCCTCGCGCATCTTCATCGAGCCGAGCTCGGCGGTGTAGGAGCTGGCGGAGCGCCCCGCCACCATCATCGCCACCATGACCACGCCCAGCTCCCGCAGCACCAGAATGCCGACCATGTCGATGACGTAGATTTCGATGCCGAACCGGCGGAAATGGAACAGCCCCTGCTGCGCGATAATGCCGCCGAGCAGCAAGGTGATCAGAAAAATGATCGGCACCGCGCGGAAGCCGACGCGGTCGAGATGATGGATCGTCGAGGTGAACCGGAATGTCCATGGGCGCATCAGGCAGCGCGCGCCGGCGACGGAGACTGCTCCCAGCATCTGGACGAACTGAAGGAAATCGTCTCCCAGCGCGAGCCCGCCGCGCCGGAGCGCCGCCACGAGGGTCGGGACCAGGGGGGCGCGGACCGGAGATATTTCGGCGCGATTGACGTGCTCCGCCTCGGCGACGAGCTCGCGGTAGTGTTCGGGCAGGTCGACCACCTTGGTTTCGCGCCCGGCCGCCGCAAATCCGCGCACCAGCCGTTCGAGCAGCCAGGCTCCGAAGGTGTCGAGCCGCTCCACCCGGCCCATGTCGATATTGACCGAGGTTGCCTGCGGCGAGCGCTGAATCGCCGCTTCGACGAGTTGCTCGAGGTCGTTGGCGTGATCGGCGGTCCACGCGCCGCCGGCGGCGAGCGCGAGCCGTCCGTCTTTCACGCTGACTTCCAACAGGGAGCCGTCCACCGCCCTTCCCTTCCTGCCCCGCCGGGCGTTGCGCCGGCGTGGAAAGCCTCAGCCGGATACTTGACTCGGGCGCAACGCCCTGTCGAGGTCATCCCGCCCATTCCCGCCCGGTCCAACCGCAGCCCCGCCGATGCCGATCCGCCTGTCCGTCACCGCCGAACGCTGGCCGATCGCCGGCTCGTTCACGATCAGCCGCGGCGCCAAGACCGAGGCGGAGGTCGTCGTGGCGACGCTTGCCGACGGCGAGCATGCCGGGCGCGGCGAATGCGTGCCCTATGCCCGCTACGGAGAAACGGTTGACGGTGTGATTGCGGCAATCGCGAGGCTCGCGCCGGCCGTTGCGAACGGGCTCGACCGCAACGATCTTGCGGCTTCGCTGCCGGCGGGAGCCGCGCGCAATGCACTCGACTGTGCTTTCTGGGACCTCGCGGCAAAACGCAGCGGCACCCCCGCGCACGTATTGGCCGGCCTGCCGCAGCCGAATCCCCTGGTCACTGCCTACACGATTTCGCTTGCAGCCCCCGAAATCATGGCGGACGCCGCGGCAGCCGCGGCGGCGCGCCCCCTTCTCAAGGTGAAACTGGGCGGCCCGGGCGACCCTGCCCGCATTGCTGCCGTGCGCACGGCGGCCCCTGACAGCGCGCTTATCGTCGACGCCAACGAAGGCTGGACCGCCGCTAATCTGATGGACAATCTTGCCGCCTGCGCGGAGGCGGGCGTCCGCCTGATCGAGCAGCCGCTTCCCGCCCGCGACGATGCGGCGCTCGCCTCCTGTCCGCATGCGGTCCCGATCTGCGCCGACGAGAGCGTGCACGATCGCGCCTCGCTCGCGGGCCTGCGCGGACGCTACGATGCGGTCAACATCAAGCTCGACAAGACCGGCGGACTGACCGAGGCGCTCGCCGTCGCCGCAGCGGCCCGCTCCCTCGGCTTCGATCTCATGGTCGGCTGCATGGTCTCGACCTCGCTCGCCATCGCGCCGGCGCTTCTGGTGGCCCAGGGCGCGCGCTACGTCGACCTCGACGGCCCGCTGCTGCTCGCGCGCGACCGCCCCGACGGCCTGCGCTTCGACGGCAGCATCGTCCATCCCGCCTCCCCCGCGCTGTGGGGCTGAGGCGGACGCGCGGCAGGGAACGGCTAAAGCATTTTCAGGCGAAGTGGGAACCGGTTCGCCGTCGAAAATGCGACAACACAAAGAGAAATAGAGAAATAAAGCGAAGCGCGATTCCATCAAATCGGGATTCGCTCTAGACCGTGCCGTCTTGCGCCGTCACGCGCCGCGCGACCGCGACGATCACCGCGCCGGCAAGCGCCGATGCCGCCATGGCGAGGTAGGCGTAAGCGCCGAATTGCTCGACCAGCACCCCGGAAAACCCCATCTCCAACGCAAACACGGCCGCGACAATGGTGGAGTAGTCGCCCTGCGCGGTCGCGCCCTGCCGCCCGGCCGCGAACCCCGCGAGGAAATGCATGGCGCCGAGATGGGTCGCGCCGAATGACAGCCCGTGCAGACATTGCAGCGCCGGCAGCAGCAACGCCGGGGGATCGAATGCCATCGCCGTCCAGCGCAGGGTTGCGCCGACCGCGCCCAGCCCGATCAGGTCGATCGGCCGCAGCCGGGCCATGACCCGTGCGGAAACGGCGAACAACCCGATTTCGGCCAGCACGCCGATCGCCCATAGCGCGCCGATGACCGGGCCGGTGAGACCCTTCGCCTCCCATTGCAGGCTCGCAAAGCCGTTCAGCACCGCGTGGCTCGCCTGAATGAGACTGGTCGCCGCGACCACGGCGACGAAGCCCGGCGAGCGCCACAGCGACGGCGCGCGCTGATCCGGTGCGTCGGTGTCGCGGCTGACCGGGCCAAGCGGCGTTTGCACCGAGGCGCTCAGCGCGGTCGCTGCAATCGCCACGACCAGCGCCCAGATCAGATGGCTTGCGCCGACGCGTTCGAGCACAAACCCGCCGCCGAGATTGGCGGCGATGAAGGCGATCGATCCCCACAGCCGCACCGACCCGTAGGCCCGCTCGCGTGCCGCAAGCCCGCGCAGCGCATAGGCGTCGGTCAGCGGCAGGATCAGGGCCTGCGGCAGCGCCGAGATCGCAAAGGTGATGATGATGGCGGCGAAGCTGTCGCTCAGCGCGACCGCTACGAACGTAATGCAGGCAGCCCAGGCGGCCGCGACCAGGGGCCCTTTCGCCCAGCCGCGCCGATCGATGATCCGCATCGCCGCAGGCAGAATGACGGGCCGCGCCACCACCGCCATCGCCAGCACCAGACCGATTTCGCGGACATCGAGACCCTTGGCCTGCAGCCAGACCGGCAGGAACGGCAGCTGAATTCCGACGAACGTAAAGATCGCCCCATAGAGCACGGCCATGCGCAAGGCAAAGCCATCGTCGGGCGGGCTCGGTCTGCGAAACGCCATGGGTGATTTATGCGCTTGGTGTCGCCGTCATCGTCGAGTCCCGCGCGATCGCACGCGACAGGGCGACGGGAAGGATGATGCCGCGATCTGGAAGCCCTGGAAGCCCTATGACACTAGCCGGGCAAACAGGTCCGCGTCCACATTGCCGCCGGACAGAACCGCGACGGCGACCTTGCCCTCCACATCGACCTTGCCGGACAACAGCGCGGCCAGCGCGACCGCGCCGCCCGGCTCGACGACAAGCTTGAGCTCGTGGAACGCGAACGCGACCGCGCGGGCGACCTCGGCTTCGCTCGCCGTGACGCCTTGCCCGACCAGCGTCCGGTTGATCTCGAAGGTCAGTTCGCCCGGCGAGGGCGACATCAGCGCATCGCAAATCGATCCCGTGGTCTGCGCATTGCGCTCGCGCTGGCCGCTGCGGAACGAGCGGGCGTGATCGTCGAAATCGACCGGCTCCGCCGTATAGATTTGCGCCGACGGCTCGTGCGCCTTCACCGCAAGCGCGATGCCCGCGGTCAGGCCGCCGCCCGAGGCGTTGACGATGACGGCATCGGGCGCAAGCCCGAGCGCCGCCAGGTCTTCGATGATCTCGCGGCCGGCCGTTCCCTGCCCGGCGATGATCATCGGATCATCATACGGCGGCACGATTTCGGCGCGGCGCTGCGCGGCGATCTCCCGGGCGATCGCTTCGCGATCCTCGCGGGCGCGATCGTACAGCACGATTTCCGCCCCGAGCGCGGCGGTGCGCGCGAGCTTGCTCGCCGGCGCATCGCGCGGCATCACGATCACCGCCGGCATATGCAGAAGCGCAGCGGCCGCAGCAACGCCCTGGGCGTGATTGCCGGACGAAAACGCGACGACCCCGGCGGCCCGGCGCACCTGCGGAATCGTGCTGAGCTTGTTGTAGGCGCCGCGGAACTTGAACGAACCGGTCCGCTGCAGCATCTCGGCCTTGAGGAACACCTGGCCGCCGGTCAACTCGTCGAGCACGCGGGAGGACACGAGCGGCGTGCGGGTGGCGATGCCGGCGAGCCGCTCGGCGGCTTTGTCCACGTCGGCCGCGGTCGGCAGCACGGCCGCGCGTCCGGCGATGCGGGATGTGGTCATGCCGCGGAGCCTAGACCTGCGAGGCGAGGCTCGGCAAGGGCTGCGCGCACCGGCGAGGCCGGATGCCTAGGCGGCCGCAGAGCGCTGGTCGCGAAGGCGGCGGAAGCGCACCAGCGTGTACACGCCGAACGGCTTGACCGGACGACGCTCGATCAGTTCGGCGCCGCCGTGATTGCGCGCCCAGGCGGCGAGCCGGGCGAACGGAAACTCGGGCCGGAGCCCGAGCGCCCGCGCGGGCTGCGCGCACCAACGCTCGATCGCGGCGGTGACGCCGGTCTCCGAATAAAGATGATTCACGAGAATGATTTCGCCGCCCGGCCGCACCACCCGCGCGCACTCGGTCAGCACGCGCTCGGCGTCGGCGACCAATGTGATGACAAACTGCGCGACGACGCAGTTGAACGACGCATCGGGGAAGGCGAGATTCTCCGCATCCATCACCATGACGGACTTCACGTGCGGATACTGGCCGCTGGCGAGCCGCGCCTGCGCCTTGGCGACCATCGGCTCCGAGAGATCGATGCCGACGATCTCGGTGGTGTGGTCATAATCGGAAAACGACAAGCCGGTGCCGACGCCGACTTCGAGGATGCGACCGCCGACCTCGCGCGCGGCCGCAGCGGCGGCGCGCCGGCCGGTTTCGAAGATCGGTCCGCAGATCGCGTCATAGAGCGGCGCCCAGCGCGCATAGGCCTTCTCGATCACGTGGCGGTCGGGATCAGACAATTCGCGCAGACGCAATGGATTTGCCATGCGGATTCTCCGGGCTTCGTCAGTTCAGACAGAATGCGGGGGTATAGGCGCGCCGCGAATCACGCCGCCTGGGCGGCGATGGGAGCGGGCTCACGCTCGTCGAGGCGTTCGGTGCGCGTCCAGGTGATGATTTCGAACTGCCCGTCATGATGCTCGGCAATGGCCGTGCAACTCTCGACCCAATCGCCGCAGTTGACGTAATGCACACCGAAGGAATGATGCATCGTGGCATGGTGAATATGGCCGCAGATCACGCCATCGACGCCATGGCGCTCCGCTTCGGCCGCCAGCGTCCGTTCGAAATCGCCAATGTAATTGACGGCATTCTTCACCTTGAACTTGGCCCATTTCGACAGCGACCAGTAGCCGAATCCAAGCCGGCGGCGGACGCTGTTGAACAGCCGATTGACTATTATGGAAAGGTCATAAGCCTTGTCACCCAGCAAGGCAAGCCAGCGCGCCTGAGTGACGATCAGATCGAAATTGTCGCCATGTATGACGAGATATCGATGCCCGGTCGGCGAGACATGGATCGCATGCTCGGCGACTTCGATACCGCCGAAATGGGTGCCGTAATAGCCGCGCAGGAATTCGTCGTGATTGCCAGGCACGTAAACAAGGCGCGCGCCCTTGCGGCTTTTGCGCAGGAGCTTTTGCACGACGTCATTATGCGGCTGCGGCCAGTACCAGTATGACTTGAGATGCCATCCGTCGACGATGTCGCCGACGAGATAGATCGTTTCGGCTTCATGCCAGCGCAGAAAGTCGAGCAGCCGATCGGCCTGACATCCACGCGTGCCGAGATGCACATCCGAGATGAAAAGAGTCCGGAACTTCCGTAGCCCGGTTTCCACCGTTGCACTTCCCCCGTTGAGTCTCCGGCATCTGTGTCTGGCAGAGTCCTGTTGCGATTACATGACGGCGCTCGTCTCCTGCACATCTCCCACATCTCCTGCACGCCGGAGTCCAACGCGCTCTGTCATTGCGCCGTCATACCGGCGTTGTACTCGCGCTGCCGATGAGCCTGATGATTCTCGCCGCGATATTCTGCGGCTTCGCCATACTCTTTCATGTTCTCAGCATCGTTGCGGCGGCGATCCGTTGTAAGCAGCGTCCGGACGCGCTGCCGGCGCCCGCCAACCCGCCGCCGGTGACGATCATCCGCCCGGTCTGCGGCGTTGAGAACCACATCGCTGAAACGCTGCAGTCGTCCTTCGCACTCGATTACCCCGACTACGAAGTGATCTTCTGCGTCGCCTCGGCGCAGGATCCGATCGTTCCGATCGTCGAGAAGCTGCTGCACGAACATCCGCATGTCCGCGCGCGTCTGCTGGTCGGCGACGAGCGGATCAGCAACAACCCCAAGCTCAACAACTGCGTCAAAGGCTGGAGGGAGGCGACCCACGACTGGATCGTGATCGCCGACAGCAATGTTCTGATGCCGCCTGACTATATCCAACGGCTGTTCACGCCGTGGACGGACAAGACCGGGCTCGTTTGCGCGCCGCCGATCGGCGGACGGCCGGAAGGCTTCTGGGCCGAACTCGAGTGCGCTTTCCTCAATACCTATCAGGCGCGCGCGCAGTATTTCGCCGACAGCGTCGGACTTGGGTTTGCGCAAGGCAAGACGATGTTCTGGCGGCGCGCCGTGCTCGATCAGGCGGGCGGGATTCGCGCGCTCGCGGCGGACCTCGCCGAAGACGCCGCGTCCACCAAGGTGGTGCGCGCGGCGGGGCGCAAGGTGCAACTGGTCGACCGGCCGTTCGAACAGCCGCTCGGCTACCGCAGCGCGCTCGAGGTCTGGCGGCGGCAGTCGCGCTGGGCGCGGCTGCGGCGCGCCTGTTTTCCGCATTATTTCCTGCCGGAAATCGCCACCGGCGGAATCTTTCCGATGATCGCGCTCGGCGTGCTCGTCCAAGACATGGATTGGCCGGCAGCTCCCTTCATTCTTGCGTTCGGGCTTGCCTGGTATGGCGGCGAGATCGCGCTTGCGCGCGTGGCCGGATGGCACCTCTCGCCGCTCTATCCCGTGCAGGCGCTGCTGCGCGACCTGCTGCTGCCCGCCTTGTGGGTCGACGGACTATTCGGCTCGAAGTTCAACTGGCGCGGCAACGCGATGAGCGTCGCCGTCGACAGCCAGACGGCCTGACGGCCTGAGCCGAAGCCCGCCGTCACTTCTCACGCGCCTCCAGCACCGCCTGCAGCGAAATGCGCGACCAGTGCGCGATGCGGCTTTGGAACGCTGCATAGGACTCTTGGACCTTGCGCGCCATTTCGCCGCGCCGTCCAACCTCGGCGAGGATGCCGGCCGCTTGTCCGCGCGCCGCGGTCACGATGTCCGCCGGGAACGTCTTGAGCCGCACATTGTGGCGTTCGACCAGGGCGGCGAGCGCCTCGGCGTTGAGCCGCTCCATTTCGGCGAGCGCGAACGCGGCTTCCGCCGCGCAGGCGTGGGCAATGATCGCCTTCAGTTCCGAATCGAGCCCGCTCCAGGCCGGCAGCGCGACGATGCATTCGCCGGTTCCGTTCGGCTTGTTGAAGCCGGGGCCGTAATAGAGCGGAGCGACGCGATAGAGCCCGAGCGCAATGTCGGTCCCCGGCCCGACGAACTCGGCGCCGTCGAGCACGCCCGACTGCAGGCTGGTCAGAATTTCTGCGGGCGACGTCGTCTGCGGGGTCGCGCCGAGCCGGCGATAAACCTCGCCCCCCAGCCCGAGCGAACGGATCTTCAAGCCCCTCAGATCGGCAAGACCGTTGAGGTCCTGGCGGAACCAGCCGCCCATGCAGACCCCGGTATTGCCGCCCATGAACGGCTTCACCCCGAACGGCGCATAAAGCTCGTCCCACAGCCCCTGCCCGCCGCCCGCGTCGACCCAGGCGACATGCTCGACCGGCGTCAGCCCGAACGGCACCGTGGTGAAGAATGCCGCCGCCGGCTGCTTGCCCTGCCAGTAGAATGCCGCGGTGTGGCCCATTTCGGCGACGCCGCCGCCGACGGCATCGAGCACCTCGAAAGCCGGCACCACCTCGCCCGCGGCGTGCACGGTGATCTGCAGCCGTCCGCCCGACAGCGCCGCAATGCGCTCGGCGATGCGCTCGGCCGACATTCCCGGACCCGGCAGCCGCTTCGGCCAGGAGGTGACCATGCGCCAGCGCCGCGTCTGCGCCCGCGCAATGGACGGGGCGGCCAGCGCCGCAAGCCCGCCGCCGGCTACCGTCGCCATGAGCGCGCGTCGCGTCCGTCCCGTCACGTCAGCTCCCGACATCCCTGACACTCACCACCAGGCGTGCAGATGGTGGACGGGGCCGTGGCCCGATCCGATTTCGAGGCGATCGGCCGCGGCAATCGCCTCGCTGATGAAGGTCTTGGCCGCGCCGACGGCGTCTGCAAGCGCGGCGCCCTTCGCGAGAAACGCGGCGATCGCGGCGGACAGCGTGCAGCCGGAGCCGTGGGTATTGTCGGTGGCGATGCGGCGAGCGGCAAAGCGTGCAACGCCTGCCGGCTCGACCAGGAGATCGACGCTCTCCGCGCCCGAGGCATGACCGCCCTTGATCAGCACGGCGCGGGCGCCGAGGTCGAGCAGCCGCCCCGCCTGCGCATGCATCTCCGCCTCGTTTGCGGCGACGTCGCTGTCGAGCAGCGCCGCCGCCTCGAGCAGATTGGGCGTGATCAGCCGCGCGCGCGGAAACAGCCGGTGCGTCAGCGTCTCGACCGCCGCCGGGACGAGGAGCCGCGCCCCCGTCGCCGCCACCATCACGGGGTCGAGCACGATATTGGTCTGTCCATGGCGTTGCAGTCCGGCCGCGACCGCCTCGATCGCCGCGGGCGTCGACAGCATGCCGATCTTGACCGCGTTGACGGCGAGATCGGAAAAGACGGCGTCGATCTGCGCCGTGATGAAGTCCGCGGGCACGTCGTGGATCGCGCTGACGCCGCGCGTATTCTGCGCCGTCAGGGCGGCAATGACGGACGCGCCGTAAACGCCGAGCGCGCAGAAGGTCTTCAGGTCGGCCTGAATCCCCGCGCCGCCGCTCGAGTCGGAGCCTGCGATGGTGACTGCGATGGCGGTCATGCGGGTACCGTCAATATCAATGCGGCGCGTCCGCGTCACGCAACCTTGGCTCGCGCAAGCAGCTCGGACTGGTCGAGGCTGTGAAGCGCGTCGATGATGCCGATGGAAAGGCTGCCCGGTCCGCGAGCGGTCTCCGCCGCTATCTCGCCGGCGACGGAGAGCACGAGCACCCCGGTCGCGACCGCCCGCCAGGCATCGGGCTCCACCGCGAGACAGGCCGCGGCCAAACCCGCGCCGGCGCAACCCATGGCCGTGATCAACGACATCCACGGATGCCCATTGGCGATGCGGATCGACTTCGTTCCGTCGGTGATAAGATCGGTTTGTCCCGTCAGCGCGACCACGGCGCCGACGTCCCCCGCATAGCGAGCGACGGCGGCCGCGGTGGGGCGGCTCCCGGCGATGGTCAGGAACTCACGATCATTGAGATGCATGGCTGTCGGCCGCATGCGCACCAGCGCCTCGGCGAAAACGGCGCGCCCTTGCGAGCGGTCGATGAATACCGGGTCGAAAATCCAGCGCAGGCCGAGCTCGGTCGCTTTGTCGATGGCAATCCCGATCGCCTCGCGGCGCGAGGCGTCCAGCGTTCCGAGATTGACGAGCACCGCGTCGGCGCCCGCGACAAAATCGGCAACCTCGTCGGGTGCGATCGTCATCGTCGGAATGGCGCCAACCGCCAGCAATATGTTGGCGGTGAACGTCTGCGCGACGACGTTGGTGACGCAATGCACACGTGGCCGGAGCTGGCGCAGGCGTGCGAGAATATCGGCCGCGATAGACGGAAATTCGCCCTGAGGCGAAAGCATTGCAAAGTCCTCCACCACATCCCGCCGAGACCGGCTCGAAACCTACTCCGCCGCTCGCCGTCCCGGGCCGATTCCGCCAGGCACCTTATTGAAATCGCACGTAAAACGCTCGCAATTTCGTCCGTGGACGGCAGCCGGCGCAGCGCGCCGGAGGCGGCCGAGGCTTGTCAAAACGGGCCAGTTTTGCTCGATTGCATGAGTTGCCGAAAAGGCGCGCGGAGGCGTAGATGATTCCCTTTTTCGTACAAATCAAGTGCCAGCTCGGCAAAGCCTACCAGGTCGCCAACCAGCTGGCCGACGCCGAAATCGCCTCCGAAATCTATTCGACGGCGGGCGACTTCGATCTCATGGTGAAATTCTATGTCGATCGCGACATCGACATCGGCCATTTCGTCAACGAGAAGGTACAGACGATCCCCGGCATTCAGGACACGCTGACCATCATCACCTTCAAGGCCTTCTGATCGCGATCACGGCACAGGCGGCACGTCGACATCGCGCTTGCCGAGCTGGCGGTCGCGAAACA
>ERZ724503.1554-NODE-1554-length-10628-cov-10.821337_pt1 | contig 10628 bp, 9 predicted proteins | sample MGYA00376036_ERZ724503 | MGnify/ENA primary metagenome ERZ724503 (study PRJEB28724, sample SAMN07190885) | wastewater metagenome | isolation source: influent of sewage treatment plant in Hong Hong | place: Hong Kong | collected 2016-03-17 ...
CCAGTTGCAATCATATCTGCACCCATACTTTTTGCTTCATTTAAAAATACGTTGAATTTAATTTCTCTATTGCATAAAATATCAGGATTTGGTGTAAGACCTTGTTTTAAACCTTCTAAGAATACATCAAAAACTCTATCTCTGTACTCTTTTACGAAGTCTTTTCCTCTTACTTCGATTCCTATTACTTCACCAACTTTTTTTGCATCTTCAAATTCAATACGGTTAGGACATTGGCTACCTTTGATTCCATACTCCCAGTTACGCATGAATAATCCAATAACATCAAACCCCTGTTGTTTTAATAACAATGCTGTAACAGATGAATCAACTCCACCTGACATTCCTACAACTACTTTTTTATTTTTGCTCATTTTTTACCTTTAAAAGTTGTTTTTCATATATTTTAAAGGAATAATCACTGACTCTCTATTTGCCCAATTTTTGTGAGGGATAACAAGACTTTTTATATCTATTTTCTTATTATCAAAAAATATAATATCTATATCTAAGGTTCTAGGCGCATCTTGAAAGGATCGCTTTCTTCCAAATTTAGTCTCATATCTTTGCATAGCTTGTAAAAGCTTGTTAGGACAAAGATCTGATTTAATCATGATTATACCATTAAAAAAGTCATTTTGTTCTAAAAATCCAAATGGAGGATTTTTTAAAAGTGCAGATGTCATAAGTAAAGTAAATCTTGAATCATTTTTCAAACATAAAATTAATTTATCAAAGATTTGTTTTGTATTTCCCATATTTCCACCAATTCCAAGGGTTACAGTATGTTTTTTTGATGAATTATTATTAAACTTTTTAGGAAAATTATTAGTATAAAATAGTGTTAAATTTTGTGATAATTTTTTTTTCAAATTTCTCTCTTTTTTATCAAAAAAATAAATCCTGACTTTTTAACTCAAGATTTATTTCTAATGTTTTTTTAGTTTTATAGTATTACAGCTTTGCCCTTTTGCATAACAATTGTATCTTCAATTCTAACTCCAAATTCATTTGGAAGATAGATACCAGGTTCTATTGTAAATACCATATTATCTTCAATTATTACATCTGATTTAGAGTTTATAAAAGGAAATTCATGAATATCAAGACCAACTCCATGTCCAGTACTATGAATAAAATATTTTCCATAACCTGCTTTTTCTATAACATCTCTAGTTAATTTGTCAATTTCACTTGCTTTCATTCCTGTTCTTGCATTTTCAATAGCATTTAATTGTGCTTTTAATACGATATCATAGATTTTTTGATGTTTTTCATTTTTGAATTTTTGCTCTCTTTTAAAAGAGAATTTCTCAAAATCAACAACACTTGTACAAGTTCTATCAGAACAATATCTTTTGTATTTTATTCCCGCATCAACTAAGATTAAATCATTTAATTTTAGCTTTTTAGAAGTTGGAAGTGCGTGTGGTTTTGCAGCATTTTCATTTATTGCCACTATTGGTTCAAATGAGATATCAAGTTTTCCTGATTGTGTCATTTTTTCAAATGCTTTGAAAAATAAAAATTGTTCAGTTTGATTGAATCCATTTTTTCTTATATATTTTGCAAGTTCTTTGAATCCAACACGACCAGCTTCTGCTGCTTTTTTTAATAAATCAATCTCTTTATCACTTTTGATTATTCTTTTTTGTTTTGAGAAGTTTGGTTTTTCGATAAATTGTGTTTTTATATCTTCTGAAAGTTTTTTATATGTAGCATAAGTAAAATCATTTGGGTCAAAATTGATTTTTTTTATTTTATTTTTTTTCAAAATCTCTTTTGCTGTTTCAATTAGATTTGAAGATTCAACTACTTCACATTTTTTTGCGTATTCTTTTGCTTCTGTTGTATATCTAGAATCAGTGATAAAAAATCTATCTTTCTCTAAATTTAAGAATATTACATTATCACACGAAAATTTGCATTCAAAATATATTGCATTTTCATTTTGAAGTATGAAGTTTTTCATAAAAAAGCCTTTATTTGGGTATTGTTTAACAAAAATTTAATTATAATCTTACCTAAAATTTATAAAAGGAATATAATATGAAAATTGCTGTAATTCAAGGACCAAATTTAAATATGTTAGGAATTAGAGAACAACACATTTACGGTCCTATGAGTCTTGACCAAATTCATGAACAATTAAAAAATGCTGCTGAGCAAAATGGAATTGAAGTTGAATTTTTCCAATCAAATTTAGAGGGTGAAATCGTAGATAGAATTCAAGAGTGTTTAGGAACAGTTGATGGAATTATGATTAATCCAGCTGCTTATTCTCACACTTCAATTGCAATAAAAGATGCTTTAAGTGCAGTTAATATGCCAGTTGTTGAAGTACATATTTCAAATATTTACAAAAGAGAAGAGTTTAGACAAAAATCAATTACTGCAGGTGCAAGTACAGGAGTTATTTCAGGATTTGGACCATTTGGTTACCATATGGGATTAATTGCTTTAATGCAAATTATTGCTGAAATTAAAGCAGTATCTCAAATTCAACAAAACGCGTAATAATAAAAAATAAATGAAAATAATTAGTGCAAATTGGATTGTTACGTGTGATGAAAACAATAGTATCATTGAAAATGGTGCTGTTGTTTATGATGAAAAGATTTTAGAAATAGGCTCTTTTTTAGAAATAAAAGAAAAATATCCAAACTTAGAAATTGAAGAACCAAAAGAGAATTCAATTTTAATGCCAGGACTTATAAATTCTCACGTTCACTTGGAATTTAGTGGGAATACTACAACTTTAAAATATGGAAACTTTTATTCATGGTTAACTTCAGTTATTAAACATAGAGAAGATTTAATTAATAAAGCTGATAAAAAACTAATTTCTACAAAACTTGATAGAATGAAAAAAACTGGAACTACAACTATTGGTGCAATTTCATCTTACTCTTTTGATATTGAAGCTTGTTTAAATTCTCCAATAAATAAAGTATTTTTTTGTGAAGTAATTGGTTCAAAAGCTGATATGATAGATTCATTATTTGCTGATTTCAAAAGTAGATTAAATAATGCAAAGAAATTTGCTTCAAAAAATTTTATTCCAGCAATTGCAATTCATTCTCCATATTCTGTTCATCCGTTTTTATTAAGAGAGACTTTAAAATTAGCAAGAGAAGAGAATCTTGCAGTTAGTACGCACTTTTTAGAATCAAAGGAAGAATTTGATTGGCTTCATAGAGATGAAGGTTCTTTATTAGAATTTTTTAAGAATTTTTTAAATCAAGAAAAAGCTGTAAGTAAACCTATGGATTTTTTAAATCAATTTACAAATTTAAAAAATCTTTCATTTACACATTGTGTTGAAGCAAGTGATGATGATTTAGAAAAAATAAAGAGTTTAGGTGCAAGTATAAATCATTGTGTTACATCAAATAGATTATTAAATAATACAAAACTAGATTTAAATAGGTTAAAAGATATTCCTTTTACAATTGGGACAGATGGATTAAGTTCTAATAACTCTTTATCTATGTTTGATGAATTAAGAAATGCGTTGATGGCTCATTATGATAAAAATGTATTAGATTTTTCTAAAATTTTGTTAAAAGCTGCAACTGTAAATGGAAGTAGGGCTCTTGGATTAAATAAGGGTGTGATTGAAAAAGATTTTGATGCTGATATGATTTATTTTAATTTACCTGATAGTGTAGAAAATAAAAATGAATTACCAATGCATATAATTTTACATACAAAATTTGTAGATAAGGTAATAATAGGAGGAAAAGATGCTTAATTTTATTAAGTTATTATTTTCACCAGTAATTGCTATTTTGGATTTTATAACAAAATATTTTAAAACAATTGTTTTTCTAACAATTGTTTATTTTGTTGTATTTGATTCAAATGAAACTTTGGTTGAAGATAATAGTTTTGCAAATTTACAAAAGATTGAGTTAGAAGGACCAATTTTAGATGTAAATAAAACTTTAGAAGAGTTAGAAAAAGCGAAAAAAGATAAAAATATAAAAGGTGTTTTATTTGTTGTTAATTCTCCTGGTGGTGCTGTTGCTCCTTCTGTTGAATTAGCTTATGCAATAAAAGAGTTAAAAGAGATTAAACCAGTTGTTGTTTATGCAAGTGGTGTGATTGCTAGTGGAAGTTATTATGCTTCAATTTGGGCAAATCAAATTGTTGCAAATCCTGGAAGTGTTGTGGGTTCTATTGGTGTAATTATGCAAGGTGTAAATGCTGAGGATTTAATGGAGAAAATTGGAATTTCAACTCAAACTGTAAAAGCAGGAAAATATAAAGAATCAGGAACTCCAACAAGAAAATGGACAGAATTTGAAGAAAAACAACTTCAAAATGTAATTGATGATACATACAATATGTTTATTACTGATGTTGCAACTGCTAGAAATCTTGATGTGAAAAATCATACTTCATTTGCTGATGCAAAAATATTTACTTCAAAACAAGCAAAAGAAGTAGGTCTTGTTGATGAGGTTGCTACTCTTACTTTTGCACAAAATAGTTTGATAACTTTATCAAAAGTTGAAAATCCTGTTTGGAAAAAAGAGGATAAGTTTGACAAGTTTTTAGATAGATTAGTTACTGAAACTGTTTCAAATATTAGTATGAATTTCGTAAGTGGTTTAAAAGCTTATTAAAAGATATTCTAATTTTTATTAATCTAGAAATTTTCAATCATAAAAAAAAGGGGAAGTAAATTCACTTCCCCTTTTTAATTTATTGTCAAAACAATTATTTGTTACCTGTAACAACTTTGTATGTGTCATTAGCAATAACATACTCTTCATTTGTAGGAATAACATAAATTCTTGAAGCAGAAGCGTTTGTAGAAATATCTCTAGCTTCTCTTGATCTTTTGTTATTTCTAACTGGGTCTAATACTAATCCCATTGAGTCTAATCCCGCACAAACTTTTTCTCTAATTAATGCAGCATTTTCTCCAATTCCTCCTGTGAAACATAACGCATCAACACCATCAAGTGCAGCTACATAAGCTCCAACATATTTTTTGATGTTATAAGCAACCATATCAACTGCTAATCTACATCTATCTTCACCAGCTTCCATTCCAGCTAATACTTCTCTTAAGTCAGAAGATTTACCAGAAATTCCTAAGATTCCTGATTTTTTGTTCATTACATCTAAAGCTTCATTAATTGTTAAACCTTCTTGGCTCATCATATATTGTAATGCACCAGCACCAACATCACCAGCTCTAGTTCCCATCATTAAACCTTGAACAGGAGTTAATCCCATAGATGTATCAATACATTTACCATTTAATACAGCACTTACAGAAGAACCATTTCCTAAGTGACAAACAATAATTCTAGTATTGTGTTTTTTATCTAACATTTGTCTAGCTTCATTTGAAACGAAGAAGTGAGAAGTTCCGTGGAATCCATATTTTCTAATACCATGTTTTGCATATTGGTCATATGGTAATGCGTACATATATGCATAATCAGGCATAGTTTGGTGGAATGCAGTATCAAATACAGCAACATTAGGTTTACCTGGCATTAATTCTTGGCAAATTTCCATACCTAAAATGTTTGCTGGATTGTGTAATGGAGCTAATGGGATTAATTTTTTCATAGTTTCGATTACTTTTTCAGTAACCAAAACTGAACCTGAAAACTCTTCTCCACCATGAACTGCTCTGTGTCCAATTGCTTCAATATCATTAATAGAATCAATAACTTTACCTTCACCAACTGTTAAAGTAGATAAAACAGCCTCAATTGCTTCTTTGTGAGTTGGCATAGAAATTTCTTTTTTAAACTCTTTACCTTCACCAAATTCGTGTTTTAAAACTCCATCAATTCCGATTCTCTCACAAATACCTTGTGCAAAAACTTTTTTAATCACTGGATTCATTAATTGATATTTTAAAGATGAACTACCTGCATTTAAAATGAATACTAACATATTACTTTTCCTTTTTTTCTTGAGTTTAAATTATTTAATTTGTGTTGCTGTAATAGCTACTAAGTTTGCGATATCTTCTACTGAACAACCTCTTGATAAGTCGTTAACTGGTTTATTTAAACCTTGAACGATTGGTCCATGAGCTTCAGCACCTGCAAATCTTTGAACTAATTTATATCCGATATTTCCAGATTGTAAATCAGGGAATACTAATACATTTGCTTTACCAGCAACTTTTGAACCAGGAGCTTTTTTTGCACCAATAGATTCAACAATAGCAGCATCAGCTTGTAATTCTCCATCAAATGAGAAATTAACATTTCTTTCAGTTAAGATGTCACAAGCAAATTGAACTTTATCAACTAATGGATGTGCAGCACTTCCTTTTGTTGAGAATGATAACATTGCAACTCTTGGATCTAAACCAACAACTGAAGCAGCAGTAGCAGCAGTAGCACAAGCGATATCAGCTAATTGCTCAGCATTAGGTTCTGGAATAACAGCACAATCTGCGAATAAAATTAATCCATTATCTCCAAATTTACCATCAGCAGTTTCCATAATGAATGTTGAAGAAACAGTATTGATTCCTGGAGCTGTTTTAATAACTTGAATAGCAGCTTTTAAAACATCAGCTGTTGGTGAATTTGAACCAGCAACTAATCCATCAGCGTCACCTAATCTTACCATCATACAACCAAAAAATCTTGGCTCAGTAGTCATAATTTCAGTTGCTTCTTCTTTTGAAAGATTTTTACTTTTTCTTAATTCAACTAACTCATTAATGTATCTATCAATGTTATCAAATTTTTTAGGGTCAACAATAGTTGCACCCTCAATATTTGCACCACATTTTGCTGCATCTGCTTTAATTGTCTCCTCATTTCCAATTAAAACAACCTTAGCAGTTTTTTCTTCTAAAACTTGTTGTGCAGCTTTAAGAACTCTTTCGTCTTCTGGCTCTGGAAGAACGATTGTTCTTAATTGTAGTTTTGCTTTTTCTTTGATGCTTTCAATTAAACCCATTTGTAAGTTATCCTTTCTACTTTAAACTTTGTGAAACGATTATAGTTGAGAATCGTAGCATTAAAATAGCATTCATCTATAATCTCACTAAGCAATATTTTATAGAATATTTCAAAAAAAGTACATAAAATATACATTATTAGAAAAAAAAATTTAAATTGGGAAAAATAGTAATAAGAAGTAGATGAAATAAGTTTTTAGGGCTAATAAAAAATAGTATCATGTACTAAAGTAGTACATGAATAACTAATTTTTATTTATATCATATATCCACGATATATTAAGGAATCTTTACAGTTGCTTGGTTTTTAAGTTTTAAGAAAATCATAGCGGTCATAATTGCATCATTATAAGCATCATGTTTTCCAAGACTTGGAATTTGAAGTTCTCTTAAAATTGTATCAAACCTTAAATCTATATGACTTTGTGGAATTGCTTCTATTTTGAAATCATGATAAATAGCTGAAACTTCAATCGCATCATTTGGTAAAGTAATACCTAATTTTGGTTTTAGATATTTATTTATCATTGCCATATCAAATTCTAGAAAATATCCAACAAGTTTTCTATTTCCTATGAACTCCAAAAATTCTTCAATTACATTATCAATTTCTTCAGCATTTTCTAAATCACACTCTCTTATATGGTGAACTTTTATCGCTTCTGCTTGTAATTTTGTTTTTGGCTTAACAAATTTAACAAATTTTTTACTTGATACAATAGTATTATTTTTAATTAACACAGCACCAATAGAGATAATATCATCAATTTGTGGATTCAAGCCAGTTGTTTCACAATCAAAACAGATATATTCATCATCTATTGGATTATCAAATAAATATAAATATTTTTCGTCTTTTAAATTTCTTTTATTTAAATAGTTTTTTACAATTCTATACATAGCTTAACTTAAAGTGGAAATCTAATCTTTTTTTTAGTTTGTTGATAACTTTAAATGAATCTTTTAATAAATCTTTTTCCATTGTTGTTAATGAATTTGGATTGATATAATTGTCCATTGTCTCATTTTTATCTAATTTATCAAGGTTTGATTTTAGTTTTAAAGTTGTTAAAAAATTAAATGCCATTATTAATTCTTTCCCTAACTCGTCTTCAATCATTCCTAATTCTACTAATTTATTTATTCTTTTTGTAGTATTAGTATTTAATATTTTATTTTCTAAACATAAAGACCTAATCCCATGAACTATAATAAAAATACCACCTTTTTTGATATCTATTTCATTTTTGTGCTCACTGTCTTTATTATTAAATACAAATCCATCAAAAAATCCTAAAGGAACATCAAAACTTGATACTACTTTTGCAAAATGTGCATAAAAAGATTGACTATTTGAAGAGATTTTAAATAGGTATTCTTTTAAATTAATAATTAAATTCTTGTTTCCTGAAACACACATAGAATCATAAAAAATTGCAATATTCATAAAATTATCACCACTTGGTTCATTTATCCAAGTAAAAATAAGATTTTTAAAATCTGATTCTTTTCTACACCAATATGGGTTTGATAACATAATATTACCTTTACATCTTGGAAAACCAAAATCAACTAATGTTTCTGTAAATGCTGAAGTGAATTTTTCTAACTCTTCATTACTTATATTACAATCATCAGAGATTATTAAAGCATTATCTTGGTCAGTTCTTAGGATTTGTTCAGACCTTCCTTCACTTCCCATAACGATTAAACAAGAGTTATTATATAACTCTTCAGGAGCTAAAATTTTGTAAAGTTTATCTAAAAGTTTTTTATTTAATTGATTTATTAATTTTGAAATAAACTCAATTTTTACCCCTTTAGCATTTAAAGATTTAATGATTTTTATAAAAGAGTGTGAAGCTTCTTTTAACTCTTCCACAGTTTCAGCTTTTACAATTTGATTAGATACAGCAAATGTATTTGTTGCAAAAAATGATGAAAGTGAAATTTGATCAAGTATTCCTGTAATTTCATTTTTTTCATTTTTTACTACAACTCTTTTTAAACCATGTTTTGCCATCGTAAGTTGAGCATTAAATAAAAAATCATCTTCATCTATATATACAGGGTCTTTTGTAGCAATTTTTATAACTTTATCATCAAAATCCATTCTATTTAGAATAACTTTTTGTCTAAAATCAGAATCAGTTACTATATGGATATCTCCATTTTCATCTTTAATAAGTAAAGTTGGAACTTTTTCTTTTTTAATAATTGTTGCAGCTTCAAAAATTGTTTTATTTGGATCAGTAATAACAGCTTTATGTATCTTTGCATCTTTAACTTTTGCAACCATAATATTTGCCATCTCTTTGTTTTTTTCATAAGAGATATTGTTTTTTAATTTATCTGATATTGATTGAAAGAAATAGTTCTCAAGTTCTGCATTTTCATGTAAAATTTTTATAAAAATTTCTCTAGGTAGTACATAGCAAATAGTCTCTTCTGAAGTTACAAAACTATTTTTTGAATAGTTTTCTATCAAAGACCTTGTATCAAACATCTCTTTTTTTGTATAGATTGATAAAACCTCATTTTCTTGTTTTTCTTGAACTAATCCTTTTAAAACAAAGTATAAAAATTTTGGTTCACTTGATTGGGGTTGAATAAGTTCATCTTTTTTAAAATAGACTATATCCATACTATCAACAAAATCATCAAGTTGATTAGGGGTAAGATTATTAAAAGGATGAATTGACGAAATAAAACTTTTTTGCTCTAATATACTCATAAAGAATTTCCTTATACTTAGATGATAGATAATAACAAAAATTAGATAAGGATATTATTTGATTTTTAACTTAATTTGAGAGATTTAAAAGATATTTATCAAAGGAGAAAACCTTTGATAAATTTAAAATTAGTGTGAAACAGCACCTTCAGCACCAATTCCAGTATTTGCTCTTACATCTTGAGCTCTGAATAATTCTTTTTCATGTTTAGCTCTAGGCGAGTTATCTATTTTAGAGAAGAACCAAATTGCAATAAATGCAACTGTTACAGAGAATAAAGCAGGATGAGCATAAGGGAAAATAGCTTCTTTATTTTTAAGAATTTCTACCCATACGTTTGGTCCTAAAATTACTAGTGCAACAGCAGTAATTAATCCAATAAATCCTCCAATAAATGCACCTTTTGTTGTTAATCCTCTCCAATAAATTGATAAGAATAAAATTGGGAAGTTAGCTGAAGCTGCAATACCAAATGCAAGTCCAACCATGTAAGCAATGTTTTGAGACTCAAAAGCAATACCTAAAGTAACACCAATAATTCCTACGATAACAACAGTGATTTTAGAAATTTTTACAACTTTTTCATCTGATGCATTTGGATTAATTACATTTGCATAGATATCGTGTGAAATTGCCGAAGCACCTGCTAAAGTTAATCCAGAAACAACAGCTAAGATTGTAGCAAAAGCAACAGCTGAAATAAATCCTAAAAATGCATTACCACCTAACATGTGTGATAAGTGAATAGAAGCCATGTTGCTTCCACCAAATAGTTTTCCACCTTCAACATAAGTTTTTGCTCCATCAAAGTATTGAGCACCTTCTGGTGAGTTTAAGAATGCAATTGCTCCAAAACCAACAACAGTAATAATAACCCAGAAATATGCAATAAATCCAGTTGCATAAACAACAGATTTTCTAGCTTCTTTTGCATTTCCAAC
>ERZ724503.1559-NODE-1559-length-10609-cov-8.817699_pt1 | contig 10609 bp, 8 predicted proteins | sample MGYA00376036_ERZ724503 | MGnify/ENA primary metagenome ERZ724503 (study PRJEB28724, sample SAMN07190885) | wastewater metagenome | isolation source: influent of sewage treatment plant in Hong Hong | place: Hong Kong | collected 2016-03-17 ...
TTATTACTCGATCTAATATGGATGAGGAAAAGTTTGCAAGTCAATCAATATCACAATTAATTAAAGACAGTAAATCTTTAATTTTAGTTGGTATTGGAATGGTTTTATTTGGTTTCATACCAGGGTTCCCTACAGGAATTCTGATGTTTATGGGACTATTGATGGTATTTATTGGTTATGTAATTAGTATGATTGAACAAAACCAAGATAATGCAATTACAAAATTCTTCAAACCTCAAGCTGTTAAACAAAAGATTGATGAAGATGTTTCAACATTAAAAGAGAAGAAAAAAACTGCTGCTGTACCTGATGAAAATCAAACTATTGAAAATATTATGAAACTAGAAGTTTTAGAGTTAAAACTTGGAATTAGATTATTACAACTTGTTCAAGGAAATTCAGAGTTACTTGATAAAATTAAGGCTATTAGAAAAACAATTGCTAGTGAATTAGGGTTTGTTATTCCACAAATTAGAATTTCAGATGATTCAAATTTAGGACCAAATGAATATCAATTATATTTAAAAAGAATTCCATTAGCAAAAGGAAAAATTGAAGTTGATAAACTTCTTGCTATGGGTGGTTTTGGAAATGAAAAATTAGTGGGATTAAAAGTTAAAGAACCTGTATTTAATCTTGATGCAACTTGGATTAGTGCTGATTTAAAAGAAGAGGCATTAATGAAAGGATTTACAGTAGTTGATGCACCAACAATTATTTCAACACATATTTCAGAAATTATAAAAAGACACGCTGAAGATATTATTACAAGACAAGACATCGTTGATATTGTAGAAAGATTGAAAAAAGATTTCCCAATAGTAATTGATGAAGCTATGAAAGTTACTTCTTATGGGGCATTACTAAAAGTTTGTAAAGATTTATTACATGAAAAAATTCCAATTGTTGATATGTTAACAATAATTGAAGCAGTTGCTGATATTGCAGAGTTTACAAAAGCTCCTGAAATATTGCTTGAGCATGTACGTGCTAAGCTTTATAGATTGATTACTCAGAAATTCAAAGATAATGATGGAGTTTTACATATAGTTACAATTAAACCTGATCTTGAACAACAGTTTATTGGAAAATTGCAAGAACATCATGGAATTTCCCAACTAATGCTTTCAATCGCTGAAATTAATAATCTTGTGACAAAAACTAAAAAACTTTTAGATGATGTTGAAGCAAAAGGTTTCACAAAAGTTTGTATGGTTGTAGATCCAGTTTTAAGAAAAAGAATTTCTGAAATTTATGAAAAATTTGGATTACAAGTTGCAGTTTTATCCCATGCTGAACTTGATTCAAAAGCTAACTTCTCAATTGAAGGAACATTAGAGTTTTAGAATAAAGAATTAAATTTATAAAGGAAAATATATGAAAATATTTTGGCTTTTTATATTAACTATTACATCAATTTTTGCAAATGAATTTTATGCAAAATTAGAACCAGTAGAGAGTTATCAAGTTAAATCAGCAGTATCTGGAAAAGTAATATTTTCAAATACAAAAATTGAAGGTATGAAAGCAAATAATTCAACAATTATAGAGCTTGATTCAGCTGTTAATAAAATAGAGTTAGAACAATCAATTAATAAATTAAAATTTATTAATGAGATGTTAAAAATTGAGCAAAATAATTATGATAGATTAACTCAAGTCTCTTCAAAATCTGCATTTGAAAAAGATACTCAAAAACTAAAAGTGATTAATTTAGAGTCTTCAAAAGCTGATATGATTGTAAAAATCGAATTATTAAAAGATACAATTTCAAATAAAAAATTAGTAGAAAAATCAAACTACATTTATAACATTGCTGTAAAAGAGGGTGATTATGTAAATGCAGGAACTCTTCTTTATGAAGCAAAAGATTTATCAAAAGGTAAGTTGGAAATATTTGTTCCTATTTCTCAAATTGAAGAGATAAAAAATAAAGAGATATATATTGATGGAATAAAAAGTGATATAAAAATATCAAAAATTTATGATGTGGCAGATAATACAAATATTTCAGCATATAAAGTTGAATTAATATTAAATGATGTAAAAACATTTTCAAGGTTGGTAAAAATTGAGTTTAAATAATAAAGTAGCTTGTCCATTGGATTGTTATGATGCATGTCAAGCTGAAATTATAGAAGAGAATATAAAAGGTTCAAAAGAGCACAAAACTACAAATGGAAAACTTTGTGTTAATTTTGCAAACTTATTAAAAGAAGAGAATTTAGAAACAGCATATTTTAATAATGAAAAAATATCTTTAGATGAGTCTTTAAATATTTTAGTTGAGAAATTGAAATCTACAACTCCTGCTAAAACACTTTTTTATAAAGGAAGTGGAAATTTAGGTGTTATGCAAAGTGCTCCAAAAAATTTCTTCACACAATATGGCTCTACACTTACACGTGGAAGTTTATGTGATGGAGGAGGTGGTGCTGGAATTGAAGCAGGACGAACAAATGTAATAAATCCACCTCTTGAAAAACTTTTAAATGCTGATGTTATTGTTGTTTGGGGAAGGAATTTTACTGAGACTTCTTCTCATCTATATAATCTTGTAAAAGATAAAACATTTGTGACAATTGACCCAGTATCTACAGAAATAGCAAAGAAATCTAAAATTCACATGCAAATTAATCCAAAAACAGATTATGAATTAGCACTTTTATTTACTAGATTTGCTTATATGCAAGATTTAGAAGATAAAGAGTTTATTGAAGAGTTTGGAAATGGAGCTGATTGGTTTTTTGATGTTGCAAGAAATAGACCAGTTGTATCTTATGAAGCAACAACTGGTGTTCCACTTTCACAAGTAAATGATTTCTTTGATTTAATAGAAAATAAAAGTGTTGCAATAGTTTTAGGTCTTGGAGTTCAAAAATATTTTGAAGGTTCTCAAATTACTAGATGTATTGATTCTTTTGCTGCTTATATGGGTTATCATAAAAAAGAAGCAGGAGGAGTTTGGTATTTAAGTGATTCAAATTTTGGATATAAAAAACAGTTCGAGATAAAAGGAACTAATAAAAAAGTATCTATTCCAAAAGTAAATTTTGGCTCTTATGATTTAGTATTTATTCAAGGTGCAAATCCAGTAGTTTCACATCCAAATACAAAAAAAGTAATTGAAGGACTTAAAGATACATTTGTAGTATATTTTGGAACTACATATAATGACACTTGTGAATATGCAAATTTAATTATTCCATCAAGTTCATTTTTATCAAAAAAAGATGTAAGACTTTCTTATGGACATGAGTATAAATCAATATCAAATATTGTGAAAGAAAAAAATCCAAATACAATAACAGAGTATGAGTTAGCTAGTTTTTTAATTGAACAGTTTGGTTTTGAAAAACTAAAAGAGGAAGATGAGATTATTTCATATTATGAAAATCATAAACCTACTTTAGAAGAGTTTGAAACTTTTGAATTTGTGGAAGAGGTTGATATTGAACCTCTATATAAAGAAAAAACATCGGATAATTTTTATTTGATTACAGCAAAACATAAAAATTCATTAAACTCTCAATTTGCAAAAGATGATTTTGTATATTTAAATTCTGCAACAAATTTCAATAATGGAGATATAGTAAATATTTCATCAAAATATGGAAATGCACAATTTGAAGTAAAAATAAATGATGATATAAAAGAAAACTGTGCATTTTTTTATGCAGGGAATAAAAAAGTAAATTACTTAACTCCAAATGAAGAGGATGAGAGTTCATTTTCAGCTATGTACCAAGAGGTTTTAATAGAAATTGAACTATCGTAAACTTTTTTCAGAACATAAAGTAGTAAGGGATTTATCCTTAGTACAATTTATCGCATATTTTGGAGCATGGTTTTCAAATGTTGCAATTTATACAATGCTTGTAGAGTTTGGTTCAACTGAACTTGCTATTTCAATAGTTACAGCTATGCACTTTTTACCAGCAATTTTAATTGCTCCAATTTCAGGAGCGATTATTGATAGGGTAAAGATTAAGCCTTTGATGATTTTGTTACTTCTTACAGAACTAATAATGACTATTTTATTTTTAACAATAGATGATAAAAGTGAAATTTGGTTATTGATGATTTTTATTTTTATTAGAATGAGTGCTGCTTCTATGTTTTTTTCAACTGAGATGTCACTTTTAGCAAAACTACTAAATGGAAAATCTTTACAAATGGCAAATGAAGTACATTCAATTATTTGGTCATTTACTTATGCTGTTGGTATGGCTGTTAGTGGATTTATAGTAAATCTTTATGGCTATAAAACGGCATTTATTATAGATGCACTTATATTTTTTGTTGCTTTAGTTGTTTTTATTAGAATTGATTTTATAGTAAAAGCTAGTGTTACTACTGATAAAATATTCCAACTTATAAAAGATGGATTTATTTATATAAAAAGCAATAAGATAATTTTACATCTGATATTTTTACACTCATGTGTTGGATTAACTTCATTTGATGCTTTAATTACAATTTTGGCAAAGAATGAATATAAATATATTATTTCTGTTCCTCTTGCAATTGGTTTTTCAAATGCTATTAGAGCAGTTGCACTTATGATTGGACCTATGTTAATTTCAAAATATGTTACAAAAGAGAACTTACACTATTTATTAGTTTTTCAAGGATTAGCAATAATTTTATGGGGATTAACTCAAGATAATTTTTATATTTCATTAATCTCAATTTTTATAGTAGGGCTTAGTACTACGACTTTATGGTCATTTACTTATGCTTTATTGCAAGATAAGTGTGATGAAAAATATATAGGACGTGTGATTTCTTATAATGATATGTTCTTTATGCTCTCTTGTGTGATAACAACTGTGTTTATTGGCTTAATGACAAGTTTAACTTCTACTGATATAATTACTGTTCTTTTAGGAGTAGGGTTTTTAGCTTTTGCTTTTTATTATACAAGGATATCAAAATGGATATAAATGAAAAAATTTTATTACTAGCAATTCTGAAAAAAGAGTCAGGAGAGACTTTATCAGATGTGGTTTTAAAATTAGAAAATACAAATCTATTTACTTTGAAAGAGGGAAAAAGATTACTGAAAAAACTTAAAAAAGAGGAGTTTATTAGTGATACTTTTTTGACTTTAAAAGGTGAGTTAATAGCTAAAAATGTGGAACAAGAATTTAAAATTTAATAAGGGAAGCAGATGATTTTAGATTACAAAGATATTGATGATTTAAATAGATACAAAATAATGTCAGGAACAGTAATTCCAAGACCAATCGCTTGGATTGTAACAGAAGATGAAGGTGTTTTAAATGCAGCACCATTTTCATACTTTATTCCAATCTCTTCAAATCCAGCACTTTTAATAGTTGCAATTGGCAAAAAAGATGATGGAAGTCCAAAAGATTCTTTAGCAAATATTTTAAAACATAAAAAAGCAACAATTTGTTTTGTAAATAAAGATAATGTTGATAAAGTACAAAAATGTGCAACACCTCTTGGAAAAGAAGTAAGCGAAATAGAGAAGTTTGAAATTGATGTAAAAACTGTAATGGAAGGTTATCCTCCAATGATTAGTAGTTCTCAAAGTGCACTATTTTGTGACTATTTTGATACATATAAAATTGAAGGTGATACAACACCTGTTGTTCTTGAGTTAAAATATCAATATATTGAAGATGGAAGAATTAACGAAAGAAACCATGTAAATGTTGAAAATATCGGAAGATGTGGAGTGACATTTAAGGCACTTGTTGATTTATAATTAAAAGGCAAATCGCCTTTTAATTAGAGCTATTTAAACTTCTGTATTTCCACAGTGAGCACATTTTTTTGCAGCTAATGGAATCTCCATTGCACAATCTGAACAAGTTTTTGTTGTTGGAATTGGTGCTGGTTTTTCTTCCTCTTTTTTTAATTTATTATATGATTTAATAAACATAAACATAACAAAACCTAAAATTACAAATGAAATTGTATCATTCATAAATACACCAAGTTTAATTGCAGGTGCCCCCGCTTTTTCTAATTCTGCAAGAGTTGCATAAGTGTTACCATCTAAAGAGATAAATAATTGAGAGAAATCTACTCTTCCAAGTAATAAACCAACTGGTGGCATAATTATATTTGTTACAAGTGATTTTACTAAAGTTGCAAATGCTGCACCAAAAATAAAACCAACAGCCATATCTACAACATTTCCTTTTATAAGAAAATCTCTAAATTCTTTTAGCATAATGAATCCTTTTTAATTTATGAAAGTATAATATAAAAAATCTATTAAATAATAGATAAAATTATAATACAACTTTTACATAATTTAATAATGTATAAATAACTTCAAAATTACATCTTGATTACCGATGATTACACCTTGATTACAATAGTTAAGTAGCTAAAGTTTTATTCAAATAATAAAGAATATATTTATGAAAAATTAATTTAGGGAAGTAATAATGAATAATCTAAAACTAAAAAACAAAATATTATTGATATTAGCTTTACCAATAATTGCAGTGTTAGTTTTATCTTCAATTTCAATTTTTGAAAATATAGAAAAAGAAAATAAGATGTCAAAAACAACAGAGTATATAAATTTTACTGTAAAGGTATCTGAGTTTCTTACACAATTTCAAAATGAGAGGGAATTGGGAATTTTATATTTAGATAGTTATGGTAAAAATAAAAAGAGTGAATTCACATCACAAATAAACAGAAGTGAAGAAAAAATTAATCAATTAAATGATTTTATAGAAAATTTTAGATTAGCAAAAAATGATATAAATTTATCGAATAAAATTGAAAAGTTTAGAAATGAGTTAAAGAGTATAGATGAAGTTAGAAAAAATATTCTTGATTTAAAAATTGATAAAAATGAAATGATTAAAAGTTACAATAAAAACATATTTAATCTTATTTCATTTTTTGATGATTTATTGATTTATTCAAATAATAAAGAGATATCTAAATTTTCTCAAGCTTATGTATCTTTGATAAATGTAATTGAAAAAAGTTATAGTGAAAAGAATATTGTTAAAAATATTTTAGAACACAATTATATTTCTAGTGAAGATTACAATAGTTTTTTATTTTTAATCTCATCAGAAAATTCATATTTAGATATTTTAGTAAAAAATTTATCTTCATCGCAATTGGAATTTTTTAAAAATGATATGAATTCAGAGAATCTAAAAGTGGTTGAACAATATAGAGAAATTTTATTTACAAAAGTAAAAAAAGATTCTTATATCTCTGATATAAAAGAGGCATTAGGATACGGTGGATTAGTACATTTTTATAAAGATTTTTCACTTACTCAAGATGAAAAATATTTAAATAAGATTCAAAAAAGTCATACGAAAATCTCAAGAGTTATAAATGATTATAAGAAAATAGAAAATATATCAGATGATGAAAAGATATATTTAGATGATATTCAAAGTTTGATTGATGTTTATATGTCAAAAGCTTATGATAATGAAAATCTAAATGACACAAAAGAGATGGATTCAAAGGCTCAAAAAGCAATAACTATGTTATCAAAAAATATTTATGGAGTTAGTGCTAAAACTTGGGAAGAGAATTCATCAAAAAAAATTGAAATATTAGAACAAATAAAAAATAGATTGGTTGAAGATATGATTTTACAAATTGATGAAAATGTAAGTTCTTTAGATAATCAAGTTATTTTATTTGTATTGTTTATATCGTTATTGATAGTAAGTATATTTGTAATTATTACAAGAATGACAAATAGAATATCTCAATCTATTAAAAATTTCCAATCAAACTTAGATGAATTTTTCTTATATTCAATGAGGGAGAAAGATTCAATTGAATTAAAACAAATTAATGGAAAAGATGAATTTGCTTTAATGACTCAAAATATGAATAGGCAAGTTGAAAAAATAGAAAAAATTATTGAAAATGATAAAGATGTAGTAAGAGAGATTACTGATATTATTGAAAAAGTAAATAATGGATTCTTTGAATATACAATTAAAGCTAAAACTTCTACAAAAGAGTTAGCAACTTTAGTTGAAAATATTAATATAATGATTGATAGAACGAAACTGAAAATTAATAGTTTAAATCTATTATTGAATAATTATACGCAAGGAAATTATAAATTTAAACTTGATGAGGTACATAAAAAAGGGATGTATGGAGATTTTGGAACATTAAGTTCTTCTACATTATTACTTGGACAATCATCATCTGAATTAATTGCAATGATTACAAATGCAGGAGTTGAGTTAGATAATAATACAAAGATTTTAACAAATTCATCAAATGAATTAGCAATATCTTCAACAGAACAAGCAAGTTCTCTTGAACAAAGTGCGGCTGCTTTAGAGCAAATTACATCAAATATTAGAAATAATAGTGAAAATATGAATAGAATGTTGCAAATTGCTGAAGAGTTAAATAGTGCTGCAACTATTGGAAGTAATTCTGCTAAACAAACATCTTTATCAATGGATGAAATAAATGATAAAGTAAAAGCAATAAATGAAGCAATTACAATTATTGACCAAATTGCATTTCAAACAAATATTTTAAGTCTAAATGCAGCCGTTGAAGCAGCAACGGCAGGAGAAGCTGGAAAAGGATTTGCTGTTGTTGCACAAGAGGTAAGAAATTTAGCAAGTAGAAGTGCTGATGCTGCACGTGAAATAAAGAAATTGGTTGAAAGTGCAAGTGCTAAATCAAATGAAGGAAAAGAGATTGCTGATGATATGATAAAAGGTTATGATAATTTAACAAATAAAATATCTGATACAAAAATGATTATAGATAATGTTACTAGATTTAGTCGAGAACAAGAAACGGGAATTGTTCAAATAAATGATACGATTTCAAGACTTGATAGAGCAACCCAAGAAAATGCAATGACAGCTTCAAATATTGATATTTTATCGAAAGAAGTTTCTAAATTATCAAGTAGGTTATTAGATATTACATCACAATCAAAAATAGATAAAAAATATTATGAAATGGTTGAAGATATTAATCTTTTAAAAGAGGTTTCAAAATATAAAAATGACCATATTAATTTTAAAAAGAATAATTATGAAAAATTAGATAGTTTTGAAACTTGTACAGTAGTTGATTGTAAATCTTGTAATATGGGTAAATGGATTATTCAATGTGAAAATGAACAAAAAGAGTTTACAAAAGTTAAAGAGTGGAGTTCATTAAAACAAAATCATGAATTAGTTCATAGTAAAGTTCAACAATATATAAATGAAAATGCCACTAAAACAGCAAATCAAACATTAAGAAAAACTGCAAGTGAAATAGAAGAAGCAACTGTAAAAGTATTTGATAATTTAAATGATATTTTATATGTTGAATCAAAAATGATAAAAGAGAGAAGTTAAGTAATTAAATTACTTAATCTTCTTTATTGAACGTATTGATGAAGTTTAGAACACTGTCCTAAATAAGTATCCATTCCACACATATCATTATAAATATCATCAAATGAGTGAAAGTGTGCATTATACACATATACAAAAATCTCATCACCTTTTTTTAGAAAGTTATGTTTTCCAAACTCTGTATATGCTGTAGCACCAGCAGCAATTAAAATACCTTTTGCATCTTTTGCACCAACTTTTAAAAATTGTGTTAACTCTTCTAATGGTCCACAATCTTCTTGAGTATTAAGTTTTTCAACCATCCAATCTTTTAACTTCATAAAAAAGTAGCTATACGATTTAACAGCACTTGTTGTTCCATAATCATATACAATTCCATCTCTTTTGATAAATGATGAAATATGGTATTTGTTTAAAATACCCTTTTCTGTAAAGTTATCAATTTCTATAATATCTTGAGAAATACCTTTTGTATTTGCTCCCCAGTTCTTTTTAGTACTTAATTTTTCTCCATTATTTACTCTAATTGAACAGTCATTAAATGCAGAAAAATATCTTGGAACAATATCTATAACCTTATCATTTTCATATACAAAATCACAAATCAGAGCAACTTCAGCTTCAACCTGTAGGTTTTCATTTTCTCTACCGTGTGTTAATATTATTTCGTCACAAATTGGATATGTTCCTAAAAAACTATCATGTCCTTTTATATAAAATGGAAACATTCCTTTTGGTGCATCTTTTTCTTCTGTTTTGATTACTGCAAATTCGTCAGCTTCTCCAGCTTCACCTAAGTGGTTAGCAAAGTTTCCAGCTACTGCAAAACCTAAGTAATCTTTTAAATCTTCTAATAATTGCATATTATTTCCTATAATATTTTTATTGTTGCGTAGCATAACATTAGTTTATATTTCTTAATGTCAAAAAAGAAATATAGTTTGTTTGTATAAGGATTATTTTAGAAAAGTGTTACAAAGGGTATCCCCTTTGTAAACTAGATTAGATAGTTCTCCATTTAGCTGGACCTGTAGTATGAATAGAGTTACCTTCAGTATCAACTGCAACAGTAACTGGCATATCTTTTACTTCAAATTCATAAATAGCTTCCATTCCTAACTCTTCAAATGCTAAAGTTTTAGCACCTTTGATTGATTGAGAAATTAAATAAGCAGCTCCACCAGTTGCAATTAAATAGATAGATTTGTACTCTTTAATTAAATCAATTGTTGGTTGTTTTCTTTCACCTTTAC